>ENA-ORMN01000704-ORMN01000704.1-human-gut-metagenome-genome-assembly--contig:-NODE-704-length-37436-cov-13.160376_pt1 | contig 37436 bp, 34 predicted proteins | sample MGYA00242102_ERZ508993 | MGnify/ENA primary metagenome ERZ508993 (study PRJEB26280, sample SAMEA2338770) | human gut metagenome | biome: human gut; feature: human-associated habitat; material: faeces...
TGCCGTGCTGTTTGGCTTCTAAAACCTTGTGTGTCCTTGTCAACTGATGGTATAATTACATTATAAAACTGACGGGAGGCGACAAGGCAATGTACCGTAACAAGCTTACCACCCCCGAAACGGAGTGGTTTTTCAAGGCTATACTTTCCCTGAAGACGGAGGAGGACTGCGCCCGTTTCTTTGAGGATGTGGCCACAATAGGCGAGGTGCAGGCCATGGCTCAGCGGCTGCACGTGGCAAAGCTCCTTAACGACGGCTGCAAATACTCAGACGTTGCAGAGGTCACCGGCGCCTCCACCGCCACCATATCCCGGGTGAGCCGCTGCCTCACCTATGGGGCGGACGGATACAAGCTGGTTCTGGGCAGGCTGGAGAAGTAACCGTTTTGTCCGCTTATGTTTCACGCTGCACATTTTTTGTAAAAAACACTTGCATTATATCCGCAGATTGGTTATAATACATATCGTTCGCGAGCAATGTGTGCTGATATAGCTCAGCTGGTAGAGCGCGTCATTGGTAATGACGAGGTCCCCGGTCCGAATCCGGGTATCAGCTCCAGAAAAAGCCATCCGATTTGTCGGGTGGCTTTTTTGTTATTGATACGGATGTGGGCGCGGTGCTATAATATACGGGCTGTCAAAGCGATACGGGATACCCTTCCATACTTTTCATCAGAGGTAAGGTAACATGCGCCGCAATGAAACAAAATATGTGCTGCTGGAGCTGCTTTCAATGGCATTTCTGGCCGCCTCCGGCATATTCGTAAGGTACAGCGTCATATCGCCCATAAACGCAGGCATGTGGCGCTGCCTTTTTGCCCTGCCCGTACTGTATCTTATGTGCCGCAGCGAACTGCCTGCCCTGACGAAAAAGGACTGGCTGATGCTGCTTGCGGCGGGTGTCATGCTTGCGGGGGACGTTGCGCTCTACAATACCGCCTTCTCGTATACCTCCGTAGCAAACGCCACGCTGATAGTAAACCTCACGCCGTTTGTGATAGTACCGGTATCGCGCTTTGTTTTTAAGGAATCAGTGCCGAGGCACTTCCTCATCGGCGCTGCCGTAGCGGTGGCGGGGCTTGTGCTGCTGATGCTGGGAAAGGCTGAGGGGGTGGAGTCCGGCTTTAAGGGGGATCTGCTCTCCATGGCGGCCTGCGTGTTTTACTCGGCGTACATACTGCTTACCTACCGCGCCAGCGGCAGCGTATCCTCCAGCGCCATAATGTTCGTATGCAGCATATCTACCACCGCGGTGCTGTTTATAATAGGCGCGCTCGCGGAGGGGCCAGAGGTGCCCCGCACATGGGCCGAGATATGGCCCATACTGGGAATGACCCTGTCGCTGCAGGTAATAGGGCAGAACCTCCTTGCCCATTGCCAGCACAGCCTGAGCGTGAACCTTTCATCGGTCATATGCCTGTCCGAGCCCGCCTTCGCCGCGGTATACGCCATACTGCTCTTTGGCGAAAAGCCGACGGTCACGGAGCTTTTCGGCATGGCCGCGGTGGTGATCGGCGTGTATCTCGTCAAAAGACAGTACAACGGGGATTAGGGTACCGTTCCGTCCCCGCCGGCAGGCAGGCTATGCGCGTGAGCCCGCTTCGTTCCGTCGGTCCCCCCGTCCATGAGCGCCAAGGCCTCTTTATACTTCGCCGCAGCAGCCGCCTCCTGCCTTTCGCGCCCTGCCCCAGGCGGAAGCGCACTTAACGCGAACGCCAGTCCGGCGGCAAGCAGCAGCGCGGCGGCGGCAAACAGCATCAGCTTATTTCTGTTTTCTGTTGCGGTTTTCATTGCAGCCCCCCATTATTCCTGTGCTTTAAGGGTTATCGCACATCATTTGCATCTGTTCCCTTGTGGTATCCTCTGGAAGATCGAAATCGCTATCCTCACATATATACGCGAAGCCGCAGTATGTCCGCATTTTAATGCAGGCGTCCTCAAAGCAATAGCGGGCAAACATATAGCTTCCATTACCGAAATAGCGGTTCTCGGTATTCTCCCACTTATCTCTGGAGGATATGTCGCCGTAATCCTCGCGGTAGAACCGCGTTATGCAGCTATCTATAAATTCCTCCCATTTCCGGTGCCTCCCGGTACAATCCCAAATCCAGTCCGACAGATAAACGTCCCCGGTCGAAAAGAGGAACGTGCCCGCGAAGCCGTGCGTTTTCGCGGGGTTAGGATTGCCGTAAGCGGCCTTAACACCCTCGATGATCTTATTGGCGTCCTTCTTTTCTCCCTTTCGATAGAGCTTCATTGTAGTAGTACCCCCTATGTTTTATTTGCCGCATAAAGAGTACGAAAAAACCCCATCGTCTGATGGGGCATTGCTTTCTGCACGACCCATCATTCAAGCTTTAGCACCTTAACTTGGCAGTCAGGTTGCTGTGCGGTCAACGAGCTTGTCTCTCGCGCACTCTTTATAGGCTGATTTTATTATATGTAATTTTTGACAAGTATGCAAGGATTATTTTATAATATGGATATGTGATAATACTTCCCCCGTTCTCAACACGTGTACCCCCGTCTCATCTTTTTTTATAAAAATAACGTCAAGGAAGTGGAAGCAATGAATAATCGACTTACAGAAGCCTACATAAGCATACTAAAGGAAGAGTTGCTGATGGCAACGGGCTGCACCGAGCCCATAGCCATAGCCTACTGCGCCGCAAAGATGCGCGACATACTGGGCGGCGAGCCGGAGCGCATAGAGGCCGAGGTAAGCGGCAACATACTTAAAAACGTAAAGAGCGTGATAGTGCCTAACACCGGCGGGCTGAAGGGCATAAACGCCGCCATAGCCGCAGGGATAATTGCGGGGAGGGCGGAAAAGGTGCTTCAGGTCATATCCTATGTGACACAGGAGGAGCACAGCCGCATAAGGGAATACATGGAAGTCACGCCGTTGGCCGTGAGCTGCTCGGACAACGGCAGGATGCTGGATATACGGCTCACGGGATACAGGGGCGGCGACAGCGCAATGGTACATATAGCCAACAACCACTCCAACATAATACGCGAGGAGAGGAACGGCGCAGTCCTCATGGAGCTTCCCCCGTCCGACTCCGCAGAGGATAACCTTCAGGATAAGAGCGTGCTGAACATAGAGGACATAGTGCGCTTTGCGGATACAGTGGACGTGGAGCTGGTCAAGCCGCTCCTCGACAACCAGATACGCTGCAACTCCGCCATAGCGGAGGAGGGCCTAAGAGGCGATTGGGGCGCAAACGTGGGGCGCGTGCTGCTTTCCGAGTTCGGCAGCGACATAAAGAACGAGGCCCGCGCCTATGCCGCCGCCGCGTCTGATGCGCGCATGAGCGGCTGCGAGCTTCCGGTGGTGATAGTCACCGGAAGCGGCAATCAGGGCATAACCGCCTCCGTCCCCGTAATAAGATACGCAAAGCACATAGGCGCCAGCGACGAGCGGCTTTACAGGGCCCTGCTGGTATCCGACCTTGTCACCATACACCAAAAGACCGGCATAGGCAGGCTGTCAGCCTATTGCGGCGCGGTCAGCGCGGGCTGCGGCGCGGGCGCGGGCATAGCCTATCTTTTAGGCGGGGATTACAGGGCCATAGCCCATACCATAGTGAACGCCGTGGCCATACTCTCCGGCACTATATGCGACGGGGCAAAACCCTCCTGCGCCGCAAAGATAGCCTCCGCAGTGGAGGCCGGCATATTAGGCTACTATATGTACGTCAACGACCAGCAGTTCCGGGGCGGCGACGGCATAGTTGCAAAGGGCGTCGAGAACACCATACGCAACGTCGGCCTGCTGGCAAGCCAGGGTATGAAGCAGACGGACCGGGTGATACTCAACATAATGACCGGCGATCAGTGCCTGTGACCGGCAGTCACGTAGGCCCGGATACCGTTGCGCTGTTCTTTATGGGCAGCGACAGAAACATATAGTTGTCCGCCGATTTTATGTGATATAATAATGCCTGTAGATTTTTCCTGTTGGAAAGGACGGGCATTTTTTATATGAAGAAGTTTCTTGCTGAATTCAAAGAGTTCGCCATGCGCGGCAACGTCATGGACCTTGCCGTGGGCGTCATCATAGGCGGCGCGTTCAAGGGCATAGTGGATTCCCTGGTAAACGACATAATCTCCCCCGTCATAGGCATACTTGCAGGGCAGAACTTCAGCGATAAAGCCCTGAACATCGGCGGGGCTTCCATAGCCTACGGCGCATTCATAACCTCAGTGCTGAACTTTATAATAATAGCCTTCGTGCTTTTTCTGCTTGTCAAGTCCATGAACAAGCTGCACGATATGGTAAAAAAGCCCGAGGAAAAGAAGGAACCCCGCAAGTGCCCCTACTGCCTCAGCATAATACCCGATGAGGCTACCCGCTGCCCCCACTGCACCTCAGAGCTTACCGGGGCTGAAAAGTAAGCCATGGCCGACACCTTCACATTAAAGGTCATAGCCCGCATAAAGAGCGACTTTACGCAGAAATTCGGCATACCCCGGCAGAGCAGCCTGGGGGGCGGACAGCTTTCCACCGTGGTATTTGAGCCTGAATACCGGGACGCCAACGCCCTTAGGGGCATCGAGGGCTACTCCCACCTGTGGCTCATATGGGGCTTTTCCATGGTGGAACGCCAGGGCTGGCGTCCAACCGTAAAGCCTCCCCGCCTTGGCGGCAACACCCGTATGGGGGTATTTGCCACCCGTTCCCCCTACCGCCCCAACCCCATAGGGCTGTCCTCGGTAAAGCTGGTATCCATGGAAAACCGTCCCGGCCTCGGCCATGTGCTCACAGTGGAGGGAGCGGATCTTATGGACGGCACCCCCATATACGATATAAAGCCATATCTTTCATTTACCGACAGCCACCCGGAGGCAAAGGACGGCTTTGCCGGAGAAAAACTTGAAAAGAACCTTCAGGTGGCCTTTCCGGAGGAGCTGCTTATTGCCCTTCCCGCTGACAAGCGGGAGGCGCTGCTTTCCGCCCTTTCCCAGGACCCGCGGCCCGCATACCAGCAGGACGGGGAGCAGTACGGCTTTGAGTTTTCCGGCTTTGACGTGCGCTTCAGCGTAGACGGCGATACCCTGACGGTATTCGACGTCGCCCCCGCCGGTTCACAGAAGCTTAAATAAAAATCCGAAAACCGTTAATAGAACCGCCACAAGAGTATAACTTTGGGCCAAACTTCCGCCACACCTCCCTGGTATTATATAATCACTTCAAGGAAAGGAGGCGCAATAACAGCCCAATGACAGCAACACGCAACAATACCTACCCGGTAAATTCACCGAAGCCGGGCGTCCCCCCTCCGATAAGTCCCATAAGTTGCCACTCAGAGGGGAGGCGATAGCAGCACACAGAAAACCATAGGCTTTATACAAAGCTTTCTTCCCAGTCTTTCCGATAAAACTCCATATACATATTCACAGGGCCGCCTGAGCAAGCAGGCGGCTCTTTTTGTATAATGTAAACACGATGTCAATTATCTCTCTATTAGCTTGCGGTAAAAGCCGCCATGAGGTAAAATATGCTTACCAGTAATATGGAGATTTTTTAAAGGAGATTTTTAATATGGAAGATCTGGATAAGGATATAGTGGTATTCAACGACGAAGAAGGCAACGAGATAGAGCTTGAGGTAGTTGATTACTTCGACTATGAGAACGAGGAGTACGCCGTAATGATAGACCCTGCAGCAGTTGATGACGATGAACGGGATCTGTTCGTCTTCCGTATTCAGGTAAACGGCGAATACGAGGAATTCCTCCCTGCCGATGAGGACAAGATGGATATCCTCTCCAAGATAGTTGATGCCCGCTTGGACTGCGATGCGGAGAGCTGCGAGGGCTGCTCCGGCTGCAGGATAGACGACTGATACTTAGGCAAACTTGGCTTTACGGGGGGCGGCTGCCGCTCTTTTGCGTAACTCCTGCGCGGCACCCGCCCCCGCTTTTGATTTTACTCATTTTTTTATTTCATTTCAGGAGGTTTTCTTGTTATGTTTACTGCAAGCGAATTTCGCCGTATAGCCCGGGATAAGCTCAGGGGCCACTGGGGCAGATCTGTTTTGGTAACCTTTATATTCAGCCTCATATGCGGCATGAGCAGCATATACAACCTTGCAAAAAATATGGGCCATATGGACTTTGATATGCTCTTCGCCGGCAATTATAACGATTTCCTTGCCGGGTTCGCGGCGGCGGATACAGAGACAAGTCTCTTTGGATCACTTATAGCCCTTGTGCTGAGCATAGTCGTGCTGCTGTTCTCAGGGGCGCTGGAAATGGGCCTTAACAAGTATTACATAGACCTTGTGGCTGAGAACCGTCAGGGTGAAGTATCCGTCATATTCTCCCGGTTCGATATATTCCTTAAGGCGATGGGTCTCAACCTCTTTATGGCGCTGTTTATATGGCTCTGGTCGCTGCTGTTTATCGTGCCCGGCATTATAGCCGCCTACCGCTACCGCCTTGCCCCATATCTTATGGCGGAAAATCCCAACCTGGGCATTCGCGAGGCGGTAAACATGAGCAAGGAGCTTATGGCGGGCCACAAGTGGCGGCTGTTCTGCCTTAACCTGTCCTTCATAGGCTGGGGCATACTCAGCGCCCTGACCTGCGGCATAGGAGACCTTTGGCTCAACCCCTATATCTACGCCGCCAACGCCGCCTTCTACGTTGACCGCACCGGACGCAATATCCCCATGGCAGGGGAGCCCAATCCTGACCCGGCGGTATAAGGGGAAGCCAAGCACCATAAAATACTTCAGGAATAAGCCTGTCAAGGCTCAATATCCGGAGGAAAAATGGACATTACCATTCAGATGCGCAGCCTTGAGCTGCTCATCAAAATGCTTAAAAGGGACATGGAGGGCATACCCGCCTACGGCTACGCGCGTCAGATGGGGAGCCTTCCCCTTTTGTCCGCAAGGGAATCCCTGCCTCGCTGCACCCCTGAGGAGGCGGGCCTTTCCAGCACGGTAGTGGAGCGGTTCTTCAGGAACCTTTCCGATAATACCGCCGAGCTGGGCATACATTCCGCAATGCTGCTGCGCCACGGCAAGGTCTTCGCCGAGGGATATTACGCCCCGTATCGGCCTGAGATCCCCCATATGCTGTACTCTGCCAGCAAGAGCGTCACCTCTACCGCCATAGGTATGGCTGTGGACGAGAGGCTCATGGATATAGACGAGCGCCTGGAGGACATATTCCCCGGCTATGCCGGCAAGCCCGCAAACAAGTGGTCGAAAATGCTGACGGTACGGCACCTCCTCACCATGAGCACAGGGGTCCGCTTCAACGAGGTGGGCAGCGCTCTGGACGAGGACTGGGTAAAGATGTTCATGGAATCCGTACCCAAGTTCGAGCCTGGCACCCAGTTTGAATACAATTCGCTCAATACCTATATGCTCTCAGCCGTACTGAGAAAAAAGACGGGCATGAGCCTTACCGAATTCCTCACCCCCAGGCTGTATGAGCCGCTGGACATACGCAGCCACCACTGGGAGACATGCCCCAAGGGCATGGAAAAGGGAGGCTGGGGGCTGAACCTCTGCATAGAAGACCTTGCCAAGATAGCCCAGCTGTATTTAAACAGGGGGGTATGGAATGGACGGCGGCTCCTCTCCGAAGAGTGGATAGACGCCGCTACCTCGCCCCAGATACCCACTCCAAACGGCGAAATGAGGCACGGCTACGGCTACCAGATATGGATGAGCGGCGGCGGGGCTTACCAGTTCAACGGCGCTTTCGGTCAGTATGCGGTAATATTCCCACAGTACGATGCTGTGGCTGTAATATACTCCGGCAGCACACAGCTCTTCGCCAAGACGTCCCTAATGCAGCTGCTTGATTCCTGCTTCTGGGCCTGCTCCGACAGGGAGCTCGCGCCTTACCCTCCAGGCTATGACAGCCTGAAGGCGTATCTCGCCAAGCTGGTGTTTTCTCCCGAGCCTGAAAGGAAGGGGCTCGGGACGGACAAAATCGCCTTCAATAAGATACGCAGCTTGCTTGACGGCAGGGAGTTCCGCCTTTTCGACAACTACGGCTCCCTTTTCCCGCAGCCGCTGCAAAACGTTCACGGCTGCTACAGCAAGGGTGCGGACATAATACGCTTCAGCTCAACGGAAAAGGGCCTGGCGGTCACATTTTACGAGCAGTGCGAACGCAATACGGTATACATAGATATGGACGGAGGTTTTACGGATTCCGTCTTTATAATGAAGGAGGAGCAGCATCTGGTCTCCACCCGGGGAATATGGTCCGCAGGTGAAAACGAAGCCTGCATTACGCTGTTCACCAGCTTCCTCGAAACGCCGGATACCCGTATAATTGAGCTTCGCATACTCAACGAAAGCATAGAGGCGGTGTTCGACGAGACGCCCACAGCCGAAGGAGCCACCAAAATGCTCCTGGAGCTGGTTGGCCTTGTGGACGACAACTCCATGAAGCGGCTGCTTCCCGCCATGAAGCATGTCCCGGGCATGAGCGAAAGCACCATAACCGATATAGTCAAAAAATACGCAGCGCCCCGCTCCTTCGGGCGGGAGATACACCTGCATTAATGCATATTTCCAATATGTAAAAAACTAAGCATACGGAGGTGAACATTTCAAATGAAAAAACAGCCTGTACTCGTATTGCTTGCCGCTGGCATGGGCAGCCGCTACGGCGGGCTAAAGCAGATCGACCCCATCGATGCCGCGGGTAACCTGATAATCGACTTTTCAATCTACGACGCAATACGCGCCGGCTTCCACGACCTTGTGTTCATAATCAAGCATGAGATTGAGCAGGACTTCATGGATGCCATCGGCAGCAGGATATCCCGGCGCGCCAACGTCAAGTGCGCGTTTCAGGAGATGAATAAGCTGCCCCATGGCCTGAAGGCTCCCGAGGGCCGCACAAAGCCCCTCGGCACCACCCATGCCCTGCTGTGTGCAAGAGACGAGATCGGCGGCAGACCCTTCGCCGTCATTAATTCCGACGACTACTATGGCCCTGCCGCTTATAAACAGCTTTACGAATTCCTCGCCGGAGACACGCCCTCAGACGAGCAGCTGATGATAGGCTATAAGCTGGAAAATACCCTCACCGAAAACGGCAGCGTAGCCCGGGGCATATGCGAGGTGGACGATGAAGGCTTCCTCACCCACATAGTGGAGCGGCGCAGGATATTCAAGCGGGAGCACGGCGGCGCTTTTACAGAGGACGACGGCAAAACCTTCATCGAGCTTCCGGAGGGCACCCCCGTCTCCATGAACTGCTGGGGCTTCAAGCCGGATATCCTTTCCATGCTGGAGGATGTATTCAAAGCCAATTTCGAAGCGGGCATAAAGGAGAACCCCGCCAAATATGAGGATCTGCTGCCCAACGCTGTGCAGACCCTTATGTCTGAGGGCAGGGTGCGGGTAAAGGTCGAGGAAAGCCCCGACCGATGGTTCGGCGTGACATACAAGGAGGATAAGTCCGCGGTTATGGAGAGCATAGCGAAGATCAAGGCTCAGGGCGTATACTCCGAAAAGCTCTGGGACTAATTCATCAAAGGAGAAACAGTTTATCAATGTGTGGAATAGTAGGCTACATCGGCCCCAAGCAGGCCGCGCCCCTCATACTGGAGGCCCTCAAAAAGCTTGAATACCGCGGCTATGACTCCTCAGGAATAGCCATTGCAGACGGCAATAAGCTTGGCGTCGTGAAGGCCAAGGGCAGGCTGAGCGTGCTGGAGGAAATGACGGACGGCGGCAGAGCCCTGCCCGGCTGCCTCGGCATAGGCCATACCCGCTGGGCAACCCACGGGGAGCCCAACGACGTAAACGCCCACCCCCATCTCAGCCAGCACGGCGATGTGGCTCTGGTTCACAACGGCATAGTGGAAAACTACATCGAGCTCCGTGATTTTCTTACCGAGCAGGGCTATTCCTTCATGTCCGAGACTGATACGGAGATAGCCGCAAACCTTGTGGAGCACCTTTACAGGAGCAACCGCGAGGACGGCCCCGAGGCCGCCATACGGGAGGCCCTTAGCCTCATCTCCGGCGCGTTCGCCCTGGGCATAATCTTTGCCGATCACCCGGATACCCTTTACGCCGTGCGCAAGGACAGCCCGCTTATAGTCGGCGTGGGCAAAGGCGAAAACTTCATCGCCTCAGACGTGCCTGCAATACTCAAGCACACCCGCCAGGTCATACGCCTTGACGAATATGACATGGCTGTGCTTACTGCCGGCAGCGTGAAGATATACAACCGCTACGGCGAGGAGCTGCACAAAAACATAGAGCATATCCAATGGGACGCTGACGCCGCCGAAAAGGGCGGATATCCCCACTTCATGCTCAAGGAGATAATGGAGCAGCCCGACGTGATACGCAACACCGTCCGCCCCCGTATAAAGGAGGGCGCCATAGACCTCGGCCTTTCCCATATATCGGCGGAGGACATACGGGCCTGCGACAGGATATTCATAGTGGCCTGCGGCTCCGCAAGCTACGTAGGCCAGGTGGCGAAGCACTACATCGAGCGTTACACCCGCATACCCGTCACGGTGGAGCTGGCATCGGAGTTCCGCTATTCCAATCCCATAGTGACTGACAGGACCATAGCCATAGTCATAAGCCAGTCCGGCGAGACTATAGATACCCTCTTTGCCCTGCGCGAGGCGAAAAAGCGCGGCGCCCATGTGCTGTCCATAGTAAACGTAGTAGGCAGCACCATCGCCAACGAGAGCGAGGATGTCATATATACCTGGGCCGGCCCCGAGATAGCCGTGGCCACCACTAAGGCTTACAGCGCGCAGCTTTCCGTATGCTATCTGCTTGCCCTGTACATGGGACATTGCCGCCATATGGTAAGCGACAGCGAGCTTAAGGACTGTCTGAACGCCATAGAGGAGCTGCCCGGCCTTATGCGCGGCCTTCTCGAAAAGTCGGACCATATCAAGTATCTTGCATCGCTCCATTTCAGCTGCCGCAACATATACTTCATAGGCCGCAACATAGACCACGCCCTGGCTCTGGAAGGCTCCCTCAAGCTCAAGGAGATATCCTACATATTCTCCGAGGCGTATCCTGCGGGCGAGCTGAAGCACGGCACTATCTCCCTGATAGAGCCCGGCTCCCTGGTAGTGGCCCTCTGCACCTACAGTCCCCTGACCGAAAAGATGATAAGCAACATGCGCGAGGTAAAGGCCCGGGGCGCAGTAGTGCTGGCGCTTGCCACTGAGGGCACTCCCGGCGTAGAGGAAACCGCCGATCAGGTCATGTGGATACCCAAGACCGATCCCTTTGTTCTGCCCTCGCTGGCCATACTGCCCCTACAGCTCTTCGCCTATTACGTGGCTCTGCTCAAGGGCTGCGATATCGACAAGCCGAGGAACCTTGCCAAATCGGTAACGGTGGAATAAAGACGGATATCAAAAAAAGTGGCTGAACGCCACTTTTTTTATGTCCGTTATCAGAATATCCTCCACGCGCAGATGAAGTTGCGCCTGGACCAGTCGCCCATGCAGCTCCTGTGTATTACCCTGCTGTTGCCGCTGGAGGCGTCTATCATCGTCCCGTCGCCCATAGCTATTCCCACGTGGCCGCGGAATACGATTATATCACCCCTTTGCAGGGAGGATAGGGAGGTGACCTTAGTATAGCCCGATACGCTGCGCCAGCCGGAGGAGGTGAGGTACTTCTGGTTCACGCCCGCCTGCCTCAGACACCAGTATACAAAGCCCGAGCAGTCGAACTTATCCGGCCCCTTGCCGCCCTTTGAGTACCGGCAGCCTATCTTGCTCTGGGCCGCGGAAATGAACCTGTCAACGCTGCCCATGGTGCCGGTAAGCGCGCCGGTGCCGCCGCCGGACGAGCTGCCTGATGAGGACGAGCCGCCCGAGGAGGGCTTGTAGTTGCTGGGCGCCTTCTTGGCCTTGCTGGAGAACAGCGCGGCCATGGTGCCCTTGCCTACCTTGCCGTCGGAGCTGAGCTTGTTGCGCTTCTGGAAGGCCGATACGGCAGACTCGGTTGAGGTTCCGAAGTATCCCGTGGCGCTGCTCTTGAGGTAACCAAGCTCCTTTAGCCGCTTCTGAATTTTTGTTACGTTGCTGCTGGTCTCGCCCAATGATATTACGCTGGCCTTGGCGTTCCTGCTCATGAGCAGCTCCTTAGTGGAGGGGCCTATGTAGCCGTCCACCGTAAGGCCGTTCTGCCGCTGGAAGCTCTTGACCGCGTTCACGGTGTCCCTCCCAAAGGTACCGTCAGGGGTGCTGGAAAGGTAGCCCAGCTTGTTGAGCCGCTTCTGATAGCGAAGCACATCATCGCTCTTTTCGCCGTACTTCAGGCTCTTTGGCACCGCGTCCTCGCTGTAGAGCATTTCGCGGGTCTGGGTCCCCACCTTGCCGTCCACGCTGAGGCGGTTGTTCTTCTGAAACTCTATCACCGCCTTCTCGGTCTTCTCGCCGAAATAGCCTGTGACCTTATCCAAATAATCCAGCTCACGAAGTCTCGACTGTATATCCTCAACATCGGAGCCGCTTATGCCCAGATCCGCCATGTATGTGAGCGCGTCGTCAGAGAACAGCTTCTCGTAGGTCGCCCTGTCCACCACACCCGTCACCGTAACGCCGTGCTGGCGCTGGAATATTTCCACCGCCTCCTTCGTGTTGGGGCCGTAGTAGTTGGTGGGCTCGTCGTTGTCCATATAGCCGAGGTCCATCAGCCTCTGCTGTATCTCGGCTATGTTCTCATCCTCAAAGCCCTGCTGGAAATACAGCGGCTTGGGGGTCGGCCCCGCCGCAAGCTCCTTTGCCTCCCTGTCCGCCTGAACATTCTCATAGTCGCCTGTAAGGTCTACTATGCCGGCGGAGGAGGTTATTACGCCCTGCATACTCTGCTGAGGCCGGTTGGCGGATATTACGGATATGCCCGCTATGAGCAGCACGAGGCAGCCCAAAAATGCGCACAGCGACGTTATGGTGCGCTTATCCCGGCGCTTTACGCCCAGCGCGAGCCGCCCTATGGCCCCGCCTATGCCGCCGCGCCTGCCGAAGCGCCGCAGGGAAAGCCCCAGCCGCCTGAATGCGTTTTGCAGTATGGTCTTTATGTTTGATAAGCCTCGGCTTTTTTTCATCTGCCAGCGTCTCCCGGATATCCAAAATATAAAATACTGTCTGAAATATTATAGCACAAATATTATAACGCAAAATCAAACAAATCGTAAACCCGCAAGGGAGCGTGTCCTTCTGCCTTTTCAGGGCAATTTTGGATTTTGCGTCTATCAAAATGCCCCGCTCGGGGTTATAATGATAAAAAAGCACGATCGGGGGAATATCTAAAGCATGATAATCGTCGGCATATGCGGCGCCAGCGGCAGCGGCAAGAGCACCCTTGCGAAGGAAATAGAGGACTCCCTTACCTGCACCTCGGCAATAATCGGCCTGGACTGCTATTACAGGGACCATTCCGACCTGCCCTTTGAGGAGCGGGTACATATAAACTACGACGAGCCGGATATATTTGACTTTGACCAGCTTTATGCCGACATACAGCGTCTGCAAGGCGGTCTTCCCATAACCAGAAAGGGCTACGACTATGCCAGGCATATGCGGGCGGACAGCGACGAGCTGATACAGCCCATGGACGTGCTCATACTCGAGGGCATACATATGTTCCGCGATAAGCGCATAACCGACCTCATGAGCCTGAAGGTCTACATGCACGTGGATATAGACGTCTGCCTGCTCCGCCGCATAAAGCGGGATATACGGGTTCGCGGACGCTCCATAGAAAACATAGCCGAGCAGTACATGGCGACCGTAAAGCCCATGTACGAGGAATACATAAGCAAATACATTCGGGAGGCCGACTTTGCCGTAATGCGGGGCGGCAGGAACCGCATGGCGATAGACGCCATTTCCGCCTACATCTCCGCCAAGCTCCTCGCGGAAAAATTCGACCGCGAGGCGAAGCAGGAGGCTCTCAAAAATTCAGCTTCGGAGGGTTCCATTGAAGGATAAGCAGGATATGGAGGGACTTTGGAAGTCCTCGAGAAGATACATTTTTATAGTGGCCTTCGGCGTCATATTATATGAGATAATCGAAAACCTGACCGCCGTAAAAAGCTCAGTCGGGGGCTTTTTCGACGCCATCAGCCCCATATTCATAGCTATGGCCATAAGCTTCATAGCCAATATGCCCATGTGCTTTCTGGAAAACAGGCTGTTTTCAAAATGGCGCGCCTCAAAGCTCAAGCGGGTAATATGCGTGGTGATGGCGATGCTGTTCGTGCTTTCCATAATCACGGTGCTGATAGTGATAGTAGGTCCCAAGCTGGTCGACAGCATAAAATCCCTGGCGGAAAACTACGATTCCTACTCCAAGAGCCTGATTAAATGGGGCACCGACGTATGGGAAAGGCTGAACCTCAACGATGACATAGCCGTAAAGGTTCGCCAGGTGTCCGAGGACATATTGGACAAGCTGGACGGCTTCATAAGCGGTCTCGCCTCCGGCCTGCTGCGCTTTACCGTAAGCACCGTGGGCGTGGTCGTGGATATGCTCTTTGCGCTGATAATCAGCATATACGCCCTCGCGAACAAGGAAAACCTGCTGTGCCAGTGCCGCAAGTTCATAAAAGCCGTGTTCAACGAGCAGCATGCCGCAAGAATATTGGATGTATGCGCCCGCACCAATAAATCGCTGCACAACTATGTATACGGTATGCTCATAGAGTGCTTCATACTCGGCATGATGTGCTTCATGGGGATGCAGATACTGGGATTCCCCTTTGCAGTGCTGATAAGCGTTATAGTAGGAGCTTCCCAGATGGTACCCATAGTGGGCCCATGGGTATCAGGCGCAATAGGCCTCTCCATAATATTCGTTGTGGACCCTCCCCGCGCCCTGTGGTTCATAGTGTTCGTGCTGGCCATACAGCAAATAGAGGGCAACCTCATATATCCCAAGGTGGTTGGAAACGCAGTGGGCATATCCGGATTGTGGGTGATGATAGCGGTGCTGTTCGGCGCCCGTCTCTTCGGACTAATGGGCGCCATACTCTGCGTGCCCATAATGGCGGTGCTGTATACCCTTATTGGGGAATGGGTGAATAATCGGCTGGAGGAAAAGCGCGCCATTGCCCAGCGAGACGAGAAATGACGGAAATAAAAAAGCGGCCCTGGAGCCGTTTTTTTATTTATCTATATCACTGAGCTTTCTTAAGCTGCTGAACTTCGGAGTTGAGGTTTTTAACGACTATCTTGAGCAGTTCCACATCGCTTTGCAGCTCGTCTACTTTGCTCTTTGGGGCAAGCGTTTCAGAGAGCATGGCGTGACCCTCGGCTAAAACCTTGAGCTTAGGAATTATCTCGTTTTCGATGCGCAGGTTGGTCTTGATCGCCTCTGTCTTAAGGTTGCTCACATCTGCCTTAAGTTCACCGATGTCGGCCTTCATGCCGTTCATGCCGGCCTGCATACCATTTATGTCAGCCTTCATGCCGTTCATGTCGGCCTTCATGCCGTTCATATCGGCCTTCATGCCGTTCATGTCGGCCTGCATACCATTTATGTCAGCCTTCATACCGTTCATGTCGGCCTTCATACCGTTCATGTCAGCCTTCATGTCATTCATATCGGCCTTCATACCGTTCATGTCAGCCTTCATGTCATTCATATCGGCCTTCATGCCGTTCACATCGGCCTTCATGCCATTCATGTCAGCCTTCATGCCGTTCACATCGGCCTTCATGCCGTTCATGTCGGCCTTCATGCCGTTCATATCGGCCTGTATACTTGCCAGCATTTCAAGTATCTTTTCTTCGTTAGTCATTCGCCTCACCCTCCTTTGCCCTATATTATATCCTACGCCTGTCCCTATAACAAGATATGAAATCTGCTTATATCTCTATGATTTTGGCCTGACGGTCTGTCAATAGCAGCAGGGAAAGGTACACTGCCTAACGTCCAAGGACAGTGCTTCCCTTGCGGTACGGAAATCCGCATAATACCTCGCTGCATGAAAAAGGCGCGAACCCGCGCCTTGTTGTCTGCCTACTTTCAGTCCCTGCACTTATAGCTTCCGCACAGGCTCTCATCTGCGGGGTTGCCGGTATGGCAGCCGCACATAGGCTCAACCTCGATGCGTTCCAGCCCGCAGTCGCATCCGCTCATGTTGTATGCGCAGCTTGTGACCTTGCAGCCGATGGTCTGGCTCTTTGCCTTTGACATTCTTAAGTACCTCCTGTTTCGTAGTCAGCCTTAGTTTGCCGCCTGTATGGAGGCGCTATTCAGGTAGAATATGACAGGGCGTTTTCAGCTCTTTGCCTCGAACCTGTTGCCGCACTTGGAGCAGGTAACTCTTATCCTGCCCTTGCCCTTGGGTACCCGGAGCTTCTGCATACACTGGGGGCAGGTGAGGTATTTGTATTTTTTCTTTTCCTTCTGTACGTTTACAAAGTTCTGCCGGCGAATGCGCAGCGTCTGCCACCAGTTGCGCACGCTGCGCTCCATGTTCATATACCGGGCCAGCTCCTGCTGCCGGGCGTAAAAGTTTCGGCTAAGCATACGGAAAAGCGCAAAGGCGATAAGCGCCAGCGTTATGCCGCGCAGCGCGTAGTACACCCCTGCCGGCGCCCTGCCGAAAAACCAGGATATCACGGATACTATAAGGCTCGCGATTATCAGCGCCCTGCTGAGCTGATCCACGCCGTATCTTCCCTGAAACCACCTGTTGAACATATTATGCCCGCTCCTCTTGTCCTTTTATAAGTATCGCCGCGCCGTATGGGGGCAGCTCCCTTTCTATACAGCCGTTTTCCAGCCCGGCCCTGATATTGCCGCAAAAATCCTTATCCGCAAAGCAGGCCGTTACCGGCTCGCAGCTCCTGTTTACCATGCATATGACCTCCGGCCGGTACAGCGCGAATACATCGCCGCGCCCCGCGAAGGCGCAGCCGCCTTTGGCGCGTTTATGCAGCTCTCCCAGCTTTTGGAAATATGCGATAAGCTCTGTATCCTCTTGACCCCATGGGTATGTGCCCCGGTTGAAGGGGTCCGCCATGCCTGTAAGCCCCGCCTCGTCGCCGTAGTAGAGGCAGGGGGCGCCGGGCATCATATACTGTACCGCGGCCGCCGCCATGAAGCGCTTTCTGCCCGCATCCAGCTGCTCTATAGTGGGGGAATACGCCGCCTGCTGCTCTCTCGTAAGGGAATCCCTGTCAGGCGCCCCCGCAAGCGCGGTTATGGCCCTGACGACATCGTGGCTGCCCATGAGATTGAGAAGGCTTTCGTAAAACTGCGGCGGGTAGTTCTCCATAAGCCGGAGCAGGCCCCTTGCCAGCCCTTCGCCGTCGATCCTTCCGAGGAAGAAATCCATAAGCAGCCTGCGGAATGGGTAATCCATCACGCTGTCCAGCTCATGGCCGTCCACATATTTACGCCGGCCGCCCATACTGTGCTTATTGGTGGCCTCCTCCCACACCTCGCCTAAGAGCACCCCATTGGGATCTATGCTCTTGAGCCTTTTGCGCAGGAACTCTATAAATCCGTCCGGCAGCTCATCCGCCACGTCCAGCCGCCATGAGGTTATTCCCATTTTGGCATATTTTTCCATGACGCCGCCTATGAATTCCATGTATGAAGGGGTAAGCTCCTTCACCTCGGGCAGCGTCTCAAAGCCCCACCAGCAGCGGTATTTGTCAGGGTACTCGGTAAAATCGTACCAGTCCCGGCAGGGGGAATGGGGATTGCTCTGAGCCTCCTTGAAATAAACGCTTTCGCTGCCGGTATGTGAGAACACACCGTCCAGCATGAGCCGTATGCCGTATTCCTTAGCGGCCGCCGCAAGCTCGGCTAACGCCCTGTCTCCCCCAAGCATGGGATCCACCGTCATGTAGTCCGCCGTGTTGTAGCGGTGGTTGGTGGAGGAAAGGAATATGGGGTTGAGGTATATGCACCCCACGCCCAGTGATTTCAAATAGGGCAGCTTTTCCTTTACGCCGTACAGGTTGCCGCCGAAAAAATCCTCCGGCACATAGTACCTTTGCCCGTTTACCGGCAGGTAGTCCGGGCTGTCGCTCCAGTTCCCATGGAGCCTCGGCATCCCAAAGAGCCGCGTATGCTCCTCTATACCGAGTATTTCACCTGGCCTTCTGAATCTGTCCGGAAATATCTGGTAAACGATAGTATTTTTAAACCAGTCCGGCGTTTCATAGGGGTCGTAGACCGTCAGCTGGTAGGAATCCGGCTGCTGGGCGTATATGCTTCCCTCGCCCTCTGTACCGCTGTAATACCGCCTGCCTTCCGGGCCGTCAATCAGAAAATAGTACCATACGATACCGCTGTGGGCCGGGGTATAGGTAAAGCTTACGCCGCCCTCTTCCCGGGCGCCTGAAATCAGCTCCTCTTTTCCGTCTACCCAGAGCCTGAGTGTTATTTTACTGTCGTCCCTGTCGGTTTCCATAAAGAAGCGCACCGAACTGCCCGCTTCCACCGCGCCAAAGGGGGCTTTGTATTTCTCGTATCGCTGGTCGAATTTCATCATAATTAAAATTTTAGCATAAAATATTTCGTTAGTACCGCACTTCGCAACATTGTCACATTTTTTTGCCCTGTATGCACCATATGCCGCCCCACGAAATAGAGACTGTCGAAAAACCCAGGGGTTGATAAGGGGCCGCAGCCCCTTATGGCTTTATTCGGATTTGGCGACATGTGCGGCAAATCCGCAAAAGGCGCTTGCGTAGCAAGGCTTTCCCTGCATGAGGTGCTGGCCGCGCCATAGGCGCAAGCACCGAATGAGAAAACTCAAAAAAGTGGCGTTTAGCCACTTTTTTGACACTCTGAGGCCCCTTTTAAGGGGCCAAAGTGAGCTGCCTTGAGGCTTGCTATCCTTCTACCTTTCGCTCAGTCTCTCGTAAAGCTCTATGTACTTGCCTGCGGACTTCTCCCATGTGAAGTGGGCGCTCATGGCGTTCTTCATAAGGCCCTTCCATATATCAGGCTGCCGGTAGGCTTCGATTGCCCTGTCCACCGCTCCCAGCATGTCTATGTGGTTATACTGCCGGAAGGTGAAGCCCAGCCCCTCTCCCGTGAATTTATTATAGGGGGTTATGCTGTCCTTCAAGCCGCCCGTCTCCCGCACGATGGGCAGCGTGCCGTAGCGGAGGGCGATAAGCTGCGACAGGCCGCAGGGCTCAAACCGCGAGGGCATGAGGAACATATCGGAGCCCGCGTATATGCGGTTGGCCAGGGCTGGGTCGTGGCTGTACCTTGCGGCTATCCTGCCGCCGTAGCGCCAGCTCGCCCAGGAGAAGAGATGCTCATAGCGCGCGTCCCCGCTGCCTAAAACGGCGAGCTGCACCCCCTTTTCCATAAGCGCGGATATGGCGTATTCCACCAGGTCGAGGCCCTTCTGATCCGTAAAGCGCGTAACCATGCCGATTATGGGCGAAGCATCCTTATCCAGCCAAAACTCCGTCCGGAGCGATTCCTTGCATTTTGCCTTGCCGCTCATATCGTCAAGGGAATAATTTGCATATATCGCCTTGTCCGTGGCGGGGTCGAAAAGGCTCTCGTCTATGCCGTTCATTATGCCGTATATGTCCCTGCTACGCCAGCGCAGCACCCCGTCCAGGGTCTCGCCGTATTCCGGGGACTGTATCTCGCCGGCATAGGTAGGGCTGACGGTGGTTATGGCGTCGGAATACACCAGCGCCCCTTTTGTGAAGTTTATATCGCCGTAATATTCGAGGCTTTCGCCTGTAAAGTGCTCGGGGCCGATGGAGAGAAGCTCATCCATGAAGGGCCAGTTGAATACGCCCTGATACTTCAGGTTGTGTATGGTGTACACCGTGCGCACACGGCGGTAATCCGGGCTTTTGCCGTACTGCATACGCAACAGGGCTATGCTCATGGCCGCCTGCCAGTCGTGAGCGTGGAGCACGTCAGGGTAGAAGCCTATACGGGGCATGGCCTCCAGCGCGGCTTTGGAGAAGAAGGCGAAGCGCTCCCCCTCGTCGCTGTTGCTCTGGCCGTATATGTAGCCCCGGCCGAAGTAGTACTCGTTATCTATGAAGTATACCGGCACTCCCTGATACTCCATGGTGAGTATGCCGCAATACTGGCTGCGCCAGCCGAGCTGTACATAAAACTCGCATATGCGCGTCATCTGTTCCCGATACTTTGGGCCTATGGCGGAATACAGGGGGATCATCACCCTCACGTCCACGCCCTGCCTTTTGAGCTCCTTTGGCAGCGCGCCTATAACGTCCGCCAACCCGCCGGTCTTTACGAATGGCACGCACTCCGAGGCCAGGAACAGCACCTTATATGGCGGCTGCTTTGGGGTCTCCTTTATTTCTTCAGTTATCCTTTCCTCGGCCTTGGCCTTGGTTTTCTTTTTCTCTGGCATTTAAACCGTACTGCCCTTTCTGATTATTATGGGGAAGCTGTCGTAGCCCGCAAGGCGGCGTCCCTGGCGGACGGTGCAGCCCTTATCCAGTATTACATACGATAGCTCGCAGTCTTCCTGTATGTCGCAGGCCTGCAGCACTACGCAGTTGCTTATCTTTGTTCCCTTGCCTATATGCACGCCGCGGAACAGCACGCAGTTTTCCACCTCTCCCTCGATCACGCAGCCGTCTGCAACCAGACAGTTGCGGGCCTTTGAGTCCCCCTTATATCGGGCGGGCACCTCGTCCTTTACCTTGGTGTATATGGGGTGCTCGGGATTGAAAAGATCCCGCCTCACCTCGCTTTTGAGCACGTTGATATTGTGGTTGAAGTAGCCGGGCAGCGAGCTTATACAGCCCACGTAGCCGTCGTACCTCCAGCCGTACATCTTAAGCTCTCCTACCTTGCGAAGGAGCACATCCCTGAGAAAGTCGGTATTCCCCCTGCTGTATGCGTCCTCGATTAGGTATTCAAACGTCGTCTTTTCCATCATGACCACGTCGCAGGAGGAATGGGGCGTTGCGGGCTGGTTTGGGTTGAGCTGTATGCCGGTCACCCTGCCGTCCTCCGCCAGATTGAAGCGCAGCTCGTTGAACTGGTCGTCCGGGTGATGTATGCCGACTTCATTGTACATGAAGGTTATGTCGGCCCCGGTGCGTATGTGCTGGGCTATCATGTCGTGGAAGGTGGTATTGAATACGGTGTGGCTGCCGGAGATTATTATGTACTTCTGGGAGCTGCGCCGTATGTAGCCCATCACGGAATGGTATGCGTCTATGGTACCCCGGTATATGCCGGTATTGTCTCTGGTCACGAAGGGAGGCAGTATGAACAGGCCGTCCCGCTTCCTGTGCAGCTCCCATTCCTTGCCGGAGCCCAGATGATCCATCAGCGAGTGGTAGTTCTTCTGGGCGATTATTCCCACGTTGGAAATGCCAGTGTTCACAAGGTTGCTCATTATAAAGTCTATGCAGCGGTATCTGCCCGCAAAGGGCACCGCGGCAACCGACCTTGAGTAGGTCAGATCGCGGAGCTGCATGCTGGATTCACCGGTATAGATAAGGCCGAATACGTCGTTTCCCATGAGATCAGGCCTCCTTCCTTGTGGCGTTAACTATCATGCCTACGGGAACTCTCCTGCCCGCCTCTATCTCTGTATCGCTGGCTATGAGGGTTATATCGTCTGTAAGAGAAGTATTGTATTCCCCATCCTCAGGCCTTCTCTCGGCGCCCACGAAGGAACCTTCTCCGACTATGGAGTTCTCGCCTATTATGGCCCGGTGTACCTTTGCGCCGCTTCTTATGACGGCGCCCGGCATCACCACGGAATCCACCACCTCTGCGCCCTCCTCGATGTCCACGCCTGCGAATATTACGCTGTGTATCACGGTGCCGTATATATTGCAGCCCTCTGTTATGCTGGAGCGCTTTATTGTGGCGTTGCCGCCTACGCAGTGGGGGGGCATGCAGGGGGACTTGCTGTATATCCTCCAATCAGGGTCGTTGAGTTCTATTGGCGGGTCATCGGAGATAAGGTCCATGTTGGCCTCCCAGAGGCTCTGCACCGTGCCCACGTCCTTCCAGTAGGCATCGAAGCTGTAGGCAAAGGCCCTGAGGCCGGCATTCAATATGGAAGGTATTACATTCTTGCCGAAGTCGTTTTCCGAGTTCTTGTTCTGCTCGTCAAGTATGAGGTACTTTTTCAGTACCGGCCATGAGAATATGTATATGCCCATGGACGCCTTGTTGCCCTTTGGGTGCTTTGGCTTTTCCTCGAACTCCACTATGCGGCCCTCGCCGTCCGTGTTCATTATGCCGAAGCGGTGGGCCTCCTCCATGGGCACGGTTCGTACGGCCACGGTAAGGTCGGCTTTTTTGCTTATATGGTAATCCAGCATCAGGGCATAGTCCATCTTATATATATGGTCGCCTGAAAGTATGAGCACATACTCGGGGTCATATCTGTCTATGAAGGCCATGTTCTGGAATATGGCGTTGGCGGTGCCTGAATACCACCTCCCGCTGTTGCTGGACTGGTAGGGGGGCAGCACGAATACGCCGCCGGAGTTGCGGTCAAGATCCCAGGCCTGGCCTGTCCCTATGTAAGCGTTGAGCTCCAGAGGCTCATACTGGGTCAGCACGCCCACCGTATCTATGTTGGAATTCACGCAGTTGGAGAGAGGAAAGTCTATTATCCTGTACTTTCCTCCGAATGGCACGGCGGGCTTGGCCATGCGGTTAGTCAGCACGCTCAGCCTGCTTCCCTGCCCGCCTGCCAGAAGCATGGCAACGACCTTTTTTCTTACCATATAAAACCTCCTCGTACATCCATGGGAAATTGTGTTCAGTAAATGAAAAGGCTTGTTTTTAATATGATCTATGATAGCGTCCCGCCCCGGCGAAAAGGGGCGGGAAAATGTTTTGCATCGGGTAAGGATTATTGCAGCTGCTGGCCGGGCTCCGTCTCGTTCACGTAGTAATACACCGCCTCGTATGGCGAAAGCATTATGTCCGCATAATAACCGTCCTCCAGCTGCACCGTCTCTACGCCCTTTATATCGCGCATATCGACGTTTGATATGGCCTGATTCAGCGTGGCCATGAAGGGCAGCCGCACCCGGTAGGGATAATGCTCCACAGGGGTGAAGTTAAACAGGCAGAGTATCTTGTTGCCCTCAGCGTCCTTTCTGAGGAAGGCCAGCACGCTGTGGGCCCGATCGTCCACAGAGATCCATTCGAAGCCGTCCCAGCTGTCGTCCAGCTGATACAGCGCCGGGGTACGGGTATAGAAGTGGTTAAGCTCCCTCACGAACTGCTGCATGGCCTCGTGGGTGGGGTAATCCAGCAGCAGCCAGTCCAGCGACTGGCGGAAGTTCCACTCTATGAACTGGGCAAGCTCTGTGCCCATAAAGGTCAGTTTCTTTCCGGGATGGGCCATCTGATACATGAGAAGCAGCCTCGTCTGGCTGAACTTATCCGCATATTCCCCCGGCATGCGTCCTATGAGGGACTTTTTGCCGTGTACCACCTCGTCATGGGACAGGGGCAGTATATAGTGCTCGGAAAAGGCATAGCACATGGAAAAGGTCACTTCGTCGTGGTGGTAGCTCCGAAAGTAGCTGTCCATTGACATATAGTCCAGCACGTCGTTCATCCAGCCCATGTTCCATTTATAGTCGAAGCCCAGACCTCCCTTTGAGGTGGGCGCGGTCATTCCCGGGAAGGCGGTGCTCTCCTCCGCTATCAGCAGCGCCCCTGGGCATTCCCTGCGCACGGTATCCGAAAGCTGGCGGAGGAAGTCTATGGCCGCTATGTTCTCCCTGCCGCCGTAGCGGTTAGGCAGCCACTCCCCGTCCCGCTTGCCATAGTCCAGGTAAAGCATGCAGCTCACGGCATCCGCCCTGAGCCCGTCTATATGGTATTCCTTCATGAGGAACACGGCGTTGGATATGAGGAAGCTCCTCACTTCGTTCTTTTCAAAGTTAAAGAGGGTGGTACCCCACTGGGGCTGCTCGCTCCTGCGCGGATCCGGGTGCTCATAAAGGGGAGTGCCGTCGAAAAGCCTCAGGCCCTGCTCATCCCTGCAGAAGTGAGTGGGCACCCAGTCCACTATCACGCCCAGCCCCGCCTGATGGCATTGGTCTATGAATTCCTTGAACTGCGACGGGTTGCCGTAGCGGGAGGTGATGGAATAATATCCGGTAACCTGATAGCCCCAGCTGTCGTCCAGCGGGTACTCGGATACCGGCAGCAGCTCTATATGGGTATAGCCCATCTCCTTTACATAGCCTACCAGCCGCCGGGACAGCGCCGGAAAGTCCAGCCCCTCTACCCATGAGCCCAGATGCGCCTCATATATGTTCATGGGGAGCATGTGGCTGTCCTCATTGCGGCAGGCGGCCATATAGTCCCCATCGCCCCAGAGGTAGCCGTCCTCAAGATCCCATATGACGGAGGCCGTATTGGGCCGCTTCTGGCTATAAAAGGCAAACGGATCCGCCTTGTATATTATTTCACCCATGCGGGTCTCAATTGCGTATTTGTATGTATCACCCTGATGGGCAATACCGATGAAGGCCTCCCATACTCCGGTTTCACCTATGGGGTGCATGGGATCCGCGTCTTTATTCCAGCCGTTAAAGCTGCCTACTACCCTTACGGACACCGCGTTTGGCGCCCATACCGCAAAACGGTATACTTCATAGCCCCTGTGCTCGGCCTTATGGCAGCCCAGAGTGAGGTATGCATATGAATTTGTACCTTCGCCCCAGAGGTAAAGGTCCGCGTCGCTTATCTTATCCCGCATATTCTCCTTAAGCCTCTTGCATAGTATTATGTATATTCTACACCAAAACCTCCCCGGCTGTATATAAAAAAATGTGATAGGGCTCCCTGCCTGTTTTTTATCGTTCATCACAAAAAGCATATTTTGTTCTTCCTCTGCCCATGATATAATGTAGGAAAATGCCGCACAAAGGAGAAGCGAATATGTCTATAAACAAGGATATGACCATCGAAGAGATACTGCACGTTGACGTCGCCATAGCCGACCTGCTCATGGAGGCGGGCATGCACTGCCTGGGCTGCATAATGGCCCATGGTGAGAGCCTTGAGCAGGCATGCGCCGTACACGGCATAGACTGCGACGCGCTGGTAGATACTATAAACCAGTTTCTTGAGAACAAATAAGATGGAATAGCGTTCCTCCGCCCAGTGATCTGAATTTCAAAAACGGCCGGAGATATAGAGCTCTACGTCGTGGTGGGGCAGCGGCAGGCTGACGCTCCCCGCCGGACGCCGGCGGCTCTATTTTTTTTGCAAAAAAAATGCCCATCCGCCGCACCGGCAGATAGGCCGCGGACGGTTATCCGTCCCTTTCCATTATTCGTTTTATCAGTGATTTCCCAGAAGGTAACTGAACCCCAGCAGCACATACAGCACCCCGAACATGTATGGCATAAGCATCTCCTTTAAGCCGGGGTTTTTGCGCCAGCCGTCCGTCAGCACTATAACTTCCGCGCCGTATGCCCCTGCGCCCAGTATATACGCCACGAATTTCAGTATGTTCCAGTAATGATATATGGGCTCTATATGCAGCATGGACAATATGAACAGCCCGCCCGCTATTACCACGAATATGTTGCGCACCGTCAGAAACGTATGCTGCGTCTTGCTCAGCCTGTGGCTTTCCGGCGGATCGTGAATTATAGCCTCGTCGCCCTCCATTATATGGATGGCATCTTCGGCTATGGCTTCAGTTATACCTGTTCGGTGATGTTCCTTGTTTTCCTGCATCTGTCCTCCGAAAAATATGAAAATCGATCAGGCGGAGCGTTCTTATTTATTGAGGTTTTTTATATGTTTTATTATAAAATATGAGTCGCCGCTTGCCAACCCCGGTTTTTATATTTTTTTAACGGAAACGGGCATTTTATTAACCTTACCAGGCGCGCAGGCTTTTCCATTTATCCTGTGGCAAAGAAAGTTTATTTTTCAAGTTCACTCCTTATGTACCGCATTACGGCGCCGGAAATATCCGCTCCGGTGCTCTTTTCCATGGCCGCAAAGTGTGCGTTGGAGTTTACCTCGCAAAGCAGCGGGCCCTCTTGTGAATGCAATATGTCCACACCGCCGAAGTCCAGCCCCAGCAGTCTTACCGCCTCCAGCGCAAGGTGTTTTTCCTCGTCGCTGGGCACATACGCCTCCGCACTGCCGCCATTGGCTATGTTGGCCCTGAAATCGCGGTCGTTGCTGCGCCGCATGGCGCCCATCACCTCTCCGCCCACTACGTATATGCGCACATCCCGCCCGAAGCTTTCCCTGACCGCCTGCTGCATTATCATGGGCGTGGCCTCGTGGGAGCGTATTATTTCCGCCGCCTGTTCCTCAGTATCCGCAAGATATACCTGCTTGCCGAAGGAGCCGCGGCATTCCTTGATTATCAGCGGCAGGCCGAGATATTCCGCCGCCCTTTTCAAAAAGGCCATCTCTCCGTAGCCTACGTATTTGTACGTCTGGGGCACCGGCACCGTCTTGGGCATCGGCAGCCTGCCTGAGAGCGCCGCATGGGTCAGCGCCTTGTCGTCGCAGAGGGCAACAGCCCTGGCGCTGTTGAAAAGACGCAGGCCGCATTTTTCCAGCATCTGTCCCAGCATTATATCCTTATCCCAGAATATGCCGAAGGAGTATCGGTCTATATCGAAAAGCGGCTCTCCAGACGCTATATCGAAAAGCAGACTGTCGTTGCTTTGCTGCTCTATGGCTATGTTTTCCTTTTCAGCCGCTTCCATAAGGGCCCTGAAAAGGCTTTTGAAGCTTTCCTCGCCTACAAAGCCGTTAGTTATAAGCATTCCTTTTTTCATGAGCTTGCCCCCTCTGTGTGCATGAAAAAAGGATACCACAGCCCAGTGCCTATTACAAGGCGGCTCAAGCCCTAAAAAACAGCTCAGCTTCAGATTGCAAACGCAGTTGCTCTGTGGTAAAATAGTCAAAGTTGATATTCGTTTTGACTATAATAAGCTTTTTTATGAGAAAGGAGCTATTGAACTATGAGAGAAGCCGCAAAACCCGCCCTTGAGAAGCTTGATGAGCTTGGCATTAAATACTACTACTATGAGCACCCATTGGCCAAGACCATGGAGGACTGCGAAGGCATAGGCGCCGATGTTGGAGCAAAGCACTTTAAAAACATCTACGCCTGCGACCATACCGAGACCAACTTCTTTATCATAATCATCCGCGCCGATAAGAAGTTCAGGACCTCCGAGGTGAGCCGCAAGCTGGGCGTATCCCGCCTGAGCTTCTGCACCGACGAAATGCTGCAGGAAAACCTCGGCGTAGTTTCCGGCGCCGTCACCCCTCTTGCCCTGATGAACGACAAGGAGCACAAGACCCTTCTGGTAGTGGACAAGGATATCCTCCGGGACGAGATGGTATGCTGCCACCCCCTCACCAGCGACGCTACCGTGGCCATGCACCGCTACGACCTGATCAAGTTCGTCCGGGCCTGCGGCAACGAGATAAAGTTCCTCGACATAGGCGACGGCGAGCACACTGAGGAATAAAAATCAACGCATATTATAAAGACGAATAATTAAAAAGTGGCTTTTAAGCCACTTTTTTCTTTCCTCTGCCTCCCATCTACATACTCTCCCCCTCTCCCCCTTGGCGGGGCCGGGGTTTTATCGCTTTGCCACATAAATGACATATTGACGAGCAACGCCGTCAATATTATAATAAATAAATACACAGTCGGTAAAAAATAATAACTCAGAAAGGAGGGAAGAATGTGACAAAATACATCATCAAGCGCCTCCTGCTTGCAATTCTCACCGTATTCATAATATGCGCAATCACATTTTTCCTTATGCACGCCATCCCGGGCGGCCCGTTCAACCGTGAAAAGGCTCTCGACCCGGCCACCATCGCCGCGCTAAACGCCAGATATAACCTGGATAAACCCCTCGTGGTGCAGTTCGGCATCTATATCAAGGAACTTTTCAAGGGCGACTTCGGCGTATCCCTCAAGAACGGCCGCGAGATAAGCAGCATCATATCCGAATCCTTCCCCATATCCTGCAAGGTCGGCCTTCGCGCCATATCCATCGCTCTGATATGTGGAACGGTATTCGGCAGCATTGCCGCGCTCATGCGCAACAAATGGCCGGATCGCGTCATAGTATTCCTTTCTACTCTGTTTACGGCAGTACCGAGCTTTGTATTGGCAACCCTGTTGTTGCTTGTATTTTGTATAAAGCTGGGCTGGGTGCCCGTCTGGAGCCCTAACAACCCCAGCTATGTGCTCCCGGTAATAGCGCTTTCAGCGTACCCCATGGCTTACATCACCCGTCTTTCCAAGACCAGCATGCTGGACGCGCTGAGTCAGGACTATATCCGCACCGCAAAGGCAAAGGGCGTACACAAGTGGACCGTTATATTCAAGCACGCCCTGCGGAACTCCCTCATTCCCGTGATAACCTATGCGGGCCCGCAGATCGCCTACATAATCACCGGCTCCATGATAGTCGAGACCATATTCACCATAGGCGGCATAGGCAGCAAGTTCGTAAGCGCCATAACCAACCGGGATTACACCATGATAATGGCGACCACGATCTTCCTTGCCACCCTTATGGTAGCGGCGACGCTCATATGCGACCTGCTGTATAAGCTGGTGGATCCCCGCATCAATTACGACTAAAGAAAGGAGGCAGATACTCTTGGAACAGAACAACAGCTCACTTCCCAAAAAGAACCCGCTGAGCATGCAGATAGACCTTGATAAGTTTGCTCCCGCCACCGAAGAGGAAAAGCGGCAGCAGGACGTTATGAGCAAGAGCACTACCTTCTTCCGGGATGGTATGCGCAAGCTCTTCAAGAACCCGTTGGCCGTGGGCAGCCTTATAGTACTTTCTCTCATCATAATCACCATAATAGTTGCGCCCATGATCGTACCCTACAAGTATTCCGAGATACTTTCCGTAAACGGCAGGCGGGATAAGGGCGCAAAAAACATGGCTCCCTTCACCTACAGCGAGATGGAGCAGGAGTACATAGCCCAGGGCGGCCAGCGCTTCCCCCATATTTTCGGCACAGATGAGCAGTGCCGCGACTATTTCGTCCGCGTAATATACGGCACCCGCGTATCCCTCTGCGTAGGCCTCTTCGCCAGCATCATAGTCATGATAATCGGCGTCATATACGGCAGTATATCCGGCTATTTAGGCGGTAAAGTGGACTTGATAATGATGCGCATAGTGGATATTATCTACTCCCTGCCCGATATGCTAATGGTAATATTGCTGGCGGTGGTATTCGACGAGTTGATAAACTTCCCCACAGGTTCCCTTCTCAACAAGCTGGGGGCCAACATGATATCGCTGTTCCTGGTATTCGGCCTTCTGTATTGGGTAGGTATGGCCCGCCTTATCCGGGGCCAGATACTTTCCATAAAGGAGAACGACTACATACTGGCCGCGGAGTCCATAGGCGCAGGCTCCGGGCGCATAATCCGAAAGCACATTCTGCCCAACTGCATATCGGTCATAATCATAACCACCGCCCTGCAGATACCCTCGGCCATATTTACCGAGAGCTACCTTTCCTTTATAGGTATGGGCGTCCGTGCGCCCATGCCCTCGCTGGGCTCCCTCGCCAATTATGCCCGCGACGGTCTCCAGTCCTACCCCTATAAGCTGGTGTTCCCCGCGCTTACCATCTGCCTTATAGTTCTCTCCATGAACCTTCTGGGCGACGGCCTGAGGGACGCCTTCGATCCTAAGCTGAAGAGGTGATAAACATGAGCGAAAATACTACACATCTTCTTAGCGTAAAAGACCTGCACACCTCCTTCACCACCGACCACGGCGAGGTCCAGGCGGTAAACGGCGTATCCTTCAACCTGGACGCCGGAAAGGTGCTGGGCATAGTGGGCGAATCCGGCTCCGGCAAGAGCGTCACCGCCTACTCCATCATGCAGATACTGGCCGACAACGGCCGTATAACCAGCGGCGAGATACTCTATAAAGGCGAGGATATATCCCGCTGGGGCGAATCCAAGATGCAGGATTTCCGGGGCAAGTGCTGCTCCATAATCTTCCAGGATCCCATGACCAGCCTCAACCCGGTATTCACCATAGGCAGCCAGATAGCCGAGGCGGTGCTGCTGCACACAAAGAGCAGCAAGCACGAGGCCATGGAAAAGGCCCTTGAGATGCTGAAGCTGGTCGGCATAAACGAACCCGAAAAGCGCCTCAAGCAGTACCCCTACGAGCTGTCCGGCGGTATGCGCCAGCGTGTCATGATAGCCATGGCGCTGGCCTGCGAACCGGATATACTTATAGCGGACGAACCCACCACCGCCCTGGACGTGACCATACAGGCACAGATACTGGAGCTCATGCAGAGCCTCCAGAAGAAGCTGGGCATGGCCATAATAATGGTCACTCACGACCTGGGCGTAATAGCCGAAATGTGCGACGAGATAGTGGTCATGTATGGCGGCCGCTTCTGCGAGCGGGGTACTGCCGACGAGATATTCTACAACCCCCGCCACGAGTACACCAGGGGCCTGCTCCGCAGCATACCCAACATCACCAACATGAAGGAGCGCCTGGTGCCCATCTCCGGCACCCCCATAAACATGCTGAACATGCCCAAGGGCTGCGCCTTCTGCGCCCGCTGTGACAAGGCCATGAAGATATGCCTTGAACAGGTGCCCGAGGAACGCATAATCAACGAGTCCCACAGGGCGTCCTGCTGGATAAACACCCGCGATAATATCGGAACTGTTGAGGAGGCTGAATAATATGAGCGAATATCTCGTAGAAGTTGAACATCTGAAACAGTATTTCCAAGTGCGCTCCGGCTTCAAGAACATGACGCTCAAGGCCGTTGACGACGTATCCTTCTGCATAAAGCCCGGCGAGACACTGGGTCTTGTAGGCGAGTCCGGCTGCGGCAAGACCACCGTAGGCCGCTCCCTGCTTCACCTGTACGACCCCACCGGCGGCACAGTGCGCTTTGAAGGCGAGGAAGTCACAAAAAAGAACATTCAACGAATGCGCGCCAAGATGCAGATGGTGTTCCAGGACCCCTATTCCTCTCTGGATCCCCGCATGACTGCCGAGGATATAATCGGCGAACCTCTCGACGTACACCACCTCTGTGCCAACCGCAAGGAACGCAGGGAGAAGGTAATAAGCCTTATGGAGCTGGTAGGCCTTAACTCCGAGCATGCCACCCGCTACGCCCACGAATTTTCCGGCGGCCAGCGCCAACGTATAGGCATAGCCCGGGCCCTCGCCGTAGACCCCAAGTTCATAGTCTGCGACGAGCCGGTCTCCGCCCTGGACGTATCCATTCAGGCGCAGGTCATCAATATGTTCGAGGATCTGCAGAACCAGCTGGGCGTGGCATACCTCTTCATCGCACATGATCTGCTGGTCGTACAGCATATTTCCAACCGCATAGCGGTAATGTATCTGGGCCACGTAGTGGAGCTTGCGGATGCCAACGAGCTTATGTCCGATCCAAAGCACCCCTACACCCAGTCCCTGCTTTCCGCAGTGCCTATACCCGACCCCAAGACCGCCCGCAAAAAGAACCGCATAGTTCTCGAGGGCGACGTTCCCAGCCCCCTCAATATGCCCTCCGGCTGCCCCTTCCGCACCCGCTGCCGCTACGCTACGGAGCAGTGCGCCATGGAGCGTCCCGAGCTGACCGACCGGGGCGGCGGCCACATGGTAGCCTGCTGGAACAAATAACTTCAAAAGTATTTTACCCTTCCGGGTATTTACTAAATAAAAAAAATGGAGGAATAACCATGAAAAAAGTACTCGCACTGCTTCTCATCGCTGTGATGTGCTGCGGCGTATTTGCTGCCTGCTCCAGCCCTGCTGCTGAAACTCCCAGCGAGCCCACCACTACCGAGGAGGCTCCCGCCACCACAGAAGATGCGGACGCTGCTTCTCTGGTAAGCGACGCCTTCATCAACCCCACTGCCGACTGGGGTCAGTACAACGACCTGATCACCCAGATCAAGACCGAGACCGACTACGCAAAGCGTACCGAGCTCATGCATCAGGCAGAGGACATCCTCATGTCCAACTACTGCATACTGCCCTTCTATTATTACAACGACCTGTATATGCAGAAGGACTATGTGGACGGCATCTACGCCAACCTCTTCCAGACCAAGTTCTTCATGTACGCTACCATGAGCAACGGCTCCGACACCCTGCGTCTGAACCTGGCCTCCGAGCCTGACTTCCTGGATCCCGCCCTCAACAGCACCGTTGACGGCGCCTGCCTGGCAGCCAACTCCTTCTCCGGCCTTTACACCTACAACGCAGAGGGCCACACCGTTCCCGCCTGCGCCACCGGCTACACCGTATCCGACGACGGCCTGACCTACACCGTTACCCTGCGCGAGGGCCTGAAGTGGTCCGACGGCTCCGACCTGACCGCCGCCGACTTTGAGTATGCGTGGAAGCGCGCCGCCGCCACCGCCACCGCAGCTGACTATGGCTATATGTTCGCCGGCTTCGCGGGCTATCCCGATGAGCTGAACGTGACCGCCAAGGACGCCACCACCTTCGAGTTCGTCCTCACCGCGCCCTGCGCCTACATCGAGGACCTTATGGCGTTCCCCACCTTCTATCCCGTGAAGCAGGCTGCCGTTGAGGCCTATAAGGATTGGCAGACCTCCCCCGGCGGCTGGTGCCAGGATGCCGGCTTCGTTTCCAACGGCGCTTATGTCTGCACCGAGTGGAACCACGACACCTCCATGACCTATGAGAAGAACCCCTACTGGTACGATGCCGACAAGGTGACCGTCAACAAGCTCCAGTTCATGCTTTCCGCTGATGACACCGCCATCTACTCCGCCTACAACGCCGGCGACGTAGACTTCATCGACACCGTTCCCACCAACGAAATCGCCTCCCTGAAGGACGTCAACCCCGAGTTCCACATCATCGACGCTCTGGGCACCTACTATGCGGCTTTCAACTGCAAGAGCGCCCTCTTTGCCGATAAGACCCCCGAGCAGGCCGCCTGCATGCGCGAGGCCTTCTCCATCCTCATCGACCGCGACTACATCATCGAGAACGTAGCTCAGTGCGGCCAGAAGCCCGCTAACTCCTTCATCCCCTACGGCATGGCGGACGGCAACGGCGGCATCTTCAAGACCGACCTGGTAGAGCAGGGTTACTTTGATCCCTTCGCCATCAACAACGACTATGAGGGCACCGTTGAGAAGGCCCGCACCCTGCTGAAGGCTGCCGGCTACAAGTTCGGCGACGATGGCATGCTCTCCGCCGAGACCCCCATCTCCCTCGAGTATCTGACCAACGAAGCCACCAGCCATGTAAAGATCGGCGAGGCTATGCAGCAGGATCTGGCCGCCATCGGCATCGACATGACCATCAAGCAGTGCGACTGGAACGTATTCCTCCAGGAGCGCAAGAACGGCAACTTCGACTTCGCCCGCGAAGGCTGGATCGCCGACTTCAACGACCCCATCAACATGCTTGAAATGTGGATCACCAGTTCCGGCAACAACGACTGCCAGTACGGCCGTTAATCCGCGTCAACTATTCAACCGTTCAACTGTTCAAGGCCGGGGCTATGCTCCGGCCTTCTCTATCGAAAAAACCCAGGGTTGATAAGGGGCCGCAGCCCCTTATGTTTAATCCGGCTCTGACGACATGTGCGTCAGAACGGATGAAAACCCAGAGGTTTTCGTACTTTGCGGATTTTGCCGCCCGGGAGCGAATGCGAGAGGCAAAACCCGTAAAACTCAAAAAAGTGGCATTCAGCCACTTTTTTGACACTCTGAGGCCGGGGCTATGCTCCGGCCTTCTCTATCGAAAAACCCCGGAAATTTTCTTTTGACAAGTAAACGATCGTTTATCATAATATATGTAAACGATTGTTTACTTTATTTATAACATGACACGGAGGTTGCATGAGCGATACGAAGAAGAGCATTCTGCTGTCAGCTCTCGGCCTGTTCGCCAGAGACGGCTACGAGGCTGTGCCGGTGAGCGCCATAGCGGGCGAGCTGGGCATAACGAAAGGTGCGCTGTATAAGCACTATAAAAACAAGAGGGATATTTTTGACAGCATCCTAAGCCGCATGGAGCGGCATGACGCCGAGCGCGCAAATGAATTTCAAATGCCCACGGGGTCTGTTTCCCATATGGAGGAGGAATACCTCAGGGTCACTGTAGACCGGTTGGTGGAATACGGCAAGGCGCAGTTTCGGTATTGGACACAGGACAGCTTTGCTTCCTCCTTTCGCAGAATGCTGACGCTTGAGCAGTACCGCAGCCCGGAGATGGGCAGGCTGTACCAGCAGTATCTGGTCTCCGGTCCTTTGGGCTATGTGGCGGATATTTTCGGCAGCCTCGGATACGCCGACCCTATGGAAAAAGCCTTGGGCTTCTATGGGCCTATGTTCCTAATGTACAGCGTATATGACGGGGCAGAGGCCAAGGACGGCATAATTGCCGCCGCGGACAGCTATCTGGAAAAAGCCGGAAACAGGCTGAGGGAGGAAAAGAACATATGAAGCTCACCCTTATACCTGCACAGTACCTGGAGCAAAGCATCCAATACCCTGAGCTTTCCCTCTGCCGGATAGTTTCCCAGGAAAAGGGCTTGTACCGCATCATAAGCGCCGAAGGGGATCAGCTGGCGTCGGTATCCGGTAAATTTCAGCATGAAGCAGCCTCCCCTTCGGATTACCCCGTTGTGGGCGACTATGTGATGGCAGCCCTAAACGGCGGATCGGCCGTTATAAACCGTGTGCTGCCCCGTAAAAGCCTATTTCTCCGTAAATCGGCAGGCACAGCCAGGATGGAGCAGGCCGTTGCCGCTAATATTGACACCGTATTCATCTGCATGTCGCTGAACAGCGACTTTAACCTGCGCCGCCTGGAACGCTACTTATCCGTTGCGTGGGAAAGCGGTTCCCTGCCCGTAGTGGTGCTTACCAAGGCCGACCTTTGCGATAATCCCGCAGTAAAGGCCGCCCAGGCCGCCAGCATCGCTATCGGGGCAGATGTACTTGTCACTTCTTCCATGGCGCTGGACGGCTATAACCAGATACTGCCTTATATCTCCCAAGGAAAGACAGTTGCCTTCGTAGGTTCCTCCGGCGTAGGCAAGTCCACCCTCATCAACCGGCTGCTGGGCGAGGACAGGCAGGATACCGGCGGCCTCAGGAACGACGACAAGGGCCGCCACACCACCACCCACAGGGAGCTGCTGATGCTTCCCAACGGCGCAGCGGTGATAGACACTCCCGGCATGCGGGAGCTTGGCATATGGGACGCCTCCATTGGCCTCAGCACAGCCTTCAGCGATATAGAGGAGCTGGCCGCCCAATGCCGTTTCGGCGACTGCACCCATAAAAACGAGCCCGGCTGCGCAGTGCGTTCCGCGCTGCAAAGGGGCGAGCTGTCAGAGGAGCGCTTTTTGTCTTATGAAAAGCTGGCGTTAGAAAACGCCTATGCAGCCGGCCCCACAGGCAGCCGCGCCGCAAAGGAGCGTAAATTCAAGAGCATAGCAAAATTCAACAAAACTAACCCAAAGAGATAAGGATATAGATATGAGTATAATAATACGCAATGAGACCCGGCCGACTACCGCGCCGTAGAAAACCTTACGCGCGAATCCTTCTGGAACGTATACCGCCCCGGCTGCACAGAGCATTATGTTCTGCACTGCTATCGCAGCGCGCCGGACTTTGTGCCTGAGCTGGATTTTGTGATGGAAAAGGACGGTGAGCTGATAGGCCACGTCATGTACTCCCGTTCCGAGATAACGACCTCCGGCGGCAAGGCCATACCCATAATGACCTTCGGCCCCATCAGCATCGCCCCCGGGTACAAGCGGCAGGGCTACGGCAAGCGGCTTCTGGACTACTCAATGGAAAAGGCACGCGATATGGGTGCAAAGGCGCTGGCCATCACAGGCAACATAGACTTCTACGGCAAGTCCGGCTTTGTCGTGGCCAGCACAAAAGGCATCCGTTATGCCGATGCCGATCCCGATGACACGGTAGTTCCATATTTCCTCATAAAGGAGCTGGAAACCGGCTTTCTCGATAGCATAACCGGCACCTATCACGACCCCGAAAGCTACTTTGTGGCTGAAAGGGATCCCGAAGGCTTTGAAGCATTCGAGGCGCGTTTCCCGCCAAAGGAGAAAAAGAAGCTGCCCGGCCAGATTTTCTGATACCGGGCAGGGGGAAACACGGTATGTTTATTCCCACTCAAGTCTTGAGCGCAGAAGCGGCAATACTCTCCGATACATGGTGTATCCCTCCTTTCTGAGAAGATAAATTCGTTTGTCAGCCCATATCGGCGGCAAGAGCCTGGTCGATGAGCTTTTGCAGCGTCTCCGCCTGCGTCTTTTCCGTGATGGCGCCCACTATCGGCTCGCCTACAATATTGCCGTTGCGGTCAACAACATAGGTTGTGGGATAGGCATACACCTTTTCAACGAATTTTCCCGCGTCGCTGCCGGAATCAAAATACACGTTCTTGTAGGAAGCACCCTTCTTCATAAGCACGTCCTTGGCTTCCGAAATAGCCGTTTCGTTGCCGTCCAGCGTAAAGGCGTTGATGCCTATCAGCGTGCCGCCCTTTTCGGCAAGCTCGTTGTTCAAAGCATCCAGCTCGGCAAGCTCGCCCACGCAGGGGCCGCAGGTGGTGAACCAGAAGTTTACAACGGTAACGGCATTGCCGGAGAAAAGCTCATCGCTCTTTACATCATTCCCGTCAAGGTCTTTTCCTTCAAAGGCGGGGAACTTCTGCAAGCTGCCGTCATCAGGCGGCGTGGTCATGTCGCTGCCCGCGGGCACGCTCATAGCGCTGTCCAGGGATTGCTGTGCCGCCTCGGGGTACTTTTTCTCTATCATGGTCAGCTTGTTCTCGATATTGCTGATCTCCGTGGCCGACTCCTTCAGCATCTCATACTCTTCGTCGGTGAACTGGTCTTTGGCACCCTCGATGGTATCCAGCAGGAACTCGCCGTAATTTTTTCCGTCCTCCTGCATGGTCATGCCCTTGTCGGCCGCCATGAAAACCTTTTCCCAAAGCGCTGTGTCCTCCGAGAGAATGGCATTTTCCTGCGCCATCAGCTCCTTGTGCATGGCAACCGCTTCCTCGGCATTCTTCGGTTCGCTGCTCATTCCGTCCATTTTGTCTCCGCCCTTTGTGCCGCAGGCTGCCAGAGAGAGCACCATCAGTGCAGTAAGCAGCAGCGCCAGAATTCTGCCGGCAGTATTCGTCCTATTCATCTTCATTCGTTTTATTCCTCCTTGTTATTGTTGTTTGTCTGTAGCGTTTCCGCTGCTTTTGCCTTATCTTTACCGTCTCCGAAGCCGTAGCGGAAGCACACGGCATTTGTCGGACAGGCGCGTATGCACATTCCGCAGCGGATGCACTCGGTATGGTTGGGCGTTTTCGTCACATCCACATCCATCTTGCAGGCTCTGGCGCATTTCCCGCAGGAGACGC
>ENA-ORMN01000720-ORMN01000720.1-human-gut-metagenome-genome-assembly--contig:-NODE-720-length-36899-cov-3.407719_pt1 | contig 36899 bp, 29 predicted proteins | sample MGYA00242102_ERZ508993 | MGnify/ENA primary metagenome ERZ508993 (study PRJEB26280, sample SAMEA2338770) | human gut metagenome | biome: human gut; feature: human-associated habitat; material: faeces...
CCACGCTGGACTACGCCGACAATCCCGACAAGACCACCGCCCCGGAATATCTGGACGAGGATCTGTACGCCGCCCTGCGTTACGCAGAGAACGACGATAAAACCGACCGCAAAATGTTTGTGGGCGGCATCAACTGCTCGGCGCAGAACGCCTACGCTGAGATGATCGCCGTCCAGCGGCGGTTTGGGTTGCGTGGCAAGGTGGTGGGCTACCACGGCATTCAGAGCTTTCGTGAGGGCGAGGTCACGCCGGAGCAGGCGTTCGCCATCGGCAAGGAGACAGCACGGCGGATGTGGGGTGAGCGGTATCAGGTTCTGGTGACTGTTCACCTAAATACGGACAACATTCACTGCCATTTCGTGGTGAACCCCGTGTCCTTCAAGGACGGAGCGAAATTCAAAAACAAAATCGGTGACCACAAGGAGCTGCGTAAAATCTCCGATGAGATCTGCCGGGAACACGAGCTGTCAGTATTGGAAAACAGCGAGTTTTACAGCAAAGGCAAGAAGAAAGAGTACTGGGTTCACAAGGCAGGTAAGCAGACCCACCGGGATATGCTGCGCCGGGATGTGGAGGAGGCGCTGGCCAAGTGCGGTTCATTCCGTGAAATTGAATATTACCTGAAATGTTTGGGCTATCGCTTCCAGCGGGACTTCCATTATGCCCACCCCTCCGTCATCATCGACGGCTGGCAGCGCCCTATTCGCATTGACAGCCTTGGGTCACAGTTTAGCAGAGAAGCCATCCGGGAGCGGTGCCTTGAAAACCAGCGGAAGCCGGAGCTGTACGGATACGCCTATCCGCAGCGAAAACGAGCACCGCTGCTAGCTATTGAGTATCACCTGCGGCAAGCACAGAGGCAAGATACCGTTACGCTGCTGTTCGAGATTTTCATTGAACTGCTGAAAATCTGCACCGGCAGCAACGTTGAAAACACCGACCGCCGCCCTTTATCACCGGCCATGCGGGCGGAGGTACGGAAGCTGGATCAATATCTGGAAGAATACAAGCTCCTTTGCGACCACCGCATTGAGTCGCCAAAGGAGCTTTTGTCATTTCAGGAGGGGTTGACCGCCCGGATTTCGGCGCTGGAGGAACAGCGCTACGCCCTGCGCCTGAAGCTGCGCCGAGTGAAATCTCCGGAGGAAGAAGCTGGCCTGAAGGAACACTGCAAAAAGATTACAACAGAGCTCACGCCTTTGCGACGGGAGAGGAAAACCGTTCTGCGTATCGCAGAGCACATTCCCAAAATACAGGAGCTTCTGGATGCCGAGCGTAAAACCGAAATGGAACACAACAACCTGACACGAAAGAAAGAGAGGAAAATTGAACGATGAAACAAACCAACATTGCAGTTTCCAAGCTGCGCCCCTTTGAAAATAACCCCTATCAGGTCCGGGACGATGCGGAGATGAACGCGCTGATTGAAAGCATACAAACGCAAGGCGTTCTCTCGCCGCTGATCGTCCGACCGATTGAAAATACAGATGAATATGAGCTCATAAGCGGTCATCGCCGTTTACACGCCGCACAAAAGGCAGGGATCACCGAGGTCTCTGCCTTGATTTATGCCCTTGACCGGGATGCTGCCGCCATTGCCGTGGTGGACAGCAATTTGCACCGGGAGCATATTCTGCCCTCCGAAAAGGCGTTTGCCTATAAGCTGAAAATGGAGGCTCTGTCCCATCAAGGCACTTCTCGCCAACTTGGCGAGAAGTGGAGCGTTTCACAAATCAGCGAGTCTGCAAACGAAAGTGAACGGCAAATCCACCGCTATATCCGCCTGACCTATCTCATCCCAGAGTTCCTTGAAAAGATGGATCAAGGCGAAATCGCCCTGTCCGTAGGTGTGGAGCTTTCGTTTCTTGACGAATCCAGCCAGCGGGAGGTGCTGGAGCAGTGCGCCATCAACGACTGCACCCCGTCCTATTCACAGGCATGGCGGATGCACAAGGCCGACCGAGAGGGGACGCTGACCACGGCGGTTATTCAAACCATTATGTCGGAGGAAAAAGCCAACCAGCGAGAAACAGTGAAAGTCCCCATCTCCCGTCTGCGGGAGGTTCTTCCGCAAGGGCTGGATGCGAAGAAAACAGAAGATTTTATCATAAAAGCTTGCGACTATTATCGCAAATATCTCATCCGCCAGCGTAATCGGGATGAAAGATGAGGAGGTGTCCCTATGGAACAATTCATTCAAAAATATCCGTATAATCAACTTTTTGAAAACAATGCCGACTCGCATTTTTATATGAAAATCGGTGGCACGGTTTATGATGTTACGACTCATTATGACCCCAAGGGGCGGCAGTGCGTGTTGGAGCAGTTCAAGGAGCTGCTGCTTCAGAGGGAATGGAGGCAACCGCACAATCGAAAAGGACAGCCGAAATCAATATAATGGCATATATCCCATTGCTTGATTCGGCTGTCGGAAAGGAGTTAAACGCTATGACAGTCAACAATAAGAATACAGATCAAGAAAAAATCACCGCCCTTTACTGTCGCCTTTCGCAGGACGACGGTTTGGACGGAGAGAGTAACAGTATTCAGAATCAAAAGATCATTTTGATGGATTACGCCAAGAAGAACGGCTATCTGCATCCAAAGTATTTTGTGGACGACGGAATCAGCGGCACGACCTTTGATCGTCCGGGCTTTCGGGAAATGGAGGCACTGATTGAAGCCGGGAAAGTATCAGCGGTTATCGTCAAGGACCTGTCCCGTTTCGGGCGTGAACACGTGGAAACCAGTCGATATTTAGAAATTATCTATCCAACTTTAGGTGTGAAATTCGTCGCCATTCAGGAGCGTGTGGACACCGAAACCGGCGAGGGCACGGAGATGATGCCCTTCCACAACATTTTTAACGAGTGGTATGCAGCGCAGACCAGCAAAAAAATGCGGGCTGTGTGGGCAATGAAGGCGGCCAACGGTAAAAGAAGCAACTTCCGGGTACCATACGGCTACAAGCGTGACGAGCTTGATAAAGAAAAGTGGCTTGTTGATGATGCTGCCGCCGAGGTAGTGCAAAGAATTTACCACCTTTGCCTTGAAGGGGAAGGTCCGGAGCAAATTGCGAGGCTTCTGCAAAAGGAGAAGGTTCTTACCCCTACCGCATATTACTATTCGGTCGGTTCTTCTTCCGCCAATCGTCCTATGCCGAGCGATCCGTATTTATGGAAGGACAGCACCATTGACGCCATCTTGAGCAATCGAAAATACACCGGCTGTATGGTTAATCTGAAAACGACTACCGTCAGCTACAAAGTACACAAACTGATTCGCAAGCCGGAGGAGGAATGGAGCATCGTGCCGAACGCACAGGAAGCGATCATTGACGAAAATACTTGGCTCCGAGTGCAGGAGCTGCGCAAAAATAAGCGCCGCCCGACTGCGACAGGGAAAACAAGCCTGTTTTCCGGATTGGTTTTTTGTGCAGACTGCGGTTCAAAGCTCCACTTTTGTGCGGCTAAGAGTTTGAAAGCAAATCAGGAATTTTTTCGCTGTGCCAATTACAAGTCCGGTCGAGGAGAATGCACAATTCACTATATCCGGAATGTCGCGCTGGAACAAATCGTCTCAGTGGCGGTCAGCGATCTTGCAGATTTCGTTGCCTGTCACGAATCATTCTTTCTGCAAATGATTGGAAAGCAACAATCTGCGGGGAAAGATCAGAATATCCGATCTGTTAAATCGGACATCGCTGCCGGAAAACACCGTATCGATGAAATCGACCGGCTGATTGCCAAACTCTATGAGGATAATTTTGCGGGCAAGCTATCTGACGAGCGTTATTCCCGTATGGCAGCAAAGTACGAAAAAGAGCAGGCAGAGCTACTGCAATCCGTCAGCACGAAGGAAAAAGAGCTGGCCGAACTCGAACGGGAGAGTGTGGATATTCGACTTTTGCTGGCAGGACTCAGGGAGTACTCCAGTATGGAAACACTTACGCCGGAGGTGGTCAATAAGATCATCAAGCGAATCGAGGTTCACAACAGTGAAACGGTGAACGGGCATAAGCGGGTGGGCGTTGACATCCACTTTACCGGTGTCGGACTTGTAGACCTTGCAACCATAAAGGAGATGCTTGCTATCGCAGAATCGTCAAGGCCGTGATCTACCATAGAAAGAGAAAAGGCCGCAGCCTCCATAACAGAGGTTGCGACCAATCTCTCATAAGAAAATACATCCTTATGAACGGAAACGGTTGGTTTTAACCGCTTTTTGGAGTGCTTTTTATGTGGCGCAGGGTTTTAGAGAGTTACAAAGAAGTGCCTGTTTGTGCGGGTAAAAACGGTCGGTTATAATAAACCTAAAGAAAGGCGGAAAGCCGAAACGGAAGGGGCTTTTCCACATGAACGAAGTCATAGGCTTATAATTTTACCGCTCAAGTTTTTATAGAAGAGGAAATGTCTCGGGCGCAAACGGCGTTTCATGGAAGACGATGCGCCACGTGATCTTCTTCGGAGGCGCAAAATGCAGCGCCGAGCAGGTGGTCAGCACGGCTTTGTCTTCGCTTTTTGCCGTGACAAACAGCGCCGTGGGTCCGTCTGCGCCACCGATGACGATAACGGCAGCGTTTTGCGCTTCGGGCATGGACGGGTAGTCCTTGGGCGCTTCGCGCTCAACAGGCGGATCGTTCTGCATGCAGTCCTCAACGGAAATGAGGTCTTTCGGCGGGGCAGGCGAGACCGTATAGGTCATTGCGGTAAATCGATTCGGAAGATCGAAACGCGCGTCGGAAAAAGTGTTTTTCGGCAGCGTCTGCGGCTCCAAATTCTGAGCCGTCAGCGTGTACGGTATGCCGTTATGGGAAAACGCAAATATGTCGCCGGGCTTTTGAACTTCAAACTCTGCGCCGGGCACGCGCACGGGCTGCGGGGTCAGCGTCAACGCGAGCGACGAAATGCTTTTCGGGCGGCGCTTCGTCTTCCACGGGAACGAATAGCGGTGAATCGCCCAGCCGTCTTCAGGGTTTAGCCCTTAGTGGTCGATGATCGCGCGCTCGGTGGGCGTGTCAAAATCGCTTTCGTCTTCGTCGAGTGCAGGCTCACAAGCCGCAGCGTTTTGAAACAGCGGGTGGTACGAAAGCCCGTGACCCTGCGAAAACGGGAGCGTCTGTCCGTTCAGCTCAATTTGCGGCGAAAACTCAAAAGCCAGCGGATTTTCGCGCTCCGCCTGTTCGAATACATCGTTCGGCACGTCTTCATCTTCAAGGTGCTCCCATTTTTTACAGAAATCTTCGAGCACCGCTTTATCAGCGCGCATGAGAATGTCGAGCACAAGTCCTTTTGCGGTAAGGTACGCCGCGGGCACGTACCAATCGCGTCCCGCAAAGCGGAACTTTTGATTTAGCTTGAGCACCTGCCCGGGGTGGCTGCCGTCCGGGCTTTTGCCGCCGAAGCTGCCGTTAAAGTAGACTTTCCACACGTCTTTCATGGCTATTCCTCCATTTCTTTTTTCGCCCAGTCGGCGTCCTTGAAAATCGCACGGCCTACGCCGATGAGGTCGGCGGCGCCTTCCTCAAGCAGTGCTTCGGCTTCGTTTGCTTTTGTCACGCCGCCCTTGGAGCGCGCGTCGTAGTATGCGAGCAAGTCGTCCTGCACGGTACTGTCCGGTGTTTTGCCGGTTGCCATCGGCGGCATGACAAGGCGGTTTGCGAGTTCCACGTTATGGACGGTGAGCGGGGTGTGCAGCAGTTTGTTCATGGTGAAAATTCCTTTCCGTTCGGTTTTCAAAGCGATGCTGTTTTATTTGATATCATGCAGAAATTACTTTTTGGTGCAGTGTACTGTGGATGAGCACAGTATATCACAGCGGTTTTCAACTTTCCAGATATAAAGCATGAAAAAACGGCTTTTGGACATACTGAAAGCGTATTGCAAAACAGAAAGGATGAAAACGATGAAAATACAAAAGGTTCTGGCGACGGAAATTCTCGATTCCCGCGGCACGCCGACCGTCGGCGCAACGGTCATCTTGAGCGACGGCTCCGTCGGCACGGCGAACGCACCCTCCGGCGCATCGACGGGCAAATTTGAAGCGCACGAAAAGCGCGATAATGACCGCAAGCGCTATCTCGGGCGCGGCGTGAAAAAAGCCGTGGAGGGCATTGAGGAAACCGTTGCCCCGGTGCTCGAAAATATGCAGCGCGTGACGGTGCAGAACGTCGACAGAATGCTCATTGAGCTTGACAACACCAAAAACAAAGAAAAGCTCGGCGCAAACGCCACATTGGCGGTGTCGCTCGCTGCTGCAAAGGCGCTTGCCGCGCACTATAAACAACCGTTTTTCCGCTACCTCGGCGGCACGAACGCACAGAAGCTTCCCGTGCCGATGATGAACATTTTAAACGGTGGCGCGCACGCGGCGAATAACGTGGATATTCAGGAGTTCATGATTGTGCCCGTGGGCGCAAAATCGTTTTCGGAGGCCGTGCGCATGGGCAGCGAGATCTACCACACGCTCGGCAGCATTTTGAAGCAGCGCGGTCTTGCGGTCTCCGTGGGCGATGAGGGCGGCTTCGCGCCGAACCTCGCAAGCGATGAAGAAGCGATAGAGGTCATTTTGGAGGCCGTTTCGAGCGCGGGCTACACGACGGACGAGGTGAAGATTGCGCTTGACGCGGCTGCGAGCGAATGGACGGCGAACGACGGCTATCTTTTACCGAAGCGCGGCACAAAATACACCTCCGCGCAGCTCATCGCGTATTGGGAAAAGCTGTGCGAAAAGTACCCCATCTGCTCTATTGAAGACCCGCTCGGCGAAGAGGATTGGCCCGCGTGGACAACCGTTACCGAAAAGCTCGGCAAAAAAATCATGCTTGTCGGCGATGACCTGTTCGTTACGAATTCGACACGAATTCGCGAGGGCATCGGGCGCAAGGCCGCAAACGCACTGCTTGTAAAGCCGAACCAGATCGGTACACTGACGGAAACGCTCGCCGCCGTAGAGCTTGCAAAGGAGAACGGCATGAAGATCGTCATGTCGCACCGCTCGGGCGAAACGGAGGACACGAGCATCGCGGATATTGCCGTTGCCGTAAACGCAGGGTTCATCAAATCCGGCGCGCCGTGCCGCAGCGACCGTACCGCAAAATACAACCGCCTGCTGCGCATTGCAAAGGAAAATGAAATGGACGAAATGTACGGTACAGGCAAATAAAAAAGGGTATCTCGGTTTTCGCCGAGATACCCTTTTAAGTTCAGAAAAGGTTTACCAATCCAGACCGGAGAACTTGTGGAAGCTGTCCATGCTGATGCGGACGCTTTCCATCTGGGTCAGCTGGGTGTGATCCTGCTCAAGCACGATGTACTCTGCGCCAAGCTCGTTGCCCTTGTTGATGATGGACTGGATGTCCATGATGCCGGTGCCGATTTCGCAGAAATCCTTGTGGTCGGAACCCTTGCCGAAGCTGTCCCACGTGACGAGCACGTTCGGGTCGTTGACGGTCCACAGGTTGATCGGGGAATCGGAGGTCTTGGAGAAATCCTTCTGGTGAATGAGCTTCAGGCGGTCGCCGAGGCGGTCCATAACAGCGAGCGGATCCATGCCGCCGCGCATTGCCCAGAACGTATCAAGCTCAAAGCTGACGTAGTTCGGGTCGGTATTGTCCATGATGTGGAACAGAATTTCCTTGCCGTTCAGCTTCTGGAACTCGTGGTAGTGGTTGTGGATGAGGAACTTGATGCCGTGCTCGGAGAGCTTTTTGCCCGCCCAGTTGTAATATTCGCAGCGCTCCATCAGCTGGTCGTAGCCGGTGTAAAAGTCTGCGGACTGGCCGAGGTACTTCGTGCCCACCTGCGTGTGATACGCGATCATCGGGTCGATGGTCTCCTCATTGATGGGGCGGATGTGGCCGCTGATGAGGTTTGCGCCAGTCTCTTTTAAAAGCTTCTGCATGTCCTCGACGCTGACGCCGAAGCCTACGCCCGGGTCTGTATCTGCGTTGGAGCTTGCAAACTCAAGGTTCTTATAACCAATCTCTGCGACCTGGCGGATCGCATTGATCGGGTCTTTTTTCATTTCGTCGCGCACGGAGTAAAGCTGAATGCCGACTTTAAGTGCCATAATAGGTTCAATCCTTTCTTGTCCGTTTGCCTGTTGTGCAGGTCATTTCACTATAATTGTACTGCGTTTTTACTCTGTCGTCAAGCGTCCGAAACGGGAGATATGCGTGCAAAATGTGAATTAGGAAAGTTGCAAGACGGCATCCTGCGTATTTTCGGGTCAGAGGGGGAAGAAGCAAATAGGAATGAAGTTTTTCGCCTTTTTGAAGACAATTTTAAAAAATTACAAAATTGTAATTTGGTACGCCGTTACGGTGTACAACTCGAAAATTATTTGATTAAAAAATAAATATGATTTAATAATAAAAACAAAGGTACGTTTATGTTGCTTCAACTTGCACAGGAAAATGAAATTACCCTAAATTGATCGAAATGACTGAACAAAAAATATTCCTGCAAAATTTCCGAAATTTTTGAAAAAACCAGTGAAATACAGTTGAATAACTGCAAGCGTTGTGAAAGCGGTTTCATGAATTTTGCGAATTTAGCAATTTGTTGTCTTTTGAAAACGCATGAAAAATATGGAACCGCTTACACAAACTTGTATGGAGTGGAAATCGAGATCAAAAAAAATTAGACAAGATGCACAAACCGAAAACCAATGACAAATTTGGGTAAAAAACCGAGTATAGGCTATTTTTGTTGTTGACATTCACAAAAGAGGGTGATAAAATCACAAATGCAAACAAAATGATATACCGCGTTTTTGTAAGATGCACCAAATACAAAGCAAATCGTTTGATTTGTTTTGTTCGTGTCTCTTTTTCTGTGGCAGCGGTTCCACAGAAAAGGGGACAAGTTTCGGTATGTTTTAGTGCCACGGGGGAAACCTGTTATTCGGGTGTTGCCTCGGGCAAAAACAGCCTTGTGTTTTCTTATTGAAAGCGCGGTCATCACAATATTTTTAGGAGGTTATACCGTATGGCAGCAGCAGCTAAACCGGCAAAGCCGGCGTATGAGCTGAGCGGCTGGGAGCGCTTTAAAAAAGATGTTGTCCGCGACAAGTGGCTGTATCTTCTGATTTTTCCCGGCATGCTTTTCATGCTCATCTTCCGCTATATCCCGATCTTCGGCAATGTGATTGCCTTTATGGACTTCAACCCCTACAACATGTGGAACAGCACATGGGTAGGCTTTGACCAGTTCATCAAGCTTTTCAATAAGCCGGCGTTCATGCAGACTTTCTACAACACCCTCTACATCTCCATTTTGAAGATGGTATGTGGCTTTCCGATTCCGATCATCCTCGCTTTGATGATGAACGAGATGCGCAACATGAAGTTCAAGAAAGTGGCGCAGACGCTCCTTTATCTGCCGCACTTCATTTCTTGGGTTGTTATGGCCGGCCTCATCATGAATTTCCTCGATCCGTCCACGGGCCTCATCACCGCGCTCCTCAAGAGCATCACGGGCAAGGACCTGCAGGTGCTTACCGACAAGGCGCTCTTCGTCCCGATGCTGATTATCACCGACATCTATAAGACGATGGGCTGGGGCACGATTATTTACTTCGCGGCGCTGTCCGGTGTTGACCCGCAGCTTTACGAAGCAGCCGAGATTGACGGTGCACGCAAGTGGAAGCAGATGATCAACATCACGCTGCCGGCGATTACCCCGACGATTGTTATCATGCTGATCCTCAACTGCAACAACATCGTAAACGCAGGCTTCGACCAGATCTTCATGCTGTATTCCGCACTGGTTTATGACGTAGCCGATATCATCGATACGTATGTGTACCGTATCGGTATCCAGAAGGCAGACTACTCCTTCTCTACCGCAGCGGGCATGTTCAAATCCGTCATCGCTCTCGTCATGATCCTCATCGTCAACTTTGTTGCCAAGAAGACCGGCAACGAGGGTATTTGGTAAGGAGGTTATGAACATGGAAAAGAACAAAATCAAAACCTCCACAGGCGAAAAGATCTTTACCGTATTCAACTACGCGTTCTTTACGCTGCTCTGCCTCATCATGCTGTATCCGTTCTGGCATGAGATCATGCTTTCCTTCAGCTCCCTTGAAGCATCCATGAAGGGCGGCATCTTCCTCTGGCCGAAGGGCTTTAACCTGGATACTTATAAATCCGTATTTAAAAACCCGAACATCTACACGGGCTTCCGTACCACGATCATCGTCACGATTGCCGGTACGGTACTGGGCACGCTGCTCACCGCTATGACCGCTTATCCGCTTTCTAAGTCCAGACTGCGCGGCGGCAAAGTGTTGATGACGCTTGTCCTCTTCACCATGATCTTCTCCGCCGGTATGATTCCGAGCTTCCTGCTCATTCAGACAATCGGCCTTATGGATAACATCCTCGCGCTGATCCTGCCGGGTCTCGTAAGCGCATACAACTGCATCATCATGAAGAGCTTCTTCCTTTCCATTCCGGAAAGCCTTGAAGAATCTGCCCGCATCGACGGTGCAACCGACCTGCGCATCTTCTTCTCCATCATCCTGCCACTTTCCAAGGCGACCATCGCCACCATCGCGCTGTTCACGGCGGTTGGCTACTGGAACGACTACTTCTCCACGGTCCTTTATATCCGCTCCGTTGATAAGTGGGCTCTGCAGGCGGTTCTGCGCAACATGCTGACGAATACACAGCAGGCAATGCAGCAGGCAGGCGTCAACGTCATGGCGCAGACGAATACCAACGCACAGACGATCAAGGCCGGTACCATCGTGGTTTCCACGGTGCCGATCCTCATCGTGTACCCGTTCGTGCAGAAGTACTTCGTTAAGGGTGTTATGATCGGCGGCGTTAAGGGCTAAGCCCGCACTCTTTTGGGTTGTCCCGAAGCATGGCTTCGGAAAACTATATTATCATCATTTCAAAGAAAGGATTTTAGTCATGAACATGAAGAAAATCGCATCCGTTGTTCTGGCACTTGCACTGAGCGTAAGCGTATTTGCAGCGTGCGGCAGCAACGGCAATTCTTCCGCAAGCTCTACGGCTTCCACCGACAGCAGCACTGCTTCTACCGACAGCAGCGCAGCTGCGACCGGCGACAAGATCGACGTTCTGAACCAGAGCGAAACGATGGACGTTTCCGTTGCAGTTATGACCGGCTTCACCGCAGCTGACAGCCGCGTTCAGAAGGAGCTTGAGGAAAAGTACAACGTTAAGTTCAATCTCGTTGTTCTCCCGGGTTGGGCTGACGGCCAGTCCCAGATCTCCCTGCTGATGGCATCCAACGACATGCCGAACATCATGTGGTGGTGGACCATGGATACCGAGTACAACAAGTGGGTGAAGGCAGGTCTGTTGGACGATGTCTCCGCTTACATGGATAAGTACACCGTTATCCGCGACTACTACAACAAGATGGACCCGAAGACCCTCTTCTATGCATCTGAGGCCGACGGCTCCATTTACAGAATCCCGGGCGACGTTGCTGAACCGTCCTGCGAGAACCTCTGGATCCGCCAGGATTGGCTCGATAACCTGAATCTTAAGGCTCCGACCACGATCGAAGAGCTCAACGAAGTGCTCCGCGCTTTCACGGAGGACGATCCGGACGGCAACGGTCAGAACGACACCTACGGCCTCGGCGGCGACGGTTACGACTTCCGTTCCTTCTGGCCGTGGATTCAGTCCTATGACCAGACCCATTACAGCCGTTTCTGCGTAGATGACGACGGCGTTGTCACCTACGGCCCGGCTAACGAGGGCACCAAGAACTGGGTTAGCGACGTTGCTGATCTGTATGCAAAGGGCTACATCACCCCGAACATCACGCAGGATACCGACCGTGACGAGCAGATGGCAAACGGCGGCTTCGGCGTAACGTACAGCTGGTGCGCATGGAACAACCCGGACTCTGCTCCGATGATGTCCTTCTATGCTTCCAACCCGGATGCTAAGTGGGTACCGATCGACATGGTCAAGGGCTCCAACGGCAACCCGCAGGAAGACCCGGCTACAAGCGCTGCTTGGGCATATTTCGCAATCACCAACACAGCTTCCGATCCGGAAAGACTGTATGCAACTTGGGACGACATGTGCGATTCCGATAACTACATCGCACGCCGCTTCGGTATCGAAGGCACCGATTACAAGTACGACGAGAACGGCCAGTATGTCGCTATCGTTGGCCCGGACTCCGAGGAAAACACCTCTAAGAATATCGGCCTCAAGCTGTTCGATAACCTCATGAACCGTAAGGACGAGTGCAACATCTCCAATACTCCGGAGACTACCGCTCTGTTCAACAAGTCCGGCGAAAACAGCCGCTATGCTGCTGCTCACCTCGTTGAGTGGAAGGATCCGGCTTCCTTCGAGTCCTGGACCGAGTGCAGCGCTGACATCGAGGCTGAGAAGGATCAGTACCTCTGGGGTGTCATCGCCGGTCAGGAATCCATCGACGATTGGGACAACTATGTTGCAACGCTGAACAGCCTCGGCCTCGAGGACGTTCTTGCTGAAGCAAACGAGGACTATGCAGAGCTCAGCGCTCAGATGGAAGAGTACCTTGCTGCTCACGGCGAAGCGTAATCGATTGATCTGATCTCGATTAAAATGTATACAGATGGGGGAAGCTTTCGGGCTTCTCCCATTTTGTTTCTTATGCAAAAATTAACCGCGAAAAAACTGTGCATGTTTGCAAGAAAATGTGCATTTTTTTCTCTATATGAAATTTGCAAAAAGCTATTGAATTCTCGCTTTGCATCGGCTACAATGCAAAGAAAGGTAAATATACGCCTATGCAAATACCCCGAAGGAGTTGTAAAACATGAGCAAACTGTCTCTTGCCGGCGCGTGGAAGCTGCGCGGCGAATTTATGGACGTTACGGCAGAGCGCTACAACGAAGTGCTGCGTAAAATGGACGCAGCCCCCGTGCGCGCAACGCTGCCGGCGTTCTTAAAGCTTGAAGACCTTTCCGAAGAAGAACAGGCAGAGTTCTTAAAAGACCCGAACCCGCATTTTCACGTGATGACGGATAAAGCGAATCATGCGTTCCCTTCTAAATACGGCTTTATCCCCATGACCGTGCCGGGCGACGTCACCACCGCCCTCATCGAAAACGGCATCGCAGAAGAACCTTTTTTGAAGGAAAACACAAAGAAAAACCAGTGGATCAAGGATCTTTCCTGGTGGCTCGTCCGCGATTTTGACGTCACAGAGGAGATGCTGAACGAAGACATCGTGCGCCTCAACATTGAAATGCTCGATTTCAATGCGGATATCATCGTAAACGGCATGCCCGCTGCGCACCACGAAAACGCGTTCTGCGCGTTCAGCGAAGACATCAAGCGGTTTTTGCACGTCGGCAAAAACCAGCTCGTCATTCGCCTCACCTCCGGCATGGAGCTGCACTATCCGCGCGACGCCGTTTCGTTCTACTGCGCAAGTGAAAACGCCATCTGTGACCAGCGTGTCTACACCCGCAAGCCGCAGTTTACCTACGGCTGGGACTGGTGCCAGCCCGTGCCCACCTGCGGCATCGGCCGCTCCATCGAGATTGAAGCGTTCAGCGGTGCGCAGGTCATCGCGTCCCGCGTCGATACGTTAAAGCTCGACGGCGATGACGCCGAAGTGGAGTTCCACTTCGAAATCGAAAAATCCGACATGGTCTCAAGCGCCGAGTGCGAGCTTACCTATACGCTCGAATTTGAGGGCAAAACCGTTTATACCGGCAAAAAGACGCTCATGCTCGTCGGCGGCGTGAACTTCGCCGAGGAACGCGTCACAATCAAAAACGCGAAGCTCTGGTGGCCGAACGGCTACGGTGCGCAGAACCTCTATACCTTTAAAGCCTGCTGCGTCACAAAGGGCATCCTGCATGAGATGCAGCCGAAGAAGATCGGCATCCGTACCTTGGAGCTCGATACCTCTAAGCTCGAAGACGGCAGCCGAAACTTCTTCTTTAAGGTGAACGGCGTGCGCATCTTCTGCAAGGGCGGCAACTGGGTGCCGACGGATTCCCTTTATCTGCGCACCCCGAAGGAAAGCTACGAGACCCTCGTGCGCGAGGGCGCGGCGGCGCACTTCACCATGTTCCGCATGTGGGGCGGCGGCACGTATGAGCCGGACTGCTTCTATGAATATTGCTCGGAGTACGGCATTTTGCTGATGCACGACTTTATGTACGCCTGCGCGTTCTACCCAGACCACAAAAATGATTTCCTCTTTGAGGCGGAGCGCGAAGCCGAGTACCAGACAAAGCGCCTTGCACATTATCCCTGCATGGCTATCTGGACGGGCAACAACGAGATTGCGGAATCCTACACCGATTGGTTCCCGGCGCCCATCAAACCGGAGCGCTTCTACGGCGAGAAAATATTCAACTATATTCAGCCGCGTGCCGTGCACCGCAACAGCCCGCTCGTTCCGTATATGCCGTCCTCGCCGTACTTCGGCGACCGCGCCAACGAGAGCGAACAGGGCGACGTACATGCATGGTCGTTCTTCGGCCGTCACCCGAAAACGAAGTTCAAGTTTGTCTATGAGCTTGAGGCGTTCGACCGCATCCCGGCGCGCTTCTCCAGTGAATACGGCTTCTTCGGCGCACAGATGGAAAGCACCGTTCGCCGTTACCTCGACGGCACCGAAATGCGCTTCGATAACCCCATCTGGAAGCACCACGGCGAGTTTGACCGCAAGCGCAGCAACATCGACGGCGCGATTGACCGCCATTTGACGGAGTTCAAAAACCTCGATGAACACGGCTATCTGCTGTACAGCGGCATCATGCAGGGCCTTCTGTACGCCGAGCTTGCCGAAGCCATGCGCCGCAAGCCGTACGGCGCAGGCGACCTCATCTGGATGTACAACGATTGCTGGCCGGAGACAGGTTGGACGATCATCGATTATTACCTGACGAGAAAGATCTCATTCTATTTCTTAAAGCGCGCGTTTGCAACGAAAAAGCTCATCATCCGCGCGTGTGAGGGCGGCGCAGAAGTGACTGTCATCAACGAAACGCCCGAAGCGTTCACGGCGGATATTCACTGCGGCTACATGACCTTCACCGGCGAGACCGACAGTCTCTGCACAAAGACGCTCAAGGTTGCTCCGCACTCCATGCAGCAGTTCCACATTTCCGTCTGCAATGATTTGAAGCACGGCTTCTTCTTTGCAAGCGCCGAGGGCTTCGACACCGCCGACAGCCTGCGTGCGTATTACCGCGATTACGTCTTCCCGGAAAGCGACGCGAAGATTGAAAAGGTGGAGCAGGACGGCAACGATCTGCTCGTGACGATCCGCGCGAGCGTGTACACGCCGTTTGCGTACCTCATGACGAGCGACGACCGCGTGCATTACGATGATAACTACGTTACGCTCTACCCGAACGAACCGAAGACGCTCCGTGTGGAAAACTGCACGGAAACGCCTGTGCTGCACGTTGCCGCACCCGCCCCGAGCGAAGAAACGAAAAAAGCCAGCTATACGGATTCCTGGTTCTGATACGTACTGAAATGCTGCCGCATAGAGCCCCGCTTTGTGCGGCATGCTTTCGATAAAATAACGAGTTTTGAAAGGAGTTTCGCATGAAATACCGTTTTCAAGATAACACCCTGCCGTTTGAAGAGCGTGCAAAAGACCTGCTCTCCCGCTTAACGCGCGAAGAAAAGGTCGGCATGATCACGTCGCAGCTCGATGATATTCCGCGCCTCGGCATTAAAAAGACGCACATCGGCACCGAGATTGCGCGCGGCGTCGTAAACCGCGACCAGAAGCGCGAGACCACCATTCTGCCGCAGCCGTGGGGCATGGCGGCCATGTTCGACGATGCCCTCATGGAGCAGCTTGGAGACATGGCAGGTGACGAAACGCGCATCACGCACGATATGGAAGAAAGGCCGTCCTCTCTGGAGCTTTTCGGACCCACCATCGATATGGAGCGCGACCCGCGCTGGGGCAGAAACGAAGAAGCCTATGGCGAAGACCCGTGCCTTACGGGTAAAATGAGCGCCGCCTACTGCCGCGGCCTTACGGGCAAGGACGAGAAGTATTTGAAGACCGCGCCTTTGCTCAAGCATTTCTACGCCAACAACTACGAAAACGAACGCCAGACGACGAACGCGAACATCACCCCGCGCTTAAAGCACGAGTATTACTTAAAAGCGTTTGAGCCCGCCGTGCGCGAAGGCCGCGCGCCGGGCCTTATGACGGCGTACAACTGCATCAACGGCGTAGAGGGCGTCAACAACCCGGACGTTTCGGAAATCTGTAAAAAAGAGTGGGGCATGACGTTCGCTGTCAGCGACGGCGGCGATTTCGGCCAGAACGTCGCCGCGCACCGTACGTATGAAAACCACGCACAGTCTATGGGCGACATCCTCGGCGTCGGCGCGGATATGATGCTCGACAGCCGCTCCATGGTTGATCCTGCCGTGCGCGAAGCGCTCGAAAAAGGCTACCTCACCGAAGAAAACCTCGATAAAGCCGTGTATTCCACGTTATTGCTGCGCTTTAAGCTCGGCGATTTCGATGAAGACCACCCCTACGCGCATATTGACCCCGCAAAGCTTGCAAGCCCCGCACACAAGGCGCTCGCCGTAAAAGCGGCAAAGGAGTCCGTCATCCTGCTTGAAAACCGTGGTATGCTGCCTTTAACCGACGACGGCAAGTGCACCGTCGCGGTCGTGGGCCCGCTCGCAAATGAGAACTACACCTGCTGGTACTGCGGCTATGCACCGAACCAAACGCCGGTCGTCAAGGGCTTCAGAGAAAAGCTCGGCGAAGACCGCGTACTGTTCGATGAAGGCTTTGACCGCGTGCGTATTCGCTCCGAAAAAACCGGCAAGTACCTGCGTATCGCCGAAAACGGCGCGGTATATGCCGATGCCGACGAGAACACCGCCGACCTCTTTGAGCGCGCGGATTGGGACTTCGGCGCATGGACGCTGCGCAGCGTGCGCACCGGCAAATATCTCACCGAGGACAAAAATTTCTTCGACGAGACCCCGCAGGACGAAAACGCCGTCACCATCGACCCCGGCATGAACTGTACGGCAGACGTGGTATTCGGCTGGTTCGTGAAAGAACTGCTGTATGCCAAGGAAGAAGACGGCGTTTTGTACCTCGATACCTGGCAGCACCGCGCTGTGGCCGTAAACGACGAAAATAAGCTCGTTGCAAAGGCCGGCTCCGGTGATTGCCCCTGCAAGCAGTTTACACTGGAAGTCGTCTCCTCCGGCGCAGAGCGTGTGGCAGAGCTCGCGCAACGCGCCGACCACGTCATCGTCTGCGCGGGTAACCAGCCGCTCATCAACGCGCGCGAGGAGTATGACCGTCCGGATATCCGCCTGCCGAAAGCCCAGACCGCGCTCCTGAACGCCGCAGCGGCCGCAAACGAGAGTACTCTGCTGTACCTCGTCACGGGCTATCCGTTCGCCATCAACAAGGAGAAGGACACCGCCAAAGCCGTGCTGTGCTCCACGCACCTCGGCCCGTGCCTCGGCCATGTTGCTGCCGCGACCGTCTTCGGCGAAAACAATCCCGCCGGCCGCACCCCGACCACGTGGTATCGTTCTGTTCGTGATCTCCCCGCGCTTGACGATTACGATATCGCGAAAAACCATGTGACGTACCTCTATTTTAGGGGCAAGCCGCTCTACGCGTTCGGCTACGGCCTCAGCTATACGACTTTTGCATACAGCAATCTGACCGTTAAGCAGGAAAACGGCGAAGTCATCGCGACTGTAAACGTGCAGAACACCGGCGCTCTTGACGGCGACGAAGTGGTGCAGCTTTACATGAGCCTGCCGGGCTCCCTGCGTGTGCGTCCCATCCATGCACTCAAAGCTTTCAAGCGTGTGCACATCAAGGCGGGCGAGACCGTCACCGTTACGCTGAACTTCAAGATCGACGACCTTGCCGTTTGGTGCAACGGCAGAAAGATCTACACGGTCGAAAGCGGCGTGTATAAAATGGAAGTCGGCGCGGCGAGCGACGACATCCGCCTTACCGCCGACGTGGAGATTGCAGGCGAAGCGTTCCCAGGTCGACCGGGCTTCTTCAAGCAGGAAGCCATCGATGCCGATGATTACAGCGGCGTCACGTTCCTCACGGATAAGCGCGACGGCGAAACGTATGTGGAAGCGAAGGATTTCCGCAGCTTCCTCGTATATAAGAACATGGATCTCACCGGCTGCAACGCGTTCGAGTGCGCCATGAGCGCGCCCTCCGGCGACGTGGAGATCCTCCTTGCAGATAACAAGACCGGAAAAGTCCTCGGCAAAGCGGGCGGCACAGGCACCGGAAGCCTCACAAAGTTCACATCGTTTACGTGCGATGTCGCCGCCGAAGCCGGACTCACCGAGCTGCGCATCGTCTTCACAAAGCAGACGTCTTTAAAGTGGTTCCGTTTTTACACGGTGTGAGTTTTAAACCGATTTAAAATCAAAAGTTGAATACTCGAAAAGGGACAGTTCTGTGCTGTCCCTTTTTGCATGTGTAAAACTTTTTCTAACGGCTCGCTTTCCTCGCCGTTCAAGAACCCCCTTGATAGGGTTTCTTGCGCAAAACCGTCCACTGGACGGTTTTGCTATTTTCCTGATCTTCTGTTAGGCAAAAGGATTTCGAGCTCTGCGGAGCTCGACTCAGGGCTTTGCCCCAAGACCCCACGACCTTTTTGAAAAAAGGTCGATCAAAAACTTTCAATATTTTTCAGTTGCATTTGAAACCATACGAAAAAGGTATACTATGCCCGAAAAGCATGTGGTTCAATCCATTATAAGTATTTGACATTTTAACCCATCACGGGTATACTAAACTTCAAGTAAAGTACAGGGCGTATATTTGTATTGATATTCGTTTTCAGAAAGAGGGAAGAACAAAAGCTATGTTCAGCGGACGTTTATGGGAGCTCTTTATAGACTCCTTTCCGAAAATTCTCATCCCCGGCCTGACGGTCACCATTCCGCTTACTGTCATTTCGTTCACCTTTGCACTCATTATCGCGGTCATTATGGCGCTGGTGCAGTTCGCAAACGTGAAGGTGTTAAAGCAGATTGCGCGTTTTTACATTTGGATCTTCCGCGGCACGCCGCTGCTTGTGCAGTTGTTTGTTGTGTTCTTCGGCCTTTCCCGCGTCGGCATTTTGCTCGATCCGTTTCCGGCGGCAGTCATCGTGTTCTCCCTAAATGAGGGCGCGTATTGTGCCGAGACCATCCGCGCTGCGCTTGAATCCGTGCCGAAGGGTCAGCTTGAAGCCGGTCAGTGCGTGGGGCTTACCTACCTCCAGACCATTTTCCGCATCGTGCTGCCGCAGGCCATGCGCACGGCGTTCCCGCCGCTTTCCAACTCGCTCATCTCCATGGTCAAGGACACCTCCCTTGCGGCGAACATCACCGTAACGGAAATGTTCATGGTCACACAGCGCATCGTGGCGCGCACGTATGAGCCGCTGCTTTTATACCTTGAGGTCGGCCTTATATACCTCATTTTCTCCACGGTGCTCACTTGGGTGCAGCGCTTTGGCGAAAAGAAGCTCGCGTCTTACGGACACAAGGAGGGCTGAGTTATGCTGCAAATTCTGGACATTAAAAAATCCTTCGGCGAGCTGCATGTGCTGCGCGGCGTCGATCTCGACGTGGAGCAGGGCGATGTGGTCGCCATCATCGGCCCGTCCGGCTCCGGTAAAACAACCCTCCTGCGCTGCATAAACTTCCTCGAAAAAGCCGACAGCGGCACCTTGATTTTTGATAACGAAAAATTCGAATTCGATAAGATCACCAAAAAAGAGATTGCGCGCCTGCGCCGCAAAACGGCGTTTGTGTTCCAAAACTACAATCTGTTTTTGAACAAAACAGCGCTGCAGAACGTCACAGAGGGTCTCATCGTCGCCCGCAAAATGCACAAGGCGGAAGCCATTGAGATTGGCAAAAAAGCGCTCGACAAGGTCGGTCTTTCCGACCGTTACGATTATTACCCCTCGCAGCTTTCCGGCGGCCAGCAGCAGCGCGTTGCCATTGCCCGCGCCATTGCGACAAACCCGGAGATCATCTTCTTCGACGAGCCGACGAGCGCGCTTGATCCGGAGCTCACCGGCGAAGTGCTTTCCGTCATGCGCGACCTCGCAAATGAGGGCATGACGATGCTCGTCGTCACACATGAAATGGGCTTTGCCCGCACGGTCTCAAACAAGGTCATCTTCATGGAAGACGGCGTTATCGTCGAGCAAGGCTCCTCGAAAGAATTTTTCGAGAACCCGAAGGAGGAACGCACAAAAGCGTTCCTGCGTACCATTCAGGGAGACATGGATTGATTTTTGTCAGTCCGTTATCCATATTTATCCTACTTAAGCAAAGGAGTAAGAGAACATGAAAAGAACACTTTCTTTACTTATGGCTGTGCTGATGCTCACGGCAGTCGTGCTTACGGGTTGCTCCTCGGGCGGCGCAACGTCCGGTGCGGCAAGCAGCGATGCTTCCTCTGCATCAAGCGAAGCAGAAAGCGAGTCTTCCGCAGCGGAAGAAAACGACCTGCTCGCGCAGATCAAGGAAAAGGGCACCATCACGGTCGCGATGGAAGGCACTTGGGCGCCGTGGACATACCACGATGCCGATGATAACCTTGTCGGCTATGACGTAGAAGTTGCGCAGAACATCGCAGAAAAGCTTGGCGTAGAGGTCAACTTTGTCGAGGGCGAGTGGGATGGCTTGCTTGCCGGTCTTGATGACGGTCGTTATGACATCATGGTCAACGGCGTAGGCGTCACGGAAGAGCGCGCGGAAAAGTACAACTTCTCTACCCCGTATGCATATAACCGCACCGCTGTTATCGTGCGCGGCGATTACGATGAGATCAACTCCATGGAAGATCTCGAGGGCAAAACGACCGCCAACACCATTTCCAGCACCTATGCAACGCAGGCAGAAGCCCACGGCGCAACGGTCACGGGCGTGGACGACCTCAACCAGACCATCGAGCTTCTGCTCTCCGGCCGTATCGATGCCACGCTGAATGCAGAAGTCGTATTCGCAGACTACGTAAAGGAGCACCCGGAAGCGAACATCAAGATTGCTACGTTCTCCGATGAAGTCGAAAAGGTTGCCATTCCGATCCGTAAGGGCGACGACACCGCAACGCTGCTCGCAGCCGTTAACGACGCGCTGAAGGAAATGAGTGAGGACGGCACCCTTACCGCTCTCTCCGAAAAATACTTCGGCACCGACATCTCCAAAGAGTAATTTAAAGTAAATTCAGCAAAACAAAGCTCCTGCCCGCGTTTCACTGCGGACAGGGGCTTTTTGCATACAGGAAACGCTCCGTTTCTGTGATAACCCACAAAAGTGTATATTTTCGTTGTAATCCCCGTGATGTGGTATAAATGAAGCAAGCCGCGGCGTAAAAGAGGGGGCGAGCATAAAACACACAGCGAATCCGAAAGCCCGCTTTTAAAGCGTCACATGGTAAGCGGCTTCCTGTTCACGATTGCTGCGGTCAACTTCGTTTATGTAATCAACAATGTCCATGAAAACCGCCTGTCCATGCTCAAAAAAGAACAAAATTTCGATTACAAATCCGCCATTTTCTAATAATCGGTAGAATATCCCCGAAACGCTTGACTTTTCGTCCTAAATTGCTTATGCTATATCCTGTTGCTGTACGCCCATTTGTGCAGCACGGTCAGTCGTGACATCCTGACCTTAAACAAAACTAGCGCGGCCGGGGCGGCTCCCGGACCGCGGAAAGGAATGCTGAAATGAATAAGAAAACCTCAAAAGTCCGCTTTCTGGCGCTCAGCGCCGTGATTGCGGCGCTGTATGCTGTCCTCACTTACGCCGCTGCCGCCATGAATCTGGCGTTTGGCGCGGTGCAGTTCCGCTTTTCGGAAGCCTTAACGGTGCTCCCGGCCTTTACGCCGGCCGCCATCCCCGGGCTTGCCGTCGGCTGCCTCATCTCGAACCTTGCAAGTCCGCTCGGCGTCGTAGACTGGGTGTTCGGCACGCTTGCAACGCTGCTTGCGGGCATTTTTTCTTACCTTGTACGCAACATTCGCTGGAAGGAGATCCCGGTTTTGGCGCCGCTGCCGCCGGTCATTTTCAACGCCCTCATTGTCGGCTTTGAAGTGGCTTGCCTTGCGGATAACGGCACGTTTGCTTTCGGCAATCTCTCCCTTGCAGGCTTCATCGCGGGTGCCGTTTCGGTCGGCATCGGCGAGCTCATCGTCTGCTATGTGCTCGGCGTGCCGCTGATGATGGCGCTGCGTCGCACGAAGATCAGCGAACTCATGTTGGCATAAATCTGTTCCGGGCACGCCCGGAGAAAGTCGGTCGGAGTTTATGAAAACGAGCAGATTACAAAAAATAGTAAAGCGTACGTCACCCACGCGCATGTTCGTCGTCAGCTTTGTGATCCTTATTTTTATCGGTACCGTGTTGCTCACACTGCCGATCTCGGCGAAAAGCGGGCAGTTCACAAACCCTGTGGACGCGCTTTTCACGGCGACCTCCGCCACGTGTGTCACGGGCCTTTCCGTGTATGACACGTTTATACACTGGTCGTATTTCGGGCAGGGCGTTCTGCTTGTGCTCATTCAGTGCGGCGGTCTCGGCCTTGCCGCGTTTGCAACGGGCCTCACGCTGCTCGTCCGCCGCCGCATCGGCATTCGCCACCTTGTACTCGCCCGCGAAAGCGCCGGCGGCAGCAATTTGGATGTCATCTCGCTGCTGCGCATCGTGGTTGCGTTTACGTTTGCGGTGGAAGCTCTCGGCGCGCTTCTGCTCATGGCTCGCTTCGTGCCGCTCTATGGCGGGCTCGGCGCATGGGCCTCGGTGTTCGTCTCCGTCTCGGCGTTCTGCAACGCCGGCTTCGATATTTTAAGCTTCATCCCCGGCAATTCGAGTTTATCGGCCTTTAACGGCGACCCGCTCGTCACGCTGACGATTGCAATGCTCATCATCATCGGCTCCACGGGCTTTGTGGTGTTTCAGGATATTTACCGCAAGAAAATCTCGACGCGCCTGCACCGGCAGCACGTGGAAAAGCTGAGCTTTCACGCGCAGGTCTGCCTGCGTGCATCTTTGACGCTTCTGGTTTTCGGTACGGTGATGCTGTTTATCCTTGAGTACAACAATACATACCGTGATTTGAACTTCTTTGAAAAGCTGAACGCGGCGTTTTTTCAGTCGGTCAACACGCGCACGGCGGGTTTTGCTTCCGTCAGCATTAAGCAGGAAACGGATGGTGCAAAGCTCCTCACGTCGTTCTTGATGTTCATCGGCGGCTGCCCGGGCTCCACGGCGGGCGGCATTAAGGTGACGACGCTTGTGGTGCTGTTTGCGGCGGTGAAATCCACTCTTTGCGGCGAAGACACCACTACGTTCCTGCGCCACCGTTTTGACCCCGGTATGGTGTACAAGTCCCTTACGGTCGTGGCGTTCGCCCTTGTGGTCTCCGTTTTGAACGTGAGTCTCATTTTAGCGCTGCACCACGGTGTTTCCATATTGGATGCGATGATCGAAGCCGTTTCCGCCTTTGCGACGGTCGGCCTCAGCGCAAGCCTGACCCCGACGTTGCATCCGCTTGCAAAGCTTGCCCTGACGCTGACGATGTTCATCGGTCGCGTAGGCCCTGTCTCATTCGGTGTGGCGATTTTAACGCGCAAAAAGAAAAGCGGTTCCGTTCTGCCGGAGGGCAGAATGCTGATCGGGTGATTTTAGATCCTCTGTGCGTTTTGCACAGGGGATCTTTGCTTTCATCGCGCACATTTTAAGCCCGTTTCCTTGCGAAACAGGGGGAAAGTATGGTATACTATTTTGTACGTATTTTGTGTGCTGTTCAGGCTTCCTAAATGTGTTTCAATGCGGCAATTTACGATTTTGATATAGGAGTGATTTCAATTTGTCTCAGAAGACGGAACAGAAAGGACAGAGCTTTCTAAAGGGTACCGCAATTTTGACGGCAGCGACGTTTATCGTCAAATTCATCAATATATTTTTCTCTATTCCACTTGCGAATTTCCTCGATGATGAGGGCATGGGGCATTTCAACACGGCGTATGACATTTTTGTATTTTTCAGTGTTTTGGCATCTTCCGGCACACCGGTCGCCATTTCGCGCCTTGTCAGCGTGGCGTATGCACAGAACCGCAAGCGCGAAGCGGATAAAATTTTCCGCGTGGCATTCACACTGTTCTCCGGCATCGGTCTTGTCGGCTGCATCGTCATGGCGGTGTTTTCCCGTCAGTTCGCGATGCTCATGAACCAAAATGACCGCTCCATGTACGCCATTGCAGCCTTGGCACCGATGTGCTTTTTCATGTCCGTTTCGTCGTGTTTGCGCGGCTATTTCCAAGGGCGTTCCAACATGACGCCGACGGCGGTCTCGCAGGTTTTGGAGTCGCTCATTAAACTGTTCGTCGGTATTGCGCTGGCACTGTATTTCCTGAAGACCACCGGCTTGCCGGAGCTTGGCGCGGCAGGCGCGATCCTCGGTGTTTCCATCGGCTCGTTCTTCGCGGTTTTGTACATTCTTCTGTACTACTTCCGCAAATCGCGCGATACGCGCTATTCACCTTTTGAGCCGAAGGTTTCGAGTGTTGGTGAAATTTTGAAATCTATCTTGACCTTTGCGGTGCCGGTCATCATCGGCTCTGCGTTTTTGAGCGCGCTCGACATTGTGGATTCCTCCGTGATGATGTATCGTTTGCAGGGCGCTGCCGGTGTGGACGCGAACTCCGCCATCGCTATGAAGGGCTGGCTCGGCACGGCGCGCAAGTATTTCGACCTGCCGAACGCCGTCATCGTGCCCATCTCTACCATCGTGCTGCCGATGCTTTCCGGTGCGATCGCAAAAAAAGAAAAGCGCGAAATCAACCGTATTTCCATGCTCTCCCTGCGCATGACGCTCATGGTAGCCATCCCGTCTGCTGCGGGCTTGTGCATTTTTGCAAAACCCATTTGCTCCCTGTTGCTTTACAGCCGCCCGGAGTTTGCGGCAAATACCGCGCCGCTGCTCGCCGTTATGGCACCGGCGGTCATCACGGCGAGCTTACTTTACACTACGAATTCGATGATTCAGGCGGTCGGCAAGGTATACGTGCCGGTCATCAACATGATTGTCGGTACGGTGGTACGCATCGGCGTTGTGTATGTGCTGTGCGGTATCCCGGAGATCAACGCCATGGGCTCTGCTGTCGGTACGTTCGTTTCGTATCTTGTTATGATTATTCTGAATCTTATCGCGCTGCACCGTATGCTGCCGGAAATTCCGAGCGTGGTGCGCATGGGCATTCGTCCGCTCCTTGCTTCTGTCATTATGGGCGCGGTCTCGTACCCCGTATATCTGCTGCTCACGCGCTTTATGAGTGAGAAGTTCGCGATCATTCCGGTTATTCTGCTTGCAATCCTCGTTTACCTCGTGGCGGCGGTGTTTGCCAAAGCCATCACGCGCGAGGAGATCGTGCAGCTGCCGAAGGGTGAAAAACTGGCGGATAAACTGCATTTGAAGTAACTTCCTGTCTTGTAAAGGCCATGTGCCTGTGATAAAATAAAATTATAAGTTTTTGGGGAATTTCGCGGTGCGGAAAACGATTTTGCGCCGACGAAAGAAAGGATGGGTATTGTGGAAGCAACTGTGACAAATAAGGGCAAAAAGGGTCTTATACGCCGTTTTGCGCCGTACTTTAAAAAGTATCTGTGGATTCTCATTTTCGACCTGTTCTGCGCGGCGCTGACGACCGTATGCGAGCTGGCGTTGCCAATCATCGTGCAGCAGATTACGAACCGCGGCATCAATGATCTGGCGTCTTTGACGCTCAGTTATATTCTGCGCATCGGAGGGCTGTACATTTTCTTAAAGCTCGTCGACGTGGGCGCGACGTTCTTCATGGCGTCTATCGGCCACATCATGGGCACAAAGATCGAGACCGACATGCGCCGCGACATGTTCGCACACCTGCAGAAGCTTTCGTTCTCGTATTTTGACAACACGAAGATCGGTCAGCTCATGTCCCGCATCACGACTGACCTGTTTGACATCACGGAGTTTGCGCATCACTGTCCGGAGGAATTTTTCATTGCGGGCATCAAGATCATCGGCGCATTTGTGATTTTGTGCACGATGAGTGTGCCGCTGACGCTGATTATCTTTGCGGTGCTGCCGTTTATGCTGGCGGCCGCCATGTTCTTCAATAAGAGAATGCAGGCGCAGTTTCGCAGCCAGCGCCAACAGCTCGGCGAGATCAACGCGCAGGTGGAAGACAGCCTGCTTGGCGTGCGCGTGGTGAAATCCTTCGCGAACGAGCCGCTTGAAGAAAAGAAATTTGAAGAGGGCAACCAGCGCTTTTACAACATCAAGCGTCTGCGCTACATGTATATGGGCGGCTTTGAAGCCTCCAATAAATTCTTTGACGGCCTCATGTATATCGTGGTCGTCATTGCGGGCGCCATCTTCATGATGAACGGCGCCATCGATCCCTCGCAGCTTGTGGCGTACCTTTTGTATATCACAACGCTCATCAATTCCATTCACCGCATCGTGCAGTTTACGGAGCAGTTCCAAAGCGGCATGAGCGGCGTGGAGCGCTTCTTTCAGGTTATGGACGCGCCCATCGAGATCAGCGACGCGCCGGACGCCAAAGATATCGGCATTGTCAAGGGCGACGTGACGTTCGACCACGTAAGCTTCAAGTATAACGACGACGGTACCGAGGTGCTTTCTGACATCGACCTCGACGTAAAGGCGGGCGAGAACATCGCGCTTGTCGGCCCTTCGGGCGGCGGTAAAACGACGCTGTGCAACCTCATTCCGCGTTTTTACGATACGACTGCCGGCACCATCCGCATCGACGGCAAGGATATCCGTACGGTGACGCTGAAATCCCTGCGCGACCGCATCGGCTTTGTGCAGCAGGACGTGTACCTGTTCTCCGGCTCGGTGTTTGAGAACATTCAGTACGGCAAGCCGGGCGCGTCGAAAGAAGAAGTCATTGCGGCCTCCAAAATGGCGGGCGCGCATGAATTTATCGAGGGGCTTTCAAACGGCTACGATACATACGTCGGCGAGCGCGGCGTGAAGCTTTCCGGCGGCCAGAAGCAACGCATTTCCATTGCGCGTGCGTTTTTAAAGAACCCGCCGATTTTGATTTTAGACGAAGCGACGAGTGCGCTCGATAACGAAAGCGAGCGCATCGTGCAGGCGTCGCTTGAAAAGCTTGCGAAGGGCAGAACGACGTTCACGATTGCGCACCGTTTGACGACCATCAAGAACGCGACGAAAATTCTGGTGCTGACGGATAAGGGCATTGAAGAAGCCGGTACGCATCAGGAGCTTATGAAGAAAAAGGGCATTTACTTTGACTTATATAAAAGCTATCAGGAAATGACGGCGGACACGGAATAAAGCCCAAAGGAAATTTTCGGGTATGTATATTTTGAAAGGACGGGAAAACTATGAAAACAGTGACACTCGGCAATACCGGCATCACGGTCAATCGCAACGGCTTCGGCGCGCTGCCCATTCAGCGCATTTCCGTTGAAGAAGCGGGCAAGCTGCTGCGCAAAGCATACGATAACGGCATCCGCTTTTTCGACACCGCACGCGCGTATTCGGATAGCGAATATAAGATTGGTCAGGCACTTGCCGATGTGCGCGACGACATCATCATCGCGACGAAAACGGCCTCGACAACCGTTGAAGGCTTTTGGAAAGACCTCGAGACGAGCCTTTCTATGCTGAAGACCGACCACGTGGATATTTACCAGTTCCACACGCCGTCCTTCTGCCCGAAGCCCGGCGACGGTACAGGCCTTTATGAGGCGATGCTGGAAGCGAAAGCGCAGGGCAAGATCCGTCACATCGGCATCACGAATCATCGCCTGCATGTGGCGCGCAAAGCCGTGGAATCCGGCTTGTATGAAACGCTGCAGTTCCCGTTCTGCTACCTTGCGAGCGAAAAGGACATTGAGCTCGTGAACCTATGTAAGGAAAAGAACGTCGGCTTCATCTGCATGAAGGCGCTTTCCGGCGGTCTCATCACGCGCAGCGATGCGGCGTATGCGTACCTTGCGCAGTATGAGAACACGTTGCCCATTTGGGGTGTACAGCGCGAGAAAGAGCTTGACGAGTTTCTTTCCTACAATGATAACCCGCCGGTAATGACGGACGAGCTTGCGGCGTTCATCGAAAAAGAGCACGAGTCCCTCGCGGGCGATTTCTGCCGCGGCTGCGGCTACTGCATGCCATGTCCCGCCGGTATTGAGATCAATCAGTGCGCGCGCATGTCGCTTATGCTGCGCCGCGCTCCGTCCGCCGCATGGCTGACGCCCGAGTGGCAGGCGAAAATGGAGCTGATTGAAAACTGCAAGCACTGCGGCCAGTGCATGAAGAAATGTCCGTATACCTTAAACACCCCCGAATTGCTCCGCAAGAATCTGGAGGATTACCGCACCTTTTTAAAATAAAGGAGAAAGTTCCGAATTATGACAGCAAACGAATTTTACGCGTCTCTTTCCGGCAAGCGCATCACGTTTGTCGGCGTGGGGCGCTCCAATCTGCCGCTCATTGAGCAGTTTAAAGCCCACGGTGCAGCCGTTTCGGTGCGCGATAAGCGCAGCGAAGCGGCGCTTGGCGAAGACGGCGAAGCGCTGAAAAAGCTCGGCGCAAACCTCATCTGCGGCGAAGACTACCTTGAAAGTATCGACGAAGACATGCTGTTCCGCGCGCCCGGCGTGCCGTATCTGCTGCCCGAGCTGCAAAAGGCCCGTGCAAACGGTGTTGCCGTGACGAGCGAAATGGAAGTCTTTTTCGACCTGTGTCCGTGCAAAATTTACGCCGTGACGGGCAGCGACGGCAAGACGACCACAACGTCCGTCATTGCCGAAATGCTGAAAGCGGCGGGCAAGACCGTGCACCTCGGCGGCAACATCGGCCGCCCGCTTCTGCCGGAGATCCGTGATGTAAAGCCCGAGGATGTGGCGGTGGTGGAGCTTTCGAGCTTCCAGCTCATCTCCATGCGCCGCAGCCCGAATGTCGCGGTCATCACGAATCTGTCGCCGAACCACCTCGACGTGCACAAGGATATGGACGAGTACGTGAACGCGAAGAAGAACGTACTTTTGCACCAGAATGCGTTCGGCCGCACGGTTTTGAACGCGGATAACGCCCTGACGGCGGCCTGTGCCGCTGACACGCGCGGCATGACGTACATGTTCTCCCGCAGAAAGAAGACGAACGGCGCGTGGTGCAGCGCGGACGGCAAAATCTACTTCGGCGACGAATATATTATGGAGGAAAGCGACATTCGCATTCCCGGCAAGCACAACGTCGAAAACTACCTTGCGGCGATTTCTGCCGTGTGGGGCGATGTCTCGAAAGAGGTTATCAGGACTGTCGCGAAAGAATTCAACGGCGTCGAGCACCGCATGGAGTTCGTGCGCGAGCTGGACGGCGTGAGATGGTATAACGACTCCATCGCAACGAGTCCGTCCCGCGCAATGATCGGCACGCTTTCGCTGTATGATTTCAAGATCGTTATGATTGCGGGCGGTGCGGATAAAAAGGTGCCGTTTGACGAGCTGGGCAAGGTCATTTGTGACAAGGTGAAGACACTCGTGCTGCTCGCGCCCGAAAAACCGCTTGAGGGCTTTAAAACGCCGGCCGCGGGGAAGATCGAAGCTGCGGTGCGCGGTGCCGAAAACTATAAGGACGGCGCGCCGGTGATTCTGCACGCAAACAACATGAAGGATGCCGTGCGCCTTGCAAGAGAAAGCGCAGAGCCGGGCGACGTGGTGTCTCTGTGCCCCGCCGCAACGGGCTTTGATATGTACAAGAGCTTTGCCGTGCGCGGTGATATTTATAGAGAAGAAGTGAAAGCACTGAAGTAAGCACAAGCTGACGTGAAAGCGGACGCAAAAGCTTTTGATTGAACTTTCTTCAGAAAGTATATCAGATTCCAAAGGTGAAACCTTTGGTCGAGCTCCGAGGAAAGCGACTTAGGGCGCTGACCTAATAAACCCAACCGAACGCAAGCGTTCGCTTTCAAGTTTTCTCGAAGAAAACTTGACTAAAGACTTTATTCGTTTTAAGACGAAAGAACAAGGAAATAACAAAACAAGAAATTTGCGCACTCGGCGCCGCTTCGCCTTGGACCGGGCGGGGCGTGATTGTGGAAGATTGGATAGGTATAATGAAACAGTATAACAAGGGAAATGACAGAAACAAGGGCTTTCAGGGCAGAAACGGTCGTTCCGACCGCCGCCGCGACATTCGCGATACGCCCCTGAACCGCATGGAAGAGACGATTTTGGCGACCATGCGCAGCGAGGAAATTCACGACTGGAGCGCACGCCAGCTTTTGAAAAAGGCAGGTGTGCTCGACAAGCTTGCTTTTTACGATGCACTGCGTTCTTTAAAAGACCGCCGCATGATTTTACTTGACCGCGAGCACAACGCGAAGCTTATTCCGGTCGGCGAAGACGTGGAAGCGACGCTCGTTTCGCTCTCGAAGAACTTCGGCTTTGCGCGTCCCGATGGCGGCGGCGACGACATTTTTATTCACGGCAGCGCTTTGCAGGGTGCGCTCGTCGGCGACAAGATCATCGTCGGCGACATTCGCAAGGACGACCGCGGCCCCTCCGGCCGTGTGCGCCGCATCGTAGAGCACAAGCCCGCGCAGACGACCGGCACGGTGAGCATCACCGATGAGGGTATTGAGCTCATCCCGGACAATGCCATTCGCTATAATTTACGTATGCGCGAGCGCGATTTAAACGGCGCGAAAAACGGCGACAAGGTCATGGCATCTTTGGAGCAGGATTACCGCGGTGACTGGGCATATGCCAGCGTGAAGAAGGTCTTCGGCAGCGGCCGCACGGCGCGTGTCTGCGCCGATGCCATTGTAGAGCAGTACGGCATTCCGCACGTTTTCCCGCAGGAAGTGCTCGATGAAGCCGAGCGCGTCGGCAACGAGCCCATCAGCGACGAAGAATACGCAAAGCGCCTTGACCTGCGCGGCGAGCCGATCTTCACCATCGACAGTAAGGACGCAAAGGACCTCGACGACGCCATCTCCGTGAAGCGCACGGACTTCGGTTACACGCTGGGCGTGCATATTGCGGACGTTTCCCACTATGTGAAAGAGGGATCTGCCATCGATGAAGAGGCTATCAACCGCGGCACGTCTGTGTATTTTGCCGACCGCGTGATTCCGATGCTGCCGGAGGTGCTTTCAAACGGCGCGTGCTCCCTGAACGCGGGCACGGACAAGCTGGCTTTCTCCGCGCTTATCGAGCTCGACAAAGAGGGCCACATCACAAAGTACGATTTTAAAAAGACGATCATCAATTCCAAGGTGCGCGGTGTGTACAGCGAGGTCAACGAAATTCTGGACGGCACGGCATCGGAGGAGATTTTGAACAAATACGCGCCCGTCATGGAGTCCTTGATGTCGGCGAAGGAGCTTGCCGATATTTTGAAGGCGAACTCCGCAGCCCGCGGCACCATGGAGCTGGACAGCGGCGAATCGAAATTCATTCTTGATGAAAACGGCATTTGTATCGACATCATGCCGCGCGTTTCCGGCGAAGCGGAGCAGCTCATCGAGCAGATGATGGTGACGGCGAACATTGCGGCGGCGAAATTCTCGCTCGACCATAAATTGCCGTTCCTCTACCGTGTGCACGGCACCCCGGACCCGAAGCGCGTAGAGGAGCTTGTGACGCTGTTGCAGCTCGTGGGCGTTCCGTGCAAGGAGATCGTAAAGCCGAACCCCGAAACGCAGGATTTCGCCGCGATCCTCGACCGCGTGCGCGGCCTGCCGTGCGAGACGCTTGTTTCTCAGCGTTTGCTGCGCACGATGGAAAAAGCGAGATATTCGACGGAGGAGACCGGCCACTTCGGCCTCGCGCTTTCTGATTACAGCCACTACACTTCGCCGATCCGCCGTTACCCGGATACGTCCATTCACCGCGTGCTTTCCGCGTTTGTGGAAGGCATGCCGGCAGAAGAGGTGCGCCGCCGCTACGCGCAGTTCTGCGAGACCTCTGCGACGGAATCCTCCCGCAATGAAATTCGCGCGCTCATCGCCGAGCGTGACGCCGAGGACTGCTACATGGCAGAGTACATGAGTCAGCACATCGGCGAGCACTTTGAAGGCACCGTGAGCGGTGTGACGATGCGCGGTGTGTTTGTGCGCCTCGAAAACAGCGTAGAGGGCTTTGTTTCGCTCGACGCGTTCGAGGGCGAGGATTTTGTGTACGACGGCCTTATCACACAGCGCAGTCCGAAGCGCGAATTGACCATCGGCACGCCGCTGCCGATTATCGTGGCTTCCGCCTACGTTGCGACCGGCAAGGTAGACTTCGTGCCGGATAAAGAGAAACTCGACATTTAAGGTATGAAAAATTCCCCTGCATCATAAGCTTTTCCGACAGGATAAAAATGGGGGAGAGCGTATGCGGGGAATCAAAAGGCTCATCGGCTCGGCAATGCTGGGCGTTCTGGCGCTGGCGGTTTTGTATTTTACGGCGCCGTACACCGGAGTGTATATTCCCGTCAGCCGGCTCAGCGTGGCGGTATCCGCTGTGCTCGGCGTGCCGGGCGTGACGCTGCTCGTTTTGCTGAGCCTGCTGTAAACGTATAGATGTATTGAAAAGAAAACTGCGGTTTTGCCGCAGCGGAGAGGAGTTTTTAACATGTTTCTGATCAACGCAAACGTACTGGACGACAAATTTTGCCTGCGCAAGGCGGATATCGAGATCGAAGACGGCAAGATCGTGCGCCTTGAGGATTCTTTGCCGTACAAAGAGGAAGACCTCGTTGTGGACTGCGCGGGCTACACCATTGTGCCGGGCTTTGTGGACGTTCACGTGCACGGCGGCGCGGGTGCAGATTCCAGCGACGGCGACGCAGAGGGTCTGCGCAATATGGCGAAGTTCCTGCTGACGAAGGGTGTCACGTCCTTTTGCCCGACCACGATGACCGTTTCCGATGCGGAGATCTTGAAAGCGCTCGAGACGATTCGCTCCTGCATGGACGACAAGGAAGGCGCGAAGATTGTCGGCGTGAACCTTGAGGGCCCGTTCATCTCGCCGAAGAAAAAGGGCGCGCAAGGCGACGAGTTTATCCAGGCGCCGGATTACGATGTGTTTAAGAAGTATTACGATTCCTGCGGCGGCATCATCAAGCTTGTGGACATTGCGCCCGAGTGCGACGTGCGCGGCGATTTTGTAGAGAAAGCCTCGAAGCTCTGCACCGTTTCCATTGCGCACACCGCAACGGATTACGACGGCGCGGTGGACGCGTTCAAAAAGGGCGTAACCCATGCGACGCACCTGTATAACGCGATGTCCGGCCTTGCACACCGTGCACCGGGTGTTGTGGGCGCGGTGTTCGACAACGAAAACGTCTGCGGTGAGCTCATCTGTGACGGCATCCACATTCACCCGGCTGTGGTGCGCACGACGTTTAAGCTCATGCCGGAGCGCGTGTGCGTCATCAGCGATGCGATGCGTTTGAGCGGCGTGGAAGACGGTGGCCAAGGCATGCTGGGTGTGAATATGGTCACCGTAAAGGACGGCAAGGCGACATTGCCGGACGGCACCATTGCAGGCTCTGTTACAAACCTGCACGCGGAACTCAAGAACCTCGTTTCCTGGGGCATTCCGCTGGAGACCGCCGTGCGCGCCATGACGCTGACCCCGGCGAAGGAGATCGGCATGGAAAACGAGATCGGCAGCCTTGCACCCGGCAAGCGCGCAGACCTTGTTGTGCTCGATGAGAACCTCGAGATTGTCGCGGTCTACCACTGATGCTTTTGCCTTTGCCGTGCGGCCTTGACGGCGGGGCATGAGGATAGAATTAGGGAAGAACAGAAAGGAAAGAAAATATGTATTGCACAAATTGCGGAAGAAAGCTCCCCGAAGACGGCTCGCCGTGCATTTGCCGGCGGCAGCCCGCACAGCCCGAGCAGCAGACGTACACACAGCCGGTGCAGCCGCAGCAAAACTACGGCGCACCCACGCAGAATTTTCAGGCGCCGCCGCAGTATTACGCGCAGCCGCCGGTGCAATACCCGGTGCAGCGACCGATTACACCCGTGCACGGTGTGCTGAAAAGCTTTTTCGCGTCTCCGCTGTTCCTCATTACGGCGATCCTCTTTTCGGCGAATTTGCTGTTTCAGATCATCGCAAGCCTGTTCCCGCAGGATCCGGCGTATATTGTAAATCAGATTTACAGCAACCTGCCGTATGAAATGCAGTTTATCATTTCGCCGGGCGACCTGTACAGTACGCTTTCGGATGCGCAGAGCGGCACCACGGTCGGTACGGTCATCGGTATGCTTATTACAGGCGGCTTAATGGCTGCCGCGTACTGGATCACGTACATATCTGCGAAAAACCCGAGTGTTCCGGCGGCAAAAACGGCCGGCCTTACCATCATGAAGGTGTTCAGCATCATCAGTCTTGTTGTGTTGAGCCTTGCGGAGGTGCTGTGCGTTGTTCTTGCCGTGATCTTCGGTGTTGCCCTTGCCGGCAATGACTACGGCTACATGGATGAGATGATGAGCGTTATCTTTGTCTTTCTCATTGCGGCCTGCATCATCGGCTTTGTCGTGCTCATTTTTGAGATCATTTACGAAGCAAAGGTCATAAAGATGCTGAACAGCGCGAAGAACGCGATGCTGACGGGCATGGTTCCGAATAAGGCTTCCATGTTTGTGGCGGTCATCTGTTTCATTTCGGCGGCGGTGTCGTTCTTCTCCGTTTTCGGCGATGCGGTACTGTACGGCTGGATCCGTGTTCCGCTCGGCCTGACGAGCGTTGCGCTCAACGTGCTTTACGGTCTGCTTGTTCTGCAGTTTAATAAGATGCTGAAGAACGCAGGCATGGCTCGATAAAACAAAATAAGTGAACGCGACCCGCTCCCGGCCGCGGCGGGACGGTGTAGTTCCGCTGCGCGGAAGCGGGTTTTGCTTTTAGGGGACATGAAAGTATGGTGGAAAATACAACATATATCACCAAAGCGGAGCCGGCAGAGCAGCAGAAAAAGCGCGCGGAGGAAATTTTGCGGGACATGCTTTCTTCGCCGCTGTTCTTCATGTGTGCGGTATTGGTCACACTGAACGCCGTTATTTCGGTGATCGTCAGCGGTATGAACGGATTCGGCGATGTATACGGCGGTGCCGTGACGTTTACTTCGTGGGCGTTTCAGATAATCTTTACGGGAAAAGGTTACACGGGGATACCTGCGTATCCTGTATTGTCGGCGGTGCTTTCGGGTATATTCGGCACAGTAACGGCGGCAGTCTTTTGGCTTCTGTATATTGGCGCCAAAAAACGGAAGCTTTGCGGTGCGGGTTTTAAGACGATGAAAGTCGCCTTGCTTTGCCGCACGGTAGCATTTGCTGTGACGGCAGCTGCGCTGTTTGGTATCATAGTCGAATTTATCGTATATGAGATCACCACAGGGCCGAGCCCGACCGCAGATATAGTCGATTACCTTTTCGGATATTTAGGATACGGCATTATGTTTATCGGCGGCATCGTAAGTGCGTTATCAGCCGTTTGCTGTTTTATGATGGTGCGGTCGCTGCACAACTCGGAAAAAGCCGTGCGCGGGGACGGCGCGCTGCGGACGATCCCGCGCTTTGCGACTTGTATGTATTTACTTTGCGCGAAGCTGATCGTGCCGGTGATGCTCGTTGTGGTCTTGGTTATGGTTCCGACTTTTAAAATCGACGATATCGGCAAGTTATGGGTGTTTTTACCGCTCATATGCAAAGCGGCGTTGAGCGCTTTATTTGCCGCCTGCACCGTTAAATTTAATAAAATCGCCGATAAAGCGAAAGTTTAGACGTATTTAAAAGGAGATTCGGTTATGTATTGCACGAATTGCGGGAGGAAGCTCCCGGAGGACGGTTCGCCTTGCATTTGCGGGACGCAGAACGGGAATTTCAACACGCAGCCGCCGCAGTATTTTCAGGTGCCGCCGCAGTATTACGCGCAGCCGCCCGTGCGCCCGGTCACGCCGGTACATGGGATGTTAAAACGGTTTGCGTCGTCAAAGCTGTTTTTCATGTGCGCGCTGCTTTTTACGGTGCAGATGGTCGTGTCGGCGGTCTCATCGGTGATTGAGGTGTTCACGGTGCTGCAAAATCAAGCGTATCTGCTGGAACGCACGCCCATAGGCACGAATTTCAACGTAGAGTTTAACGTAAACATTGTGCCTGTTCAAAATATTCTGGTGCTTATCGGGCTTTGGCTGCTGTACGCCTCCGCGAAGAAGACGGACACGCCGTTCATGAGCACAGCGGGCGTCACGCTGTTTAAAGTGACGGAAATTCTCCAGATCGTTGGGTGCGGTATTTTTTGCGGGATGTTGCTGCTCATCGGTCTTTTGGTGCTCCTCGCATCGAGTGGCGCCCCGAACGTGACAAATTACACCGGCTTGCCGGACAATATCGCTATTTTGATAATGGGCGTTGCTTTTGTGGTCGGTTTGGTTTTGAGCGTTCTGCTGCTTTTGTACAGTATCAAAATGCTCGGCGTGTGGACGAGCCTGCAGCGCGCGATACAGGTGGGCGTGCTGCCGAAAAAGCTGCCGGGGTACGCGCTCGTTTTGCAGGGATTTTCGATTTTCTGTGATGTCGCCGCGATGATTGTGTTTTTCGTATTGAACGCGTGGATCCTCATTCCGGGCAGCCTGTGCAGCATAGCCGCGCGGGTATATGTCATCCGCTGTATGGCGGCGTATAACCGGGAGGTTGCGGGGATGGAAGCGGGTTCTTTCTAAAAGGCCTTGTTTTTTGAAAACCCATTGGTTGGACGCTCTCTGTACACTTGCAAATAAATGTAGGCTCGTTATACAAAAAGGGCGGCAGTAAAGCCGCCCTTTCAGGGAACCCATGCAACTGGGTTCCCTACAATTTGA
>ENA-ORMN01000735-ORMN01000735.1-human-gut-metagenome-genome-assembly--contig:-NODE-735-length-36415-cov-8.785726_pt1 | contig 36415 bp, 27 predicted proteins | sample MGYA00242102_ERZ508993 | MGnify/ENA primary metagenome ERZ508993 (study PRJEB26280, sample SAMEA2338770) | human gut metagenome | biome: human gut; feature: human-associated habitat; material: faeces...
ACGCAATCTGCTTGCAGATTTTCCGTCATATTGCCCAGAAATCCCTTGCCATACGAAAGTATGCCTGCGGAATTTCTAGTCAATCTGCCGAAAAATCTGACGACGCATCTTACGCACAAGCTTTGTGCAGTGTTTCCTAAAGAGAAAGATTTTCGCCGCATCGGCGAATGTGACACAGAAAGGAAACGTAACCTATGGAAAATCAACTGGTTCTGGTACTGGACTTCGGCGGTCAGTACAATCAGCTTATTGCCAGACGCGTGCGGGAATGCGGCGTTTACTGCGAAGTGATTCGCTATACCACACCGCTGGAGGAAATTGCAGCACGGAAACCGGTGGGTATTATCTTCACCGGCGGTCCGAACAGCGTTTACGATGAAAAATCGCCGCATATCGCCAAAGAAATTTTTGAAATGGGTATCCCGATCCTGGGCATCTGCTACGGCTGTCAGCTGATGGCGTATACTCTCGGCGGTAAGGTGGCGACCTGCACCACCTCGGAATACGGCAAGACAGAAACCATTTATGACAAGTCCAGTGCTCTGTTCAGCAGCGAGGAACTGCCGGAACAGGCAATTTCGTGGATGAGCCACACCGACTACATCTCGGAAGCACCGGAGGGCTTTACCATTACGGCACATACAGAGAACTGTCCGGTAGCTGCTATGGAAAATCCGGAACGGAAGCTGTATGCAGTACAGTTTCATCCGGAAGTGAACCACACCCAGCAGGGTCTGACGATGCTGGACGGCTTTTTGAAAAATGTCTGCGGCTGCACCGGCGACTGGACCATGGGCAACTATGCGAAAACTGCCATTGCCCAGATTCGGGAAAAAGTCGGCGACGGTCGGGTACTACTGGCATTGTCCGGCGGCGTAGACAGTTCTGTCTGTGCGGCACTGCTGTCCCGTGCAGTCGGCAAGAAGCTGACCTGTATTTTCGTAGACCACGGCTTCCTGCGGAAGAACGAAGGCGACGAAGTAGAAGCTGCATTTGCAGACAAGGACATCAACTTTATCCGCGTCAATGCCAAGGCTGCTTTCATGGAAAAGCTCAACGGCGTTTCCGATCCGGAAACCAAGCGTAAGACGATCGGCGAGGAATTTATCCGTGCTTTCGAACGGGAATCCAAGAAACTGGGCACGGTAGACTTTTTGGCACAGGGCACCATTTATCCGGACGTGATCGAAAGCGGCACCGGTGATGCAGCTGTCATCAAGTCCCACCACAACGTGGGCGGTCTGCCGGATTATGTGGACTTTCAGGAAATTATCGAACCGCTGCGGCTGCTGTTCAAGGACGAGGTGCGTCAGCTGGGTATCGAACTGGGTCTGCCGGAAAATCTGGTATGGCGGCAGCCGTTCCCGGGTCCGGGGCTGGCGATTCGTATCATCGGCGAAATCACCGATGAAAAGCTGTCCATTTTGCAGGACGCTGACTGGATCTTCCGTGAGGAGATCGCCAAGGCCGGACTGGATCGGAGCATTCACCAGTACTTCGCAGTGCTGACCAATATGCGTTCCGTTGGTGTAATGGGCGACGGCAGAACTTATGATTACACACTGGCTCTCCGCGGGGTAACTACCACGGACTTCATGACCGCAGACTTCGCACGGATTCCGTATGAGGTGCTGGAAGTGATCTCTGCCCGTATCGTCAACGAGGTCAAGAATATCAACCGCGTTGTGTATGATATTACCACAAAGCCGCCGGCTACGATCGAGTGGGAATAATTCCTCATTTAAGGCAATACCGCACAAAGAGCGTCTGGCGACTTTGCACGCCATCTGCTTGCAAATTTCCCTTCAGAGCCTGTTTCGTATCTTCCCGCACGCATCTTGCGTGCATATTTTCCCTTCATCTCTCAAAAAATTTGACGACGCATCTGTCGCACAATCTTTGTGCGGTATTGCCTTAACATAATAACATAGCATATTTAAAAGGACTGACCGATTTCCCCGGTCAGTTTTTTTATAGAACTGCCGCCACACTTCTGCCACTTTTTGTCAATTTTATAAATTATGCCACTTCTCCCACGAAACACTTGAAAACTATTGGCAATCATGCTATACTATTACCATAAGGGAAACAATCGAGGTTTGACAAAAGGAGGTGTGCCCGATGAAATGGCTGTCAAAGAAAAGTCTGCTGATCTGTCTGACACTGCTGATGCTGGTTGTGGTAGTGGTTTCCATGATCGTTACCACGGGCATGCCTGTGAGAGAAGATGCGGTGAATATGGTGCTGGATGACTGGACTACGGAGCAGGTCATTGACCCGCCGGACGAGCCTTATTACAGCGGAGAAAAGACAGTCTATCAGCTGGTGATGTCCCATAAAATTACATCGGAAATGCGTGGAAAAGTAATCTCTTTCCGGACAAATGATTCCTATGTGGATGCCTACCTCACTGACGTGACAGGCACGCCGGAAGACGATGCAGTACACATCTACCACTTCGGGGAACGCTTAAAGATCTGCGATTCACCGGGGACTTATACCCATTTTATCCGACTGCCGGAGTCCGCAGCCGGACAGGTGACCATTTGTGTGGAAACGGTATATGCCAACAAGTTCATGCCCTCTTATGAGGTGGCGATCGGCACCCAGAACGAACTGCTGTTCAACTACCTGCGGCAGAATCTGCTGAGCGGCATTTCCAATGTAGCAATGCTGCTTGCCGGTGTGCTGCTGCTGGTGATCTATACGGTGGGCAGAGCGAAGCATGTTTCTGCACCGGAAACTCTGTCGCTGGGCTGCCTTTCGATCGTGTTTGCGGTGAATCTGAACTGCCCGCTGTTTCTGAACCAGTTCCTGTATCAAAATGCGGTGGTGCAGTATTATGTCAACTACTTTTCGCTGTTTCTGCTGCCGCTGCTGGCGATGTTTTATTTTGAGGATATTGTGCCGGATCTCCGCATCAAATGGCCGTTTTATAGCTTTCTGGTGCTGGAGTGCGTGTTGAGTGTTCTGCACTTCACCGGCATCGCGTCCTATACCCGCACCGTTAAAGTTTTCAGTGCAGCACTGGGCATAGTTGCTGTGATGTTTATTGTGATGATCGCAAAGCGATACCGGCAAATGGAGAAGATCAACCGCATCAGTTTACTGCTCCTGCTTGCCTTTGTGTGCAGCAATGTTCTGTTCTTCATTTTCGTTTCCACCGTAGGCGACCAGACGTTCATTGTCCGGACAGGCTTCCTGCTGTATCTGGCACTTTCCGTGGTGAACGGACTGCGGAAACTGATGGTGGAGATGAATCGGGAACGGGAAACCAGGCTGCTCCAGACACTGGCGTATACGGACAACCTGACCAAGCTGGGGAACCGCTATGCTCTGGAACGCGATGCAAGAAAGTGCGTGCTGGAACGTACCAGTATTGTGTCCATGGATCTGAACCTGCTGAAAATGGTGAATGACACCTTTGGACATGCCGGCGGGGATATGCTGCTGCAAAGTGCCGCCAAGTGTATGACTTCCGTGTATGATCAGGTGTATCGGGTAGGCGGTGATGAGTTCATTGCCCTGCTGGACGGCAAAGACAGCGACGACTTGCAGCGGCTCTACGACCGGCTGAAGCAGAAGATCACTGAGATGAACGACAGCCGGAAAGACTACGGGGCATTCTCACGGGAGACGGAGTTCCGGTTAAGCATTGCAGTAGGGTATTCCGCTTATGCGGCAGGGGACAGCAGTTATGAGCAGATCATGAGCCGTGCAGATGCAGCGATGTACGCAGAAAAAAAGACAATGCATCACGGCAGAAGCCGGTGATTTTAAAGGCAATACCGCATAAAGCAAAAAGGGCGAACCGATACGATTTCGGTTCGCCCTTGGTGTAGTGTTGTCTTTCTGATTACGAATCCTGTTCCGAGATGACTTTTTGCAGCGTACCGTCTGTATACGTAACGCTGTCACCCTCGAAAATGTCCAGTGTGTAAAGTGCGGCATCGGAATAGGAAATGGTTTTTCGGCTGCCGTCCGCCGCTTTCAGCACTACCTCTGCGGTAGGCTCTGCATGCTCCTCACAGCCATAGTCGCCCTCGTAAATGTGCAGGACGCGGTAAATGGTCTGGTTCATGTTACTGCAGTTCCTCCATGACTTTCTCCAGCTTTTTCATCAGATCCTCCGGAATGTCCGACACCATGAGCCAGCGGATCACATCCAGCGGAGCATCGTCCTTGATCTCCTCCACAGTCATGTCTTTCAGATGCTCTACAAATGCGGCGATCATTTTTTCCGACTCGGCATCGTCTGCCTGTTTTTCTGCTTCCATATCCTCCAGAAAAGATGCCTTCGCCTCGTCCAGCATGGCAAAACGGGTGGTCTTCAGCAGGAGAATGCCGCATTTGTGACACAGCTCCGAGAGGATCGCTTCGGTTCGCTCGTCGCAGACGGCAATGCTCTTGGGGCAGCGACCGTAGTCGATAATTGCCTGTACGAAGCTGTCCAGTGCCTTTTGGAGAATATCTGCGTTGTACTGTAGTGGCTGCTGGGGCAGAAGCTGCTCCCGCTTGGTGTCCAGAATCATCAGCAGGAACGGGAAAAACGGTGCACCCTCTTTGGCGAGCACAGGACTTGAAAATGGAAACAGCTGGCATTCCCACTTGCCGCCGCCCTTTTTCATGCGGCGGATCTTCTGCTGCATGGCATCGCTCAGCAAAGGTTCCGTCAAAGAAGATACGGTTCTTTCCGGCGGCACCATGGTGCTCCATGTCTTGCCGTCATACAGCGGCAGTGTGTCGACGCAGGAACTGATGCCCAGTTCGGCCGGTGTTTTTCCCTGTCCCAGCTGCTTATGGAGATCCAGTGCTGCACGAAGCCCCAGTTCCAGTATGTCTGCCTGTTCTTTGGTTTCCAGAAACCATGAGCAGTGGTAGGGCTCGGAGTTCCGCAGGCAGAAGTAGGCGTTTTTGCCGCGGAATGCGATGTTGTTTTCTCTGGCGTAGTGCCGCAGGCTTTGCACTTCCGTTTCTGTCAGTCCGTCTTTGCGGCAGAATACTACCTGTACACAGGATTGGGACATCATCTGTTCCAGGCGAGCTTCTTCCGTTTCTACCGGTTCGCTGTAGAAATTGCAGATGCTGTTCCAGCCGGCATCACCAAAATAAATGGACAGGGAAATAAAATCCCCCTCATTTCCGGTCAGAATGCAGCAGCCGGTTTGTCCGTCGGGCATCTGGATCGCAAACGGCTCGGAATCCCGTATGGATTTCCACAGTTTTGTCTGCTTAAAGGCAAAGATAAGGGGATAGAGTTTTTCCATGTAAGCGAGCATTTCCGAAGACGGACTCGGCAGAAGCGGTTCTTCCGGCTCGAGATTTACTTGATTTTGATTCATATGGGACATGACCTCTTTTCGTTTTATACAGTGTTTCCCTGATTCGGCGTTTCCCTTAGGCAATACCGCACAAAGATTGTGCGACAGATGCGTCGTCAAATTTTTCGTCAGATGAAACAAAAAGCGGAGTGAATACTTGATGTATTCACGAGCATTTTTGTGAAATATGACGGGAAATTTGCAGGCAGATGGCGTGCAAAGTCGCCAGACGCTCTTTGTGCGGTATTGCCCTTAGTATATCACATTTTTCGACAGACTGCAACTGCATTCGGCGATTTTTTGAAAATTCCGCAGAATCGAAAAAGTTGTTTTTGCTGTCGAATTGCCGGAATTCCCTTTGTTTCACAAACCCATATCACGTAATTTTCACTAAAAAATCAGTTGCAATTCCAGTGCGGTTATGGTATAATTGATAAGGCAACACTGTGCAAAGCTTGTGTGTAAGGTGCATCGTCAGATTTTTTGGCAGATTGCATAGAAATTTCGCAGGCAGACTAGGTGCAGTGTTGCCATAATATGTAGTGTCCGGTCATTTGGGACACGATGCATATGAAGCGACTTTGCACCGGTTTGGTGCGGAGCTGCCATGAAAACGAAAGTGAGGCACAAAAGATGTGTGGAATTGTTGGATATGTGGGCAAACGGGACTGTACGGAGGTCCTGCTGAACGGTCTGGGAAAACTGGAATACCGCGGCTATGACTCTGCCGGCATTGCTGTCTTTCAGGACGGAAAAATCACTGTGGCGAAGTCCAAGGGCAGACTGAAAGATCTGGAGGAAAAAATGGAGCGTGAGGGCAGACCTTTCGGGCATGTGGGCATTGGTCACACCCGCTGGGCGACCCATGGCGAACCCTCTGACGTAAACGCTCACCCCCACAGCGGCGGCAGAGTGACGATCGTACATAACGGCATCATCGAGAACTATAAGGAACTCAAGGACTTCCTTGCGGGAAAAGGCGTGACCTTTACCAGCGACACTGACACCGAAGTGGTGGCAAAGCTGCTGGACTACCGCTATAACGGCAGCCCCATTCAGACCATTTCGGAAACCGTCCGCGATCTGGAAGGTTCCTATTCGCTGGGCATTATCTTCGCAGACCACCCCGAGCAGGTGTACGCTGTCCGCTGCGAAAGCCCGCTGATCGTGGGTGTCGGCAAGGGCGAAAGCTTTATTGCCTCTGATGTGCCGGCAATCATCGAATACACCAGAGATTACTATCTGCTGGAACACGAGGAAATTGCTGTGCTGGACGACAATGGCGTACAGATCTTCGATGCGTTCGGGCAGCCGGTGAAAAAGGAACTGAAAACCGCAGACTGGGATGTGGAGGCGATCGGCAAGGGCGGCTATGCCCACTTTATGCTGAAAGAGATCCACGAACAGCCCAACGCGATTCGCAACACCATTCTGCCGCGGATTCAGGACGGCTTGCCGAATCTGGAGGAATGCGGCATCACACCGGAGGTGCTGCGGGAATTCCGGCATATTCAGGTAGTTGCCTGCGGTACGGCAATGCATGCCGGAACAGTGGGCAAGTATGTCATTGAAAAGCTGGCACGGGTGCCGGTAACGGTGGACATCGCTTCGGAATTCCGCTATCGGGAACCGCTGGTGGGAGAGGGCGATCTGGTCATCATCATCTCCCAGTCCGGCGAAACTGCCGACAGTCTGGCAGCTCTGCGGCTGGCGAAATCGCTGGGGGCAAAGACTCTCGCCATTGTTAACGCAATGGGCAGTTCCATTGCACGGGAAGCAGATATGCTGATCTACACCCATGCCGGACCGGAAATTGCTGTGGCATCGACCAAGGCGTACATGGTGCAGATCGCGGTGATGTATCTGTTTGCCTTTGAGCTGGCTCTGGCAGTGGGCAACATTGACGAAACAGAGTGCCGCCGTCTGGTAAAGCTTTTGCAGGAAACGCCGGAAGTGATCACCGGCATTCTGGAACACAAGGAGCAGACACAGTATATTGCCTCCTCCCTCATCACCGCCGACAGCCTGCTGTACATCGGACGCGGACTGGACTACGCCCTGAGCATGGAAGGCTCGCTGAAGCTGAAAGAAATCTCCTATATCCACTCGGAGTCTTATGCAGCCGGAGAACTGAAGCACGGCACCATTTCGCTGATTACGGAAAACATGCCAGTCATTGCCGTAGCGACCCAGAAGGCACTGCGGGAAAAGACCATCAGCAACATCAAGGAAGTCAAGGCACGTGGTGCACGGGTCATTCTGGTGTGCCGTGAGAGCGACAATGTGGATCCGGACGCAGTAGACCTGAAGTTTGGTCTGCCGGAATTTGACGACCTGCTGATGCCCATGATCGCTGTGGTACCGTTGCAGCTGATCGCATACTATACTTCTGTGCTCAAGGGCAATGATGTAGATAAGCCGCGGAATCTGGCAAAGTCCGTGACAGTGGAATAATAGAAAAGGAACGGGAAAAACATGAAACATACCAAAATCGTGCTGCTGACTGCGGCAGTCGTCATGATGACACAGGCACTGGGACTGTCGGTTGCGGCAGAGGAAGAAACCTCTGCCCAGAGCGGCGAAGAAAGCGTGATCGATGCAGACAGCTTGTCCAGCGATGAGAGCAGCAAAGAAACGCTGACCAGCGGGGATTATTCCTATACGCTGGACGGTGACAACGCCACCATTACCAAGTACAACGGCAGCGAAACTGCCGTTACGATACCGGACAAGCTGGACGGGCACACCGTTACCACACTGGGCAGCGGCACATTTGCCACCAAGGATATGATCACTTCGATCACCATTCCGGCAACGGTTGACACGATCAACAGTTCCTGCTTCTACGGCTGTACCGTGCTGGAACAGGTGTCGCTGGCAGAGGGCAACACGGCGTTTACGGTGACGGACGGCGTACTGTTTTCCGCAAACGGAGAAGATCTGATCGTCTATCCGCAGGCAATGGAGGGCACGTCCTATACCATTCCGGACACTGTCAGAGAGATCTGGACCTCTGCTTTTTCCAACACCAAGCTGACTGACGTGACATTTCCGGACGGACTGCTGTACATTGACGACTGGGCATTTGCCTCCTCGGCACTGACTTCTCTGGATCTGCCGGATACTGTCACGGAAATCGGACAGTACGCCTTTGCATACTGCACCGGCATTTCGGAAATCGACATGCCGAAGAATCTGGAACTGATTCAGGCGGCAGCCTTTGCCGGCGAAACCAGCCTGACCAAGGTGACATTTTACGACAGCCTGACGGATATTCAAATGGCAGCCTTTGCCGGCACCGGTCTGAAAGAAGTGACCATTCCGGAGAGCGTTTCCACCATTGGATTCTGTGCATTCGGCTATGAAGACGATATGGTGACCAAGGTACAGGACTTCGTGATCTACGGCAAGGTCGGTTCACAGGCAGAGGCATACTGCACCGCAGAGGACTCTGAAAACGACTATTCCAACAACTTCAAATTCCGCAGCGTGATGTCCGAGGAAGTTTCGGATACGGAGAATACGGCTGTTGCTGTTGAGGAAACCGAAAGCGGCTGGCAGAAATACGGCAAGTGGATCCTGCTGGGAGCCGGTGCACTGGTACTGCTCATCGGCGGCGGAGTGCTGATCTTTGCTGGCGGCGGAAAGCAGAAGAAATCCGGCAAGGCAGTCAAAAAGGATACCCAGTCTGTGGAAAGTAAAGAAAAGCCGGAAGCGGCAGACCATGAGGATACCAAATGAGAACGTGGAAACAGCTGATTTGCGGACTTTTGGGAACCACGCTGTGTGCCGGACTGCTGGGTGCAGTGCCGGCAGCAGCGGCAATGACAACGGAGAATGCAACAGAAGATGACAGCGGCATTTCTGTGGACACTTCCGGCGATGCTGCCTATGATGTGTTCACCTATCGGGAAAATGACACCGGCGTGACCATTACCTCCTGTGACACTTCTGCCACAGCAGCGAACCTGCCGGAGGAGATCGACGGGAAACCGGTGACAGAGATCGGTGATGCCGCCTTTATGAACTGTCAGTTCCTGACCTCGCTGACGATTCCGTCCCACGTGACAAAAATCGGGGAAAGTGCCTTTTCGGACTGTCCCATGCTGTGTACAGTGTCTTTGCCGGAGGGACTGCGGGAACTGGGAAAGGGTACTTTTGAATCCTGCACCATGCTGAGTGAGGTGAACATTCCCTCCACGCTGACAGAACTGCCGGAGGCGGCGTTCTACAATTGCAGCTATTTTCCCAGCTTTACGGTGCCCGCCAATATCCAGACCATTGGCAGCGAGGCGTTCTACAGCTGCACTGCACTACAGGAAGTGACCCTGTCCGAGGGCATTGTCAGCATCGGGGACTATGCGTTCCAGAACTGTCAGGTGCTGGAAACCGTTTCCCTGCCTGCTTCCTGCACCACGCTGGGAAATTATGTGTTTGACGGCTGTCAGGCACTGACGGCATTTTCCGTTGCACCGGAAAATCCGGCGTATCAGGAGCAGGACGGCGTGCTGTTTACCGCAGACGGAGAAACGCTGCTCCGCTATCCGCAGGCGAAGGCGGAAACCAGCTACACCGTGCCGGAGGGCTGTACCACGCTGGCGGACTGGAGCTTTATCGGCTCTACAGCATTGGAGCAGATCAACATTGACGGGGTGACTGCGATCGGAGAGGACTGCTTCTATTACTGCACGGCTCTGAAAAGCATCACTGTGCCGGAGGGCATCACAGAACTGAACGGGGCAGTATTTGCCTACTGTTTGTCCATGGAGGAGGCAACACTGCCGTCCACCATACGAAAATTGGGGAATCATTGCTTCTATTCCTGTGCCAAGCTGAAAAAACTGGAACTGCCGGACGGTCTGACCACGATCGGCGACCAGTGCTTCTATAACTGTGTGGCACTATTGCAGATGAATCTGCCGAAAAGCATTACAGAGATCGGGGAACAGGCGATCGGATACTATACGCCGTCCGATGCCAAAGACAACGAGGCAAAAGAGATCGACCAGCTGTACGTGTACAACGACGGCAGCGAAGTGGTGCGGAAGTACATGCAGCACTGGAGAGCAAACACCTATAAATACTGGCTGATCGGCGGCGGGATCACTGTAGTCGTTGCCGGCGGTATTGTTACGCTGATCGCTGTGCACCAGAGTCGGAATAAGATCCGGCCTACCAGTCGGCATGCCTCGGCAACAAAGAAAAAGTGATACCGGCACACTTGCCGCAGAAAGGAACCCGAAATCCATGAAGTCTACATTTCCATTTGCATTCAAACGCGGTGCTGCTGCCCTTGCCGCAGCATCGGTTGCTGTCTGTGCTCTGCTGCCTGCCGGCGGCGTGGTATGGGCGGCAGAAACCACTACTGCCGAGAGCAGCGACACGTTCGATGACGGCACGCTGACCTATAAAAAGCTGAGCAATACCACAGTTTCTGTCACTGACTGTGTGGAGTCGGCAACCCATATCAGTATCATGCCGAAAATCGACGGCTATGACATTGTATCAATCGGGGAAGAAGCTTTCGCCAACTGCACGTCGCTGCAAAGTGTGACCATTCCCGCCAGTGTGACCGAGATCGGTTCGGCTGCCTTTTACGGCTGTACCGCACTGACTAAAGTGACTGTACCGGACGCTGTGACCAAAATCGAGCAGGGCACATTTTTCAGCTGTACCGCACTGACTGACCTGACACTGGGCAAGGACACCACGGAGATCGGCGATATGGCATTCGGCTACTGTACCAGTCTGGAAACGGTGACGCTGCCCGATACAGTGGAAACACTGGGCGACCAGCTGTTCTACTACTGCACGGCTCTGGACGAAGTGCAGATTCCGGAAAAGGTGACGGAACTGGGCGGCTATACCTTTTACGGCTGCATGTCCCTGAAGTCCTTTACCGTTCCGAAGAATCTGGAGAATATCGGAGCCATGTCCTTTGTGGCATGCCCGTCGCTGGAAACCATTGCGGTAGAGGACGGCAACACCAAATATCAGGCAGTGGACAACGTGCTGTATGATACAGAGGAAAGCATTCTGTATCTCTACCCCGCAGGGCGGACGGATACCAGCTTTACTTTGCCGGAAAGCACACTGGTGGTCTATGCCGGTGCATTCTTTGCAGCAGGCAACCTCCAGCAGGTCAACTTTGATGAGAAATTACAGTACATCGGCGAAATGGCATTCGATTTTTGCAGCGGGCTGACCAGCCTGACTATTCCGAAAGCAGTTACCACCATTGGAACGACTGCATTTGCCGACTGTACTGGTCTGACTTCTGTCACTTTTTCCGGTGCCTCTGACGAGGACGGCGGCGAGGGCGGCGATCTGGAAATCGGGGACTACGCCTTTTTCTGTGACGACAACCTGAAAGAAGTTCAGCTGCCGAAGCGGGTTTCCTCTGTGGGCAAGTACGCTTTTGGCTGTACCTCTCCTGCTGACGATGACGACAGCGAGGACTATGTGACAGTTTCGTCAGACTCCGGCGACAATCTGAAAGTCAAGGCTCTGGACGGCTTCCTGCTGATCGGCTATACCGGTGCAGCATCAGATTATGTCAAGGACTGCGACGTGAAGATCAGCTTCAAGGCAATGAACGTCAACTGGAAAGCTGTTATGCTGTGGGGCATACTGGCGGTGGTTTTGGTGGCAGTGCTGCTGATCGCAATTCGCCTGATCCGCCGGAACATGATGACAGCAGAGGAAAAGAAAGCCTTGCAGGAAGCCGAAGCTGAGCACAAGATCCCGCTCTCCCAGCGTGGCAAGCAGGACGAAGCTGCAGAGGAGAAACCGGAATACGATGACGGCTACCGCAGCATTCTGGACGATGACGACGAGGACGAGGCGGAAGAAGTGGCAGACTATGAGCAGACCATTTCACACAGCCAGCTGCACCATATCGGTCACGCCGATATGCCGGCAGCAGAGGACGAAAAGAAAGACGAGGAAGACGAGGAATAGGGAAACACCAATCATGTGACCATTTCTGCGGAATGCGTGTTGTTATAGGTGAACGGCCGTTCGGAACATACGAAAGGAGTGAACCAGCGTGCAGGAACGTTCTCTGATACGCAGACTCAAACAGCACCAGCCGCAGGCTCTGGAGGAGTTGATTACAACTTATAGCCCCTATGTGGGAACGATCATACGCAATATTATCGGAAAGTATCTGGCAGAACCGGACGTGGAAGAACTGACGGCAGATGTGTTTCTGGCGGTGTGGGAACATACCGACCAGCTGAAAGCCGGAAAGCTGACGGCATATCTGGCGGCAATTGCCCGAAATCGGGCGAAGAACCGAATCCGCAGCTATCACGAAACCGTGAATCTGGAAGATCTGGTGGAGATCGGCAGCGAAGAAGATGTAGAAGGCAGCATCGACCAGAAGATTCTGGGGGAACTGCTGCAGGACGTACTGGATACCCTCTCCGCAAAGGACAGGGAGATTCTGGTGCGGTACTACTATTGCTATGAACCCGTCCGGCAGATCGCCGACACGCTGCACATGAGCGAATCCGCAGTGAAAATGCGAATGAGCCGTGCCAGAAAGAAGTTGCAGCAGGAACTGGTGGAACGGGGATATGCGTATGAAGACACACCGGCAGTGCAGCAGGTTCGCTTCACCGCCATGGGGAAAGGAGCTATCTCATGAAATGGAATTGCTTTGATTGGTTTGACCACTATGCAGCAGAAAAAAACGGTGTGCCGAAGCTGGAAACCCAGCCGATTCATACCGATGCAATTTGGAAACGGGTGCAGGAACAAGCTGGTATTGCTCCGCAGCCGAAGCGGAATCGCATGCACATGACCAAGTGGGTGGCAGGCATCGCCGCAGCGGCAGTGCTGGTCACTGGCGGCACAACGCTGGTAGCAGCAGCCGGCTACGGCGGACTGGACGCATTCTTCCAGAGCCTGATCAGTGAAGAAACACCGAAAGATCCGGAAAAGCTGGCGGCTCTGGTCACTACGCCAGCAGCGGACTTCGACAGCACCAACGAGAATGTACAGTTTAAGCTGTTGGGCATGTACGGCGATGACAACTACGCTCTGCTCAGTTTTCAGCTGACTGCCGCAGACGGGATCTCTCTCGACGGAAAAATGCTGCCCTATACCGTATACATTGACGGTGTTTTGCAGGACCTTGGAGAAATGGGCGATGCAGTTACTGTTCGGGAGCGGAATGGTGCATATTACTGCAATCTGCTGATCGACCATATTGGCTTGCGGGGGAAAGCATTAGACCTGACATTCCAGAACCTGTATACACAGGAACAGTATGACAAGGTGTATCAGCAGGTGACAGACTATGAAAACGAATTACAACAGGACTATATCCGGCAGCTGTGGGGCGAAGATGTCCTGAACAGTCTGGAAAAAGACACACTGCCGGAAAACTTTGATGTAGAAGCATGGAAAGCCTATCGAATTGCACATGGGTATCCCCAGAAAATTTCGGAGAAGTTGCAGGAAGCATATATGCAGTCAGAACGAGAAGCTTCGGGTAGCTGGCATACCAGCATGACGCTGGACTTTGCCAATACCGATCAGATCACGGCGGACTTTGCCGGCGGTTCTGTCACACTACAGCCGCTGTCTGCCAGTCTGACGATACCGGAGGAATGGACTGCGGAATCTTCCTATATCAATTGTGTCATCACATTGAAGGACGGCAGAAAAGTGTACTCTGATTATTACGAAGGAGATTACAGCAATCCCAATGATACAGATAATCTGCTTCGCGGTATCCACGCACTGCCTGACTGCGAAAATGACATGCTGGAGCAGTATCTTCCGATCGCACAGGCTTTTGTGAAATCAGATGTCACAAGGGGAACTCAGACCCAGATCTTGTGCTATGGCGAGCCGATCGAACCGACAGAAGTGGCAGCTGTTACGCTGTACCGCTTCGCATATCGGGGCGAGAATGCTCTTGGCACCAGCGGTGTGCAGGGATACGATCTGACCGATACGATGGTACTTTATCAGGGATAGTGCTTTCTGACGGAACAAGCAGAAAGGATGTATGAATATGAGTGAAAATCGACAGCAACGCCGGAAACGGCAGAAATATTTTCGCATCGCGGCACTATTGCTCTGTCTGGCGGTGCTGGCGTTTTCCGTCTGGCTCTTGTTCATACCGAACCAACTGAATCACCGAAAAGGAAATACCACGCTCCACAACAACGCAGGGACAGCCGGAACGGAATCCGTTGCCGGCACGGAGCAGAACGCCGATGCACAGGGATTTCTGGCGGTGCTGGAGGGCAGCACAGCACAGCTCCCCGCAGCAGACGGCAGCTGGAACAGCAGTGACACTTCCGTTGCAGAAGTGGACAGCAGCGGCACAGTTACCGGCGTACAGCAGGGCAGATGCCAGATCACTGACGGCAAGACTACTTACCAGATCGCCGTGCGGCATCTGGAACAGCGGCAGGAGGGAACCTATGCAGACGGCATTCTGATCGTCAACAAGTCCTATCCGCTGTCTGCCGACTATGATCCCGGCTTGCAGCCCATTACCAAGGACGCGTTTCAGAAGCTAAGTGACGCGGCGGCACAGGAGGGGCTGGATCTGTATATTGGTTCCGATTATCGGGATTATGCCTATCAGGTGAAGATCTATAACAACTACTGCGATCTCTACGGTTCGGAACAGGCGGACAGCTTTTCTGCCCGTCCAGGCTATTCCGAGCACCAGACCGGACTGACCATTGACTGCAACACTATTGACGATGCCTTTGGCGATACGCCGGAAGCCGCGTGGCTGGCACAGCACTGTGCAGACTATGGCTTCATTATCCGGTTCCCGCAGGGCAAGGAAGATGTCACCGGCTATCAGTATGAGCCGTGGCATATCCGCTATGTGGGCGTGGACATTGCAAAGGAAATCCAGAAATATGACCTGACATTAGAGGAATATCTGGGCGTGGATTCCGTCTATGCTGCTCCGTGGCAGGGATAAGCGTACTTTTCAACTTGCCTATAGAAAAACGCACCGGAAGTGGTGCGTTTTTTGTTGCTTTGCCGAATTTATGAACTCCCCGCAAAAAAAAGTTGACAAAACAATACTGATATGATATAATATGAAATATAAGTGCAAAATCACATGAAATTGGATTTTTCAGTTCCGGATTTCATGTAAAAACAAGGAACGATGCATAGACGGCTCTATGCAGGGATTTACAAGAAAGGGTGATTGTATGAAAGCGTGCAAGAAAATGACTGCACTTCTGGCGGCATTGGCAATGCTGACCGGAACGGCAGGGCTGCCGGTTTCCGCAGAGGAAGCTACCGGCACATTGGGAGATACCATGACATGGACAGTTGACGGGGATACGGTGCATTGCACATGGGAATCTGCAACGGCGGACGGTGTGGAGATTTCGATACAGGGGGATACCTGCACTATAGAAAAGGGTGTTTATCCTTGGGAAGAATATCATGCATGGTTGAATGCGGCAGCAAACGAATTGACGGAACTGCTGGAGGCAAATGGCTATGACCCTTCTGCAATGGGCAGCGAGGAAAAGAACGCAGTGCTCGCAGAGCTGATGCCGGAGGTTTATGCAGTGCAGACAGCGTTTACCGGCATCAAGCACATTGCAGTTTCCGACACGGTGACACAACTGGACGTGGCATTGGGATTTCTCGGACTTGCAGATGCAGAAACGGTACAGCTGGGAAACAGCTTGGTTTCTATCGGGGACAGTACATTTGAGAATACCCACTGTACCCAGATCACCTTGCCGGACAGCCTGAAAACCATTGGAAATCACGCATTTTATGATGCCGGCGCAAAAGAACTCACCATTCCGGCAGGGGTGGAGGAGATCGGTGACAATGCTTTGGAAAGTGATTCGACTCTGGAGAAAGTGACCATTCTCTCCCGTGACGTAGACTTGACGGATACCGGACTGGGCTATGTGTCCGTCTGGCTGGAAACCGATCCGAACCGCAATGAAAATCTGGTGCTCTATGGCTATGCCGGTTCTACTGCGGAACAGTATGCGGCAGAGAACGAGATTCCCTTTGTGGCACTGTCGGAAGAATGGCTTTGCGGTGATGTCGATCTGGACGGCAGAATTGACATTCAGGACGCAGTACTGCTTGCAAAGGCGAGTGCCGGAACGGTTTCGCTGAACGAAGCGGCAAAGAAGAATGCGGACTGCAATGGGGACGGGGAAGTTGACAGTGCAGATGCCACTGTGCTGATGGAATTTCTGGTGCATCTGGTGGATACGCTGCCGGTGCGGTAAACGGGCTTTAAAAACGGCAGGGAACCTTGATCGGTTCCCTGCCGTTTGCATTATGTCGTTCCCATTTCCGTATCATCATGCGTTTCCACCGGCGTGCAGCTTTTCAGCAGTGCCTGCAATTCTGCGGTAAGCTGTTCCGCCTTGCCGCTGCCCAGATACCCTATTGCGTAGACGAGGGATTTTCCGCCGGAAACCGGCTCCGCAGAGAAGCCGCCCTTGTCGGTCAGCAGATACTGGCTGTCCGTGCTTTGCAGCTGGAATGTGGTGGTGTTGCTGTCCGGTGTGTAGTCCTCCAGTGGCAGCAGAGTGAGGAAGCTGCGGTGATAGTCGTAGTCGTTCAGCAGGGCAACCAATGCCTTGTACTCCTGCGTGTCCGGCTGAAACTCATAGGTCACTGTGTCGACGGTGTCTTTTCCGGTGACAGTCACGCCCGTAATGTTGACTGAGAGAGAAAGGGGTTCGCTTGCGGAAATACGGCTGCCCAGCGAGTAGGGGTATAGGAAATACCACCCGCCCACGAGAAGAATTCCCAACAGCAGCAGTCCAATAATGATATGTTTTGCAGTTCTGGCGGATCTCATAGCATGCTCCTTTGTTTTCGTGTAGATTGCCTTTATTATACCATAAAGCGACAAAATTGTAAAGGCAATACCGCACAAAGATTGTGCGACAGATGCGTCGTCAAATTTTTCGTCAGATGAAACAAAAAGCGGAGTGAATACTTGATGTATTCACGAGCATTTTTGTGAAATATGACGGAAAATTTGCAAGCAGATGGCGTGCAAAGCCGTCAGGCGGGCTTTGTGCGGTATTGCCTAAAGACAATACTGCACTTTTTGCGGAACATAATGGCTTCCAACAAAAATGCCCTTTCCTTTGCGGAAAGGGCATTGCTTATTTATGCTATAGAGTTGCCTTTCGGGAAATTAGCCCAAAATAACTTCAATTTCGTTCTTGTCAGCCAGTGCGTCAGCCGGTACAAAGTCGCCGTCCAGTGCCTTGCCGTTCAGTGTCAGGGAAGCCACGCCGCTTTGTACGTGGTTCGGATTCTTGACCGTGATAGACAGCTGCTTGCCGCGGAACAATTTTTCCATGGTGAAGCCGTCCCATGCTGCCGGAATCGACGGGCAGATGTGCAGACCGTCAGCGTCCGGACGCATGCCGCAGATACCTTCTACGCAGCCAACCATAACGGTGGAAGCGGTACCAGTCAGCCAGTGTACGTGAGAACGTCCTGCATACGGGGAAGCGGTGGACTCGGTGAACTGACCGTGTACATACGGTTCCAGTACACGCTGTTCTGCCTTGTCGTTCATGGAAGCCGGAGAACTTTCCTCGAAGTAGCGGAATGCATCGTCACCGTGTCCCAGCAGGCTCTCTGCCAGAATCAGCCAGCCCTGCGACTGGGAGAAGATACCGCCGTTTTCCTTGGTGTCCGGATTGAAGATGTGCATCAGGGCACCGTCGAAATAGTGGTCGATATACGGCGGATCCAGCAGCTTTGCACCATACGGGGTGTCCAGAATGTCTGCTACAGACTGCATTGCCTTGTCGCTCTGTTCCTTGGAAGCGAAGCCGGAAATGACGCTCCAGCTCTGGGGGTTCAGCCACATGGAAGCTTCCGGATCCTTCTTGGCACCAACTACTACGCCGTCTTCGCGGATACCGCGGATAAAGCGGTCTTCGTCCCAGCATGCAGCCAGTGCTTCGCTCAGAGCCTTCTGAGCCTTGTCCAGATAGGAAACATACTCGCTGTCCTTGCGTTCTGCTGCCAGTTCATGCATCATGGACATTGCATAGTACAGCTGGAATGCCACGAAAGTGGACTCGCCCTTTTTGCCCAGACGCAGGCAGTCGTTCCAGTCTGCGTGCAGACCAGCCGGCATGTTGTGGTCGCCCAGACGTTCCATGGAGAAGCGGATCGCACGCTTCAGGTGGTCGTAAACAGTATCTTCGCCGCCGTTTGCATAGACGATCACTTCGTCATAGAATGCCTTGTTGCCGGATTCGCCCACATACTTGCGAATGGTGGGGAACAGCCACAGAGCATCGTCTGCACGGTAGGATGGGTGACCGGTTTCCTTGACATATTCCGGATCGTCCGGTGTGTTTTCATGACCGGCGTTGTGGTCGAACTTGACCAGCGGCAGACCGCCGCCATTGTCTACCTGTGCAGACAGCATAAAGCGGATCTTTTCTGCGGCGAGTTCCGGATCCAGATGAATGATACCCTGAATGTCCTGTACAGTATCGCGGTAGCCGTAGCCGTTCCGCAGACCGCAGTATACAAACGATGCGGCACGGGACCAGATAAAGGTGATGAAGCACTGATAAGCGTTCCAGACGTTGATCATGTTGTTGAACGCATCAGACGGTGTGCTGACCTGGAAATGGTTCAGCTTGCTGTGCCAGTATTCCTTCAGAGCCTCTACTTCGCTGTCGACCTTGCCGGCAGCTTCATAGGAAGCGAGGATTTCGTTTGCCTGTGCATTGTCTTTCTGCCCCAGTACGAAGATCAGTTCCTTAGATTCGCCCGGCTGGAGGGTGATGTCACTCTGGAGAGCACCGCAGGCATTGCTGTTGTAGTTCATCTCACCGGTGCACTTGCCCTGCTCTACAGCGATTGGGTTGGAATAGGTGCGGTACGGACCAATGAAGCTGTCCAGATTGCCGTTATAGCCGGAGATCGGAGCACCTACCATGCCGAAGAAACGCTCTCTGTGGTTGGAACCGGTAGCGTCCTTGCCGTCATTTTCGTTGATGTGCTGGAGGATCTTGTTGCCCTCAAAGCTGGTACGGGTGATGAACAGGGTGTACTGGAGGTTGACCTGATCCTGTTCGTAGTTGTTGTCGTTGGTGAACTCTACGAAACCGAATGTGGACAGGTTTCTCGGCTTGTCGCTGTTGTTGGTGATGACTGCACGCCATACCTCATAAGTTGCCCCGATGGGTACATAATAAGTGACTTCGGAGGAAATGCCGGCATAGTCTGCGGAAATTACGGTGTAAGCAGTACCGTGGCGGCAGACGCTCTTGTAGGAATCCAGCGGCTTGCCTACCGGCTGCCATGTAGCAGACCAGTAATCCTTGGTGTCGTTATCCCGCAGGTAAATGTAGCGTCCGGGCAGTGCCATCATGGAGTTGAAGCGGAAACGGCTGATTCTGCCGTTTGCACCGGACTTGACAAAGCTATATCCGGCAGCGTTGTTGGAGATCATTGCACCGTATTCCGGAGAACCGAGGTAGTTTACCCAGGGTGCCGGCGTATCCGGTCGGTCGATCACGTATTCTTTGTTTTTCAGGTCAAAATAACCATACTGCATAGGGAGTATCTCCTTTACATCTGTATTTTCAATGTCAAATGACCATCACCGATAAAGACAGTGTGGTCGTACATTTATCATACCATACCACAGAAGATTTTGCAAGGGATTTGCGAAAAAAATTGCAGGAAATGTGGTATGGCTTCTGTGGGCTTTGCAGATTGTGCAGTATTGCCAAAAAGTTTTCCCGCCGGCTTGACAGACAAGCTTTTGTGTGCTATAATGTACTTATTGAACCAGTACAATTGGTACAAAGGAGTGGAGCCAGTGGAAATTATCATCAGCGGCAACAGCAGCAAGCCCATTTACGCCCAGATCACGGAGCAGCTGAAAGCCCAGATCATGGACGGCACGCTGCATGCCGGCGAATCGCTGCCGTCTATGCGAAGTCTGGCGAAGTCCCTGCATGTCAGCGTGATTACAGTGCAGCGGGCGTATGAGGAACTACAGCGGGACGGATTTCTGGAAACGACAGTCGGGCGGGGCAGCTTTGTGGCTGACCAGAATCCGGAGATCTATCGGGAAGAACAGCAGCGAAAGGCGGAGGAGCACCTGCTGGCGGCGGCGGAAATTGCCCGCGTCAGCGGCATTTCGCTGGAATCGCTGGTGCAGGCACTGACCATTTTTTATCGGGAGGAAGAATAGCCATGCAGAATATTTTAGAAGTACGGGATCTGGGGCGTTCCTATGTGAATTTCCGGCTGGAACACATCAGCTTTTCCATTGCCGGTGGAACGATCATGGGCTTAGTAGGCGAAAACGGAGCCGGAAAAAGCACTACCATTCGGGGCATTCTGGGGCTGATCCGGCGGGAGTGCGGAGAGGTGCTGTTCTGCGGCGAACCGCTGAACACAGACAGCGTTGCCATGAAGGAGCAGATCGGCGTGGTGTTTGACAGTCTTTGCTTTTCACCGGAACTGACGGTGGAAAAGGCGGGGAAGATCTGCCGCAGCATCTATTCCAACTGGAACGAAGCCTATTTTCAGGAACTGTTGCAGCAGTTCTCCCTGCTGCCCAAGCAGAAGGTCAAGGAACTGTCCCGCGGCATGAGCATGAAGCTTTCGCTGGTGCTGGCATTTGCCCACCACCCGAAGCTGCTGATCCTGGACGAGCCTACCAGCGGACTGGATCCTGTGGTGCGGGACGACCTGCTGGATTTGTTTCTGGAATTCGTGCAGGACGAGGAGCATGCCATTCTGATCTCCACCCACATCACCAGTGATCTGGAAAAGGTGGCGGATTATGTGACATTTCTCCATGCGGGAAAGCTGCTGCTTTCCAAGCCCAAGGACGAACTGCTCTGGCAGTACGGCATTCTCCGCTGCGGAGAAGCATTATTCCAGAAGCTGGAATCGTCAGAGGTGCTGGCGTGGCGGAAAAAGGACTATTCCTATGATGTGCTCGTGCCGGATCGGGAGGCAATTTTGCGGAAGTATCCGGAGGCTGTCATAGATCAGGTCACAATGGACGAGATCCTGTTGTTGTATGTGAAAGGAGTGCAGGGCAAATGAAAGGACTGCTTTTGAAAGATTTCTATACCATATGGAAAGGCGGACGAATTTTCCTCATTCTGTACGTTTTTATGGCAGCTGTTTCCGGCGTGAATATCCAGAGCGGCTGGTCTTACATGGGCTTCTGGCTGGTGATGATGGACTCGCAGACCTCAAGCACTTTTTCCTATGACCATTCCTGCAACTGGAACCGCTTTGCACTGACGATGCCCGTCACGCGAAAAGACGTGGTGCGGTCGAAATTCCTGTTGCAGCTGCTGATTGTATGCGGCAGTACACTGGCGTATCTCGTGCTGGCAGCCCTTGTCAGTCTGGTGCTGCGGACGTTTGAAGTCAAGGCGTTTTGCAATATGCTGTTTGCCGCATGGCTCGTGCTCTGGGTCGTGCTGCTCATGGGCAGCGTTTCCACACTGCTGCTGTTCCGGTTCCCGCCGGAATATGCACGGCTGATCTCCATTTTGATCTATGTGATTCCGGCGTGTGCTTTCATGGGTGCGGGCAGCGTTTTCATGCAGGAAATGACAGACAATCTTGCCACCCTGCCTGCGGAATTTTCCGCAATGCTGCTGCCGGCGGCGATTGCCTTGCCGGTGCTGTCGCTGGTGGTTTCCGGACTGTGCTATGTCTTTAGCTGCCGGATCTTCCAGAAGAAAGATCTGGCGTAATTCCGTGATGCGGCAGCATCTCCGCAGAAAGGACTGTTATTGTGAAACCTATTGCTCATATTGAAAACGATTTCCCCACCAAGTTCGGTATCCCCCGCCAGAGTGGACTGGTCAACAGTCTGCATGCCCGCATTGTCATGGAGCCGGAATACCGGAATCCCGATGCGTTTCGGGGGCTGGAGGATTACTCCCACATCTGGCTGATCTGGGAATTCTCGCAGGCGGTGCGGCAGAAGTGGTCGCCTACCGTTCGCCCGCCCCGTCTGGGCGGCAATGTCCGCATGGGCGTTTTTGCGACACGCTCACCGTTTCGTCCCAATTCGCTGGGGCTGTCGGTGGTGCAGCTGGAAGAAATTACATTGCACGGGGCGAATGCTCCCTACCTGACGGTTTCCGGTGCCGACCTGATGCACGGCACGCCCATTTACGACATCAAGCCGTACCTGCCACACATTGACAGCCATCCCGAAGCCAGAGGCGGTTTTGCTCTGCCGGCAGCGGCTCATCGTCTGGAAGTTCGCTTTCCGGAAGTCTGGCTGGAGAAAGTGCCGGAATCCCTGCGGGCAGGGCTGACCGAGGTGCTGGCACAAGACCCCCGTCCGTCCTACCAGCACGACGCCGATCGGGTGTATGGCTTCCCGTTCGCCGGTCTGGAAGTCCGCTTTACCGTGGACGGCAAAGTGCTGACGGTTTGCGAAATTCTGGAAGCGACGGTATAAACTTACGACATCTGCACATACTTCAGGCAGTATCACATGAAGGCAATACCGCACAAGCTTTATTCAGTGTTTCCGTAGAAAAAATTTCGTCGGATACTTGACAAGGCGAAGGTTCTGTGGTACAATGTCTTTAGTTAGAGATAGCTAACTTCAAAATGAACATGCGTAATGGAGAAGGAAACACGGTATAAAGCTTGTGTACACAGCCGAAATGCGGGATTTGTACAGTGCTTCCGCGATACGTAAAGGAGTATTCTACTATGAGTTATTTGCAGATCGAAAAAGTTGTCGGCAGAGAGATTCTGGATTCCAGAGGCAATCCGACTGTAGAAGCAGAAGTCACACTGGTTGACGGTACTGTTGCAAGAGGTACTGCCCCCAGCGGTGCATCCACCGGCGAATTCGAAGCACTGGAACTGCGTGACGGCGACAAGGCTCGCTATCTGGGCAAGGGCGTGACCAAGGCTGTAGAAAACATCAATACCGTTATCAACGAAACTATCACTGGTATGGACGCATCTGATCTGTACGCAGTAGACAAGGCAATGATCGCCGCAGATGGCACCAAGGACAAGTCCAATCTGGGTGCCAATGCGATTCTGGCAGTTTCCATTGCCACAGCAAGAGCCGCGGCAACTGCACTGGACATTCCGCTGTATCGTTTTCTGGGCGGCGTATCCGGCACTCGTCTGCCGGTTCCGATGATGAACATTCTGAACGGCGGTGCTCATGCCACCAATACGGTAGACACACAGGAATTCATGATCATGCCGGTAGGTGCTCCCAGCTTTAAGGAAGCCCTGCGTTGGTGTGCAGAAGTGTTCCACAATCTGGCGAAGATTCTGAAGTCTAAGGGACTGGCAACTTCTGTCGGCGACGAGGGCGGCTTTGCTCCGAACCTGTCCAGCGATGACGAAACCATTGAAACCATTCTGGAAGCCGTAAAGGCAGCAGGCTATGAGCCGGGCAGGGATTTCATGATCGCGATGGACGCTGCTTCTTCTGAGTGGAAAAGCGAAAAGGGCAAGGGCTTCTATCACCAGCCGAAGTCCGGCAGAGATTTTACTTCCGACGAACTGATTCAGCACTGGGCTGATCTGGTAGAGAAGTATCCGATCATCTCGATCGAAGACGCTCTGGACGAAGAAGACTGGGAAGGCTGGCAGAAGCTGACGGCAAAGCTGGGCAGCAAGGTACAGCTGGTTGGCGACGACCTGTTCGTTACCAATACTGAACGTCTGAAGAAGGGCATCGAACTGGGCTGCGGCAACTCCATTCTGATCAAGCTGAACCAGATCGGTTCTGTTTCCGAAACACTGGAAGCGATCCAGATGGCTCACAATGCAGGCTACACTGCAATTTCTTCTCACCGTTCCGGCGAAACCGCAGATACGACCATTGCTGATCTGGCAGTTGCACTGAATACCTGCCAGATCAAGACCGGTGCTCCCAGCCGTTCGGAGCGTGTGGCAAAGTACAACCAGCTGCTCCGCATCGAAGAAGAACTGGGCGACAGTGCCGTATATCCGGGCATGGCAGCATTCCACGTCAAGTGATTCTAATGTCTGTGCAACACTGAAACGACTGTTTTAGGATTTCCCTTGGAACTCTTGGCAAATGAGGCTCCCTTGAAAAGGGTGATTCCCCATGGAATGGGGAAATGTCATGAAGTGACAAAAGGGACGGCTCGGTAAGAGCTGGCAAGCCGCAGGCTTGACTGAGGGATTTAAAACTATAAGTAAAAGATTTTAGTAGAATCCCTCCACCAGCTTTGCTGGTTCCCCTCCCTTTTCAAGGGAGGCTTGTTCCTGAAATTGTTGTAATGCCATAATAATCCTATGCACGAGTTTTGTACGCAGTTGTTTAATAGGCATTCCTCACACAACATTTGCTTTCCTTTCAGGGTGAGATTTCACCCGCTTTTAGAACTCTTTCATAACCTTATGAGAAAACGGTACGCACTGGCAACAGGCGTACCGTTTTTTCTTGTAAGTTGTTACAATTTTTATTGTGCAAATCATACAAAATATATAAAATGGCTTGACGTTCCACTGGAAAAATGATATAATTTTTATAAAGGTTTTCCTTTTTATTTTCAATAACATATTATTATTTTAGAAAGCGAGGTCGATTTTTATGAAAAGAAGAACAAGGATAATTTCTGCTGTTTGTGCAGCTGCACTGTTGGGAAGTGCAATGACGATGCCGGCAGCAGCATACCCCATGCATATGAATGGGGAAGCTGAAGTGCCGCTGGCACAGGTGCTGCAGATGCTGGAAAATGACAAGACGGCATATGTGGAAAAGGGCGAAAGCATGTACTATGGCTTGAAAGATCCCACACCAGTAGGCATGTATGACAACATTTTTTATGCAACGGCGGAACAAGATGATTTGATCCAGCTCAACGAGTATGCATATCGGATTCAGCTGGAGCAGGACGTGGCAGATGTGCGGGAACTGACAGAACAGCTTTGCGGTCTGCTGACCAAAAAGAAAAATGCAGAGGAGCCGACTGCCGATCTGGCATTGAGTACCGAAGAATCGGAAACACGCCAGCTGACTATGACCGCAGAGGGAAACGGAGCATATACGCTGCGATTCAGCACATCCTCGTATCGTCTGGACGAGGAAAAACTTTGTCAGTTCCTCCAGACCTTGTCCGGTTTTGTATCGGTACAGCAGGAAGTCTGGGGCGTTTCTTTAAAGGAAAACAATATCGCACCAATCTGGACTTATCAAGACAGTTTTGGTATTTGTCGTGTTACTCTGAAAGAAGGAGCTACTCTGACACCGGAAGATTTTGCTCCGGACTTTGATGTGGAAATCAAACAGAATGAAAATGGTACGTATGCCGTTATTCCTAAGGAATTTTTTAATACGCAGCAACGTTATCAGCTACTGAGGAAAATTTCTCTCATGCTGGAAGATGGAGAAAAATTTAATCAAGCAAATGCTTCCTATACAGTAAATGCTTCCTATGGAGTGAATGAATCTGCCCTCAATACAGCGGCAGAGTCGGACGGCTCCATACAGCTGATGGGGCGGGGCGACTGCGACGGCAGCAAGGAACTCGACAGTTCTGATGTTTTCGAACTGTTACAGCACACGGCAAATGTCGGTGCCGGAAACGAGGGCACGCTGACCGGCAAGGAACTGCTTGCGGCTGACATTGACGGCAACGGCAGCGTAGATTCTACCGATCTCTTTGAACTGCTCCGCTACTGTGCAGAAAAGGGTGCCGGCTTGCAGCCCACCTGGACGGAAATTCTGGGCTGATTGCAGGGCTTCGCATGTTGATACGAATCATACAAAACAGTTTATATGCGGATTCAAATTATGAAGCAAGGCAAAGAAGTCGCCCCTGAAAGGGGAGATGTCACGAAGTGACAGAGGGGGTTTTACACTTAGATTTTCTTGATGATATAATAAAAAGAACTCCTCCGATGCTGATACAGACTTTGAAATATTGCTGTAAATAGAAATATTCCCACGGGGTGCTCCCTGTGGGAATATTTTTTTGTGCGGTATTGCCTTTGGTTATTTTTCTCGTTGTGTCCCGATCTGTTTCCCCAGAAGCAGCAGCCCCAGCAGGTTCGGCACTGCCATAAGCCCGTTGGCAATGTCGGAGAGTGCCCACACCGACCGCAGGGAAACCACAGCCCCTACGCCTGCCGCCAGACAGAACAACACCCGATAGGGCAGCCGCCACGCTTCGCCGCCCAGATACCGCACCGCCTGTTCCCCGCAGCAGCACCAGCCGATCAGCGTACAGAATGCAAACAGTGCGGTGATGCCTGCCATCAGTTCCGGTGCGGCTTGCCCGAAAACGCCCGAAAATGCGGCGGAAATGATGCCGCCGGCGTTGTCTGCCTGCGTCATGGCTCCGCTGGTGAGAACTGCCAGAGCCGTCAGCGTGCAGCACACCAGCGTATCCAACGCCACCTCCACCATGCTCCACATGCCCTGTAGCTGGGCATCTTCGGAACTGCCGCCGGCGTGGACAAGGGCACTGCTCCCCAGTCCGGCTTCGTTGGAAAATATCCCGTGCCGCAGACCAGTCTGCACAGCACGCTGCAAAACAGCACCGGAGATTCCGCCGCCTACGGCATGCAGCCCGAATGCTTCGCGGAAAATCTGCCCGAATGCTGCCGGCAGTGCGGCGGCGTTCCGGAAGATCACTCCCAGTGCCGCCAGCAGATACACCGCCGACAGCACCGGCATGAGCCACTGAATGACCTTGCCGGTGGAGCGTGTGCCGCGGAGCAAAATAATTCCCAGCAGAAGCGTGACACCGATTCCCGTCCACAGCGGCGGCAGGGAGAACGCCTCCGCGGCAAGGGTGGAAATGGCACTGCTCTGTGTCATGTTGCCCATGCCCAGCGAAGCACCGATGCAGCAAAGACTGTAAAATACTGCCAGAACGGGACTGTGCAGCCCGAACCGGAGATACGCCATGGGGCCGCCTGCCTTGGTGCCGTCGGGGAGTGTGCGGGCATACCGCAGAGCCAGTACATTTTCGCTGTAAGTCAGAGCCATGCCCAGCAGGGCGGATACCCACATCCAGAAAATTGCACCGGCACCGCCCAGACAGAGAGCCGCCGCCACGCCCAGAATGTTTCCCGTGCCCATCGCGGCGGCAAGGGCAGTGGAAAAGGTCTGGAACTGGGTAAGGGAAGCGCCGCCCTTGCCGGACTTGGTACGCAGGCTGCCGAACGTCCGCCGCAGAATGGTTTTCCAGCCCCAGAACTGGAAGAACCGCAGCCGGAAACTCAGGCACAGCCCTGTCCCCAGCAGCAGCACCAGCAACCCTGTTCCCCAGATGTATGATGCTACGCGTTCCAGCATAATTTCCCTCCTGACAGTATATCCATAGTTTATCATGATCTGTCTGCACAAAACGGTTTATATGCGGTATTGGAATAAAAAGGATTTGTGTGCAATCTATTCGCATTCTCTTGACGAAAATGTGTTCTCGGGGTATAATAGAAACAGAGCAGATCGCTCTACTAGGGGGTGTTGACACTATAATGATATGCGAATTTTGTGAGGTGATTTTTCTCCGTTCTAGGCAAAAATTCGCAGGCGTGCTTTCGCACGGCAAGGATTTTTAACGACGAACGGGGAAAAATCACCCCAAAAGACACGTGTCAGGCTTAGTGTCAACACACCCTAATGTATATGAATGTAGGAACCCCGATTATGTCTGTAGGAGGAATCCATGAAGCAGTATACTGCGGATAAACATGCACAATATACGCTGCAAATTGCAACACCGATCGTGACGGCGGTGCTGATCGGTTTGGTATGGTACTTTCTGGCAGTGCTGCCCCATTGGCTGCTGTGGACACTGACGGCAGTGCTGGCGGCGGCGGCGATCCTGCTGTCCACACTGCTGCTGCCTATGTGGTTCTGCACTGTGACCTATTGTGTATCGGCGACCCATATCACCCGAAAATGCGGCATTTTTTTCATACAGGAGCAAGTTATGCGGACACAGGCGTTGCAGTTCAGCAGCATTTTTCAGGCACCCTTTGCCGATGCCACCGGCATGAATTTTATCCCGCTGCATGCCTATGGCGGCACGGTCATTCTGTCGTTTTTGAGCAGTTCTGACGCGGCGGAGATACAGGCGTTTCTGCAAAAGACGGTCTACAGCCACAGCCAGCGGACACTGGAAGTGCCTGTCGCCGGAAATCCCGCAGACATTCCGCAGGAGCCGCAGTTCGATGCGTTTGAAAGTGCGGTGCAGCCGCCGGCAGGAACTGGCAGCAATGCGGAAGATCCGCCGGAAAGGAGCAGCCCATGATGCGGCTTGGGACTGCCGGTGAGGCAGTGTATCGGGAACACCCGATCAAGATTTTACGCTACAGTGCCAAGAACCTGTGGCTGTTGATTTTCCCGCTGCTGCGAAGCCTGCGGTTCTATCCGTTCTCATTTCAGAAACTTATCGACTGGGGAGCCGGTGCGTGGTTTGACCTGCTGGTTGCCCTGCTGATTCTGGGCATCGGTACGCTTCGCTGGCATGCCTGCACATATTATTTCGACGAAGTTTCCATTCGTTCCCAAAGCGGGATCCTCCTGCGGCGGGGGACGGAGATCCCGCTGGAACGTATTGCCTCCACGGTGGAGGAACACCCGTTTTACCTCCGCCCTCTGCGGGCAGCCTGTTTGCAGATCAGCACCGCAGCCGGTGCTGTGCCGGAAGCGGATATGCACCTGACCTTGTATCTGCGGGATCTGCACCGGCTGCGGCAGCACATTCCCGTGCTGCAAAATGGCAGCACGGGTGCGGTGGCGTATCACACGCCGGCGTGGCGAATGCTGTTGTTCTCGGCGTTGTTCTCCAGCAGCTTTTCCGGTGCGATATACATTGCCACCATCTGCTTTCAGGGCGGACGCATCACTTCCGATCTGGTAAAGCAGTTTCAGGCACAGCAAATTCTGGAAGATGCCACCGACAGAGCATCGACAGCGTTCCACGGCGTGCCGCGAATCGCCATTACGATCGGCATTGTGATTCTGGCGTTGTGGCTGATCTCGTTCGGGCGGAACCTGCTGCGGTACGGCAGATTCCGCATGCGGTTCGGGGAGGAGTTCATCTCAGTGCACACGGGAATCCTCACTCGCCGGCGGTATCATCTGCGGGACAACGCCATTATTTTCCCCGACCTGCGGCAGAATCTGCTGATGAAGATATTCGGCATGGTATCCCTCCACATTCGCTGCCCCGGCTACGGCAGCCGGCGGGATACGCTGCCGGTACTGATTCCGCTGATTCGGAAAAAAGGCTCACAGGCACTGTTGGAAAAGCTGCACACGGTACCGGTCATGGAGCACCCGAAACTTCATGCACGCTCCAATATCCGGTTTTTCTGGTCCTTTGTGTGGCCGCCGGTGATCGGGCTTTGTGCGATTCTGCCGGCACGGTTTATTCTGCTGTGGCTGCTGCCGAATCTGGGGGCGATTATTCGGTTCTGTTCCGTGATGCTGATTATTCCGCTGGTGTGGCTGCTGTGTATCCGCATTGTGGCAATGTTCACGGAATCGGTCACCATGGACGACCAGCATTTGCAGATGCATTTTTGCAGTTGGTTCACGTTCCACACCATTACGGTGAACCACGCCCGCATTGTCCGCACGGACCTGATGCAGACACCCGCACAGAAGATGTACGGCGTTTGTCATCTGTATATCACCTGTAACGGGCCCCGCCAGCAGCGGTTCAAGCTGACGGCTCTGCCGGAGGCAAAGGCACGGAAAATCGTGGAAACGCTGGCTCGGACAGAAATGCAGGATATGTCTTGAATCAATTTGTAAAACCGGTTTCTGGGGGTGGAAGCCGGTTTTTTGTTGCAAAAATGCGGTGAAAATATTGAAATTTACATTTTACCGTAAATTTATTCGTTTTTTTTTTTTTTTTTGAGTTATAATTTTACATGGCGTCAATTGATGATGCAGAATCGGACAAAATAAAAGGAGGATTTGCCAAAAATGAAATTGTGGAAAAAAGTTTTGTCAGCGGCGACCGCAGGGGTGCTTTGTCTGGGCAGCGTGGGCGTGACTGGCATGCAGAGCGTGCTGGAAAGCGTGGGAACGGTGCTGTCGGCGAGTGCGTATGTGCCGGAGTGGTATGATGGAACTTACGGGGATTTGTATTATTCCATCTATAGTAATGATTCTGGATGGGAAATTTCAATTTCGGGGTGCAGTGAAGATGTGGAGTCTGTGGAGATTCCGGCAGAAATTGATGGAAAACCTGTGACGGGGATTGGTGGATATGCTTTTAGCAGCTGCACTAACTTGACAGAAATCATCATTCCAGACAGTGTGAAGAACATTGATAGTAAAGCTTTTTATGGTACACCATGGTTTGCAGCAAAACTAGAGGAAAATCAACTTGTAGTTGTCAATGGAATTTTGATTGATGGAACAACCTGTACTGGAAGTGTTACAATTCCGGATAGTGTAACGAGTATTGGAAATCAGGCTTTTTATAACTGTACTAACTTGACAGAAATCACTATTTCAGACAGCGTAACAATGATTGGTTGGGGTGCCTTTGAAAACTGCACTAGTTTGAAGGAAATCACTATTTCGGACAGTGTAACGAGTATTGGAACAAGTGCTTTTGATGGAACACCGTGGCTTGAAGCAAAGCGAGGGGAAAATCCGCTTGTGATTGCCAATGGAATTTTGATTGACGGAACAACTTGTACAGGAAATGTTACAATTCCAGATGGTATAACAATTATTTGCAATTCTGCGTTTGGTTATTGTAAGGAATTGACAGGAATCACTATTCCAGACGGTGTAACGAGTATTGAAACAAGTGCTTTTTATGAGTGTACCAATTTGACAGAAATCACTATTCCAGATGGTGTGACGAGTATTGGCGATTATGCTTTTGGAAGATGTGCCGGTTTGACAAAAATTGTTATCCCGGATAGTGTGACAAGTATTGGGAAAAGTGCTTTTTGTGTGTGTACCAATTTGACAGAAATCACCATTCCAGATGGTGTGACGAGTATTGGCGATTATGCTTTTGAAAGATGTGCCGGTTTGACAAAAATTGTTATCCCGGATAGTGTGACAAGTATTGGCTATGGTTCCTTTGGGGACTGTACAGGTTTGACAGAAATCACGATACCAGACAGTGTGACAAGTATTGGAGGAAGTGCTTTCTCTGAAACACCATGGTTAACTGAAAAACAAGAAGAAAATCCATTGGTTGTTGTGAATGGAATTTTGATTGACGGGACAACTTGCACCGACAACGTTATTATACCAGACGGCGTGACAAGTATCGGAGAAAGTGCTTTTTCCGGCTGTACCAATTTGACAGCAATCACGATACCGAACAGCGTGACAAGTATTAGAGAGGGTGCTTTTTCCGGCTGTACCAGTTTGGCAGAAATCACAATTCCAGACAGCGTGACAAGTATTGGCTATAGTGCTTTTTCCGGCTGCACCAATCTGACGAAAATTACTATTCCAGAGAGCGTGACGAGTATTGAAAACGCTGCTTTTGAAAATTGCTTCAACTTAACAATTTACGGCTATACCGATTCCTATGCACAGGAATATGCAGCAAAAAACTATATTCCCTTTGTAGCACTGGACGCACCGATTGTTACCACAACAACTGAAATCACAACCACCACCGAAGAAACAACTACCACAGAAGAAACTACAACGACAGCAACAGAAACATCGGCGACAACCACCACAGCAAAAACTACAACGCCTACAACAGCAACAACCACCACAACCGAAACCACAACTATCACAGAAAAAATTACAACGACTACAACAGAAACAACAGCAACAACCGAAACTACAACGACTACAGCAGAAACAACCGCTACAACAACAACCACCACGCCGACGACACCCACTCTTTCCAAGGGCGACGTGGACAACAGCGGCGGCATTGACTCCACCGACATCTTCTACACCATGCTCTACATTGCCAATGTCGCCGTAGGCAATGACGGCGGACTGACAGCTGAACAGATCGCCGCCGCTGATGTAGACGGCAACGGCATAGTGGATTCCACCGACAGCTTCTACATCATGTACTACGTGGCTCTCCACGGGGCAGGACACAACACCTCTTGGGAAGAAGTTCTCGCAAAATAAGCCATGTGAATAGGCACTCTACAGAACGGAAAAACGGTTCTGTAGGGTGCTTTTTGATTTTTTCTTGCATTTTCTTCGCAGATATGATATAATGGAAAGGGAAACCTTTTACTATAACAAATTTAGGAGGGTGTTCAAAATGAAAATATGGAAAAAAGTCGTGGCAGCTATGACCGCCGGGATGCTTTGCCTGGGGAGCGTGGGGCTTTCCGGGGTGGAAAACGTGCTGAAAAGCGTAGGGACAGTGCTGTCAGCGAGTGCAGAGGAAACGGCTGAAACAGAAAGAGTCCCTGTGGGAACGGGAACGACTACCGTTCGTGTGGGAACTGGAACGACACAATTGGAATATGAAGTGTATAACGATGATACAGTTGGGATCACAAATTGTGACAATGAAGCAGCTGGAAATTTGGAAATTCCGGCGGAAATCGACGGGAAACCGGTGACGAGCATTGGAAATGGTGCTTTTATTGCCTGTAGCAGTCTGACCGAAATTACGATACCGGGTAGCGTAACGAGTATTGGGGTGCAGGCGTTTGAGGAGTGTAGCAGTCTGACTGAAATTACGATACCGAACAGTGTGACGAGTATTGGAGTGCGTGCTTTTAGGAATTGTGGTAATCTGACCGAAATCACGATACCAGATAGCATAACGAGTATTGGAGCAGAAGCTTTTGATGGAACACCTTGGTTAACAGCCAAGCAAGCGGAAAATCCATTGGTGATTGTTAATCATATTTTGATTGATGGACAGACTTGTACCGGTTCTGTTTTGATACCCAGCGGTGTGACGAGTATTGGAGAGTCTGCTTTTGAGAAGTGTGAGAGTTTGACCGAAGTTACAATATCAGACAGCGTGACGATTATTGGAGATGATGCTTTTTCTGGCTGTTTCAGATTGACTGAAATCACAATACCGGATAGCGTAACGAGTATTGGATGGCGTGCTTTTTCTTATTGCACCAGTCTAACTGAAATTACGATACCAGACAGTGTGACAAGTATTAACTGGTACGCTTTTGATGAGTGTGAGAGTTTGACTGCAATCACAATACCGGGCAGTGTGACGAATATTGGAAATGGGACTTTTAACGGCTGTACCAGTCTGACTGCAATCACGATACCGGACAGTGTAATGAGTATTGGAGTGCGGGCTTTTAGGAATTGTGGTAATCTGACCGAAATCACGATACCGGATAGTGTGACAAGTATCGGGGTCGAAGCTTTTATTGGAACACCTTGGTTAACAGCCAAGCAAGCGGAAAATCCATTGGTGATTGTTAATCATATTTTGATTGATGGACAGACTTGTATCGGTTCTGTTTTGATACCCAGCGGTGTGACGAGTATTGGAGATGATGCTTTTCGTAACTGTAGCAGTCTGACCGAAATCACGATACCGGACAGTGTGATGAGTATTGGAGATAGTGCTTTTAATGGCTGTAGCAGTCTGACCGAAATCACGATACCGGACAGTGTGACGAGTATTGGATATGATGCTTTTTATGACTGTACCAGTTTGAACACAATTATCATACCAGACAGTGTGACAAGTATTGGAAGTGGGGTTTTTGGTAATTGTACCAGTCTAACTGAAATCACGATACCGGATAGTGTGATGAACATTGGAGATTTTGCTTTTTCCGGCTGTAGCAGTCTGACCGAAATTACAATACCTGACAGCGTGACGAGTATTGGAGGATTTGTTTTCCAGGAAACGCCATGGTTAGCTGAAAAGCAAGCAGAAAATCCATTGGTAATTATCAATCATATTTTAATTGATGGAACAGCTTGTACTGGCACTGTTGTTGTACCTGACAATGTGACAAGTATTGCAAATGGTGCTTTTTTTGAGTGTGTTAATTTGATAACAATCACACTGTCAGATAGCATAAAAAATATTGGAGATTATGCTTTTTCCGATTGCGACAGTCTGACTAATATCACAATACCGGACAGCGTGACGAGCATTGGGGACAGTGCTTTTTCCGATTGCAACAACCTGACCATCTACGGCAACGCCGATTCTTGCGCACAACAATACGCAACTGAAAACAACATCAAATTTGCCCTGATCGGCACTGACCCCACTGTTTCCAAGGGCGACCTGGACGGCAACGACACGCTGGACTCCACCGACATCTTTTACACCATGCTCTACATCGCCAACGTTGCCGTAGGCAATGACGGCGGGCTGACGGATGAACAGATCGCTGCCGCCGATGTAGACGGCAATGGTACAGTGGATTCCACCGACAGCTTCTATATCATGTACTACGTGGCTCTCCGCGGAGCAGGATATGACACTTCTTGGGAAGAAGTCCTCGCGAAGTAAATGCTGTTTTCCTTGCTGAACGAAAAACCGACTTTCTTTGTGAAAGTCGGTTTTTTGTCGCCTTGACATTTTGTCCGGAACACACTATAATAAATTTATCCAATAAATTTATCCGGCAGCTTCAGCCTCGCCGGAAACTTTTTGAAAGGAATCTGATTTATGAAATCGATCTATACCTGCCCCTATTGCGGAGCAAAATCGTTTAACCCGTGGAAAAAGGCGTTTGCCGGCGGACTGCGTACCAAAGGAAAAGTCTGCATGGAATGTGGACAGCACTGCGTCAACGGCGTTGCATCGATGATCTTCAGTGCAGTGGTCTATATTGCTGCCCTCGTGGTTGTCCTGCTGGTCTACTTCAAGGGCAATTCCAACTGGGACTACGTCTACATGGTGGGGGCTGTTGCGGCAGCGTTCGTGCTGTGCCGGCTCTTTGATGCATTTTTCGGTCCGCTGGTGAAGCCGATCCGGAACGACGTGTTAAGCTGATGGGTGCCGGACTTTATCTGCACGTGCCGTTCTGCCGCCGGAAGTGTCCCTACTGCAACTTTTATTCCGTGCCGGCACAGCCGGAACTGCTGACCGCCTACACTGCGGCAGTCTGCCGGAACTTGCGGCATTACGGAAACGCTGCCCAGCCGGAACGCGTGGACACGGTCTATTTCGGCGGCGGAACGCCCTCGCTGTTGCTGCCTGCACAGATCGCACAAATTCTGGAAACGGCGGCGGAACAGTTTGCCCTGTCCGCAGATGCGGAGATCACACTGGAGGCAAATCCTGCCACTGTGACACCGGAGCAGCTGCGGGAACTTCGCCACGCAGGCATCAACCGGCTTTCTCTGGGGGTGCAGTCCCTGTCCGATGCCCAGCTGAAACGGCTGGGACGGCTGCACACGGCACAGGAGGCTGTGGAAACGGTATACGCTGCCGCAGAAGCGGGCTTCCGGAACCTGTCCTGTGACCTGATGCTGGCACTGCCGGAGCAGACGGCGGACGAACTGGAGCAGACCATTTCCCGGCTGGTGCAGCTGCCCATTACACACGTGTCTGCCTACTTATTAAAGGTAGAGCAGGGAACGCCTTTTGCCGTGCAGCACGTGGCGGAATGCTGTCCCGACGATGACACCGCGGCAGACCTCTACTTGCAGGCGGTGGAGCAGCTGGGGGCAGCTGGCTTTTTGCAATACGAGATCTCCAACTTTGCCAAAGCCGGTTTCGAGAGCCGGCACAACTGCAAGTACTGGCACTGCGAACCCTATCTGGGCATCGGACCGTCTGCACATTCCTGCTGGAACGGCAAGCGGTTTTTTGTGCCGTCTGCCGTGTCGGATTTTCTGGAGCAGCCGGTGCAGCCAGTCGAAACCGAAGACGAAACGCCCTGCACACCAGAGGAAAAGCTGCTGCTGGGCATGCGGTTGACAGAGGGTGTTCCGGCTTCGTGGCTGGCAGAAAAGCAAGCGGCGGCAGAACGTTATTGCAAGCTGGGCTTTCTGCAAAAAGTCGGCGAACGCATCGCATTCACGCCCAAGGGCTTCCTCGTATCCAACACCATTTTAGCAGAACTGATATAACCAAATCACCGCAGTCATAGATGCAATCTTACTGGGGAGAAACTTTCTGAGGAAAGTTTTTCCCCAGACCCCTTTT
>ENA-ORMN01000741-ORMN01000741.1-human-gut-metagenome-genome-assembly--contig:-NODE-741-length-36340-cov-9.145652_pt1 | contig 36340 bp, 28 predicted proteins | sample MGYA00242102_ERZ508993 | MGnify/ENA primary metagenome ERZ508993 (study PRJEB26280, sample SAMEA2338770) | human gut metagenome | biome: human gut; feature: human-associated habitat; material: faeces...
ATTTGCAAGCAGATGGCGTGCAAAGTCGCCAGACGCTCTTTGTGTGGTATTGCCTCAAATCAATCATTTGCATGATAATGCTGCAGATAAAGGAGATTTTACTATGCCAAATCAACCGGAACGTTTCCGTGACACCAGCCTGCCTATTATTGAACGGGTGAAAGACCTGCTTTCCCGTCTGACCATAGAAGAAAAGATCCACCTGCTCTCCACCCATCAGCTGCCTGTAGAACGGCTGGGCATCGGAGAATGGTATGTGGGTCAGGAAGTGGCACGGGGCTATGTTTCCCGCGAAAAGACAGAGCCGTCTACCGTGTTCCCGCAGCCGATCGGGCTGGCTTCTACCTTTGACCCGAACCTCATGGAACAGCTGGGAGAAATTGCCGGCGAAGAAGCCCGCTATTATCACCGGAAAGATCCCAAGGGGCACCTGATGCTCTGGGGACCTACAGTCGATCCGGAACGTGATCCCCGCTGGGGACGCACAGAAGAGGGCTACGGCGAAGACCCGTTTCTGATCGGAGAAATGACCACCGCCTATACGCAGGGCATGGCCGGTGACCACCCGACATACCGCCGTGTGATCCCCACACTGAAACACTTTTGTGCCAACAACAACGAAAAAGAACGGAACAGCTGTTCTTCCAACGTCACCCCGCGAACACTGCGGGAATACTATTACCGTGCCTTTGAAGCTTCTATCGTCCGCGGCGGCACAGGCTCTATGATGACGGCTTATAATGAGCTAAACGGCGTTCCCGCCTGCATGAATCCCGACCTGAAAACGCTGGTAAAAAAGCAGTGGGGGCTGGAATTCATTGTGACAGACGGAGCAGATTTTTCCCAGAATGTGCTGGCACACCATTCTCACGCCACCCATGCAGAGGCTCTTGCCGCCTGCCTGAAAAACGGCAATGATGTGATGACCGATGAAGCAGACATGGTGGCGGCAGCAGCCAGAGATGCACTGGACAGAGGGCTGTTGACAGAAGCCGATATTGACCGTGCTGTGGGGAATTCTCTCTCCGGACGGTTCCGGCTGGGAGAATTTGACGGGGACAGCTGTCCCTATAACACCGAGCCGGCGGAAACGGACACGCTGCTGCACCGTGCAGTGAACCGCTGTGCTGCCATGGAACAGATGTGCCTGCTCCATAACCGCGGGATCCTGCCGCTGCAATTGCAGCCTGATGCCAGGGTCGCTGTGATCGGGCCGCTGGGAAACGAGAACTATCGGGACTGGTACACCGGCGTTTCTTCCTATGCCGTACCGATTTTGGAGGGACTGCGGCAGCAGCTGGGGGCAGAAAATGTGCTGTTTGATGACGGTTATTCTGTGGTCGCCCTTCAGTCTGTGGAAACCGGAAAGTACTGCACCGTTTCTGCGGACGGTACGCTCCGTGCGGCAGCAGAACAGATCGGCGAACGGGAAACCTTTTTGCTTCACGACTGGGATTTTGGCAGCATGAATCTCCGTGCCTGCTGCAACGGCAAGTACGTCACCGAAAACGGCACCTATCAGGCAGTCAGCGATACGCCCTATGAGTGGTTCATTCGGGAATGGCTCAAACCGGAGCCGTATGGAGATGCCATGCGGTTTGGCAGCTGGCATGATTGTCCTATGGACATCGCACTGCAGCCGGACGGCACGCTCCGTGCAGTTTCTCACGGAAAGCCCACACCAGACCGGCTGTTCCGGCTGGTGCCGGTGGAGGACGGCGTCACCCGTGCGGCGGCTCTGGCGAAACAGGCGGACGTGGTCATTCTCTGTCTGGGCAACCACCCCATGCAGGTGGCACGGGAGTGCTATGACCGTCCCGATCTGGAACTGCCGGCACATCAGAAAAACTTGCTGCGTGCTGTACAGGCTGCCAATCCCAACACCGTGCTGACTGTGGTTTCCAGCTATCCCTATGCTCTGGGGGAAGCGATGGAACTGCTGCCGGCGATTCTCTATACCACCCATGCCGGACCGGAACTGGGCAACGCCGTAGCGGATACGCTGCTGGGGAAAAACAATCCGGCGGCACGCTGTCCGATCACATGGTATCGTTCCGCACAAGATCTGCCGGACATCATGGAATATGACATCATTTCGGCAGAGCGTACCTATTTATATGACACGGTTGAACCGCTGTTCCCCTTTGGGCATGGTTTGTCCTATTCCAGTTTCGTCTACCGTGATTTTACTGCGGAGGAGAAGCCGGAAGGCATGCTGTTCCGGCTGACTGTAGAAAATACCTCTCAGCGGGACGGGGATGAAGTGGTACAGCTTTACTATCGGGCACTGCACCCTCGTGTCAAGCGTCCGCTCCGACAGCTGTGCGGCTTCCAGCGAGTGCCAGTGCCGGCAAATACAGCGGTGCCGGTGACAATTTTTGTTCCGTGGTACGCTTTGGAATACTATGACGTGACACAGGAAAAAATGCTGGTGGAACAAGGCGAGTACCGCTTTTCTGCGGGGGCATCTTCCGCGGACATTCGGCAAGAATTGGAATGCACAGTTTCCGGTGAAGTGATCCCACCGCGAAATCTCTCCCATTCTATATGCATCAAGAACTATGACAGCAAGCACGGCATAGAAATCACTCTGCGATTCTCGTACCGAAAGAACGACTGGTACGGCTGCACCAATGACTGGGGCGGCAGTTTTACCTTTGCCGATGCAGATTTTGCCGGCTATACCAAGGCAGAACTGTGGGCAGCAGCACCTTGTTCGCAGGCAGGTGTTGCCATCTACGCAGGAGAACAGCAGCTGGGCAGTGTGGAGATCCTGCCTTCTCGCAGCATGGACGATTTCCAGCTGTACACGATCCCGCTGAAGCCCTATACCGGACAGGCAGACCTGCGGCTGGAAATCACCGGCATGGCAAGTGTGTACCGGATTCAGCTGGGTTGAGGCAATACCTGGGCTTGTTTGAAAAAGAGAATTCTCTCTTAACGGAAACACTGCATAAAGCCACACATGACGCTCCGCCTTTCCCACAGTTCTCATACCTCCCCAAAAACAAAAAAAGACAGACCACGGTCTGTCTTTTTTTTCTTTCTTCAAAGCATGGATATTCCATTGCGTGCAATCTTTTCCGCCTGCTTTTTTAGACGAAGTTCCCGAAAAAAATCCCGCAGGATCTGGGCACATTCCGCCTGCAATAAACCGGCATGTACCTCCGGTGTCCAGTTGTAGGGCAGAGTGAACAACTGTTCCACCGAATCCACTGCCCCGCCCTTGGGGTCGGCTGTGCCATAGACCACCTGTTCCAGACGGGCATGCAGAATCGCTCCCGCACACATGGGGCAAGGTTCCAACGTCACGTACAGAGCACTGTCCAGCAGCCGCCAGCCGCCCAGTGTCCGGCTCGCCGCATCGATCGCCATGATTTCTGCATGAGCAAGAGGCGAACGGTCTGCTTCCCGCCGGTTATATCCCTCGCCGATGATCCGTCCGGTGGATTTCTGCACCACCACTGCCCCCACAGGAACTTCGCCCATTGCCGCAGCCTGTGCCGCCAGTTCCAGAGCACGCATCATGTACCGTGCCTTGGGGACAAATCCGGTTTCCGTCAAAAAATCACCTCGATCACCATCAGAATCACACAGAGGATCAGCACAATGCTCAGCGGTCCCACATGCATCACCGTATAGAGCCGTTCCCGCAGGGTCAGGTAATGCTTCTGTGTCAGCAGGGCGGGATTTTTACGGGTGGGACGAATGGACAGCAGGCAGAGCAGAATTCCCGCTATCAGCACGAGAAACAGAAACAGCAAGCAATACGACTGCCAAAACGACGACTGCCAGATCTCCATTGCAAACAACCCGAACAGCATCACATGGTACAGCAGCCGGCAGAATATAGCCGGTACCACAGAACCACTCCGCAGAACGGCGACACCGGAAACCAGCGAAAAAGTCAGTTCCATCAATATCGTGGTGCAGCTATGGGACAGACAAACTGCAACAACTGCTGTCAGGATCACCGCATCCCAGTCCCCGAACTGTCGCAGCACATGAAGCATATCCCCATGCAGAAGCAGTTCTTTGCAGATGCTGATCGCCAGCACTTCAAAAACCAGATAAACGATCTGGTAAGAACGCCGCATATACGAAACGGTGTAATACGCTTCCCCCAGCGTACTGCTGCTCAGAAAATTCACCGGCGAAAACAGCAGCCACACATTAGCGACCGCAAAAACGATCAGTGTCACCGCAATAGCAGCCGGAAACTCCCGCGGTGAATCCAGCTTCCAGTGATACGCCACACGCCGCGGCATGCGGAAACAGCACCGGAGGATCAGCACAGGCACCAGATATTTCAGCACCGTCTTGCACATCAGAATGACCAGAACCGCCGTCTGGTTGCCGTAAACAGTGCCGTCACTGTAACAATAGCCTACGTCCATTCCGGCTATCTGAGCGATGCCCATCAGGATCGCTGTCAGCAGGTTTTCGATCAGCAGATAGGCAAATATCGCCATGCCGATCACCATGGTGATCTGTATGAGCGACCGCCGTTCTTCCGCAGCCGGGTCTGGTTCATGAAACCCTTTTCCCTCGATGTAAACCGCTTCTTTTTTCTGTTTCTTGCAGCGAAAGGCATATGGGTTATCTTCTTTGTTCCGCCATGCACGGAATGCATGATTATATGCTTCCGAAACATTGCTGTAGTTGGAATCTGCAATCACGTCCACCGTATCCGAAACGGCAGCAGAAGGCTTCTCCAGATTTTGTAATTTCATATGTTATTACGCTCCCCTCAAGCGTCATCTCAAACGGAAACGCCCTTCTCCGCGGCATTTCCTTTCAGGGAACACTGCATAAAGCCTGCCTGACGGCTTTGCACGCAATCTGCGTACAGATTTTCCGTCATATTGCCCAGAAATCCCTTGCCAGACATACAGTCTGCCTGCGGAATTTCTGTGTAATCTGCCGAAAAATCTGAATACACATCTTACGCACAAGCTTTATGCAGTGTTCCCTTTCATTCTTCACAATTTTTGCCGTGTGCCCTGTGCACAACGGAACAACATTTTTGGTTGTATATCAAATTGCTATGATTTTTCCCATTTTTTCTACTCTTATTATACCATGCCACCGAAAATGATGGTTTAGTGAAGTGGAAATAATATCGTTATGTTTTTTGAAACCTTCATATCAGCTTTGTGTATAAGATGAATAAATGACAACAGGACATAAAAAGCAACAGGAATCGTAGGGTTCGCGGGGAATGTTTGAGAGGAGATGCCTTGAAAAAAGCCTCCTCCCTTGCGAATATCTGTCATTTCGCAAGGGAGGAGGCTTATCGATAAGAGGAAATCAGTTTTGGTAAGGCAATTTGTCAACGATATGCACCAAAAATTGCATCAGCACAACGGCATCATCGCTGCCAACTTCGCTGTCGCCGTTGCAGTCGGCATTTTTCTTAGCGGCATCGTCCAGCATAACCGCACCAGCACAGGCTTTGTTCAGCAGGACTGCATCGGTGATGTCCACTCGTCCGTCGAGGTTGAGGTCGCCGTAGAGGGCGGTGGGTTCGGTTTGGGCGGAAGATGTGGTGGTTTGGTTGGTAGTTGCAGTGGTCTGTTTTGCTGTGGTAGTTTCGGTTTGTTTTGCAGTAGTGGCAGTGGTTTGCTCTGCCGTGGTGGTTGTGCTTTGTTTTGTCGTAGTTGCGGTAGTTTGCTTTGTTACGGTAGTTTCTGTCTGCTTTGCAGTGGTTGTGGTTTGTTCTGGTGTGGTAGTCGTTGTTTGTTCGGTGGTAGTCGTGGTAGTTTGTTTTGCAGTAGTGGTAGTTTCTGTAGTTGTGTCTGTGGTTGTCGTGGTAACAATACTGTTCAAGGACACAAAGGGAATCTCTTTTTCTGCCGCATAAGTTTCCGCATATGAACCGGTATAGCCGTAAATGGTCAGATCGCTACAGCTTTTAAAAACGTTATAATCGATTTTTGTCACACTGTCTGGTATGATGATTTCAGTCAGGCTAACGCAATTGTCAAAAGTCATAGCATCAATGCTCGTCATGCCATTTGGAATCGTGATCTTGGTCAAATTTGTACAATCGCCAAAAGCAAGTATGCCGATATTGGTTATGCTGTCTGGCAGAGTAATTGTTGTCAGATTGGTACAGCCATAGAATGCATTGCCATGAATACTTGTCACACTATCCGGCACGACAACACTTGTCAAGGCAGTACAATTGTTGAAAGCACCTATATTGATCGTCACAACATCTTCAGGAATTACAACATCACCAGCACAAGTACTTCCGTCAATCAAAAGATGATTGATAATTACCAATGGATTTTCTTTCTGTCTTGCTGCCAGCCAAGCAGTGCCGTAAAAAGCTTTGTTCTCTATACTAGTCACGCTGTCTGGTATCGTAATTTCAGACAAATTGGTACAGTTTTCAAAGGTGTTATGTGCAATTGTAGTCATGCCACTCGGGAGAGTTACAGCAGTCAGACCAGTGCAATTTTCAAAAGCCAACCCTGCTATTGCAGTAACGCTATCCGGTATTGTGATTTTCTTCAGTCCAGTACAATTCAAAAAGGCACTAGTTCCGACACTTGTCATGCCGTCCGGCAGCACAACTTCAGTCAGACCTGCACAGTCCACAAAAGCATACTCATCTATACTGGTCAGGTTGTTTGACATGGTAATCTTGTCTAATTTTGTGCATGCCTTAAATGCATAACGTCCAATGTTTGTTACGCTATCCGGTATAGTGATTTCCGCCAAACTGGTACAGTTAGAAAAAGTATATTCTCCAATACTTGTCATACTGTTGGATAGGGTAACATCAGCCAAATTTGTACAATCTGAAAAAATGATTTCCTCCATGCTTGTCACACTGTTTGGAATCGTGATCTCTGTCAAACTGGTACAACCAGAAAAGGCAGCTTGTCCAATGCTCGTTACGCTGTCCGGTATGGTAATTGCAGACAAACTGGTGCAGCCCGAAAAAGTATATCCTCCAACACTGGTCAAGTGATCGGATAGTGTAATGCTTTCCAAGTTGGTACAATTCGAAAAAACAAAACCGCCAATATCTGTGACACTGTTCGGTATAGCGATCTTTGTCAGACTGGTACAGCCGGAAAAAGCACTTTCACCAATGCTTGTTACGCTGTCTGGTATGGTGATTGCAGTCAGATTCTCAAGATTTGAAAATGCATTTCCTTCAAAGCTTGTCACACTATCCGGTATAGTAATCGCAGTCAAATCACTGCACCCATAAAAAGCATTTTTTGCAATACTTGTTACGCGTTTTCCGTCAATTCTTGCCGGAATTTCTACTGATTCTACAGTTTCATTACAGCCGGAAATCTTTACTTCATCGGTATCTGTCACGCTATAGTACAAGTCCCCGTAGGTGCCGTCATAAGAATTTATCACATATGCACTTGCGGTGAATACTGTCTCCACGCTCTCCAACATGTTCTGCACCCCAGACACGCCAACACTACCCAGACAGAGCACGCCGGCAGTCACAGCTGCAAGCACTTTTTTCCACAGCTTCATCTTCATTCCTCCGTTTTTCTTTTGTTGCAAATTGTCTGTTTTTATTATAGCATGTCAACTTAAAAAAGTCAAATGCCTTTTCATAAATTTCCAGTTTTGTAGAACATTCTGCTATTGTCCAAGTGATTTTTCCATGTCTTCCGCGAATTTCCCCCTTCGAATTCTTCCAAAATTCCAACAAATATACAAAAAGTCAGCTTTAAATCAAACCTGCATTGTCAAAAACAGAGAAATCATTACAAATATATTGCATCGTTTTCAATGACGTAATATAATAAAAGCAGGAAAATTCTGCCGGAAACTCGCAGAACATGGGCAGCTGTGTTCTGCTTTTTCTTTCCCTGGAATTTGTCGAATCGTGTCGAAAAAAGGAGAATCCACCATGAAAACCGCATTCCAAAAAAAGGCATATAGTATCCTGACGGCACTGGTGCTGCTGCTGACAGCATGCACCGGTGCCGTTTTCAGCAGTAGTCGGGCAGCGGCTCTGGAACTGGAGGGTACCGGCAAGGCGGACAACCCTTACTTGCTCTCAACCGCCGCAGAACTGCTGGAGTTTGCGGAAAAGGCAGCGGCTGATCCCAACATTTGTGCAATGCTGACGGCGGATATTTCGCTGGAAGGAGAAACCTGGACACCGATTGGCTCCTATGCCGGCACTTTTGACGGCAATTATCACTGCATTTCGAATTTGCAGTGCAGCGGCGGCAGCAACTTGGGCATGTTTGCAAAGCTGTCCGGAACGGTACAGAAACTGGGGCTGACCAACGTACATATCCAAGGGAAAAATACTGTCGGCGGAATTGCGGCTCTATGCAGCGGGACGATCACAGATTCGTTTTGTGAGGGTGATATTACTGCCAGCCGCGACTTTGCCGGCGGTCTGGCAGGGCAATTTCAAGCGGGAGCCGTTGTGCAAAACGCCTACCACATCGGCACAGTTACCGCAAAGGGCACAGTCGGCGGTCTTGCCGGACGAAGCGATGCACCGTTGCAAAACTGCTACCATATCGGAACAGTTGCAAAAACAGACGCTGCTTCCGAAGATTCTGCCGGCATGCTGGTGGGCAGACTGGGAGATATGTCAGAAACGCAATTGCAGAATTGTTTCTACACAGTCACAGCAGGCGGTTACACTGCTGTGGGAAGCAACTACAAAGAACCAGAGGGCATGCAACAGGCAGAGGAGAATTTCCAGAACGGCATTGTTGCCGAACTGATGAATACCGGCGGCGATATGTGGTGTGTCCGCGAGGGGAAAACTGTACTGAAAGAATTCACGAACAATACTTCAGCAGCTACCACCACAACGGAGAGAACTACAACTTCTGATACAACGAGCACGACTGCTTCAACAACAACAACTTCTGCCACTACAAGTTCAGCTGCTTCGACAACAACAACTTCCATCACAAGCACGACCGCTTCAACAACCGCGACTTCCACAACCACAAGCACGACCGCTTCAACAACCGCAACTTCCGCTACTACAAGCACGACCACTTCAACAACGACAACTTCCACCACCACAAGCACGACCACTTCGAAAACGACAACTTCCGCTACCACAAACACAACCACTTTGACAACTGCAACTTCTGCCACTACAAGTACAGCTACTTCAACAACTACTACTTCCGCCACCACAAGCACAACTGCTTCGGCAACGACTACTTCCACCACCACAAGCACAACGGCTTCAACAACTACGACTTCCACTGCTACAAGCACAACCACTTCGGCAACCACAACCTCCACTACCACAAGCACGACCGCTTCAACAACCGCGACTTCCACTATAGCAAGCACAACCACTTCGACAACGACAACTTCCACCACCACAAGCACGACCACTTCAACAGCGACGACTTCCACCACCACAAGCACAACAACTTTAAAAACCACGACTTCCACTACTACAAGTACAACCACTTCAACAACCACGACTTCCACTGCCACAAGCACGACCACTTCAACAACCGCGACTTCCACAACTACAAGCACGACCGCTTCGAAAACTACGACTTCCACTGCCACAAGCACGACCACTTCGGCAACGACAACTTCCACTACCACAAGCACGACTGCTTCGAAAACCACGACTTCCACCGCAACAAGCACGACTACTTCGATAACGACTACTTCCACCACCACAAATACAACCACTTTGACAACTGCAACTTCTGCCACTACAAGTACAGCTGCTTCGACAACCACAACTTCCACTGCCACAAGCACGACCGCTTCGAAAACCACAACTTCTACTACTACAAGCACGACTGCTTCAACAACTACAACTTCTACTACAACAAGCACGACCACTTCAACAACGACAACTTCCGCTACTACAAGCACGACCACTTCGACAACCACGACTTCCACTGCCACAAGCACGACCGCTTCAACAACGACAATTTCCACTACCACAAGAACAACGGCTTCAACAACTACGACCTCTACCACCACAAGCACAACGACTTCAACAACGACTACTTCCACCACTACAAGCACAACTGCTTCAACAACTACGACCTCTACCACCACAAGCACAGCTACTTCAACAACGACTACTTCCACTGCCACAAGCACGACCACTTCAACAACCGCAACTTCTACTACTACAAGCACAACTGCTTCAACAACCACTACTTCCGCCACCACAAACACAACAGTTTCAACAACGACAATTTCCACTACCACAAGCACAACTGCTTCAACAACGACTACTTCCACAACTACAAGCACAGCGGCTTCAACAACGACTACTTCCACCACCACAAGCACAACGACTTCAACAACCACAACTTCCACCACAACCACCATACCCCCTGACGAAAATTTCCCGCAGATCACAGGCGATGCAGACCGCAATGGTCGGGTGGACTCCACAGATGTTTACATGGTAATGCTGTATTGTGCATATCACGGTGCCGGCTATCACGATTACACCTTCACGGAATATCCGGAGATCGAAGCCGCTCTGCTGACCAAGCTGGACGTCAACGGAGACGGCTCCATTGACACTATCGATGTCTATTTTATACTCCGCTACGTTGCCTATCAGGGAGCCGGCATTCCGACAGACTGGGACGAACTGTACGAAAAGCATATTTTGCAATATTGCCCAGAATATTCTTTAGATGTTTTTAAATTGTACCCACAATCTTTTTACATCACCACACAGAAAAAGTGTATAATAAAATAAGTTGTAAACAAAAAACGAAAAACAAGAAAGGACAAGCAAACACACATGAAAAAACTAATTACACTTCTGCACGGTTTCTGTATGGCACTGGCAGACAGTGTCCCCGGCGTTTCCGGCGGCACGATCGCATTCCTCATGGGCTTCTATGACAACTTTATCGGTTCCCTGAACGCCCTGATCTCCGGCAGCAAGCAAGAACGCATCCAGGCTGTCAAGTACCTCATCAAGCTGGGCATCGGCTGGGTGATCGGCTTCTGCTCCTCGGTGCTGGTGCTGGCAAATGTCTTTGAATCCCATATCTATCGGGTATCCTCCCTGTTCATCGGCTTCATCATCTTCGCGATTCCGGTCGTGATCTACGAGGAAAAAAAGGTACTGAAAGACCGCTGGAAAATGAGCTTCTTCGTCCTCATCGGCATGGCATTCGTGGTGGCGATCACCTATGCCAACACTTTTGTAGGCGGCGGAAAAGATCTGAGTAATCCCGGCATCGGCATGTACATCTATGCATTCTTCGTGGGAGCCGTTGCGATCTGTGCCATGGTTCTGCCGGGCATTTCCGGTTCCACGCTGCTGCTGATCTTCGGGCTGTACATTCCGATCATTAACGGCATTCACGACCTGCTCCACTTGAATTTCCACATGCTGCCCATTCTGATCGTCTTTGGGCTGGGTGTCATTACCGGCATCATCAGCATTATCAAGCTGATCCAGAACGCCCTGACCAAACACCGCGGGGCTACGGTATATCTAATCATCGGCATGATGCTGGGTTCCCTGTACTCCGTCTTTATGGGACCCACCACGCTGGAAAATCCGCAGCCGGCAATGGGACTGCACACGTTCAGCATTGTGTTCTTCCTCATCGGCGGCGTAGTAATTCTGGGCATGCAGGGCTTGAAAATGCTCTCGGATAAGAACAGCACCCCTGCCAATGAGCCAAAAGCAGAAGTGCAGGCAAAGTAAAGGCAATACCGCACAAAGAGCGTCTGGCGACTTTGCACGCCATCTGCTTGCAAATTTCCCGTCATATTTCACAAAAATGCTCGTGAATACATCAAGTATTCACTCCGCTTTTTGTTTCATCTGACGAAAAATTTGACGACGCATCTGTCGCACAATCTTTGTGCGGTATTGCCTAACAAACCACATACAAAAAGCCGTATCGGTAATTCCATTCCGATACGGCTTTTTTCTGTCCGTTCAAAAATTCATGATTGTAAAGCGGTCTGCGTGTTGTTCTTCTGTTACGCCACCAGCATCTCCCACGTGGTGGGAATCCCCGCACTGTTCCGTGCAATATACAGCAGCACATAGAACACGTCCGTAGAATCGACTGCACCGCTGCCGTCAATGTCCGCCGCTTTTTCCTGTGCCGGTGTCCAGCCGGAATCCATGCCCACCGCATTCTGTGCAACGCCCAGCAGGATGTAAAACACGTCCGTAGAATCCACGCTTCCGCTGTTGTCCAAGTCGGCAAGAAGCAGTTCTTCAAGGATACTATTGTAATGTATTGTCGACTGCTCCAATGGTTCATTCCCTGATTCGATCTGGACATTGCTCCACTCGTCTTCCGACATGACAGTGTACACTGCCGACAGTTTCGTACAGTCGGAAAAGGCAGATTCCCCGATTTTCGCCAGATTGCCCTGTACTGTCAGCGTTTCCAGACCAGAACACTGCCAGAAAGCACCCCAATCAATTTTCGTCACACTTGCCGGCAGCATGATCTTCTGCAAATTTCCGCAGTTGTAAAAGGCAAAGTTCCCGATTTCCGTCACACCGTCCGGCACTTCTACCGCTGTACCAGAGCACGTTGTCGCGTCAATCAAAATATGGTTCACCTGTACCAGCGGATTCTCCGTCTGCCGATTTTTCAGCCACGCCGTATCGCAAAACGCATCTAATCCGATTTTCTGTAAGGTCACCGGAATTTCCAATTCCGCCAGCAAGCCGCAGGAACGAAAGCAATTATCCCCTACAGCAACTAGATTTTTCGGCAGCGTCACATGCTGTAACTTATGACAACTCCAAAACGCATTCTTTCCGATCGTCTGTACCGTGTCCGGCATCTCCACACTGGTCAAATTTTCACAAAATTGAAACGCATCTTCTGCAATCTCCGTCACTGGCTTTCCGGCAATTTTTTCCGGTATTACCACTTTTTCCGCTGTTTCCTCACATTTCGTGATAACTGCCCCGTCAGATTCCAAGATATACGTCAACGCCCCGACAGTTCCCGTTTTCTCTGCTGCCGCTGCCGAAAATGCCGGCAGAAGCGGCTGCACCTGCGGCATACTGATAACACAGAGCATTCCGGCAAGCACTGCCGCCAGTGTTTTTTTCCAAATTTTCATGTCATTCTCCTTGTCCTGTTGTTTCTCTCGCATCTTTCTCCAGCACCGAAAACGCCTGCCGGAGATTCCGCACGCCGGCAATGCGAATCTGATAGGAGCCGCCTTTCAGTTCGTGCAGGCACTGATGCGGCACAATGCACCGCGTAAAGCCCATGCGTTCCGCCTCCTGCACCCGCCGCCGAATGTGGGAAATGCCACGCACTTCGCCGCCCAGTCCCACTTCGCCAAAGGCAACCGTCCGTTCCGAGATCGGCTTGTCCACCAGCGAGGAGTACAGACACAGTGCCACCGCCAAGTCCCCTGCCGGTTCGTCCAGCTGGAATCCGCCGACCACATTCAGGTACACGTCCAGCGTTCCGAAAAACATGCCCAGATGTTTTTCCAGTACCGCAATCAGGATCACCATGCGGCTATAGTCAAACCCCTGCGTCTGCCGCCGCGGTGCAGAGAAGCCGCTTTTGGTGGCAAGCACCTGAATTTCCGCCAGAATCGGACGGGAGCCCTCCATCATACAGGTAACACAGGTGCCGGAAACGCCGTGAGGTCTGCCGTCCAGCAGCATTGCCGAAGGGTTGGGCACTTCGTGCAGTCCGCTGTCCTGCATCTCGAACACGCCGATCTCATTGGTAGAACCATACCGGTTTTTCACAGCACGCAGCAGCCGGTAGGACAGGTTTCGTTCTCCCTCGAAATACAGCACGGTGTCCACAATATGTTCCATGACCTTCGGACCGGCAATGGCTCCGTCCTTGTTGACATGCCCCACGATCCACACCGGAATGTCCAGCTGTTTCGCCGTGTGCATAAACAGGTTGGTGCACTCCCGCACCTGTGTCAGGCTGCCGGCACTGGAAGAAATTTCCTCCATTCGCATGGTCTGAATGGAGTCGATAATGACAATATCGGGGCGGCTGGCGGAAATGGTGTCGCAGATGCTCTGGGCATCGGTGACTGTCAGCAGAAACAGATTTTTCGTTGTCACGCCCAGACGCTCCGCCCGCAGCTTGATCTGTTTGGCGGATTCCTCACCGGAAACATACAGCACAGTGTGTTCCTTTCCGAAGTACTGGCAGATTTGCAGCAGCAGTGTACTTTTTCCGATACCCGGCTCGCCGCCCAGCAGCACAATGGAGCCACGCACCAGTCCGCCGCCCAGCACGCGATCCAGTTCGCCTACGCCGGTATGATAACGGACATCAGCTGTGGTGTCCACTTCTTCCAGTTCCTGTATTTTATCCGACAAGTCCACCGGTTTCCGGCGGTTGTTGCCCACCGCCTGTGTGGGCAGCGGGACATCTTCTTCCAACGTGTTCCACGAGCCGCAGGAGGGACACTTGCCGTTCCACTTGGCACTTTCGTAGCCGCATGCTGTGCAGCGGTATATGATTTTAGGCTTTGCCATAGAGGTTCTCCTTTTTGTTGTGTTATTTGTATTATACCATGATGCGGGCAGAAGTGCAAGCTGTAGACTGGAATGCGAGATTTTTTGCGTAATATCTAGGGCAATACCGCACAAAGATTGTGCGACAGATGCGTCGTCAAATTTTTCGTCAGATGAAACAAAAAGCGGAGTGAATACTTGATGTATTCACGAGCATTTTTGTGAAATATGACGGGAAATTTGCAAGCAGATGGCGTGCAAAGTCGCCAGACGCTCTTTGTGCGGTATCGCCCTGGGACTTGTGCAATGTTTCCCTAATATAGCAAAAAAAGACCTCACGCCCCGAAAATTCCCGAAAATATCTTATATTTACGATTTTCGCAGTGTTTGTTCACATTCATTTTCCTTTTATCATATATAATAAAAACAGATTTTTTTATGAAAGGATTTTGACAGATGTTACTCTACTTTTTACTGCCAATTCTATGCAACGCCCTGCTTCTGGCGGCGTGCAAACTGCCGAAGCTGGCACCGGCTGGCTCTGAATTCTCAAAAACCGCAGTCAGAATGGGAATACTGACTGCCGGAGAAATTCTGGTGCTTCTGCTTCTGCATGCTCTGATCCGCGGGTTCCAGATCACCGGTTCCCACCTGTTTCCGCCGCTGCCGCTGGCGATCACCCTGCTGCTGCTCGGTGCAGGAACTGCCTTTTCCGGAAAGCAGGACACTGCTGTTCTGCGGAAATATCTGCGAAAAGCCGCCTGCATTGCCGGCTGCGTCTTTCTGCTGGAAGTGCTGGTGTTCCACATCACCGGCTTCACTACCCAGAAAATCAAAGAGGAACTGCCCCTTTCCACCGCAGAAATCAGCGATGAGGAGGCAGCTTCTTTCAACGACAAGGGCGAGATCACCATTACTGGCAACTGCACCCTGACTTTTTCTGATCTGGACTGGGACGAGCTGCACTGTGTCCGGCTGCATGCGGACGGCAAGGACAAGATGTATCAGGTTTCCCTCTCCATGAAAGACAACAACCTGACACAGCGATTCGAAAAGACTGCACAGACACAGGCGACCGGCAGCTATGACACCCTGCAATTCGCCATGCAGCCCTATGAAAAAATTCACGTGCTGCAACTCCAGTTCGAAAACATCGATGCCCCGATCACTCTGCACAGCGGCACCGCCTATGCGGCAATTCCCTTTGCCTTTTCCACAGGGCGGTTCCTGCTGGTGCTGCTGATCGCACTGGGGCTGACTGCCTGCAAGCAGTTCTCCGTCTGGGAGATCCACTATCAGGCGAAAAACTGGAAGCACAATCTGGCGGTGCTGGTGACACTGTTCGGCTGCCTTGCCTGCATCAGTGCTTTCATTGTGCCCGACCAGAAACCCACTGACATGCATTCCGTGGACATCAGCAACGTCTACGGAAAAACGCTGGAAGCATGGACGGACGGGCATTCCTACATGAATTTCGACGTGACACCGGAACTGGCGGAACTGGAAAATCCCTACGACAATTCCAACCGCGATGGCGTTTCCTATAACTGGGATTATGCCTACTACAACGAACACTACTACTGCTATTTCGGCTGTGCTCCGGTGGTGCTGATCTATCTTCCATTCTATGCCATTACCGGAAAAGTTCCCACTCTGAACTTCGCGTACTGCATCACTGTGGCAGCCATTATCATCGCCATATTCGGACTAATCATGACACTGGTGCGGCGATATGACAAACAACCGCCGCTGTTGCTGTTGTTGTTCGGACTGGTTTCTGCCGTGGCGGGCTGCGGTGCTTTTGTGGGACTGAACTACAACGACCGGTATTACCTCTGCCTGCTCATGGGTATGTTCGGACTGCTGCTCGCCCTCTGGACGGGATTCGCCGCGGTTTCCGTGAAAAAATCGTGGAAACGCTTTGCCTTGCTGGCAGTCAGCGGCATTGGCGTGGTAATCACGGCGGCTTCCCGTCCCAACCTGCTGGTCTATGTCCTGCTGCTGGTGCCGATTTTCCTGCATCTGCTGTTCCGGAAAGACCTGCGGCTGCAAAACCGGCTCATCAGTGCCGGCTGTTTCCTGCTTCCGACACTGGTTGGTGCGGCAGCGATCATGTGGTACAACCAGATCCGGTTTGACAGCCCGCTGCAATTCGGGGCAATTTACCAGATGACAGTAGACAACACCGCCGCAAACCGCATCAGTCTGGCACGTTTTCCGGCTGCCTTTGCGGCATATTTCCTGCACCCCATGGAACTGATGGACGACTTCCCGTTCCTGAAAGACAATGCAGTGCTTGTTCCCAACCACATGATGTATCTCTTTGTCGAAAGATCTTTCGGAGCGTTGGCAATGCCGTCGGTACTGCTGGGCGTGCTCAGCATTCCCCTGCTCTGGAAAAAGTGGAAACAGCGGGACGACTGCCGGATCCGCCGTGCTCTGGTGCTGATTACCGTTATCGGAGCCGTTCTTCTGGCGTGGGTGGACTACTGCATGGCAGGCATCACCATTCGCTACCTGCTGGATATTATGGTAGTGCTCAGCGTCATGTCCACCATGCTGCTGCTGCAAGTGCCGGCAGTGCTGAAGCCCTATTCCGCCAATGCTGCACAAATCAGCCAGAAAGTCATCGCACTGGCAATGACTGGAACCGTGCTGGCATACTTCTGTATTCTCATCACCTCCGGCGATGGCGTGGCACTGTATAAGGCACACCCCACGATCTGGAATGTTCTGAAAGATACACTGGTATTCTGGAGATAACCCGCGGAGAAATTTGCAAATACAAAAGCCGTTCTGTACAAGATGCGTACAGAACGGCTTTTTTGTGATGTAACTTATGGCTAACAACACCCTACAGTCCACTCAACCGCGTTCCTCTAAGGAAACACTGGATAAAGCTTGTGCGTAAGATGCGTAGTCAGATTTTTCGGCAGATTGCACAGAAATTCCGCAGGCAGACTTGGTGTCTGGCAAGGGATTTCTGGGCAATATGACGGAAAATCTGCAAGCAGATTGCGTGCAAAGCCGTCAGGCGGGCTTTATTCAGTGTTTCCCTAGGTACTGATTCAAGCCGGAGAAAATGGTAAACGCCACTTTCTGCTGATACTCCTCCGACTCCAGCAGAGCCGCTTCTTCCGGATTAGACAGGAATCCGCACTCCGCCATAACAGTGGGATTTTCGCTGAAATAGCAGAGATACAGTTCCTTGCCGCACTGCTTGATCTCCCGCGTGTTTTCCGGCTGCAACTGGGTCACAAAAGCATTCTGGAGAGCCTGTGCCAGAGCACCGCTGCCCTTGACATTGTCGGAGTAAAACATCTGGGCTCCGGAATAGGCAGCATCGGTGAACTGGTTCTGGTGCACGGAGATGCACACGGCGTTGTCGTACTGGTTGAACAGTGCCAGCCGGTTATCCATATCCGAACTTTTCTGGTTGGCAATGCCCTCAACGCCGTCATCGTGAATGCTCCGGTCTGTGTCCCGCGTGACCTCCACGGTGTAGCCCTCCATACGCAGGAAATCCCGCAGGCTCAGGAGAATATTCAGGTTGATGCCCTTTTCCGGCACATCATTGACGGAAACGCAGCCGCCGTCTGCACCGCCGTGTCCTGCGTCCAGAACAATCACCGGCGTTTCCTTTTTCGGGGCGGTCATGGTGGTGACAGCTTGCCGGATCCGCATGCCGCCAAAGTAGATTGCAGAAACACTGACAGCACTGACTGCCAGAATGATGCCCGCCCGTTTTCCGATTCCTTTCCAAGTGCATTTGCATTGCATACCGTGTCCTCCCACAAACTTTTTGGTTCATGATATGCGGAATGGGATGGGAAATATGCAGGGACTTAAAAAACACTAAGCACTTTCAAAAAATGTATAAAATCGTATGGAAATTTCAGAGAATCAATTTGCTTTTAATTGCAGAGAAGATACAAATAGTTGTAAATTATTGTGCAAAGTGTAGAATTGAGAAAAGTTGTGCAAAAGTTCTTGTTTTTTTTTTTTTGTGGTATAATATCGTAGAAAGTACCAATAGTTTAATTTGGAAAGATGGTTTAAATGCGTAAAGTAACATCTTATTATAAAGTTGATTTAGCGACTATAAGCTCACAAAGAAAAAAAATTAAAGAACTACAAAAAGCAGGATTATACCCTAATAAATTTGACTTTCCTTTATTGCTTCAGTTTGAACTCACACGACGTTGCAATGTTTTTTGCAAACACTGCTATAATAATTCAGGAGCAGACAATATCGAACCTGATGCAATGACACCTACAAAATGGAAAGAGTTTGCTAAATATGTTGTGAGCAAAGGTGGCATATTTGAGTGTGTTATATCTGGTGGAGAACCACTTTTGTTAGGCGATGATCTATTTGGCATTATGGACATATTACATAATGATGGTACAAATTTCTTGCTAATTACAAATGGTTACTTATTAAGTCATGACAAAATAGAAAAATTAAAAAAATACAGATATAAGTGGATTCAAATTTCAATTGATGGCTGTAATGCAAAGTATCATGATGACTTTCGACAAAGAGATGGTTGCTGGGAAAGAGCCGTCAATGGTGCACTTATGGTATCGGGTGCAGGTTTGCCACTTACTATTGCTCATTGTGTTTCACCTCAAAATCTAAAAGATATTGATGAAATGTGTGATTTAGCATATGCACTGGGAGCAGGAAATATTATTCTTGGCTGTATTTCATTAAGTGGGCGAACATTTGACAATAATTATCTATTGCTTAATGAAGAAGAAAAAGAGTTTCTTATCGATAGAATCGAATATAATTCGAAAAAATATAGAGGTAAAATGCAAATAACACGTTCTATGGAAGAACCATTACAATATGAACGTCAAAAAGAGCTTCCATGTGGTGGTTTGATTATTAGACCTAATGGAGATATTAGACTAGATTGCATGACTCCTTTTGTTTTTGGAAACGTTTTGAAAGATGATTTTTCTACAGTGTGGAAAGAGAAATGCACACATTGTTGGGATAATGAAATGATAAAAGAATATTATTCTAATGATTGTTCAACAGTGAAGAACTATGTTGACAAAGATATTTACATATAAAGGAGAGGATATTTATGAAAACTTATGTAAAACCTATGATCACAGATGTATCCTTAGGAACGTATGAAATTGATGGAACGACACATGAAGTCGTTGGAATTGTTCCATTTTTAGTTGCAGCCGCTGCAGCGGCTTCAGCAGTAGCAGCTGCTGCAACGTCTGTCGGAAAAGCTGTTGAAGCATTTGATGATCATCATATTGACTATCAACATATCGAATCAATCAATGAGGTAGAAGCATGATGTGGAATTATTTTTCAGAATTAGTTCCAATCAAAAAATGTCAAAAATTTCGTAGAGATTCAGAATTTACAATTGTCACTAATATGTCGAATAAATTCTTGTATTTAAATAATACTGCTGCTGACTTTTTTGAGTTATGTAATGGCAAAAATACAGTTGATGATATATTATGTTATTTGTTAAAAGAATATGATGTAGATTCAACCATCTTAAAAAATGATATTATAACAATTATTCGTGATTTTCAATAGAATCACATATTAGGTTTATCAAAAAGAACATTAAAATAACATAATCATCACAAAAAATCACGTCTTTGACAGCATATCTGCTCCAAAGGCGTGGCTTTTTTTATTTCAGCAACACTGCAAACCGTTTCTCACTGTTCCTCCAGCACGATCTTTTCATGTATCGCCAGCACCAATTCCCGAATCTTCTTTTCATCAGGTCTTTCCGGCAGGTCGGTATGCTCGGCGGCATATGCCACCCGTGCCTTGTACTGCTCGATGATTTCGAAAAATTCCGCTGTGGGCTGCTGGTTTTCGTTCAGATACTCGCCGTTTCGAATCCGCATCAGGAAATCATGCTCGGCAGCACGGTAGGTGATGACCTCTCCTTTTTCCAGAATGTCGATGCACATCAGATACAGCCGGATCAGGTGCATCATGTGCTTGCTCAATTTGTTGTGGGTAACGGCATTCTGGTTGCGGTGCCCCTGCCCCACTCTGCTGTAGCTTTTCACAATGTCCGCCATTCTGCCCCACATTTCCTTATAGTCCCGCAGCGGGTAGTGCTTCAGGGAAATATCCATGAAAATTTCCTTCTGCATCTGCGGGTTGACTGCATCGTCTATATAAAGACGAATGGCATCTTCCGGATACTGAAAAAACTGTTCCGGAAAATGCTTTTTCGCATTTCGGATACTGTTCAGAATGTGCATTTCCTGTACAGGCTGTTCGGCGATTCGGGCGGACTTGTTGTCCATGCGGCGAAACTGTGCTGTAGCATAACCGCTGAACGAGTTGACTGCCCGCTGGGACAGAAACAGCTTCCGGTTGTCCAGCAGCAGCTTTCCCGCCTCGGAGAGATACAGGTAGTGCTCCGGCTTCAGCCCCAGAATCTCAATGGTATTGGGATTACACTCTTTCAGCAGGTGTATCAGCTTCGGAAACGCATAGATCGTGGTATCCGTGGCAACATCAGTCACCTGCTCAAAACTTTCGCCGCAAAGGATCTCCGCCTTGCTCAATGCGGCACAGCCCCGAATGTCCAGATCAGAAGTTTCCGTATCTGTGCCGTAGGCGTGAGAACCGCCCAGCCCCAGCAGCATCACACGACTGCCCAGGTGGGGATTGGTCCGCAGGAAATCATACGCTTCTCCGTGCAGTGCTTTTCGAATTTCATGTAGCTGCATCAGGATTCTCCTTTCGCATTTTTCTGGCGTAGGCAAGGCTCTGCCGGAGAGCATTCTCCTTCTCGATACCCGCCAGCCGCAGCTTATGGGCATAGGACAAGATCTCGGAAAACTGAACACCAGGCTGCAAGCCTGCCGCAATCAGGTCCTTGCCCATGACGTATGGTCTTGCCATAATGGCTGTAAACTGTTCGTACCGCTGCATCAGGAACGATTCTGTTTCCCCGCAGGGCGGCAGCTTTCCCAGACCATCACAGACGCTTAGCTGTATCAGATCAAAGGGTTCCACCGCACGATCCAGCAGTTTATTGGTGGATTTCAGCCGCGACCTGGCAGCCGCCATAATGTTGGGCTGCATGTGCAGTTCTGTCATGTTCAGCACATACTGTATCAGCTTTGTTTCCGTGGTGATTCGTTCCAGAAACTGCTGTACCAGCGGCAGTCCGGCGGTTTCGTGCCCGTAGGAGTGGATCACGCCGTCGATTTCCGTAGTGCAGACTGCCTTACCAAAGTCATGACACAGAGCCGCCAGCAAAAAGCCCAGCGGATACCGCACCTTATCCCGCCGCTTTGCCGCCTCGTCCAGCACCAGCATGGTATGTGTCCACGTGTCGCCCTCTTGGTGATGTATCTGGTTTTGGGGCAGTCCGATCAGTGCCTGCACCTCCGGAAACCAGTGTCCCAGCTGCCCCATAGTTCGCAGTTCTCCGAAAAACAGCGAAGGCTTTTCCGCACGGAGCAGTGCCTTTTCCATTTCCAGCATCACGCGTTCTCTCGAAAGGGCAGACAGGTCGATACGCCGGCAGAGTTCCACCGTTTCCGCCGCCACAGAGAACTGAAACCGTGCCGCAAACTGTGCCGCCCGCAGCACCCGCAGCGGATCCTCTGTAAATGTCACGTCGTCCACATGCCGGAGTACGCCGTCCTGCAAGTCCTGCCTGCCGCCGAAATGGTCGATGATCTCGCCGGTCAGCACGTTCTGCATCAGGGCATTCATGGTGAAGTCCCGCCGTTTTGCCGCTTCATAGGTGCCCAGAAACGGGTCAGAAGTCACGGAAAAGTCACGGTGTCCTACGCCGGTACGCCGTTCGGTACGGGGCAGGGCAATATCCAACGCGTGTCCTTTCAAACCGTAAATGCCGAAGCTTTTCCCGATTTTCATACACGCTCCCAGTTCGGAGAGCAGCTGTTCCAGTGCTTCGGCGGGAATGCCGTGCACTTCAATGTCAATGTCCTTGTTTTCCAGTCCGAGAAGCCGGTCACGCACACAGCCGCCGACGAAATACACTGTGCCGCCCTGCTCCGCCGCCTTTTCAGCAATGGCTCTCGCCAGTTCTGCATCTGTCATGACTGCACCGCCCTTTCCAACCGCCGCCGGAACCACGCCAGCAGGTCGGTCTTTGTCATTGCCTTTTGATGTGCCGGCTGTGCCAGCTGAAAGTCCAGCGGTTCCAGTTCCTGTATCAGCTTTCGCAGCTTTTCCGGTCGCTCCACCCAGACATTGCCCACCAGCTCCTGATACACCGCATCCCCCAGAAATACCATTTGTTCTTCTTTCACCCAGACGATCACCGTATCGCGGGCGTGGGCACTGGTGACATGCCGCAGTTCACAGGTGCAGTTCCCCAAGTCCAGCGTCATGCTCTCGGAAAAAACCATAGTGGGCAGTGCCACCCGAATGCTCTCCGGATCGGGAAAGTGCAGCTGTATCCGCGGAGCACACAGCTGAGGGACAATGCCTTTCCGCACATTTTCCGCCAATGCGTCCGGTGTCCACTGCAGGCGGGAAACCATTTCCAGTGACTGTCTTGTCTGCACACAGGCAATGGACGGCATTGGCAGCGATGCCAGCCCGAAGCAGTGATCCCAGTGAGAGTGGGTCAACGCCACAAAATCCGGCTGACAAAAACCAGACTCCTCCACGGCGGCAAGATATGCCTGCACATGTTCCGGAGAATTGCCGGCATCGACCATCAGGGAAAATCGGTCGCCCCGAATATACCCCAGCACGGGGCGGTCTTGTTCCTGCGAAAAATCCAGTTGGTACACCCGCGGTGTCAGTTGCTGTAACATGAGATTCCCTCCATTCCTGTTTGTGCATTGTTGCCTATGTATCTAACCATAAAGCCCGCCTGACGGCTTTGCATGCGGGCTTTATGCAGTTGTTTCCTTAACCATGCCCCAGCACCAGAAGCTGAAACAGTGCCATCCACTCCCGCACCCAATAGGTAGGCACATACAGAGGGTTCGTCTTGGCACACACGCTTTCCGATTGCAGTCCAGCACGTTTCGCCAACAGCGATGCCCGATACTGGTGGAAGCCGTCTGTGATGATGACGACCTGTTCCCCAAGCCCCTGCTCCTGCAAAATTGCCGCCGCATGCTCCAGATTTTCCTGCGTATCTTTGGACGTATCCTCCGCAATGATGCGTTCCGCGGCAATGCCGTGCCCGATCAACCAGTCCCGCATGGCCTGTCCCTCCGGCACGTCTTCTCCGGCTCCCTGTCCGCCGGTGGTAATGCACAGCACGTCGGGGTTCTCCTCCAGATATGCCTGTGCCGCCTCCAGCCGGCGTATCAGCATACGGCTGGGACGGGTGCCGCGGACTTTGCAGCCCAGCACCACAACGGTTTCCGGTGCAGTCGGTTTCGTGCAGATCGTCCGAACCATTTGCACAGACATCACGGCGGAAAAGGTCAGCCCTGCCGCCAATAGAATCCCTACCGCGGACAGCCCGATCTTGCCGCCCAGCGGTTCCCAGCACCGCTGCACGATATGGGCAAATTTCCGCGGAAATATGGTCACGAACAGCAGAAACAGGCACACCAGAATGCCGGCGAGATTGCCCGGATTGCAGATTCGCTTCCAGATCGGAAATACAAAGAAAAACAGCAGCACCAGTTCCGGCAGCAGAAGCAGATAACGCAATTTCATAAGAAACTCCTTTCGGGGGAAAAATAAACTTTCCTTTACACCTTATAGCATAACATAATTGTGAATTTTTGTCAATCCGCCTGTGCTTTCATTTCTACATTTTTCACTCATGAAAATCAATTTTCAAAAATATGTTGATTTAAATTTGCGAAGTTATGTAACTCGACAAGTGGAGCTCCCCTGAAAGGGGAGCTGGCAGTGCGTAGCACTGACTGAGGGGTTTCTACTTATGCTGAAAACGTCATAAAAAAGATTTTACGAAAAAACCTCTCCACCGCCTAACGGCGGTCCCCCTCGTACTGAGCGGTCCCCTCTGCCCTGCGGGCATCTCCCCACCCCGTGGGGAGTCACCCCTTTCAGGGGAGGCTATCATGAAAATTGATTTCCGTGGCACCGGAACGTGCATATCTTGACAAAAAGAGCGAAATTATGCTATAATTAAGGAAACACCCAAAGAAAAACGAACATTTCAACTGTTCAGGAAAGGAATGTCTATGAAAAACAACAAACTGCGGAACGGGATCCTCATTGGTGCGGTAGTGCTTCTGGCTCTGATCGCCGGCACGTCTGCTGTGACCATTGTTCCGGCGGGACACACCGGCGTGATCGTCACCATGGGAAAGGTTTCTGATCGGGTACTGAGCGAGGGCATGCATCTGAAAGTGCCCTTTGCCCAGCAGATCGTGATGATGAACAACAAGATCCAAAAGACCGAGATCGATTCCAACGGTGTTTCCAAGGATCTGCAAACCGTTTCCAGCGGCGTGGCGATCAACTACCACATCAACAAGGACGATTCCGCCAAGATCTATCAGAGCATCGGCGAGGGCTATGCCGACACCGTGCTCCAGCCGGCAATTCAGGAATCCATGAAAGCCATTACCGCCCAGTATACCGCGGAAGAACTGATTACCAAGCGTTCCGCCGTAGGCGAGGAAATCGGTGCCACACTGGCGGAAAAGGTGCAGGAATACGGCATTCTCATCGACAAGTTCAATATCATCAACTTTGACTTCTCCGAGGAGTTCAACGCGGCGATCGAACAGAAACAGGTTGCCGAGCAGAACAAGCTGCGGGCAGAAACCGAAAAGGAACAGAAAGTCATTGAAGCACAGGCAGATGCCGAACAAAAGGTGATCGCCGCCAAGGCGGAGGCAGATGCCATTCGGCAAAAGGCAGAGGCAGAAGCCGAGGCAAACGAAAAGATCAACGCGTCCCTGAACGAAAACGTTCTGAAGTACCAGCAGATCGAAAAGTGGAACGGCGAATACCCCAATGTGGTTTCCTCGGATTCCTCGATTCTGGTGGACGCTTCTTCCGGCAGAGCTGCTTCGACACAGCCGGCAGAAAACGCGGGAGAATAACGGCAGCGGCAGAGCATCACTGCTTTGCCGTTTTTGCATAGACCGGAGGGAAGAACATGAAGTGGCTGGCAGCGTCCGGCAAAAAAGGCATACAGGGCGAAAAACAGGTTGCCCGCCGGCTGCGGCGGCTGGATTCCCGACAGTACATCGTGCTGTCAGACCTGCTGCTTCCCTGCGGCAGCCGTCTGACACAGATCGACCACGTGGTGGTGTCCGTCTACGGCATTTTCGTGATCGAAACCAAGAATTATCACGGCACCATTTCCGGCAGCATCTGGAAAGAGTTCTGGGTGCAGGAGTGTCACGGCAGGCAGTATGACCTGCGGAATTCCTTTCGCCAGAATTATGCCCATGTGCAGGCACTTGCCAGTTTGCTGGGGCTGGAACGGGACTGTTTCTTTTCCGTTGTGGCGTTCGCAGATGATGCCGTCTTACAGGTGGTACAGCCGGAGGACAGTACAGAACAGCTGGTGCCTATTTCCAAGGTGTGCCGTGCCGTCCGTCGCCGGAAACAGCCCCTGCTGCTGTGGGACGATGTCCGCTATTACGCCGGCGTGATTTTGTGTGCCAACATCGAGGACCCGCAGGCACGGGAACAGCATCTCTCCCAGATCGATGACGAGATCGCTTATCGGCGGTTTGCCCTGCGGAGGGGACTTTGTCCACGCTGCGGCGGAAAGCTGGTGCTGCGGCAGGGCAGATACGGCTCTTTTTACGGCTGTACCAACTATCCCGAATGCCGCTATACGCTGGAAAATGAAGTGTAGTAAGAACGTTAAATTATGCAATTTAGTCATTATTTTCATGAAAATAAAATGTGAAAAGACTCTTGCATTTCCAAATCAAATATGTTATACTACAGAAGTGCATGAATACAGAATGCATGCAATCAAATGCTATAATGCTTTCGGCAATACCGCACAAAGATTGTGCGGCAGATGGCGTGCAAAGTCGCCAGACGCTCTTTGTGCGGTATTGCCTTTCATAATATTCCCATAAAGCAGCACCGCACAAATCATTTTGTGTGGTTTCATCGCAATGACAAGTGGAGTTTTGGATAGAAGACAGGGGAGAGCAATCATGACTGAGAAAAAAAGGCTCCAGATCGGTCTGATGATACACCATCTGGAAAATGAATATGCAAGCGAAATTCTCAAGGGTGCGATTGCTGCGGCAGAAGAACTGGACATCAACCTGATCCTGCTGCCGGGCAGAGGCATCAATGCAGTAGAAGATGATGAAAAATACTCGATCTATGATTATCAGTACAACGTGATCTACAACTATGTTTCTGAAAGAAATCTGGACGGTCTGCTGGTGTCGGTAGGCACTGTCGGCTCCTATATCAGTCGGGAGGAAATGGCACAGTTTCTCCACTCCTATGATCCGCTGCCTCTGCTGACTATGGAAGTGGAATTCCCGGGATACCCCTGCATTCGGTTCAATACCAACGCCATGAAGCTGGCAGTAGAACATCTGATACACCACCATGGCTGCCGGAAGATCGGCTTTGTTTCCGGTCCTATGGGAAATCAGGATGCCATGGAGCGTCTGCAATGCTACCGTGCAGTGCTGGAGGAGAACCATATCCCGTATGACTGCACCAAGGTGGTATACGGCAACTTCTCCGAGGCTTCGGAAGAAGTGGTGCGGAATCTGCTGGATCTGCACCCCGATCTGGAGGCGATCTGCTTTGCCAATGATAAGATGTGCATCGGCGGCTATGAGGTGTTCAAGGAACGGAAAATGCGTGTCGGCGAGGATATTCTGGTCACCGGCTTTGACGATTCCGAAGTTGCCACCAGTCTGAAACCCATGCTGACGACCGTGCGTACCAATATCAGAAGTATGGGCTACCAGTCGGTGCAGGCTTTGGTGGAACTGATCCAGACAGGGAAAACCCGGAGCAGGACGCTGGACGCACGGCTGATCGTGCGGGAATCCTGCGACCTGACAGAGGAACAGATCCAGAATCCGGCAGATCACTGTGCGGCGGAAGAAATTGTGGGTATGATCTTCAACAAGTACATCGGCGATCTGGAGAGCACGACAAAGACCAGATTCATTCAGCGGGTGTGGGAACTGCTGACGAAAGAATTTCAGGCAGTTTGCAGCCATGAACCGCTGCCGCTGGCGGAATACCAGAAGGAAATCTCCGAGATGTTCGACCAGACGGACGTGATTCCGATACAGGTGCCGCTGCTGAAAAAAGTTGTGACGTATGCGAAAGAATTTGCCGTGCAGATCTGTCGGGAACAGCCGGAAAATCTGCTGGCAGCAGAACGGCTCCATGAGTTCTTTCTGGATAACCTGCTGGACTACAGCATGCAGCAGCAGTATCTGCTCCGCACCAATCTGGTGTACAGCAATTTCCTGATCAGCAACATCAACAAGGACATGATGATCAACAGCAATGATGAAGAAAAAAGCTTTTTCTCCATTGTGAAAAACCTCTATCGGGTCAACTTCAAGAGCAGCTATATCTATGTGTTCCATTCGCCGGTGGTGCACTATCAGTATGAGCAGTGGATCATGCCGGACAATCTGTACCTGAAATCCTACCATATCGGGCAGATGTTACAGCGGGTAGAGCCGCCGGAACAGCAGGTTTCTGTTTACACCTGCATTGCCAACCGCTATATGCCGCAGGATCGGCGGTATACGTTTGTCATGGTGCCGCTGTTCTCCAACGAGGAGCAGTACGGTCTGTTTATCTGTGAACTGGACTATAACCATTTCTCCCAGATCTATTCCGTAGCACCGCAGATCTGCTCTGCCATTAAGATGACGCGTCTGGTCAAGGAACTGGAGGGCAATCTGGAGGAAGCACGATTCGCCAACAGCCGTCTGAAGCTGATCTCCGACTCGGACGAACTGACTGGTGTGTATAACCGCCGCGGCTTCTATCGTGCGGCAAATGCCATGCTGAGCAGTCAGGAATCCGCAGGGAAAGGCTGCGTGCTGATTCTGGCAGACTTGGACAATCTGAAGATCATCAATGATACATTCGGACACGACGGCGGCGACCATGCCCTGAAAACCTGTGTGCAGTATCTCAGTTCTGCGACCCCGCTGCTGGACGCGATCGGCAGAGTGGGCGGCGACGAGTTTGCCGGCTTCGTCATGGTCGATGATCCGGAAACTGCCGGAAAGCAGATCTACGACAGCATCAAAAAGGCTGCCCAGCAGTATAACGCCACCAGTGCCATTCCTTATAACATCACGCTGAGTGTCGGGGTGTATACCATGACATGTCAGGGCGGGGAACAGGTGCAGAACTACGTCAAGTACGCCGATCAGAAGCTATATCAGGATAAGAAAAACAAGAACCGCATTGTCATCAAACCGCAGAATAATTCTATGCCAGTGTAACTGTGTGGTATTGCAAAAAGCCGCATCACCGGAGCTTTCTCCGTGATGCGGCTTTTGTTGTTTCTATTGCATGCGATCTGCGTGCAGATCTTTCACTTTCAGGGGCATTTTTTCTTTCACTTCTTGTGAATATCTTCCCGAATCCGTTCCTTGATGCCCTCGAAAATCACCTGTTTTGCGTGGATTGCCTGTTCCTTGGTCGCCGCCGGAATGCCTTTCAGCGGATAGTCGATGCCCAGATTTTCGTATTTGACTTCGCCCATGGTGTGGTACGGCAGCACGTCCAGAGCTTTCAGGTTATCCAGTCCGCCGATAAAATGCCCCAGCTGTTTCAGATAGGTATCATTCAGCGTAATGGTCGGCACGACCACGTGGCGGATCCAGACGGGAACGCCCTTTTCGTTCAGATACTCCGCGAATTCCAGAATGTGCTTGTTGCTCTGCTTGGTCAGCTTCTGGTGCTCGGTGTCGTCAATGTGCTTGATGTCCAGCATGACCAGATCTGTCACTGCCATAAGGCGGTCGAATTCCTCGCGGCGTTCCTGCCGGAACAGGATTCCGGAGGTGTCCAGACAGGTATGGATGCCCTTTTTCTTGGCAGTTTCAAACAGTTCTGTCAGGAACTCCATTTGCACCAGCGGCTCGCCGCCGGTGGCAGTAATGCCGCCGTCATGGAGAAATTCCTTGATGCCGTCATACTCTTTCAACAGGGATTCCACAGAACGCAGATTTGCGGTGTTGCTGTTGTCGATCGTCCACGTGTCCGGATTGTGGCAGTACTGACACCGCATGGGGCAGCCCTGAAAGAAAATCACAAAGCGAATGCCGGGGCCGTCAACGGTGCCGAAGCTTTCGGTAGAATGAATGTGTCCTTCCATATTGTACTCCTTTCCTGAAATGCAGCATTTCACGAATATTCTGCCGCACTCCGATCATTTTGATACAACAATGGGCGTACAGAAACTGCACGCCCACTGCTAACATTATGTTATGCTAATTTTGCTGTTTCAGTACGTTTCCGCTTACAGAGAAGCGTGGAAAGTTCTGGTGATAACGTCGTCCTGCTGTTCCTTGGTCAGCTTGATGAAGTTAACAGCATAGCCGCTGACACGGATCGTCAGCTGCGGATACTTTTCCGGATGTGCCTGAGCGTCCAGCAGAGTTTCGCGGTTCAGAACGTTTACGTTCAGGTGGTGTCCGCCTTTTTCTGCATAGCCGTCCAACAGACCTACCAGATTTTCAATTTGCTTTTCGTTTGCCATGATAAATTCCTCCTTGAGAATTTACAAATCGGGATATACGCGGGACTGGTGAAAAACTCACTCGTCCTCTATAAATTCAGTCGGCTGACAGCAAGCCATGTTCCCCTTCGAGCAATCCATGCTGCGATAGGTCTTCACATTCAAGCCCTCGCCCATGAGATCGTCTTCCGAAATCGTGAGATGACCGCTACCATCTTCCATGAGCTTTTCAATCATGTCTACCAGTTCGTCCGACTTATCCTGTTCCTTGACTTCATGTTCTGCCATGACCCTGTGCCTCCTTTCAAATAGTCCTTTTCAGACTTACTGCTTTTCCATTTCCTCGCGGATAGAAGCGATGTCAATATCACCAGCGAATACCTTGGAATCCTTACCCAGAGCATCCGGAATGATGGTGAAGGTGTTGGAGATACCGTCCTGTGCGTTCTTCCACGGCAGCTTTGCAACAGATGCCATAGATGCTGCTGCACCGTGAGTGTCACGGCCGTGCATCGGGTTTGCACCCGGAGCCAGCGGCTGACCCTTCTTACGGCCGTCCGGAGTGTTACCGGTCTTCTTGCCGTATACAACGTTGGAAGTGATGGTCAGGATAGAAGTGGTCGGAACGCCGCCTCTGTAGCAGTAGTTGCTGCGGATCATATCCATGAACTTGTCCAGGATCTCAACAGCAATGCTGTCTACACGGTCGTCGTTGTTGCCGTACTTCGGGAAGTCGCCTTCTATTTCGAAGTCAGTTACAACGCCGTATTCGTCACGAATGCACTTTACCTTTGCATACTTGATTGCAGACAGGGAGTCAGCAACAACAGACATACCAGCGATACCGGTTGCGAAATAACGCTTTACATCTCTGTCGTGCAGAGCCATCTGAATTGCTTCGTAGCAGTACTTGTCGTGCATGTAGTGGATGCAGTTCAGGGTATCTACGTACAGCTTAGCCAGCCATGTCATCATGTCTGTGTACTTTGCCATAACGTCATCATAATCCAGATAATCGCCTTCTACCGGACGATACTTCGGACCAACCTGATTGTGCTTGCCGGTCTTAGCGTCCAGTCTTTCATCGACACCGCCGTTGATTGCGTACAGCAGGCACTTTGCCAGGTTTGCACGTGCACCGAAGAACTGCATTTCCTTACCAACACGCATGGAGGATACGCAGCAAGCGATCGCATAGTCATCACCGTGTGTCACACGCATCAGATCATCGTTCTCATACTGGAACGAAGAAGTGTTGATGGACAGCTTTGCACAGTAGTGCTTGAATGCCTTCGGCAGACGCTTGGACCACAGAACGGTCAGGTTCGGCTCCGGAGCAGTACCCAGATTTTCCAGAGTATGCAGATAACGGAAGCTGTTCTTGGTAACCAGAGTTCTGCCGTCGATGCCCATACCACCGATAGATTCAGTAACCCACTGCGGGTCGCCGGAGAACAGTGCGTTGTATTCCGGAGTTCTTGCGAACTTGACCATACGCAGCTTCATGATGAAGTGGTCGATGTATTCCTGAGCCTGTTCTTCAGTCAGAGTGCCGTTGTCCAGATCACGCTGAATGTAGATATCCAGGAATGTGGAGGTACGGCCGAGGCTCATTGCTGCACCGTTCTGATCCTTGACAGCACCCAGATATGCAAAGTATGTCCACTGGATTGCTTCCTTTGCATTGGTAGCCGGAACAGAAATATCATAGCCGTACTTCTTTGCCATGTTCTTCAGAGCCTTCAGAGCCTTGATCTGGTCTGCCAGTTCTTCACGCAGGCGGATCTTTTCTTCGGTCATGGTGCCGGAAGTAATTGCCTTCTGGTAGTTCTTGTCTTCGATCAGGCGATCGATACCGTACAGAGCCACACGGCGATAGTCACCGATGATACGGCCGCGACCATAAGCATCCGGCAGACCGGTGATGATCGCATTATGACGAGCAGCACGCATTTCCGGTGTGTAAACATCGAATACGCCCTCGTTATGTGTCTTTCTGTAGTGTGTGAAGATATAGGTGATTTCCGGATCTACTTCATAGCCGTAAGCCTTGCATGCTTCTTCAGCCATACGGATACCGCCGAACGGCTGCAGAGAACGCTTCAGCGGCTTGTCAGTCTGCAAACCTACGATAGTTTCCAGATCCTTGTCGATATAACCTGCTTCGTGAGAATCTACTGTCGATACCAGCTTGGTATCCATGTCCAGAACGCCGCCGTTTTCACGTTCTTTCTGGAACAGATCCATTACTTCGCTCCACAGCTTTGTTGTGGATTCTGTCGGGCCAGCCAGGAAGCTTTCGTCACCCTCATACGGAGTGTAGTTCTTCTGGATGAAGTCACGAACGTCGATGGTCTTTTCCCAAGCACCGCCAACGAAGCCTTCCCATGCTTTTGCCATTGTCTCTGCCATTTTAAGATCTCCCCTTTGCCGGATAAACCGGCGAAATTTGATTTGGATTTTTCCAAAGCACAATCTTTTGGGCAGGCAATTTTCACGACGCTTGCACGACGTGTTTTTTGCCGTCAGAGGACTGTGTTTTGATCTGTCTTAATAATATCACATCTCAACTACGATGTCAATAGGTTTCTTGCAAATTCCCAAGATTTTTTTTTGCAAAACCTTACTTTTTGATCTTTTCCGGCGATTTGTTGGATTCTTCTTAAAAAAAAGAAAAGCAAAATCGCATTTCCTGTTTCGTTTGTAAAATTGTAGGTCCAATTTCAGCTTTGACGGTGACGATCTGATGTGTTATACTAAAGCAGATTTATAAGGCAATACCGCACAAAGATTGTGCGGTATTGCCTTATAAATAAGAACGGAGGTCTTTTCATGTTACAGCTTTCTCCACGCAGTACCATTGCACTGGTGGGCAGTTCCGACGGGCTGCCCCGGGACAGTGATACGGTTTCGCGTCTTTGTGCTGTTCTGGAATCACTGGGACTGCACACCGTGATTTTTCCATCCCTATACCAGACTGCTGCCGGCAAGCCGCAGCCGGCAGAACGACGCGCCGCAGACATACAAGCCGCGTTTGCAGACCCGGAAGTGGATGCTTTATTCGATCTGACCGGCGGTGACGCAGCAAATGCCATTCTGCCCCATCTCGATTTTAAAGAGATCGCCAGATGCTCAAAGCCCTTTTTTGGGTACAGCGACGTCTCGGTTCTGCTCAATCCGCTGCAGGATTTCGGAGACGTCCCGGTGTTTTATTTGCAGGCACGCTTTCTGGCAAGCTGTTCCGCCGCCAAAGAACGGTTTGCGCGCTGGATACAGCAGCAGGACGATGCCCTGTTTCGATTTCACTATGCCTTTTTGCAGGGCAGTTCGCTCTCCGGAAGGGTCTGCGGCGGCAATATCCGCTGCACGCTGAAGCTCACCGGCACACCGTGGCAGCCAGATCCCACGGGACGGGTACTGTTTCTGGAGAGTTATTCCGGCAGTTTTGCTCGAATGGAGACTATGCTGCACCAATACCGGCAAATGGAAATGTTCTCCCGATGCAGCGGCGTGTTGCTGGGGAACTTTTCGGAACTGGCGGAAAAGCAGCAGCTCCCGACGCTGTACCGGTTGGTGCAGGACATCATAGACGATCCTGCGCTGCCCATTGCCGTGACCACAGAATTGGGGCATCAGCCGGAGGCACATTGTCTGGCATACGAGGGAATCCGCTTAGAAGGATCGCAGCTGTAGCCATCCCACTGCCAGCAAAATCGCCAGCATCCCGAAATTCACAGCAGAAAAAATGCCCAGATATTTTCCCGGACGGGAATGCACTGCCTTACTGTAAAACTGATAGGAGATCAGACTCGCCAGAGATGTGATAGGCGTTCCAAGGCCGCCCAGATTCACGCCCAGCAGCAGTGCATTTGCATTTTCTGTAAAGCCGGACAGCATCACCGCCGCCGGCACATTGCTGATACACTGCGAAAGCGCTGCCGAGACCCACAGTTCCCTGCCCTGCATCACGCCGGCAAAGAAATTCCGAACCACATCGACCCGTGCAATATTGCCCACGAACACGAAAAAGCAGACAAATGTCCCCAGGAGACAGTAATCTGCCTGGGCAAAGAGCTTTTTGTCACAGAGAAATACCAGTACAGCAGTCAGCAGAAGGCAGAGCCAGTCTGGAAGCACCCGGAACACAGTCAACAGACACGCCAGAAACAGCAGCAGATATACCGCCGCCGACTTTTTCGGTATGGCAGACGAAGCCGTTTCCACAGGCTTTCCGGCGCAGGGCGTTTTCGGCAGCAGGAACGACAGTCCCAGAAGGATCAGCCAGCTCAGCACGCCGGCGGGGAGCATGGTACGGAAGAAGTCTGCGGTATGCAGCTGATACGCCGCATAGAGGTATAGGTTCTGAGGATTGCCTACCGGTGTCATCATGCTGCCCAGATTGGCGGCGGCTGTCTCCAGAACAATGACCCAGATGCGGCTTTTCTCATCCCCGATTTTCTGGAACAGCAGCAGTGTCAGCGGCACAAAAGTGAGCAGCGCCACATCATTGGTCACCAGCATTGCGCTGAAAAAACAAAGCTGAACGAGGAACATTCCCACACGCCGCACCGTCCCGGCACGTTTCAACAAGTTTTGCGTCACCTGTTCAAACACGCCGATGCTGCGCAGTCCTGCCACCGTGAGCATCAGACAAAACAGCTGGATCAGCACAGCCCGGTTGCAGTAGGACAAATAGCCGGCATCCGGCGGCACAAAGCACATGGACACCAGCGCCGCCAAAAGCGAGATCCCCAGCACCGGCTGTCCTTTCCACCATTGCAAAAAACGTTTCATTGATACATTCTCCTTTTCTGTTACGTTCTACATACTTTCCAGTATAACACTTTTCCGGGAAAAGTCAAACGCTCCTGTCAGATGATTTTCCACATTTCCTTGACTTTTCCACCATTCTCGTTTATACTGAATATAATATCATGATTCTAGGAAAAAGGTGATCGTATGAAAAAGGCACTGATTGCGATGAGCGGCGGTGTAGACAGCTCCGTGGCGGCTCTGCTGATGCAGCAAAAGGGCTACGAATGCGTCGGGGCGACCATGAAGCTGTTCGAAAACGAACAGGCAGGCGTAAAGCGGGAAAAGACCTGCTGTTCTCTGGACGATGTGGAAGATGCCCGCAGCGTGGCTTACCGGCTGCACATGCCCTACTACGTTTTCAACTTCACGGCAAACTTTGAAAAGGAGGTCATGGAGCGGTTCGTCTGTGCCTACGAAAAGGGCTGGACTCCCAACCCCTGCATCGACTGCAACCGGTACTTGAAATTTGAAAAGCTCTATCTGCGGATGCAGGAAATGCAGATGGACACCATTGTCACCGGTCACTATGCCCGCGTGGTCTACGATGAAGCTTCCGGACGGTATCTGCTGAAAAAGGGGCTGGACAACAGCAAGGATCAGAGCTACGTCCTGTACAATCTGACACAGGAACAGCTGGCACACACCCAGTTCCCTGTGGGGGAACTCTCCAAGCACGAGGTGCGGGAGATCGCCGAGGCAAACGGCTTCATCAACGCGGACAAGCCGGACAGTCAGGACATCTGCTTTGTTCCCGACGGCGACTATGCCGGATTCATTGAACGCTACACCGGCAAAACGTCCCGAACCGGTGCGTTTCTCAATACTGCCGGCGAACCGATCGGTACCCACCGCGGTGTCATTCACTACACCATCGGACAGCGAAAAGGGCTGGGCATCTCTGCCCCGCATCCGCTGTATGTCTGCGGCATCTGTCCGGAACAGAACACCGTCACGCTGGGCGGCAGTCAGGATTTGTTTTCCCGCAGGCTGACCGCCACCGACGTGAACCTGATCTCCTGCGACAGTCTGGAAAAGCCGGTTCGTGTACAGGCGAAGATCCGCTACCGCCATCCGGAACAGCCTGCCACGGCATGGTGCACACCGGACGGCGTACTCCATGTGGAATTCGACGAGCCGCAGCGGGCGATCACCTGCGGGCAGGCTGTCGTTCTCTATGACGGCGAAACCGTTGTGGGCGGCGGCAGAATTTCCAGTGCGGAAAAGTCCTGAGGCAATACCGCACAAAGGCGTATTTCGTCGTTTTCCACAATTTCGGCAGCGTTGTTTTGTACACCTTTTTGAAAAAAATTGCTGTTTTGCCCTTGAAAACCTACAAAACCTATGGTATAATAGTAGTATATGATAAAGGCAATACCGCACAAAGAGCGTCTGGCGACTTTGCACGCCATCTGCTTGC
>ENA-ORMN01000746-ORMN01000746.1-human-gut-metagenome-genome-assembly--contig:-NODE-746-length-36197-cov-5.080433_pt1 | contig 36197 bp, 31 predicted proteins | sample MGYA00242102_ERZ508993 | MGnify/ENA primary metagenome ERZ508993 (study PRJEB26280, sample SAMEA2338770) | human gut metagenome | biome: human gut; feature: human-associated habitat; material: faeces...
GAAAGGGAGTAGGTCGTTAATAGCGGCGCGAGGGTTCAAATCCCTCCTTCTCCGTCCAATGGGAAAAGGCATGTATCATATGGTATATGCCTTTTTTCTTGTAAGAAAACCACTTTTTCGCTTGAAATAATTAAAGTAATCACTTATAATAAAGCGGTTCATATTATTTGGATAAATAGATGTAAAAGGAGATTTTATTGTGAAACAGAGAGAACAATTTGGTTCCCGGCTGGGCTTTGTGCTTGTATCTGCAGGGTGTGCGGTTGGACTGGGAAATGTCTGGAAATTTCCGTATGTCTGTGGGCAATACGGAGGAGCAGCATTTATTCTGATATATCTTATCTTTCTTGCACTTTTAGGTGCACCGATTATTGTGTGTGAAATTGCAGTGGGAAGAGGAAGTGGAAAAGGTATTGCAAAAGCTTACAATGAACTGGAACCAGAGGGAGAAAAATGGCATTTGCTGAAATGGACAGGTATTGCAGGAAATTATCTGCTGATGATGTTTTATGCCATGGTATGCGGCTGGATGTTTAATTACGCATATAAGATGCTGACAGGAAAGATGAGCGGAATGGACAGCAGTATGGTAGCCGGTAAATTTCAGGAAATGTTATCCTCATCAGGAGAATTGCTCATATGGACTTTGGTCGCAATTCTGGTTGCGTTTTCCGTATGTGCATTAGGACTCGAAGGCGGTATTGAAAAGATTACCAAAGGAATGATGGTAATTCTCATTGTACTTATGATTGTACTGGCAGGACATTCCCTTCTTCTTGATAATGCGATGGAAGGGGTGAAATTCTATCTCGTCCCGGATTTCAATACCGTATTGGAAAAAGGAATCGGAGAGGTTATTTTTGCAGCAATGATGCAGGCATTTTTTACATTAAGTGTCGGCATAGGTTCTATGGAGATTTTCGGAAGTTATATGTCAAAGAAAAGAGCCATTACCGGGGAAGCCGTCAGCATTATTGGAGTTGATACATTTGTGGCACTGATGGCTGGATTTATCATTATTCCGGCATGTTTTGCATACAATGTGGAACTGGATTCCGGTCCTTCCCTTCTGTTTATTACACTGCCGAATGTATTTAATAATATGGCAGGCGGAAGAATCTGGGGAGCCTTATCTGGGGCTGTGCGTTCTTTATCTTCATGTCATTTGCAGCATTGTCAACCGTAATCGCGGTGTTTGAAAATATCCTGTCCTTCTTTATGGATGGTATGGGATGGAGCCGCAAAAAAGCCGTTCTGGTTAATATTGTTGCGATATCCATACTGTCATTGCCGGCGGTGCTGGGATATAATGTCTGGTCAGGAATTCATCCTGTCGGAAGTCAAAGCACAATCATGGATCTGGAAGATTTTCTGGTATCTTATAACCTGCTTCCGCTTGGAAGCCTGCTGTTTGTACTTTTCTGTACAAAGAAAAACGGATGGGGATTTGAGAATTTCCTTGCCGAGGTAAATACTGGCGAAGGTATGAAATTTCCAAAGAAAATCAGATTTTATATGACCTATATTCTTCCATGGATTATCGTGGTCATTTATCTAAAAGGCTATTATGATATGTTTTCACCAATGGGAACAAAAGTTCTGATTGGCTGGATGATCTTTGCCGCGATTCTTCTGGCTGGAATTTATCTGATATCATTTGGTATATTAAATAAGAAAAAGAAGAAAAATAAAAAGAAGAACACCATTCACCGGGAAATCAGTTTAATTGAAAACAAATAAATAAAAAATATACAAAATGCATAAATACCTTTTAAAATTGGATTTCCTGTAGTATAATAAAGACAATATTTATAAGCTTTTATTATGGAGGAAAAAAATGAGCGAAAAGGAATTAATGTTAGATCCTGTACATGAATGTATGAGTCGGGATGAGATGGCAGTTTTGCAAGGAAAAAAGCTGGTGCGGACAGTGCAGAGATGTTATGATAATGTTCCGTTTTATCATAATAAGATGAAAGATATGGGACTCGAACCGGGAGATATCCGTGGAATTGAGGATATTGTCAAGCTGCCGTTTACCACAAAGGAAGATTTGCGAAATAATTATCCGTTCGGACTCCGGGCAGTATCACAGTCCGAGATTGTAAGAGTGCAGGGAACATCCGGTACGACAGGAAAGCTGACTGTAGTGCCTTATACCAGGCATGATGTCGATGTCTGGGCGGAAAGTGCGGGAAGATGTCTGACTATGGCAGGATTGACAAAAGAGGATATCATACATGTCTGCTATGGTTATGGATTGTTTACCGGCGGTCTTGGTGCTGATTTTGCGGCACAGCGGATTGGAGCAATGGCTGTACCAATGTCAGCGGGCAACACGGCAAGACAGATCATGTGTATGGAAGATTTTGGAGCGACAGCACTGGCATGTACACCGTCCTATGCACTTTATCTGGCAGAGTCCATTGCAGAAGCAGGAAAAGTAGATGCGATGAAACTCAGGGTAGGTATTCATGGAGCAGAGCCATGGACGGAAGAAATGCGTAAGAAGATACAGGATATTCTCCATATCGAATGTTTTGATATTTATGGATTGTGTGAAATCACCGGTCCGGGTGTTGCCATGGACTGCCGACAGCACAAAGGGTTACATATCAATCATGATTTCTTCTATCCGGAGATATTAGATCCGATTACCCATGAGCCGATGGATGACGGAGAACTCGGAGAACTGGTGTTTACAACACTCGAGAAGGAAGGTATGCCATTACTTCGATATCGGACAAAGGATCTGACCAGCATCGATTATTCGACCTGTGAATGTGGAAGAACACTTCCGAGAATATCAAAATTCAAAGGACGTACCGATGATATGAAGGTAATCAGGGGAGTAAATGTATTCCCGACCCAGGTAGAAACCGTTCTGTTATCCATGGGAGGCGATATTTCCAATCATTATCAGATGATCGTGGACAGAGAGAACAATGCGGACAGACTTACCGTCATGGTTGAGGTATGTGACAGTGTATTTTCGGATGAAATCGGAAAGCTGGATGCATTAAAACAGAAAGTGGCAGCCGGCTTAAAACAGGCACTCGGCATTTCTGTCGAAGTGAAGCTGGTAGAGCCAAAGACCATTCAGAGAAGTGAAGGCAAGGCAAAACGTGTGATCGACAACCGTAATCTGGTGTAGAAAGGGGAATGGAAATGAAGTTAAAACAGTTATCCGTATTTTTGGAAAACAGGGAAGGAAGATTAAGTGAAGTCTTAAGAATACTGGCAGAAAATAAAATCAATATCGTGGCAGTGAGTCTGGCAGATACCTCAGACTACGGACTGCTCAGAATGATTGTGTCAGAACCGTTAAAAGGCTGCAATGTACTGCGTGAGGAAGGAATGCAGGCGATGATAACAGAAGTCATCGGGATTCGTGTGCCTCATGCAACAGGTTCATTATGCAAGGCGATGGATTTGCTGCTTGCAAATAATGTAAATGTGGAATATATGTATGCATTTGCAAATGGGGAAGATGCGTCTGCCGTTGTAAAGACGGAGAATATGGACAAAGCGGTACAGGTATTAAAAGAGGGCGGATTCGACGTGTGGAGCGAGGAAGATGCCTATCATATTAACAATTAAATAAGGTATTTTTATAAATGCATTGTATTTGCGAAAATACTGACAGGAAAGAACCGGTATGCTCTGCCGGTTCTTTGATTTTACACAAAATATGTTTTAAATTTAACATTATTATGATAAAATAATGTTGGGATTAAAAGATGAAAAGGTGTAAGGAAAAATACTGGGAAAAGAAAGGACGACAGAGAAAATGGATTTATTAGAAATCAGAGACAAAATCGATTCTGTTGATAAAGAACTTGTAAAATTATTTGAAGAACGGATGGATCTGTGTAAGAATGTTGCAAACTATAAAATAGAAAATCAGAAACAGGTACTCGATCCGGTACGGGAAAAAGAAAAAATTGCGGCAATCGAGGAATTTGCCCGCAGTGAATACCAGCAGGGTTCCGGTGAACTGTTCCGCCAGATTATGGCAATGAGCCGCAAGATGCAGTATAAAATGCTTGCGGAGCATGGACTTATGAAAGAAGTTGCATTTACGGAAGTAGAAAATATCGATAAGACAAATGTGAAAGTTGTATACCAGGGGGTGGAAGGTGCATATGCACACGAAGCGGCACTGCAGTATTTTGGCGAGGATGTGAATGCATATCATGTAGCATCCTGGCGTGATGCGATGGAAGAAGTAAAGCAGGGCAGGGCAGATTATGCAGTACTTCCGATCGAAAACTCAACGGCGGGATCGGTTACACAGGTATACGATTTGTTGATGGAGTATGATAATTATATTGTGGGAGAGACTTTTTTGAAAGTAGAACATGCACTGATTGGTCTGCCGGAGGCGGAAATTTCAGATATAAAGAGGGTATATTCCCATCCGCAGGCATTGATGCAGAGCGAAGGTTATTTATATCAGCATAAGGACTGGCAGCAAATCAGTGTGAGCAATACCGCAGCGAGTGCAAAGAAGATCCTGGAAGACGGGAATGTTTCAGAGGCGGCGATTGCAAGCAGGAGAGCAGCCGCCATTTATGGATTAAAGGTGTTAAAAGAAAGTATCCAGGATAATGATTTAAACACAACAAGGTTTGTTATTGTTGGAAAAGATAAAATATATGCGAAGGATGCATCAAAAATAAGCATCTGTTTTGAAATCGCACATGAAAGCGGTTCCTTATATGAGATGCTGTCGCATTTTATTTTTAATAATCTCAATATGACAAAGATAGAATCAAGACCGATTGAAAGCAGAAACTGGGAATACCGCTTTTTCATTGATTTTACAGGAAAACTGGGGGACGCAGCCGTAAAGAATGCGTTAAGGGGAATAGATGAGGAGGCTTGTTCGTTTAAAATATTAGGAAATTATTAATATATGGCAAAAGTGAGGTGTAACATATGGCAGTAAGCAGATTTGCAGCAATTAATGCAGGTTCTTATGAGCTGATGCTGAAAATATATGAAATATCGGCGGGAAAGAAAGTAAGGATACTGGATAATGTCAGATATGTAATGGAATTGGGAAGGGAAACCTATACGGAGAAGAAAGTCAGTTTTGAAACCATTGAAAAGATGTGTGATATTCTGGAGAAATTCACAAAAGTACTGGAAGAATATCAGGTAACGGATTATGTCGCGGTAGCAACAAGCGGAATAAGAGAAGCAGAGAATGCGGAGATTATTGTGGACCGGATAAAGGTAAGGACCGGATTAAATGTCCGGCTGATCAGCAATTCGGAACAGAGACTGTATACTTATAAGGCACTGGCGATGTATCCGGAAGAATATGAAGCATTCAGCAAGGGAAATACGGCAATTCTGGATGTCGGTGCGGGAAGTATCCAGATATCCATGATGGATAAGAAGAATATTGCATCGACACAGAATATCAAGATCGGTTCTATGCGTATCCGGGAATTGTTATTAAACCTCAGCGAGAATATGAAACATTTTGATACTCTGCTGGATGAACTGATTAACAATGATTTGCAGACCTTTAAGCGGATGTTTATCAAGGACAAGGCGATTGATAATATCATCGCAACCGGGGAACAAATAACCTTATTTACAAAGAATAAAAATACCGGGGATTTTGACCGCCTGATGACAACGGAAGATTTTATGGGAAGATATAAGCAGCTCAATACAAAGAGCCAGGATGAACTCGCAAAGGAACTTCAGGTGACCAGTGAGCAGGCAACCATATTGATTCCGTGTGCAAGAATTTATGGCAGGTTTATCGAGGTGGTAGGCTGTAAAAATCTCTGGGTTCCGGGAACCGATATCTGTGATGGTGTGGCGATGGATTATGCCATGAGCCGGAAAAAAATTATGGATAAGCACAATTTTGACGAGGATATTCTGAATGAAGTGCGCGGAATATCAAAGCGGTATAAGGGAAATACGGTGCATATCCAGTTCGTGCGCAGCCTTGCAGTGCAAATTTTTGATGTCACAAAGAAAATACATGGGCTTTCCAAGCGGGAGAGATTAATTCTGGAACTGGCAGCGATGCTTCATGACTGCGGAAAATATATCAGTATACACAATGCCGCAGAATGTTCCTATAATATTATCATGGCAACGGAGATTATAGGATTATCCCATAGAGAACGGGAAATGCTGGCACAGGTTGTAAAATACAACACAACACCGATGGAGCCGGAAACCGATCTGACTGTAATTAAATTAACGGCGATTTTGCGGGTTGCAAATGCACTGGATCGGAGTCATAAGCAGAAGATGCAGGACTGTAGATTTGAATTAAAAGACAGTGAACTTGTGATTTCCACAAAATCAAAGGAAGATATTGCACTGGAAAAAGGTCTGTTTGTGGATAAGGCGGAATTTTTTGAAGAGGTATACGGAATCAAACCGGTAATCAGGCAGAAAAAATTTAATGTATAAAACTGACAAAGTCAGGGATAAGGAGTTTTGTATGAATGAAAAGTATATGAACAGGGAATTAAGCTGGATCGGTTTTAATTACCGGATATTGTCCGAGGCAAGGGATAAGGCAAATCCTTTATTTGAACGTCTGAAATTTTTAAGTATTACATCCTCCAATCTGGATGAATTTTTCATGGTAAGGGTGGCATCCTTAAAGGATATGATTAATGCCGACTGTGATAAAAAAGATATTGCAGGAATGACCCCAAAAGAACAGATTGAAGCCATACTGAATGAAACACACGACTTTGTTAATCTGCAGTACTCTACTTATAACCGTTCATTAGTGCCGGCATTAAAAGGCGAAAATCTTATTATTATTGATAAGCATGAGCATCTGAACGAAGAACAGAAGAAATATGTGGACCGGTATTTTGATGAGAATATTTATCCGGTGCTTACGCCGATGGCGGTGGATTCATCCAGACCATTTCCGCTTATCCGGAATAAATCACTGAATATTGCCGCATTGCTGGAGGAAAAAGAAAGTCTTGCGGAAAAGGTGGAAGCAAGGAAGCAGGAGAAGGATGGAAAGAAGAAAGAAGAGAAGCAGGAAAAAGAACTGGAGTTCGCAACCGTACAGGTTCCGTCCGTACTGCCGAGAATTATCCGGATTCCGTCGGAAGAAGAGGGCCAGACGACCATTATTCTGCTGGAAGAAATTATTGAACGCCATATCCAGAAATTATTTATGAATTACAAGGTGGTATGTGCCCATCCGTACCGTGTCATGAGAAATGCGGATCTTTCCATTGATGAAGATGACGCAGAGGATTTATTGAAAGAGATTGAAAAGCAGTTAAAAAAGAGACAGTGGGGCGAGGCGATCCGTCTTGAGATTGAGGACAAAATGGATGACAGGCTTCTGAATATTTTAAAAGAGGAGCTGAATATCAGACAGAAAGATATTTTTCCGATCAATGGACCGCTGGACCTGACATTCCTGATGAAATTATATGGCATAGAAGGTTTTGACCAGCTGAAAACACCGAAATATATCCCGCAGCCGAATCCTGCGATTAATCCGGATGAAAATATTTTTGACCAGATTAGCAAAGGGGATATTTTACTGCATCATCCATATCAGACATTTGATCCGGTTGTGGATTTTGTCAGACAGGCGGCAACGGATAAAAAGGTGCTTGCAATCAAACAGACCCTGTATCGTGTCAGCGGAAATTCACCGATTATAGCATCGCTTGCACAGGCAGCAGAAAATGGCAAGCAGGTGTCTGTTCTGGTAGAATTAAAGGCAAGATTTGATGAGGAAAATAATATTATCTGGGCGAAAAAGCTGGAAAAAGCCGGATGTCATGTTATTTACGGAATCAAGGGATTAAAAACACACAGCAAGATTACCATGGTGGTACGAAGCGAAGAAGAAGGAATCAAACGTTATGTTCACCTGGGTACGGGAAATTATAATGATTCCACGGCAAAACTGTATACAGATATGGGACTGTTTACCTGCAGTCAGGCGATCGGGGAAGATGCAACGGCAGTCTTTAATATGCTGTCCGGATATTCAGAGCCGGCAGGCTGGAATAAACTTGCACTTGCACCGCTCTGGCTCAGGGATAAATTTGAATATCTGATCCGCAGGGAAATTAATTTTGCAAAGGAAGGAAAGGAAGCCTTTATCGTGGCAAAAATGAATTCACTGTGTGACAGGGAAACCATCGATCTGCTTTATAAAGCGAGCGAGGCAGGGGTAAAGATTAACCTGATCGTAAGGGGAATCTGCTGTCTGCGTGCCGGTGTGCCGGGACTGAGCGAAAATATATCAGTGCGTTCCATTGTAGGTACATTCCTCGAACACAGCAGAATCTTCTATTTCCATAATGGCGGCTATGAGGAAGTCTATATGGGAAGTGCGGACTGGATGCCGAGAAATCTGGACAAGAGAGTGGAGATTCTATTCCCGGTAGAAGCACCGGAATTAAAGGAAGAGGTTATCCATATCCTGAATATCCAGCTTGCGGATACCTTAAAGGCACATATCATGAAGCCGGACGGCAATTATGATAAAGTGGATAAACGTGGAAAGACACCACTGGCATCACAGAAATATTTCTGTCAGGAAGCCATGGAACGTGCCAGGGCAATGAAGGATAAACATATAGAACATACATTTATTCCAATGGAGAATGAAACGGAAAGAAAAGAGGAAAAATGATCAATCTGAATGACAATGCGAGAGAATACATCGATCTGCACGTTCATTCCAATATATCGGACGGAACTTATACACCGGAGGAACTGGTTGATTATGCAGAACAGAAAGGGCTGTATGCCTTTGCACTGACCGATCATGATACCGTGGACGGGATTGAGCGTGCATTAAATGCGGCAGAAGGAAAGACAGTCAAAGTAATTCCGGGGATTGAGATATCGGCAGAGCATGATGCAAAAAGCGATTTGCATATTCTGGGACTTAATGTGGATTATAAGAGTGAAGGCTTTTTAGAGATCGTAAAACGGTGCAGGGAGAGCCGGGACAACAGAAACCGTAAGATGATAGAAAAGGTGCGGGAGCAGGGGATTCCTGTGACGCAGGAAATCATGGATGAGAGATTCGGCAGGGTATCCATTACAAGAGCACATTTTGCAAGATATATGCAGGATGAGGGATATGTCAAATCAAAGGATGAAGCCTTTGCCAGATATCTGAATCCGGGAAAACCATGCTATGTATCCAGGGAAAAAATATCCCCGAAGATGGCAGTTGAACTGATTTTAAAGGCAAAAGGACATCCTGTGCTAGCCCATCCGCTGGTATATAAGATGGGGCATGACAGGCTGGTCAATGAACTGAAGAATATGGGGCTGCAGGGACTTGAGGCATTGTATTCCTTAAATACTCCTTCCGATGATGAAAAGATGCGTAAATTAGCGGAAAATTACGGACTCTTCCTTACGGGCGGATCGGATTTTCACGGAAGCAACAAACCGGATATCGATCTGGGAACCGGAAAAGGAAGACTGAAAGTGCCAAAGCGTATTCTTGCGAATATTTTATAAGCTGCCGGAAATACTATTCTTATCAGCAGGAGGTTATGAAATGGATGCAGAGATAAGAACAGATTTGGCACTGGAAGAGAAAGAACGTTACGAAGGTACTGATGTAGAGGTAAAAGGGGTTTCGCTGGAGGAAACGATGAGTCCGGCGGGCCTCTTTCCTGTTACTATGGTAAAGATACTGAATAAGGAAGGGGAACGGAATATGCACAAACCTGCCGGTAATTACATTACACTGGAGAATTGCAGGATTGATGCGTATGACGAGGTGTTGTATGAGGATATGTCGGAGGAGATCGCAAGGCAGCTTCTCTTTGTGATAGGGGAACTGGAGAAAAAGAAGAAAATCCGAAAGAAAAAGGTAATCGTGGCAGGGCTTGGAAATCGTGACGCAACGCCGGATGCACTCGGCCCGGTTGTGACGGATCATATTGAAGTCGGAAAACATATCTGTGCAGTAGCGCCCGGGGTTATGGCACAGACAGGGTGCGAGACTTCCAGGTATGTCCGGGGCATTGCAAAGGAGCTGGATGCCGGATTCATTATAGCGGTGGATTCGCTGGCAGCAAGAAATACGGGCAGACTCAACACCACGATCCAGATTACGGATACCGGAATCAATCCGGGATCCGGTGTGGGAAATCACAGACAGGCAATGAATGAAGAAACCATGGGAGTGCCGGTGATAGCGATAGGAGTCCCGACCGTAGTCGATGCGGCAACCATCGTAAACGATGTGATGGATAATCTTATGGCGGCATTTGAAAATGCCGGAATGATCCGGGGACTTTCGGATACCATGGAAGAATTTTCCGAGAAAGAAAAGAAACAGCTGGTAAAAGAACTGATGGATCAGAAGGCAAGGGATCTGTATGTGACACCGAAGGATATCGATGAGGATATCCGGATTCTGGGAGAAATCATTGCACAGGGAATCAATGAGGCAATGGACCGATATCATGCAGTCGCTTAAGTGTAAAGCTGCGTTTATTTATAAAGAAAAAAGCTTGTATCACACTTCGTATCGTGATACAATCAGAAACAAAGGAAAAAGGTATGCTGCAGGGCAGCAGATAAGGAGGTTTTTATGGCAGTATTAGTAACCGGCGGAGCCGGATATATAGGAAGTCACACCTGCGTGGAATTATTAGAGGCAGGATATGAGGTAGTGGTAATTGATAATCTGTATAATGCAAGCAGAAAGTCGATCGATCGCATTAAGGAGATTACAGGAAAAGATCTTACCTTTTATGAAGGCGATATTTTAGACAGAGATATACTGAACCGTATTTTTGAGAACGAATCCATTGATTCCGTCATTCATTTTGCAGGATATAAGGCTGTCGGAGAATCTGTCAGAAAACCGATTGAATATTATTACAACAATATGACAGGAACATTGGTTTTGTGCGATGTTATGAGAAAACATGGCGTGAAGAATATTATTTTCAGTTCTTCCGCAACCGTATACGGCGATCCGGAGATGATTCCGATTACGGAAGAATGTAAGAAGGGAAGTCCGACGAATCCATACGGCTGGACCAAATCCATGTTAGAACAGGTGCTGATGGATATCCATACTTCTGATCCGGAATGGAATGTCACACTGTTACGTTATTTTAATCCGATTGGAGCACATAAATCAGGACTGATTGGAGAAGATCCGAAAGGAATTCCGAATAATCTTCTGCCATATGTGGCACAGGTTGCCATCGGAAAATTACAGTGTCTGGGTGTCTTTGGAAATGATTATGATACACCGGACGGAACCGGTGTCAGGGATTATATCCATGTCGTGGATCTGGCAAGAGGTCATGTGAAAGCCATTGAGAAATTCAGGGAAAACAAAGGTGTCCTGATTTATAACCTGGGAACGGGACATGGCTACAGTGTGTTGGAAGTGGTTCATGCATTTGAGAAAGCCTGCGGAAAGAAGATTCCATACGAAATCAAGCCGAGAAGAGAGGGCGATATTGCCACCTGTTACTGTAATCCGCAGAAGGCAGCAGAGGAACTGGGCTGGAAGGCAGAATACGGAATCGAGGAAATGTGTGCAGATTCATGGAAATGGCAGAGCATGAACCCGAATGGATATGGAGAGGATTAATATGGTTTCAAAATATATTGGAGCATTGGTGGATTACGGCACAGCATGCGGACTGCTTCCGGAGGAAGAGAAGATTTATGCGGTAAATCTGCTGTTGGATATGATGGGATGTGAAGAGTATGAAGAACAGCCGCATGAAAAATTATCCCTGGAAGAGATTTTAAAGGGACTGACCGATATTGCGGTGGAAAAAGGTCTGATCGAGGACGGAATAACATACCGGGAATTATTTGATACAAAGCTGATGAATGCACTTGTTCCGAGACCAAAGCAGGTCATTGACCGGTTCTGGGATATCTATCACAGGGACGATGCAGAGGCTGCCACACAGGAATATTACAAATTCAGCCAGGATACAAATTATATCCGGAGATACCGCATCTGCCGTGATTTAAAATGGACGGTGGACAGCGAATATGGTCCGATCGACATTACGATCAATTTATCAAAGCCGGAGAAAGATCCGAAGGCGATAGCGGCAGCAGGAAAAGCGAAACAGAGCGGATATCCGAAGTGTCTGCTGTGTATGGAGAATGAGGGTTACGCAGGACGCATCAATCATCCGGCGAGACAGAACCACAGAATCATACCGCTTACCCTTGCCGGAGATAAATTCGGATTGCAATATTCTCCTTATGTGTATTATAATGAACACTGCATCGTGTTTCATTCCAGCCATGTGCCAATGAAAATTGACGAGACTACTTTCCGCAGACTCTTTGATTTTGTGAAGCTTTTTCCTCATTATTTTCTTGGTTCCAATGCCGATCTGCCGATCGTAGGCGGTTCTATTCTTTCCCACGATCATTTTCAGGGTGGACATTATACCTTTGCGATGGAAAAAGCAGAATACGAGAGTCATTTTAAACTGGAAAAATTCCCGGATGTGGAAGCCGGCATTGTGCATTGGCCATTGTCCGTCATTCGTTTAAGACATGAAGATTCCGGACGGCTGGTGGAGGCAGGTGCTTATATCTTGCAGAAATGGCGCGGCTACACGGACGAGGATGCATTTATCTATGCGGAGACGGACGGACAGAAGCATAATACCATTACGCCAATTGCAAGAAAACGGGACGGTGTGTATGAGCTGGATCTGGCACTGCGCAATAATATCACGACAGAAGAGCATCCGCTGGGTGTATATCATCCGCATGAAAAACTGCATCATATCAAGAAAGAGAATATAGGCCTGATCGAAGTCATGGGACTGGCGGTTCTGCCGTCCAGACTGAAAGACGAGCTGGAAGAACTGGCAGAATGTCTGGTGGAAGGCACTCCGGCAGCAGAGAAGGAACGGATTGCAAAGCACAGCGAATGGGCAGAAGAATTAAAACAGAACTATGAGTTTACCAGAGAAAATGCCATGGATATTCTGAAGAAAGAAACCGGAAAAGTCTTTGTACAGGTTCTCGAGGATGCCGGTGTGTATAAATGCAGCAAAGAAGGAAGAGAAGCCTTTGCAAGATTTATTACATACTTAAATCAGTAAACTGATTCTAAATACATACAGGATTTAATAAAATAATATATAGACGGTGAAAGCCGCCTGTATATTATTTTTTTGTGGGAAAGTATAAAATGAAAATAAGAAGAAAAAAATTCGGAGTGGTACTCTGGCTGATTCCGGTACTGGCTGCAGTCAAGATATTTCTCTGGCTGGAACCGGGCAGCATGGGAAAAAGAATAGCGGAGGATATTTCACAGAAGGCAGAAACTTTCGTCGTATATGTAATGCAGAATTCAAACATGAAGCTGGCATATGCCATGAAGGATGAAAGCGGTGTCATTGAGCGGGTGGTAAAAAATGCAAACAGTAATACAAGCAGTGTATACAGTTTTGTGGAAAATAATGATTCAAAAAAGAATCTGATTCAGTACACACCGGACAGCACAAAGAAAGATATGATGCTTGCACAGGAACAGACACCGGCAGGAAATGCGGATCGAACAGATACGGCACAGAATACCATGCAGGAACAGGAACAGACGGAAAGCCCGACGGATCAGCAGCAGGATACGCAGCAGAACCAGCAGGAAAATGGACAGACTGTGGAAGAGCAGACAACTGCCGGGGGCGGTCAGCCGTCCGGTGTGCAGGAAACATTTTCTCCGGCATTTTCCCTGGATCAGTTAAAAAACTATGATTTTCTGCGGTCAAATTTGTATATTGTTCCGGAGCGGGCGAGTGTACTCCCGCAGGATCTGGACGGCGAAAACTTGTTATCCATGGATATGAGTATTGCCAAAGATCCGTCCGTCCCGCAGATATTGATTTATCATACCCATGGAAGCGAAACATTTGCAGATTCCACGGATGATATCAAGGGAACGGGAATCATCGCGGCAGGTGCAAAACTGGCGGAATATCTGTCCTCGGTGTATGGATATAATGTCATTCACTGTACGGAGATTTTTGATAATGTCAACGGGGTGTTTGACCGCTCGAAGGCATATGATTATTCCAGGGAAACGGTGCAGCAGATTCTGACGGATAATCCGGGAATCCAGGTAATGATTGATTTACACAGGGATGGTGTGCGGGATGATCTGCATCTGGTCACGGATGTGAATGGAAAACCAACGGCACAGATTATGTTCTTTAATGGGGTAAGCCGCAGCAGTGCAAAGGGGGATATTGCGTATCTTTATAACCGCTACCGCAGCCAGAACCTGTCTTTCAGCCTGCAGGCAAAGCTGGAGGCACTGGGGAAATATCCGGATTTTACAAGAAAGAATTATATCGATGCCTATCAGTATAATCTGGATTTGCTGCCGCGGGCAATGTTAATCGAGGCGGGGGCGCAGACGAACACGGTGCAGGAAGAACTCAATGCAATGGAACCGCTGGCGGATATTCTGGACAGTGTGCTGAGCGGAAAGAGCAGGGAACATCTTGGGATGTATTAGGAAATTCACAGATAATATAAAACTACGAAAAAATATTAACAAAAAGTGGGAAGTGAGATAACATAAACTATGCATAACGGAAAGAAGTGATACGCATATACGATACTATTCCATTAAAATACGTTTAAGGAGAAAGGTTTATGAGAAGAAATGGAAAAAGAAATCTTGCACTGATTATGAGCTGTGCTTTAATCAGCCAGAGTAAGAACACCTACACCTGGACGGCAGGGAGTACAGGAAACCGTGAATTCTTTGTAGAAGTGAAAGACAGTACGGGAAAAGTGGTACGAAGCAGTGCGGTAAATGTAAGTGTGAAATAGGGAAAATCTTATAAAAGATTGGATAACATCCTCTGCTATTTTATATGGCAGGGGATGTTTTACGATATAGAAAAAAGAAAACAGGTTCAAGAAAGTAAAGAATAATCAGTTGACAAAATATAACAAGTACGATAACATAAATTGAGTACAACGAAAAAGAATAATAAAAATATACGTTATAATAGTGCATAAGAATGGAGAAAACAGTTAAGATGAAAAAGAGAACAGCAGTACTCAATGGAATCGGAGCATGGAAGAGCCTGAATTTGGCAACCGTAGGAAAGTATCAGTATCTGATGTATAAAGACAATGATAACACGGTGTATTGTTATGAACTGGATGGCAAAGAATTCAAACCGGTATACCAGAAGCAGTCGGAACTGGCAGCTTATGATGATGACCTGGGACATGGCATTACTTATGGCAGTGTTGAAGCGATAGTAGAAGATTCTTTCGACAGTCAGGATGGAAAAGATGACTTCAACATGGTCAATGCACCAAATGTCAGCGGTTCGGAATTTGACAATCTCCTTAAAAATATGGGAAAAGAAAAAATAAGCAATGCAGTGGATCTTGCGGAATTTTATACAAGATATACCGGAAATATCCTGAATTACAGTTTTAAGACAGAAAATAAAGATGAACTGACACTTGCCTGTTTCAAAAGCGGAAATTCCTATTATCTGCTGAAAAATAATAAAGAAGCGGAACTTGTCCGTTTATCCGCAGAAGATGAAATTGCGACAGAGATAGAATCCTATCCGGTTACAGCCATTAATATCGGAAAAAGTGATCTGGAAAATGCATCTACCACAAGGGAAAGTCTGGTAATACCGGAAGGCATAAAGAACATAAAATTATTAAAAGTCAATACCCTGCAGTATGTGCAGATACCGGACAGTGTGGAATCGGTAGAAAATATCGATGGAAACTTTTGTCTGACGGTATTTGGCAGCAGTAATGTGGAGAAGTATGCCAGACAGCAGAATAAACTGTTTGTAGAAGGAACGATTGAAAGTGATTTGCAGACCGGTCAGCAGCTGGCAACAGCGATGGAAGCATATGAGAAATGGGCGAAAAAGGAAGAGTATAAAAAATTTGCACTGGCATATATAGATAATGATCAGATACCGGAATTGGTATTGCAATATAGTACAAGCCATCATGCAAATGTAAGGATAAAGGAGTAAAAATATGCATAAGAAAACAATTCTTATGGCAGGCATATTCGGTATGCTTGCCACGTCCTCTGTATTTGCAGAGGAATTTCCCATCGAGGGAGTAACCATCGAGGGAAGCACCGAGATAGCCATAGGAGAGGTAGATGAGAATGGAAATCCGATACCGATTACGATTGGAAACACTCTGACCGAAGAAGAAAAAGAGCAGAGAAAACCAGTCCTGTCCATAGAAGAAACAGGAGAGGGGTATTCCGTCACAGTGGAACTGTCAGAAGCAGGGAAAAATAACGGAGATGCACTGGTAGACCTTACCGTGACGGATTCTGGTGGAAATGAGGTATACTTTGAAAAAGTAGCGGCATTAGAAGATGAGAAGCATGAAACAGCGATGGTAGAATCGGTTGCTGTTTCGAGCTTCTCTTTTTCTGTGTTATCTGTTTCAGATGAAAAATTCCCGGTTATGATACCGGAGCAGAATCTTTCTGTTCGATGATAGAAGTGATATCTTCGATGCTTTTATCGGTCGCAGCTGAGATTTGTTCCGCAGAAAGACCATTCCGGTACATGGTAAGGATAATCTTGGTTTCCCCACGGGATTCGCCCCTTGCCTCGCCGATGGCAATGCCTTCTTCCTTAATGCCCTGACTTAAACTGCACATAGTATCTACTTCCTTTCTCAAATCATGCTCCAGGGGAATGTCATATTCCCTGTCAATAATTGCAAGTTTCTGTTCCACCGGCAGGTTCTGGGATAATAATGCACCCAGAAGCCGGTGGAGTTCATAGGTGTCATCGTGTTCCGGCAGTTCATCGGTCAGACCGATCAGGATGATGTTCAGTAAATCCAGATTGCCCCGCCACGGAAAGGAACCGATCAGATCGTCCCTGGTCAGATGAATATGGCACATGCTGTTTGTATCCATGTTCATGCAGATCCAGATGGAATAGACCTGTCTGATGCCATCGTAGTCAGAGTTTTCAAAATCCCGTTCTTTCTGGGAAGAAATGAGTCTGCTGGCATAAAAGACTGCCCGGTTCAGGATAGCATATCTGGCAGGTTCGGATCTCTGAGCTTCCACATTTATGATAATCTGGGATAAGCCGTTTTTCATGCGGACATAGAAAACAATGTCAAAACGGATCAGACCTTCGTGAAGTTCGGAAGCTTCGGTGTTGAATCCGACAATCCGGGTGCCGTTTTTCCGTAAAACGGCATTGGTCAGTCCGGGTTCTACCGGAACGGTGAGGATCAGCGGTTCGCCCTCAATCAGTGGAACAACGTCTTCCGGATGCATGCCGTGGAATTCCTCCACGGTTTTAATCAGGATGTGGGCCAGAATGTACTTCTGTCCCAGCAAACGTTTGGCACAGGCATCATACTGTGCTTCTTTGCCGGTTGCAGTAATCGAGTTTCTTAATGCTGTATTCAAAGGTATCTCCTTTCTTATCTCCCGGAGATACAGCCATAACTATAGTATAGCCTATCCAGGAAGGAAAAACAAGAACAAAATGCTGCATTACAGCAGATCCGAGAATAAAAAGAATTATGCCAGATTGTTTCAAAAGAAGGATTGTGTTATACTGAAACTAAATCAGCATAGTAGGTAATTGCGAAACACTTAAATTTTTGTAAATGCATATGCAAATGAAACATTACACGAAGGCACGCTCCCGCTACATTCGGCTATGGCACTAGGGAATCTTCCCGGTTTACCGGGTCCCTCCCTAGTGCGTGGGTAGCGGTACTAAATACCGACTGTACTAAGGAATCTTCCCAATAATTGGGTCCCTCCTTAGTACCTACCTCATAGTACCTTCTTAGTAATTGTTCGATTTGCATATACAATAAAGATAAATTATGAGTTTCGTAATTACCTGATAAAGATAAATTTATTATACAGGAAAAGCGTTTTAAAGTAAAGATTGTGTAAAAAAGTAAAATTTCTATTTACATTACGATTAAATTTGTTTAATATATTTTAAGAGGCAGAGATTGTATGCTCTGTAAAAAATATAGGAACTAAAGGCGGGTAAGCGTATGTTTGTATATGTGGTAGAAGATGATGAAAATATGAGTGATTTAGAATGTTATACACTCACAAACAACGGATATGAAGTAAAACCTTTATATACAGCAAAAGAATTTGAACAGGAACTGAAGAAGAGAATACCGGATATGATTATTCTGGATATTATGCTTCCGGATGAGAACGGCATCCGTATGCTGGTGAAGCTCAGACAGGCGGAATCCACCAGGGATATCCCGGTCATGATGGTAACAGCCAGAAGCAGTGAGGTGGAAAAGGTCAAATGCCTGGATGCCGGTGCGGATGATTATGTTACGAAGCCTTTTGGAGTGCTGGAATTTAATTCAAGGGTAAAGGCATTGTTCCGGAGAAGTATGAAGAATTCAAACTTCAATCTGATTCAGGTAGGGGATATTGTACTGGATGATGACAGAAGAATTGTCACGGTAGGGGAAGAAGAGAAAAATGTAACATTTAAGGAATATGAATTATTAAAGTATCTGATGATAAATAAGGGAATTGTTCTGTCAAGGGATAAGATCATGGAAGCTGTCTGGGGATTTGATTTTCAAGGCGAATCGAGAACGGTTGATATGCATATAAAGACATTACGGCAGAAAATCGGAAGTGAACGGAACAGAATAAAAACAGTCCGGAATGTGGGATACAAAATTGAATAATCAGAAAAAGACAGGTGAAGGAAAATGGAAGAAAAAGAATATTTAGATTTATCCGTACATGAGATGAAAAATATTTTAGCGGCAATCAGCGGATATTCGGAGTTTATTTATCGTGGACTGGTTCATGGCCCGAAAGCACTGGAAATGGCAGGAAAGATTAAACATATGTCGGATATTCTGGCGGCATATACGGATAAAAAATATATGTACGATTTATTAAAAGCAGATCTGTATACACCCGACAGAGTATGGATTTCACTGCAGGAGGAACTGGAAAATGTCAGGAGCGATGTGCAGATGAAAGTACATAAGAAAGTAAATATGGAACTGACATGTGACGGTGTGGATAAATTATATGGGGACAAACTTCTGGTACGGGAGCTTTTTTTTGCACTACTGGAAAATGCGGCAAGGTATATGCCGGAGGAATCCACAGTAAGAATCCGGAGTTTTAAGGAGGATAAAAATCCGGTGATTTTGTTTGCAAATGCATCGGAGGAACTGACAAAAGATCAGATAAAAAATTTTACAGAACCATATTACCGGATTGATAAAGCGGCATCCAGACGGATGGGCGGACAGGGATTCGGACTTCCGGTTGCAGATCAGATCATGAGAGTGCATCAGGGAAGAATGGAACTGGAGTATAAAGAGCATACGATGAATGTAAGATTATACTTTACGAAACATGCATAACAAAAGAGGAAAGAAGGAAGAGATTTGTACAGAGATATTATTGCAGGGCTTGCTTCCTGGAAGGATAAAGCAGACAGACAGCCGGCGGTGGTTACAGGAGCAGTATCTGTTGGAAAAACAACAGCAGTGAAAGAATTTGCAGAAAGATTTTATAATAAATTAATCATTTTTGATTTGCAAAAAGATCCTTCCATCCTGAGCGGGGAACTGACAAGAAAGAATTTTGATGAAAAGACACAGGCATATATGGATGTGACAGAAAGCAAGGAAGATATTCTTGTAGTTATTGACCATCTGGATACGGAGAAAGTGGGAAACCATCAGGCAGCAGAGGTTTTGCGGTTTATCTGCTATAATCTGATGGATTATAATGTCTGTGTGATAACATCATTAAATGTATGGCGGATTTTTTCGGAAGGTCTGCTTGCAAGATTTGACCTGTTTGAGATGTATCCGGTCAGTTTAAGGGAATTTCTGATTATTAACCGGGACAGGGAACTGTTAGAATGTGTGGAACATATGACGGAGAAGGAACTTACAGAAGAACAGATGGCAAAGATGCTGCGGTATATGAAGGTATATCTGTTTACCGGAGGAATGCCGTTAGCAATACAGACCTATATGGATACCCGTGATATTGGGGCTGTTACGGAAGCAAAAAAGAAGATTGCGGAAAATTACCTGGGACTGATTGAAAAAATTCCGGATATAAGACTGCGCAAAAAGGCGAAGGATATCTACCTTTCCATCTGCGAACCGTTACAGAAGGAGGACAAAAGATACCGTTATCGTAAAACATGGATGCTTCAGAAGCACGGATATGATGAGGCTGTAGAATGGCTTTGTGATAAGGGACTGATTCTCAGGATGGATCGTTGTGTCAGTGCCGGCAGTGGACAGAATGGAAAAGAATTCCGGCTTTATTATAATGATATCGGGATTCTGACCTGGTTCTGTAAAATCCGGTTTGCCGATATTGCAGGTGTGCAGGATATTTACCAGCTGGGAAATGGTGCATTGATAGAACAGGCGGTTTTACAGCAGCTGAGGGTGTCGGAGTTAAGTGAAGTGACGGGATTTTTAACCGATGAAAATGAGAAATCAGAAGTCATTTTTCTCTGTCGGAGTGAAAAGGAGACAGTGCCGGTCAGGACTGGAAGAAAAGAAAATGTTTCGGTACAGTATCCAATGACCGTATGTATTACATGGGATAAGGCAAAAGTATATGAGAAGCAGATCAGCATCCCGCTTTTTGCCGTGTGGAATCTGTAATAATAAACCAGCGGAGGAAATATATATAATATACAGGAAAATGCAGAGGTCTGTTCATGAAGACGGGAGCAAAGAAAATAATTTATGTGGCAGGAATGATTGTTCTGTATATCATTGCATTAAAAGCCGGACATACCGGAAATGTGGAAAATATAAAAGATGTAGCTGGACATATCCTGCAAAATCAGGAAAATGTCCTGAAGGATGACAGTGTGAAAAAAGTAGCCCTTACCTTTGATGATGGTCCGGGAAGCAGTACAGAGCGGCTTCTGGATGAATTGCAAAAAAGAAATGTCAGGGCTACTTTTTTTGTAGTGGGGGAGAAAGTGGAAGAATATCCGGACACTTTAAGAAGAATGAAGGAAGAAGGACATATCATAGGCAACCATACTTACAGTCATATACAGCTTACCGGGGTATCCTGTGAAAGTGCAATTGAGGAGGTACAGAAAAACAGCAGGGTAATTGAAGAAATAACAGGGGAAAGACCATTGTTCTTACGTCCGCCCTACGGGGAATGTACGAAAAAAATGAAGGAGCAGCTGGATATGTTTGTCGTTCTGTGGGACGTAGATCCCCTGGACTGGAGTGTTCAGAATACCGACTTGGTAACGGAGCGTGTTCTGAAACAGGTAAAAGAAAATGATATTATTCTGCTGCATGATATCTTTGATACCTCTGTGGATGCGGCTGTCCGGATCGTGGATGCACTGCAGCAGGAACAGTATGAATTTGTGACCGTGGATGAATTATTGTTTCCATAAAACAGTTGAAAATGAGAGAGTGTCGTGCTATACTTAAATAGTATATATATGGATAAAACAAAGGAAAGTTTTAAAAATTATAATCTGGAGGACAATAATAAGATGGAAAAGATTAAGATGACAACACCATTAGTTGAGATGGACGGGGATGAAATGACAAGAATCCTTTGGAAATGGATTAAGGATGAGTTATTACTTCCGTTTATAGATTTAAAAACTGAGTACTATGATTTGGGACTTGAATACAGAAATGCGACGGACGATAAAGTTACGACAGAATCTGCAGAAGCAACCAAAAAATATGGTGTAGCCGTAAAATGTGCAACAATCACTCCTAATGCAGCAAGAATGACAGAATATGATCTGAAGGAAATGTGGAAGAGTCCGAATGGAACGATCCGTGCCATTCTTGATGGAACAGTATTTCGTGCTCCGATTATCGTAAAGGGAATTGAACCGTATGTAAAGACATGGAAAAAACCAATCACAATCGCAAGACATGCATATGGTGATGTATACAAGGCTTCTGAAATGAAGATTCCGGGTGCAGGAAAGGCAGAACTTGTCTATACAGCAGAAGATGGCACAGAATCAAGGGAACTGATTCATGAATTCAAGGGTGCAGGCATTATCCAGGGCCAGCACAATCTGGTTGGTTCTATTGAGAGCTTTGCAAGAAGCTGTTTTAACTATGCACTTGATACAAAGCAGGACGTATGGTTTGCAACCAAAGATACCATTTCAAAGAAATATGATCATACTTTTAAAGATATCTTCCAGGAAATTTATGATCAGGAATATGATGAGAAATTCAAAGAAGCAGGGATTGAATACTTCTACACCCTGATTGATGATGCCGTTGCAAGGGTGATCCGTTCCGAAGGAGGATATATCTGGGCATGCAAGAATTATGACGGTGATGTTATGAGCGATATGGTAGCAACTGCATTCGGTTCTTTATCCATGATGACTTCCGTACTGGTATCTCCACAGGGCTACTATGAATATGAAGCAGCACATGGTACGGTTCAGAGACATTATTACAGACATTTAAAAGGTGAGAAGACATCCACCAATCCGATTGCAACCATCTTTGCATGGACAGGCGCTTTGAGAAAACGTGGTGAGATGGATGGAATCAAAGAACTTCAGGAGTTTGCAGATAAGCTTGAACGTGCCTGCATTAAGACAATCGAAGACGGCCAGATGACAAATGATCTTGCCATTATCACAACAATGGAAAATCCGACTGTGTTAAACAGCGAAGACTTTATCAAAGCAATCAGAAAGACTTTAGAAGAGATGCTGTAAAACATAACACATACCGATATGGCTGCCTGTGCAGCCATATCTTTTGAAAATCCGATTGTATTTTTCTTTTTGGAGGAAAGAAGATGGAAAGAAAAAAGCCTGAACCACATGAATTTTACAGACATTTTAAAAACAAATTATATCAGGTCATTGCCGTTGCACAACATTCAGAAACCGGGGAAGAACTTGTGATATACCAGGCATTGTATGGCTCGTATGGTATCTACGCAAGACCGCTTGAGATGTTTATGAGTGAAGTGGATCATGAAAAATATCCGATGGTAAAGCAGAAATACCGTTTTGAGAAAGTGATTCCGGGAGAGACAGATTCTGGTATGGATATTGCAAAAACATCGGTGGAAACTCCTGAAAAAGCAGAAGTTTTACCGGAATCCGTGATACTGCCGGAGGAGGAACGTCCGAATCCTGATTTGATGGAATTTCTGGATGCAGATACCTTTGAACAGAAAAAGCGGATTCTGATCGGAATGAGAAACCGGATTACAGACCGGCTGATTGATGATCTGGCGGCCGCACTCGATGTAACGGTGGAGGATGGGGATCTGGATGAAAGATACCGGAATCTCCTGTTCTGCGTAGACACGATGGAACGGTTTGAAGTAAACAGGTTGAGGTAATGAAGTGAAAAACAGACTAAAGTATCGTCGGAAAAAACCGATATAAGTTTCAGATTGTGAGGAAAGGAGAAGGATTTATGAAACAGATATTAAAATACTGGAAACAGCTCCTGGGAGTTGTGATAGTATTAGCAGTTTCCTTTATCGGAATGGGAAGTATTATGGCGGCTTCCGTAGGTATTTCCATAATGTCGGCGGATACTCCGGATAATCAGGTAAACCTGACATCCTGGGAAGTGGGACATATGGAATACTTTGCCGCATCCGTTACTGGCGTGGATGATTTAAATCCGGATGAGATACAATGGACAAGTGATGATCAGGATATCGTCAGTGTCAGCAATACGACCGGGCAGTATGTTTATCTGAAGGCAACCGGTGCAGGAACGACAAAGATAACCGCCAGCTACACCTTTGATAATAATGGAGTAGAGGTTACAAAATCAGATGTATTGACAATTACCGTAAAGCTTGGTGTAACAAATGATTTATCCAACGGATTCATCCAGCTTGCATCCATCGGCAGCAAGGCGGTGATTTCAACTAACTATAAGTCAGACGAGGATCTGCTCTGGAGTTCGGATGACAGTGATGTTGTTTCCGTTGCGTCCAACGGTGATGGAACAGGAACTGTAACAGCGGTATCCGGTGGTTCAGCAACCATTACTATCAGAACACCGGACAACAACCAGTACTGTACCTTTGATGTTCTGGTAAATATCAGATTTACAGAGGCAATGAAACTGGAAACCATGCAGATTAATCCGGGTACTTATACGGATGTTGTGACAGGAACAACAAACGCAAGTGCGAATAAGGATGTCACCATTACCAGTGCAAATGAAGATTATCTGGTCGTGGACAGTGACGGATATGCATATGGTGAAACAGCAGGATACGTTCTGTTGTATGCTTATCCAAAATATGATTATTCAAAGACTGCATTTGCAGATCTTACACCGGCAGAACTGGCAGCAAGATTCGGTGATTCCGTCAATGTTATGGTTAAGTTCGGTATTACAAACGGCGATTTGTATACAGCAGTCGGTGATACCGTACAGCTGAAAACCAATGCATCCGAGGATGATTTAAAGGGTGTAAACTGGACTTCGGATAATACAAACATTGTAGCAGTGGATGCGGACGGCGTGCTGACCGCAAGAGCAAGCGGTACGGCAAACGTTACGGCAACACTTGACAGTAAGACACTGATAGACGGACAGAGAATGCATTCTTCCGCAATCAAGGTTACGGTTATTGATTCCTTTGCCATAAGCGAAACGGAACATATGATGAACGTCGGGGAAAGCTTTGATTTGTATGCGATTGTAACAGATCAGAAGGCAAATGTTACCTGGACTTCATCCGATGAGTCGATAGCAACAGTTACATTATCAGATACAGATAAATATACCGTAACCGTAACGGGTGTGAAAAAAGGAAATGCAGTAATCAAGGCTATTCAGGAAGTAAACGGGGTAAAGAAATATGCAGAATGTCAGGTAAGTATCAACGAACCGGTTCAGAATATCACACTGGTTCCGACAGAACTTGAGATTGATAAAGGGGAACAGTATCCGTTAAAACTTATTTTTGAACCAGAAAAGGCAGATAATACACAGGTTATCTGGGTATCCTCCGATGAATCGGTAGCCACGGTTTCAGATGCCGGTGTTATCTCAGCTGTTGATGGTGGTGACTGTACGATTTCCGTAGTTACACTGGACGGTGTCAAAGTGGCATCCTGTAAGCTGCATGTCAGAGTGCCGGTAACAGCTATTACACTTTCTGAAACCAGGGTAAGATGCAGTCTTTCACTTGGAACATATCAGTTGTCCTATAACATTCTTCCGGAAGGAAATGGTGTAAATAAGAACGTTGTCTGGGAATCATCCAATCCAAGCGTTCTTACCGTAGATAAGAATGGTTTTGTAACTTTCGTTGCACCGGGAAATGCAACCGTTCTCTGTCAGACAGAGGATACCGGAACAGACGGAATCAATCTGGTGGCAACCTGTGAGTTCGTAATTGAACAGCCGGTAACATCTGTATCCCTCGATTATACGGATGTTACATTGAAAATTGGTGAGACTTTAAGACTTACATCGACCGTTCTTCCAAAGGACGCAACGAATAAAGAACTGACCTGGGTTTCTTCCAATACCTCCGTGGTAACGGTAGAAGACGGTCTTTTAACCGCAGTAGCAGGCGGTGATGCAGCTGTTCTGGTTCAGTCAGTGGACAGTGGTGTAACTGCACTATGTAATGTAAAAGTTTACCAGCCGGTTACAAGTGTAACCATAAGCAGTGAAGTGATGGAAGTGCGTAGGGGAACGGATTTCTGGCTGTATGCAACGGCAAATCCATCCAATGCGGATAACCCCGCAATATCATGGTCTTCTTCCAATTCAAATGTTGCTACCGTGGATTCCACTGGTAAAGTAACGACTTTGGATGCAGGAGAAACAACCATTACGGCAACCAGTATTGATACAGGTGTGTTTGCAACCTGTAAATTAACCGTACTCGAACCGGTAACCGGAATTTCACTAAATATTGAAAGTACGGCGATTTATAAAGGAAGTAAATTTGTACTGATACCGACGGTTACACCGATTGATGCGGATAATAAATCCGTAACCTATACCTCGAGTGATCCGGATATCGCCAGCGTAGATGCGAATGGTATTGTAACCGGATTAAAAGGAGGAAAATGTATTATTCTTGCAACCACCGTGGAAAGAGGTCTGGTGGCAAGTTGTGAAGTAGAAGTATATGAATTTGTTACAGCCGTTAAGATTCAGGGAGCTACTGGAAATATCAATTATGGCGAAACCCGTATGCTGACAGCAGATGTAACACCTGATTCCGCAACCAATACCGGAGTTAACTGGTCATCCAGTAACAATGGTGTTATCCAGGTAACGAACAGAGGTGTGGTTACAGCGGTAGGATACGGAACAGCAGTCATAACTGCGATGGCAGCGGATGGCAGCGGTGTCTATGATCAGGTTACCTATACCTGTATCAAGCCGGTAAGCTCTATTCAGGTATCTCCGTCCTATGTCACCATGCTGGAAGGAAAAACGGTCAATGTAACTGCGACAGTATCTCCGTCCGATGCGACCTATACCAATATTGCGTGGTCATCTTCTGATGAAGCCATCGCATACGTGGATTACAATGGCGGAATTACAGGTGTAAAGGCAGGTACCTGTTATGTATATGCAACTTCAACCGATGGAAATAATGTTACGGCAATCGTTAAGGTAACCGTAAAACCGGTCATTGCGGCAACAGGTGTTAGAATCAGTTCAGGTACACTGACACTGCTTCCGGGTCAGACATCTTCCTTGAAATACAAGCTGAAGCCATCGAATTCAACAGATACGATCGAATGGATTACATCAGATCCGGCAGTGGCAACCGTATCTTCTAGTGGTGTAGTAACTGCAAGAGGTCAGGGAAGCTGTGAGATTTATTGTATTTCCTCTTCGGGAGCAGAAGGTGTTTGTGAATTAAATGTAGTGGCATTGAATGCGACACATATTACACTGGAACAGTACGACTCTTATACACTTGATGTATTTGGGGCAAGCGGAAGAATTAAATGGTATACAAATAACAACAGAATTGCAACCGTATCATCCAATGGTACAGTAATCGGAAGAAAGCCGGGAACAACAACGATCACGGCAAATATCGACGGAAAACTGCTGTACTGTACGGTAACGGTAACAAAACTTAAGAAATATTAATTCAAAAGTGAATCAGAATAAAAGAACTCCTTCCAGAGCAATATCCGGAAAGAGTTCTTTTTATATCTGAAATTAATGAGATTTGATATTGGCAAATCCAATGAGAAGGAACAGGAATGGTACGGTAATCGGTTGCGAGATATTGACGAAGGCCATGGCGGAATAAGCAAGGATTGCAATTCCGGCCGCACCAAAGAAAGCATTTTCCTGTCTGCGGCGGAAACAGCGGATAACGGAAAACAGGACAAGCAGCAGGTAGAAGACCAGACCGGCAAGACCAATCGTTACCAGATAGTTAAGATATTCATTATGTGCGCTTGCGTAATACGAACCGAGGCTGGTCATTTCCGGCTCAAAATACTTATAGAGCAGGAGTGTTGTCGTATCAGGGCCGGCTCCGAAGAGAATGGTCAGAAATGGAGAAGCTGCGAAAATCTGTAACAGCCAGCTCCACACATAGCCGCGATCCGATCCCCAGTGATCGTTAAAGCGGAGATATCCTTCCAGGTTCCCAAGTGCCGTCCGGGTATCGAAAAAGCTGAAATACACGAACAGGAATAGCAGGGCAAGCAGAATCAGAATGCATACAGTCATGCAGGCATACTTTAAAAATCCGGGCGGGTTCATCTCTCTGGCATGGAAAAAGCGGGAGAGACAGAACAGGATAACGGCAAAAATCAGGACGGACAGCATGACTGGCATAGCCGTCATCATTGCAGTCAGATCTGACGGGGTACGCATATCAGCAGACAGCATCGGAAGAAGCTGGAACAGAGCGGCAGCACAGCAGTAAATCCATAATAAAAAGCTGTAGGAAAGCAATGCTGCACGGTCGGAGAGAGCAAAAACCAGAAGGACTGCAAGGGCGGTGGCGAGTCCGAGGTAGGCACTGTCACTGTTTGCACAGAAAACACCCAGAATCCCGAAGAAACAGCCTGCTCCGTACAGAACTTGTTCATTCTTTGCGGAAGTATGACAGAACAGGTACATGCAGACCGGCAGATACACAGATAAAAATGCGGAAAATACATCAACATGTCCAAAAGTAGCGATATACATAACGGAAGTTCCGGCAGCCATATCCTTATAAAAATCCAGAACATCATATCCGCAGAACTGGAACAGGCTCATGACGGAGCAAAGAATCAGAATGGCCGGAAAGGAATACAGAATAGGGCGGGTAATGGTCATATACCTTGTAATTCCGTAATAAAGCATGCCGCAGAGCAGCAGAAATAAAAGCCCGATGTGTTTGCCGGAAGAACCGGTAAATGAGGCATATTTCCACTCTGAGAGCAGGCAGGATATGGTACTTGAGCCGAGAAATAAAAGCATGATAATGTCTGTCTTTGAAAGAGTTATTTTCTTTTTCAAATCCACGGAAGTCATTTTGTAATACAGTGCTGCGAAAAATATCGCAAGGCACAGTACGGCAAAAGTATAGTATTTTGTGATTGTGATATTGAAATAGTGATCATCAAAAATAAGCGGAAATACCGTAAGAAATAAGATGGTCAGCAGATTGACAGTATTTGATTTTTTCATAAGCAGAATCCTCTTTCCAAATAGTAATAATAACAGATTGAGTTTAGCATAGCTTTGAAAAAAAAACAATATTTTCCATTAATAATGTATTGACTTTTGAAATTTTAATGATATACTTCTATAACAAAGAGAAATATTGATTGAACACGCTGACGAGAAGAGTAGCATATACAGAACATACAGAGAGAAACACAGGGTGCTGGAAGTGTTTTATGGAAAGATATGTGAAAACTACCTCTGAGTGGCCCTAATCCGGTCCGGTGATTCCGTTATCATCATGAAAGTGGCTTTTCCTATTTTATAGTAGAAGAGCAAGCAGGGTGGAACCGCGAAGAATATTCGTCCCGCAACAGAAGTTGCGGGATTTTTTTCGTCTCGTTTCCTATGATTTCCGGAAGGTTCTGTGAAATCAGTTCAAATCAATGATATAATCGCAAAAAGTGAGGTAATAAGAATGAAGATTACATTAAAAGATGGTTCTGTAAAAGAATATGAATCTGCAATGTCCATTATTGAGATTGCAAAGGATATCAGCGAAGGACTTGCAAGAGTGGCATGTGCCGGAGAAATAAACGGAGAGGTGGCAGACCTTCGTACCGTTGTGGATAAAGACTGTGAGTTAAGCATTCTGACTTTCGATGATGAGGCAGGAAAGGCAGCTTACCGCCACACCTGTTCCCATGTACTGGCAGAAGCAGTAAAAAGACTGTATCCGGAAGCAAAACTGGCAATCGGACCGTCTATTGATACCGGATTCTATTATGATTTTGACCATGAATCATTTTCAAGGGAAGATTTGGACAAGATTGAAGCCGAGATGAAGAAAATCATCAAAGAAGGTGCAGAAATCAAGCGTTTCGAGCTCCCGAGAGAAGAAGCCATCAAGTTTATGGAAGAAAGAGAAGAACCTTATAAAGCAGAATTAATTCGTGACCTTCCGGAAGAAGCCGTAATCAGCTTCTATAGCCAGGGAGATTTCACAGATCTGTGTGCAGGCCCTCATCTTATGAGTACAAAGACCATCAAGGCATTTAAGCTGATTTCTTCCTCAGGAGCATATTGGAGAGGCTCAGAGAAGAATAAGATGCTTTCCAGAATTTACGGAACGGCATATACAAAGAAAGCGGATCTGGACGCATATCTGGAGCATCTGGAAGATATCAAGAAGCGTGACCATAATAAGCTCGGACGTGAGATGGAAATCTTTACAACCGTAGATGTTATCGGACAGGGACTTCCGCTTATCATGCCGAACGGTGTTATCATTATGAACGAATTAAAGAGATGGATTGAGGATGAGGAAACAAAGAGAGGTTACATGAGAACACAGACTCCTTTGATGGCAAAATCCGATTTATATAAGATTTCCGGACATTGGGATCATTACAAAGATGGTATGTTTGTACTCGGCGATGAAGAGAAGGAAGATGAAGTATTTGCCCTTCGTCCGATGACCTGCCCATTCCAGTATTATGTATACAAGGCAAGCCAGAAGAGCTACAGGGACCTTCCTTGCAGATATGGTGAAACCTCCACCTTATTCCGTAACGAGGATTCCGGAGAAATGCATGGTCTGACAAGAGTACGTCAGTTTACGATTTCCGAGGGACATTTAATTGTACGTCCTGACCAGATGGTAAAGGAATTTAAAGACTGTATCGCACTGGCACAGTACTGCCTGCAGACGCTCGGCGTGGAAGAAGATGTAACATATCATCTTTCCAAATGGGATCCTTCCAATAAAGAAAAATACATCGGTGCACCGGAAGTATGGGAAGAAACAGAAGGTCATATCAGACAGATGCTTACGGAATTAAATATCCCATTCGTAGAAGATGTGGGAGAAGCTGCATTCTACGGACCAAAGGTAGATATCAACGCAAAGAACGTATATGGAAAAGAAGATACCATGATTACCATTCAGTGGGATGCACTTCTTGCAGAGCAGTTTGATATGTATTATATCGACGAAAACGGTGACAAGAAGAGACCTTACATTATTCACAGAACATCCGTTGGATGCTATGAGAGAACAATCGCATGGCTGATTGAAAAATATGCAGGATTATTCCCTACATGGCTGTGTCCGGAACAGGTAAGAGTTCTTCCAATTTCTGAAAAATATGCGGATTACGCAAACAAAGTCAATGCAGAACTAGTGGCAAACGGTATCCGGAGCAGTGTGGACAACCGTTCCGAAAAGATTGGATTCAAGATTCGTGATGCAAGATTGAAGAGAGTTCCTTATATGTTAGTCGTAGGACAGAAGGAAGAAGAAGAAAATGTGGTATCTGTAAGAAGCAGATATTTAGGTGATGAGGGCCAGAAATCACTGGATACCTTTGTAAATGATATCTGTAAGGAAATCAGAACCAAGGAAATCCGTAAAATACAGGTAGAAGAAGCAGCAAAATAATATGAGGTGCTGATTTGAAAGAAAAAATACAGAACTTTTTTTACTATTATAAGTTTCATGTATTGGCAGTTCTTTTCGTTATCCTGGTAATAGCAGTTCTTGTAAGGGATAAAAGCCAGGGACAGCAGGTAAATTTGGTTATTGCAGATGAAACCTCAGAGATGAATCTGGAAACGGCAGGAAATCTGCTGCGGGATTTTGAGAAAACTGCAGGTTTAAAAGATGGGGAAGCGGGATTTTATTATAAGACGATGTTTCTTGACCAGAAGAATTTCCAGGATGTTAATCTTGAAATAGCAGGAGTATCGGATTATAACACTTCCCTGACAAATGGCGAAATCGATTTGATAATAAATACCGTGGATCAGATCGGTGAGCCGTCTGTATTTCTCGATGAGATATTTTCTGCGGAGGAACTGGATGGGATGCAGTCATTTCTTTATCTTACGGATGAGCGTTCTGCCGGCCTTGTTTTTGACAAATGTCCGAAGGCAAAAGAATATTTCGGAGACGATTATCCATCGCCGAATCATTATATCCTGCAGGTAGCTGCCGGTTCAAAAGACAAACAGATGGTAAAAGAGTTTATTAAGTATCTGATTACAGAATAAAGCAAAAAGAAAGCCGTTACTTTTAGGTAATGGCTTTCTTTGGCTTTATTCGTATTTTTTTCCCCATACACAGATATGATGGTTGTCTGTTCCGGTTAATACCAGAGCCGGCTTCCAGGCCTCATAATCCCAGGCAGGGAGGACCTTTAACAGTTCTGTGGAAGGTCCGTAGGTAATCTTTATGGTAAATTCATCCGCAAGTTCCCAGTGAATCCGGATGGAATTTGCAAGAAAACCGCTGCCGTCCGGATGAAGTGACATTTTTACAGATGTCAGCATTCCCTGCGGAACGGTTGGGGTAAGCCGGATCCGTTCATAATTGCCGCATACCATATCAGCAGAGACCGGCTGGGCTTTTTCGCCCGAATAGATTTCCGGTGAAACAACCGGCCAGCCATCACTGGTCCACAGCATTTTGCGGATATGAAGGGTGGAAGGTTCTTCCCCGCGGAAATTATGTTCCCGGATATGGCAGATAAGATACCATTCGTCATCAGAATCATGGAGTACGGAATTATGTCCCGGCCCCATAAATCCAACCGGATCGTCATCAAATTTATAACCGCATGCCGGCATATAGCCGATGCTGCAGTCACCGTCGTCCAAATCGGTCATATTCCTGCCGTTATGGTCAAGGTACGGACCGGTTACATTCCGGCTGCGTCCTACACGGATATTGTAATCACTGCGCAGGGAAGCATAGGATACAAACAGATAATAATAATCTGTCTTTTCGTTATAGATAATATACGGACCTTCGATTGCCCCGTCCGTCCATAACGGTCTTCTGGCAAGACAGATTCCCGGCTGTCCGGAAGTATCTCTGGCAAATCCGGTTTCTTTGTCAAGTTCGATGATATGGCATCCGCCCCAGAAAGAGCCATATACCATATACTGTTTTCCATTCCTGACATCTTCGATAATATTTGCATCAATGGCATTGACCGGCATGCTTTCATCCGAATGGAATACCACGCCTTTTGGAATAAAAGGTCCGTCTGCCTTATCCGATACGGCAAGGAAGATGCAGGAACGCTGTGATCCAAAAGAAGAATTAGAGCAATACAGGCGGTATTCATCCCCGACTTTTACGATATCCGGTGCCCAGATGGCATCGCTTCCGGTCCAGTCGATCGCTTCCTTTGGAGGGCTTTCCACGGCTTTTCCGAGTGTTTCCCAGACAATCATATCATGGGAACGCATACATTTTGCATCCGTACAATACAGAAAATAATCTTTCGATACTGGATCGTGATAAATCGCAGGATCGTGGGTAAACCAGGTACTATGAGCAGGTTCTTTCTGTCCCCACACCGGTTTTGCAGCCGGATGCAAGGGTTCTTTCGGATAAATAAAATCTGACATATTATACCTCCATTTCATGGTGATGATGATGTACAGGTACATATTCTTTCTTCAGTTTTGCTTTGATCATACTGCTTGTGATAATGAAAACAATGCCAAAAACAAAGAGTATGATGCCGGCAATTAAGAAGATAAAGATACCATTTTCAATATAAGATATGATATATTTGTATACATATTCCGGACTGATGGCAAGCTTTCGGTAGAATTTTGTAATATAGCAGAAAGCAGGGAGAATCAGAACGGAAATTGCTGATGACAATGCGCTGTATGCCAGGTAACGGAAGATTCGATTCTTCTTAAATGTATTCAGACGGAACAGAAGAATAATCAGTACGATGGAAAAGACAATCATACATGGCAGAATATACATCAGTAATTTATCAAACAACCGGAACATGGAAGCAATCTGATCAAAATAAGGAAGCTGGATTGCTGTTTTATAATATGCCATAACGGTTGAAGTAAAATTACGGATGACTTCATTCATATCTCCGTCTACGGCAAGGTTATTTTCACTTACATAAGCCTGGATATTCTCGGAAAGCTTCTGTTCCATGGCAGAAGTATCAAGGGTGTAAGGCTGGTTATTCATCATGGAGCTGGCATAGGTATTACAATAACTTGTCAGTTCATCCAGACTGAATACACCGGTAAAAATATCTTTTGATAACCCTGAGATAATGGCTTCATTCTCACATTCGTCCATCATGGTATTATAAACGGAATTATAATAGTTAGAATCTCCAAAAGCCCTGGTTATCTGGGAAATATTTGCAAATCCCGCTTTTACGCAGATAAACAGTGCAAGAACAGTCAGCGAGACTGCCAGCAGAAAACTGCTGATAATGCAAAAGAACTGTTTTAAGCGGGAATTATTTTTTGAATAATGATTTTCCTTAGTCATAAGTTTCTCCTTTAATCAACCACAGAAGGTCCTGATATCAAATCTGCATGAACCATGTACCGGTAAACAGTACTGGATAATGTATCAAAAGGATAGCAGGTGTAGAGAAGAAGCTGTTCATGATTGGTATAGAAATCATAGGCATTTTTATCAGAAACATCCACGGTTTCCGTGGAAACTACCTGATACTGGTAAATGCCATAACTGGTTTCAAGAGTGATAATATCGCCAATTTCAGAATACTGCAGACAGTTAAAATAAGAGTTGTTATGTGCTCCTAACATAATAAGTCCGCCTTCTCCCGGAAGAAATGTAGCAGGAACCTGTCCGGCTCCTTTTCTTAAAATATAACTATCATCACCCATGTATACAGAACAGTTTAATCCGATTTTCTCACAGCTTAAATATCCATAAAGAGAGCCTTCACTGATTTGGTCATAATCGCTGAGACGCACAGTCTGGGTTTCCGGAGGAACAGTGGTAGTTTCTTCTGTCGTAGTTTCCGGAGGAACAGTTGTAGTTTCCTCTGTTGTAGTTTCGATTGTGGTACTTTCTGCGTCCGTAGAAGTGCTTTCCGGTTCTCTGGGAGCAGGAGTGCTTCTGGTGGCAATAAAAATAACCATGATCAATGCGACCAGAAATAAGGCGATACAAAACAAAACAATCTTATGGTTTTTTAATTTCTGTAAAAATCCTTCCATGATAATCCTCCTCCTAGTCTACAATCGTTGGACCTGATACCAAATCGGCATGAACCATAAAACGGTAATCCGTACTTGCTAACATATCGAAAGGATAGCAGGTGTAGAGAAGAAGCTGTTCATGGTCTGTGAAGAAGTCGTAGGCATCCTTATCGGTTACATCGACTACTTCGGTTGAATTCACCTGATAAGTATAAGTGCCATAACTTGTTTCCATGGTAATAACAGTTCCGGTCTGAATATTCTTCAGACAATTAAAGAAGGTATTATTATGGGCACCGATCATAATGAGACTGCCAAAACCGGGCTGGTAAGTAGCGGTAACCTGTCCGGCACCAAGTTTCAGAATGGAATTGTCTGAGCCCATGTAGACAGGACAGTCAAGTCCAATATCCTGACATTTGACATAGGCATATAAATCCCCGTAATTTGCCTGCGGAACATCTGCACGCTTCACGGTATTATCATTTGAGATTTCAACCGATCCGGGATTAAAGGTATTGGCATAGTCAACACTGAAATCAGGGTCAGATTCTGTCATGATTAACTGTGTCACACCCGTTGCAAGTGATATCATATCTGAGGTTATCAGATAAACAATTCCATATGACAGAATAGAAAAAAATAATGGCATATAAACATATGCCATTATTTTATTAATTTTTCGGAATTTCCGATGATTATGCATTTACTAAGTCTTTTTTCTTAGCGATAACTGCGATACCAGCAACGGATAAGCCTAAGCCTGCAACGACTGCTGCTGTAGTTGAGAAGTCAACACCTGTCTTTGCGATGCTAGCGTCTGCAAGAACAACCTTACCATCCTTTGTAGCTACAGATGGCTTGCCTGATTTTGCATCGAAGCTAACCTTTACATTAACAGACTTAAGAGCTGCTGTTGAAGATACAAGATCCTGAACCTGCTTGAGAACTGTTGCGTTAGCCTTAAGTTCATCAACATTCTTGATACCTGCCTTGTCAACGATTTCTTTAGCCTTATCGATATTAGCGATTGCTGTCTTAGCATCTGCTGCTGAAACATTAACATTTTCATCTTCTAATACCTTCTGAACCTCTGCTACATAATTTGCAGAAACTTTACCATCTAATGCTTTGATGATATCCTTTTCTGCATCGTTTAAGCTTCCTGCTGCGAAAGCTGTTACTGCCATAGCAACTGTTAAAGCTGTTGTTGTTGCTACTGCTACTAATCTTTTAAACATAATATAACCTCCTTTTTTAAAAGATATAAGTATTTTATATCCAAAATGGCAATGTGTCAACAATTATTTACATATTTTTGAATTTTTTTAAGTACAAAAATAATTCTTTTCGTAGATACGGGTAAAAATAATGGCAGAAAATTAATGGATTTTATGATAAAAATATGGTATAATATAAAAGCTATATGAATAAATGAAAGGATTGAGAAATTATTATGAAATGTAAAGTTGAAAAAACAGAAAACGCAAATGAAG
>ENA-ORMN01000753-ORMN01000753.1-human-gut-metagenome-genome-assembly--contig:-NODE-753-length-35961-cov-4.820921_pt1 | contig 35961 bp, 33 predicted proteins | sample MGYA00242102_ERZ508993 | MGnify/ENA primary metagenome ERZ508993 (study PRJEB26280, sample SAMEA2338770) | human gut metagenome | biome: human gut; feature: human-associated habitat; material: faeces...
CACAAACACATATTTACATCAACTGCTATGCTTATGTTATCATGGATTTTTAAACTCAACAACTACATTTTTAAATTTTATGGATTTCTTTACCGTCCGCCTCCTGGGAATGAGACTATTTCTATTTTTTTCAGATACATCACCACCACAGTTTTGCAGCAACATATGTTCGATTGTAGCTTGAAAGCCTTTTCCCTTATGGCTTACAGGCTTTTTTATTTTTTACTTTTTGCCATATTTTACCGGATATATATGGCTATATATGGTATAATAGTTATATTTAGAGGTGACTATTATGCATTTAAGAAAAACAAAAACTAATAACGGACGCATCTATCTTGCAATTGTTGATTCTTTTTATGATAAACAGAAAAAAATGTCCCGTTCCAAAACAATTGAATCTCTGGGATATCTTGATGTTCTCGAAAAAGAATACGATGATCCAATTACTCACTTTCAAAAAAGAATTGAGCAGTTAAAAAAAGAAAAGCAGGAAAAGACTGCTCCGATCCACTTTACTTTTTATGACTCTGATCGGCTATGCCCCGGGGATGATCTGCGGAAAAATTTCGGCTATACTGCACTGAGCCAGATCTATCACGAACTTGGTATCCATACCTTTCTGGCCAATCGACAGCGCCATTCGAAAGAACAGTACGATGCCAACGCCATCATGAAGATGCTGGTCTATTCCCGGCTCCTTTTTCCTGCATCGAAAAGATCTTCTTATGATGGCAGAGAACGTTTTTTTGAAAAAACAGATTACTCCCTGGATGATACTTACCGCTGTCTTTCTTTTCTGAATAAGCACAAAGAAAATATGCAGGTCTGGATAAATGACAGGATCAAAAAGAATTACGGAAGGGATACCAGTCTGATCTATTACGATGTTACGAACTACTATTTCGAAACAGACGAGCAGAATGACTTTCTCCGCAAAGGGGTTTCCAAAGAACACCGTCCAGATCCAATCGTACAGATGGGACTGTTCATGGATAATCAGGGTATCCCTATCACTTACGAACTCTTTCCAGGAAACACTAACGACTGTCTGACCTACAGACCAAACTTCGGGCGTATCAAAAAGCAGTTTGACCTTGGCAGGGTGATCTCTATTGCTGACAAGGGGATGACGACGGGTGATAACATCTGGTATACGATCAATACTCCCACTCATGATGGATATGTTTTCAGTATGTCCATCCGGGGTGCTGAAAAAAGCATCAGAGACTATGTTCTTAAAGAAGATGACTATGAGTGGCTTGGTACGGAATATAAACGAAAATCCCGGAGATCTCCAAGAACAATACAGGTTACCTCTGTTACTGGAAAAAAAATAAAAAAACAGGTGGATGAAAAGCAGGTGGTCTTTTGGAGCGAAAAATATGCCAAAAGGGCAAAAGCAGACAGGGAAGCTGCACTGACAAAAGCCAGAGATCTCGCCAAAAATCCTGGAAATTATACAAGAGCCACATCTTACGGTGCTGCAAAGTACATCAAAAAAGTGGACTACGACAAAGAAACAGGAGAGATCCTTACTGCCACCTCTGTGTTGGACATTGATAAAGACAAAATCCGGGAAGAAGAAGCATTGGACGGTTACTATATGCTGTTGACCAGTGAAATGGAAACATCTGATGATAAGATCATCGACATGTACCGGGGATTATGGCGTATTGAAGAATCTTTTAAAATAACTAAAAGTGAGTTGGAAGCCAGACCCGTATATGTTTGGACAAGAGAACATATCGAAGCACATTTCCTGACCTGTTTTATAGCTTTGACAATTGCAAGGATACTTGAAAATAAGCTGGAGCGAAAATACAGTATCGGGACCATTCTGGCCTCTCTGTCTAAAGCCGAATGTAGTCTGATCCAGCAAAACTACTATCTGTTTGATTATTATGATGAGGTTCTAAAAGATATTGGAAAGAACATGGATATCGATTTCGGAAAACGTATCCGGACTCTGGGAGAAATAAAAAAAATTTTGGCAAAGACCAAAAAAGCAGAAAAAACACCATGAAAATCTGACAAACCAGAAAACCCGCCAAGCCCTGTAATTATTGGGTTTGACGGGTGTTTTTTGTCAATTTACCTGCAAAAGTCAGGATATACCTACATGATAACATATAAACAGCTCACTTTGGCAGAAATTTTTGAAGATTGCTAAAATAATTTCGACAACGACAAATATCAGTTTCTTTCACTTCTTGATGAAGCTATTAACCTTGATGAAATTATTCCTGTTTCTTTCGTGAATCATTTTCACGCCCGTACTGGAAGACCTCGCAAACATCAGCTCTATCCAATGCTCAAAGTTCTTCTGATTCAGCGTATTTTCTCAATCCCAACTAACACACTCCTGATTGTATTTCTGAAATATTCTCAGGAATCACGTGATTTCTGCGGTTTTGATGTTGTTTCAGATGGCTCCAAATTTACCCGCTTCAAACAGGATTTTTTATTGGACTTACGATCTATTCATCATTAGACAATTGAAAGCTTTTAAACGATCACATAACCTTGACGATTCCTATGATCCTTACAAAGCTACTTATAGCTCTATGCCAACTCATGCTGCTTCCAATCAGGCAATCCAGCAGATGTACATCAATAGGTATTTCTGCTATGCTTATAAATTTGGAATCATTACAAATGGGCTTGGCATTGTCCGCGACATTACTTTCTACAACAAAGATTTTCTCAAATCCCATCCAGATATCGTTGTTGAAAAGAAATCGGTTCCCCTGATAAAGATAAATCTCTTGCGGATTCAAAGGCACTGTTTCCAGTTTTGATTGATTTTTTCCAGAAACATCCACTTATTGAACCGAAGACGTTTCTTGGGGATGCAGCCTTTGATTCTGTTACCATCTATAAGTCCCTCTTTGAGAAAATCGGCTTTCAAAAGGCGTTTATTCCTCCAAAAAACAAGTTTTCTATAGATGGCACTGACTATCCAGTAAATGAGAACGGCATTCCATGCTGTCCTCCCGGTCCATCACTTCCGATGGATCGTGAAGAAAGTTAATCTCATTTGCGAAGCAAACTTCCCACAATGAAATTTGTATGCCCTAAAATGAAATGCTAGTACAATCCTGCTGACAAGTCAAAACGTCGCGTATGTCATTGTGACAATCCATGTACATCTTCTCCCTGTGGTCGAATGATCTATATTTATCCTGAAAAAAACCTTCGTGCCTATCTAGGAGTAGAACACGGCTCGCAGGAATGGGAAGATACCTACAAAATCCGTGGAAATGTGGAAAAATCAATCATTTCAAGGATAGTTTTTGCATTGCGAATCGTAAAACCCAGAATGAGAAAACACTCCATGCTGATTTACTCCTTGCAAGAATCACCCAGCTTGTTAATGTGCTCGTTGCTGATAAGATTCATCAGCACCAATACATTCGAAGCTTAAAGCCTTTGATCGCCTAATCTTCCATACTCATACACTCTTTTCTTCACAGCTTATCTGGGAAGCCTTTTTGTCGTGTCTAAATTTAAAACCATCTACTTTTCATCTTAAGAATCCTGCATTGCAGGACTCTTACTACATTTTTAATTAGGATTGTGAACGTGTTTCGCAATTACCTATTTTAATTACCTACGTTTTTTAACTTCACTTTCATATTATCATTATTTTTCATAAAATGCAACACATTTTTATTATATTTTTCTAGTTAACTCGCACATAGTTACTGTTCATAGGTGGTAAAATCTCTTGTAAAAAGTAACGAAATTTAAATTTTTAATCAATTTCATATAAAATAGTGCTAAAAAAGATTTGTGCACTCTTACAGTTACAGGCGGTGTATGATAGAATTGGTTAAAAGGCTGCAAGAACACTGCGCAAGAAATTCAATGAAGTTTACACAAAACTCTTGACACAATCATCAAAACGCATGTAACCTATTTTTATAACTTCAGGACAAATTGTCCAGAAGTTGACTCTTACTCTTCCTGCTCCTCCCGATTATCTTTTTCCCATCTCTGAATAATTATCTTGATTGCTCGCTTTCTTATTCTATTTATACTTGATTCAGACATTCCTTCTTTTATTATTTCTTTATACTGTTTTTTTTCTATATAGATTTCTTTTAATATTGCCTGCTCCTTCGGTGGCAATTGCAGATAATATAAATAGACATGCTTCACACGATCTATTAAGTCCATGATCTGAAGCATGTTCTGATGGATCTCTTCTTGATATTTTTTTCTTTGTCTTTCGTACATCAGATAAATATCATCAAGTCCCTTGTTTACTCCGCTTGCTTGAATTTCATTTTCTACTCCGGGACTTCTCATTTGCAGCATACCAATCAATTCGTCTGCGTCTTCATATTCTCGCGAAAGCATTTCTAATCTCTGGTGATATCCTTCCAACAATTCTTCCCGTTGGCTCAATATTTCAGTAACATCTTTCTCTGTTAGCTGATTCATATTTTCCATTCGCTGCCTCCCATGTTGTTGATCTGCCCTATAGGGGCAGAAAAAGAGCCGCCAAACATGATTTGACCGCTCTTTTCGTGATTTTGTATTCAGTTTTCACTTCTGGACAATTTGTCCAGAAGTTTATCAATAACCTAATCTTCAGCTATACTTAACCGTTTCTTATCAGCATACTTCTTGCGCATCAGAATCTGCGTAATGCCGTATTTCCTGCTGATAATAGTGATCAATAGTGCTTGGTGCATTAAAAAGTGCAACAAGCAGATAGGCTTTTATGTTTGCTATTTTTGTAGTTGTATTTTTTATGCAATCCATGACGTACATAACATGATTACTTGTTAACTTCAAAAACTTGGATCTCACATAGTCACAAGGGTATACATAACCGCTAATTTTGATAGTCTCGCTTTTTGTACAAACCACATCGCAGATAATGACAAACAACTCTTTTAGCAGATCTTTATCCATGTATGCTACATCATTAGTCATATAGAAGTCATAATCCAGATTCTTTTTGATTTGCTGTATGTAGGCATCAGTATTACCAATCGTATCTATCTCGTCCTTACAAGCCTGATCTGCCTGACTAGATAGATTAGATTGATAAGATTGATTGATATAGTTATAACTCTGATTGTTATAGTTATTATTGTTATAATTAGGGGCAAGGTTTTTAACCTCCAGAGGTAAAGATTCTTTTCCACCAGAAGTTAATGTTTTTTCATTCCAGAAGTTAAAATCTTTTACTTCTGGGAGTTCACTTTTTTTACTTATGCCTGAATTAACGCCTACATTGGGTAAAATTTGCTCTTTTTCTTTAAAAATCCCCTCAGTTTCGACCATCTCTAAATCATATGCTTCATTATTGAAGTTAAAATCTTTTACTTCTGGAAGTTCATCTTGTTTACCCTCACTAGTAATATTCTCGTTACTTACTACAGACTCATTTTCTTCAAATGTGTCCGCAACATCGGAGCTTTCTTCTTGTTCCTGACTATCTTCAAGCACCGCAAAATTTTTTACATAGATAACGTCTGGCTTTCCTAATCCTTTTCTTTTTCGTTCAATCAGACCAAATGAATCCAATTCCTTCATGATTTTCACACATGTAGGTTTTGAACAATTAATATCTTCCATCACATTACTAATGGAATAAATAATATATGCTCTATTCTCATTATCCAACCAGTGATTCTTCATTGAAAGAGCCATTCTGTCTAACATAAGTCCATACAGCAGCTTTGCATCACTTGATAGCCCCTTAAAATGTGGATCTTTAATCAACAAGCGTGGAATCCGATAGAATGAAAACTGGTCCGATTGTACTCCATAAAAATAATCAAACTTTAATCCTTCTTCCATCACTGTATGTCCTCCTGTGTCTTTTTCCATTCCTCTAACAGATGAAGAATAATGTTTTCCATCTCCTCGCTGCTGTAACGATCATCAAAGTACTGGCTGAGCTTATCCATCTTCAACGTAACTTTTCTCTTATAAGATTTTGTTTCTTCTAAGATCAGTCTCACTACTGCTGGCGTTAGCGTATCCTGCTTCTCATATTCTTTCAACTTTGCTGACTGTCCCATGCTTACTGTGCACTTACTTTGTTCAATCGCGTCTGCCACAATCTGCTGTGATTTCTTAGAAAGAAACGACAGATCTACTCCCTGTGAAAGTCCCAGTCTCTTCTCATCTACCATCTGGAGCAACTGATCTGACAATCTGGACAGCCAAAGATAACGCTGCACTTTCTTGGCATTCTCCCCTGCCACTTCTCCTACTTGATCAAGTGTACTCTTTCCAGATCGCTTTCCCTGATGCTTCAGCGCCTCATATTTGAGCGCATATGCTTTCGCTTTCTCGCTTGGCAAAATGGTTTCTCGCTGAATATTGGAGTCAACCATCATGATCGTTGCCTCATCGTCCGAATAATCACGGATAATAACTGGCATTTCTGTCTTTCCAGCAAGCTCTGATCCATGCTTTCTGCGATGTCCAGCAATCAACTCATAGCCGCCCTCAGCTCTTGGTCTTACAATACCCGGAATTAACACTCCATGCTCTCGGATACTTTCTGCAAGTTCTTCCATTTCCTTATCGTCATTAACTTTGAAAGGATGATTCTGAAATGTATGCAGTTCACCTAATGCCACATTTACAATCTGATTCTTATCAGACGTTGCTGGCGCATTCGCCGCGCCAAACAACTCGTCATAGCTGCTTAATTTTACCTTTAATGCACTTGCGTTTTTACTCATTTCTCAATACCTCCTCCGTTAAAGACTGATAAGCCTTTGCTACCTTTCCATTTGGATCATGCTTATAAATACTGGTTCCTTCCGCCGAAATCTCTGCTGCCCTCACTGACATCGGAATACTGTTTTCAAAGATTCTCACTCTGCTACCATAGTTCTCGATTAACAACTTGCTGATGTCTCTCGCATAAGTAGTACGACTATCAACCATTGTCATCAGAACGCCCTCTATTTCCAGTCTAGGATTGATTTGACGTTTTACCTTACCAATTGTCTTAATTAGCTGTTCTAAGCCTTTCACTGGCAAATATGCGGCTTGTACAGGAACCAGAATGCTATCTGCCGCCGCTACTGCGTTAATTGTGAGCATTCCAAGTGACGGCATACAGTCAATCAAAATATAATCATATTTGTTACGCTGTTCTTCTATATAAGACCGGAGTACAGTCTCTCTACTCATTACATTTACCAATGATACCTCAACGCCTGACAGTTCAATGTTTCCTGGCATCAAATCAACGCCTTCCTCATGTCTTAGAATGCCATATTCTGCATCCATTTCTTTTTCATTGATAATGTTGCCCATTACATTGGCAAGCGTGATATTCAGCTTGTCAGGCTCTCTGTAACCAAGACTTGCCGTCAAACTTCCCTGCGCATCAGCATCAATAAGCAGCACTCTCTTTCCCTGTCTTGACAAACCAATTCCAAGGTTGCTTGTTGTCGTTGTCTTTCCTACGCCACCCTTCTGATTTGCAATCGCGATAACGCGGCAATTATTCTGTTCACCCATGATCAATTCTCCTTTATCTCTTATTACTCTGTAGTTTTTCTTGTATTTTTCTTTATGATTTCCATATAACATCTGTAGTTCTTGTCGGTTCCTTTGTTGGCATACAGATCAGAGATTTCCAGAACTCTGATCTGCAGATGATTCTTCATAAGCTTTTGGAACCATTCAATATCACTCTTAGTACCCATCATTCTTATTTTAAGCAATTATCTTTATCCTCCTGTAAGTTCACTAAGCTTTCGATTGCAGGATGTATACTCAGGATAGCGGATCTGAACTGCCTGCCAAAAGTATGGTGCATATGCACAGCAAAACAGTTCTTCCACGCTATACTGTCTGCATTCGTACAGTTGTTCTTCTATTGTAGTATCTTCGTCTACACTCGGTGTTCCGTTGCAATATAAGTTGAATGCCATTCGCACTATCTTCTTACTTCCGCTTGTCTGCCACCCCTCATATAAGCACGCTGGCTTAACGCAGCCTGTCTCAAAGTCATAGATACGATCAATGTTTCTTCTTGTATCATCGCTGATACCAAGGCAGTAACACAGTGCCATGTGGTACTCGTCCTGATATTGCACCTCTTTTAGTTTTTCATAGTAGAATTTTTCATGGGCATTACTTTTAAACATAATGCCGCTTTCTGTTTTGTTTATTGCACCTAACGCTGTACTGTTCATATTGAATTTCTCCTTATACTATATTTTTTGACAATAACGCAAAAAGGACACTTTCCCAAAATTTCTTTTAGGAAAGTGTCCTTATAATACAAACTACTACCTCGATACGACACGACTTTAATTTATAATCATTTATTATGACCCGTTAAGGCTGATTATTTTGTCGTACTTTTGTCGTACTATACGATTTTTAGTTCGCAAAAATTTAATTTTTAATAGAGTTTTGCACCTGCCGGGATTCTGTTATTTACCATCAGAAGGTTCAGTCCTTCATGACCATCTTCCTCATGTACTGCTGAAATCAGCATACCCTCAGAAGCGATTCCCATCATCTTTCTCGGCGGCAGATTTACGATAGCGATTGCTGTCTTACCAACCAATTCTTCCGGCTCGTAATACTCATGAATACCGCTTAAAATCACGCGATCCTTACGTTCTCCATCGTCTAATGTGAACTTAAGAAGCTTCTTTGACTTCGGTACTGCTTCACATGCCAGGATCTTAACTGCACGGAAATCTGATTTTGCAAATGTCTCAAAATCAACCATATCCTTGAAGATTGGCTCGATCTTTACGTTGGAAAAATCAACCTTTTCTTCTGCCTTTGGAGCCTCCTCAGCTGGCTTTGCAGCCTTCTTATCGGAGTCGAGTGACTTCATTGTCGGAAACAGGAGAACATCTCTTATTGCTGCTGAATCTGTTAACAGCATTACAAGACGGTCGATACCATATCCGATACCACCTGTCGGCGGCATACCTACTTCCAGTGCGTTCAGGAAGTCTTCATCGGTATGGTTTGCTTCCTCATCACCAGCATCAGCTGCTGCATCCTGTGCTTTGAAACGCTCTCTCTGGTCAATCGGATCGTTTAACTCAGAATATGCGTTACACATCTCCCAAGTATTGATATACAGCTCAAAACGCTCTACCTTGTTAGGATCGGACGGCTTCTTCTTTGTAAGCGGAGAAATTTCAATCGGATGATCCATAATGAATGTCGGCTGAATAAGCTTATCCTCACAGTACTCCTCGAAGAACATGTTGATGATATCGCCTCTCTTATGACGTGCCTCATATTCAATCTTATGCTGATCAGCTAATGCCTTTGCTTCCTCATCAGTCTTAACCTGATCAAAATCGATGCCGGCATACTGCTTGATAGCATCAATCATAGTAAGACGTGCAAATGGCTTGCCAAGATCAATCGGTGTTCCATTATAAGAAATCAATGTGCTGCCGCATACCTTTTCAGCCAGATAACGGAACATGCTCTCAGTCAGCTCCATCATACCTTCATAATCGGTATATGCCTGATACAGTTCCATCAAAGTAAACTCTGGGTTATGACGTGTATCAACACCCTCATTACGGAATACTCGGCCAATCTCATATACTCGCTCAAGTCCGCCAACGATCAATCTCTTTAAGTACAGCTCAAGAGAAATACGAAGCTTTACATCCTCATCAAGTGCATTGTAATGAGTTTCAAATGGTCTGGCAGCTGCACCACCTGCATTAGAAACAAGCATTGGTGTCTCTACCTCCATGAAATCTCTTCCATCGAGGAAATTACGGATTTCCTTGATAATCTTAGAACGCTTAATAAAGGTATCCTTTACCTCTGGGTTCATGATCAGATCGACATAACGCTGACGATAACGGATATCGGTATTCGTCAGGCCATGGAATTTCTCCGGAAGAATCTGAAGACTCTTAGAAAGCAGTGTAATCTCAGCAACATGTACAGACTTCTCACCTGTTTTTGTGGTGAATGGTGTACCCTTGATACCTACGATATCACCGATATCCATTTTCTTAAATGCCTTATATGCATCCTCTCCAATGCTGTCTCTTGCCACATAGCACTGAATATTACCGTCTCTGTCCTGAATATTGCAGAAAGATGCCTTTCCCATAACACGCTTGCTCATCATACGGCCTGCGATGGAAACATCCTTTCCTTCAAACTGCTCGTAATTGTCCTTAATCTGCTGTGTATGTGCAGTTACATCATACTTTGTGATGGTAAAGGGATCATTTCCCTGCTCCTGCAGCTCAGCAAGCTTCTCGCGGCGTACCTTAAGAAGCTGATTAATGTCCTGATTATTATCCGCCATCGTATAAAACTCCTATCTTTAATATCTCTTTACGTCTAATACCTGATACTTTACTTCATTGCCCATGAAGTCTACTTTAATGATGTCGCCTCTCTTTTTGCCAATCATTGCCTTTCCAAGAGGAGACTCATTGGAAATCTTGAACTCAAGGCTGTTCACCTCTGCGGAACCAACGATAGAAAACTCCATCTCCTCGCCAGACTCCAGATCCTTTAAGGTAACTGCTGAACCAAGGTTTGCAACATTGTGGTCAATATCATCATCAGAAATAACAACTGCATTCTTGATCAGGTTTTCCAGTTCCTCAATCTTTGCCTCGTTGTCACGCTGCTCATCTCTAGCTGCATCGTACTCAGCGTTCTCGGAAAGGTCACCCTGCTCACGTGCCTCTTTGATCTTATCTGCAATCTCCTTACGAATGATCACTTTACGCTCATGTAACTCGTCTTCCAGCTTTTTCAGACCTTCGACGGTCATCATTTTCTTTTCTGCCATGACTGTAACCATGCCTTTCTACGGCCTGCCTGCAGGCTCATTAATATTATTGATTTCATACTTTAACTTAAAGAAACGACAAAAGAACCTTCTGTCGCTCAAACTATTATATCGGAAACAGCAAACCTTGTCAACAGACTTTTTAGCTCCTCATAGGTAGTAATTTGATTAACCTCCTGGCGGAGTTTTGAAGATCCCGGATACCCTGCCGTGTACCACGCAACTTGCTTTCTCATCTGCAGCATTCCCATATGCTCACCTACATATTCTATCTGCATTGATGCATGACGAAGAATCATCTGACATACTTCTTTGTATGTTGGACGCGGACTAATTGGCTGTCCTTCAAATGCTTCCTTTAATTCTCTAAAGATCCATGGATTTCCCTTAGCCGCACGAGCCACCATAATTCCGTCGCATCCGGTTTCATCCATCATTTTCTTTGCTGATGATGCATCGGTGATATCACCATTTCCGATAACAGGAATTTTAACTGCTTCTTTTACCTGGCGAATTATCTCCCAATCTGCCTTTCCGCTGTAATACTGCTGTCTTGTCCGTCCATGAACTGCAACTGCTGCTGCACCGCTTTCCTGTGCAATTCTTGCAATCTCAACGGCATTTACGCTTGATTCGTCCCATCCACGGCGAATCTTCACCGTTACAGGTTTTTTTACTGCTTTTGCCATAGCCTCTATAACTTTTCCGGCAAGAACCGGATCCTTCATGAGTGCTGAGCCCTCATGATTATTGACAACCTTTGGAACAGGGCATCCCATATTTAAATCGATTATATCATATGGACCTTCCTCTAGTTTTTTTGCCATATCCGCAAGAAGCGCTGGCTCACTTCCAAACAGCTGCACGGCAAGCGGATGCTCACCATCTTCTGTCTCTAAAATTGGCTCTGTATTTTTGTTGTGATATGACAATGCCTTTGCACTGACCATCTCCGTATATAAAAGTCCACAGCCCATTTCCCTGCAAAGACGACGAAATGGCAGGTCAGTTACCCCCGCCATCGGCCCTAACGCAACAGGATGGGAAATTTCTACTGTTCCTATCCTCATAAAATTTCTTTTCCTGCCTCTTCCACTGTTTTATTCAAAAACATCACGCGATAGTACATCTCAAGCGATGACATTAATTCACGCTTTTGTCTTTGCAGCTGATGCAGCTTTAATCCTGCACCAATATCATCATAATAATAATCCATATCATCTGCCGTTGTCTTCATGATCAATGTTCCGTCCGGCTCAAACTCAAGCGTCAAAATGCCGCCTATGTCTTCGGTAAACCAGACACACATGATTTGAAGTTCCTGTTTAACAGCATCCGGCAGTGCTGAAAATTCCTGATTCAGATAGTATTTCTGATCGTATGAATTTGCTCCGCAGAGCACTACATTTTGTTCCATGGTGTTCCTCTTTGTGCTTTCTTTTAATTTCATGAAACGCCCACTCGGTGAAGTGGCTTCGCTCAGTAACAATGCTTACTTATACATACCCGTAAATGCCCCTCACAGATACCTCTCCCGCGATGACTTCCTCGACTTTTCCATCTTCGCGCTGTACAAGGAGTGCGCCGTCCTCTTTTATTCCAAGACAAATTCCCTGCCAGGCGCCTGACGGTGCCAGCACATTAACGCGATTGTCCTTATTTGCCAGGCGGCTTTCATACTCAGCCTTTAAATTTTTCAGACTCTCTGCGCTTACAAATTGTTCATATAAAACTTCAAATTCTTCGAGAACCTTTGCCAGAAGTTCATTTCGAAGAAGCGTTTTTCCTGTTACAAGTTTTAACGAAGTTGCAGTGTTTTGAATTTCCTTTGGAAAATCGGTCATCTGGACATTTATGCCAATTCCTACAATCACATAATGAATCTGATCCATATCAGCACTCATCTCTGTTAAAATGCCGCAAAGCTTCTTTCCCTGATAGACAATATCATTTGGCCACTTGATCTGTGTTTTGATGCCGGCAAATTCATCAATTGCGCGGCTTACTGCAAGCGCTGCAACTAATGTAAGCATGGATGCGTTTTCCGGCTGAATCTGTGGACGAAGCAACATAGAAAACGCAAGTGCACTTCCCTTTGGTGTCTCCCAATGTCTTCCAAGACGGCCTTTTCCTGCCTCCTGCGCATTAGCCACAGCAACGCTTCCATTAGGTGCGCCCTGCTCTCCTGCAAGCTTTAATCTTGTATTTGTAGAATCGGTGACATCATAGACCATGAGATTTTTGCCAAGCCATTTTGTATTAATGCGGCTTGCACAGCTCTCCTTAGTCAAAATATCCGGTTCTTTTTTCAGGCTGTACCCTTTATTTCGCACTGCCTCTATCTCGTATCCGTCCTCTTCTAAGCTCTTCATTACTTTCCACACTGCTGTTCTTGAAACATTCAGGTGATCTGAAAGCTCCTGACCAGATAAAAAACCTTCTGTGCTTTGCAAAAGCTCCAATAATTTCTGTTTCACAGACTGCCTCCCAAAATTGTTAATATACTCGCCGTCAGAAAGCTCACCATAAATGTAGCGCCTATCAGATACAATATGCCGCCTGCCAGATGGCTTTTGTCCTCACCTATAGTTCGGATTCCTCTTGCTAAAAACAAAAGTGCTGCCGCTGCAAATGCGATAATAAAGAAATACTCATAATGTTTCCAATCCAGCACCAGAATCACAGCTGATATGACGATCAATAATGACATAAAAATCTCTGTCAGCGCGAATCCCCATCTTTTGCGTCTGTGTTCCATAGCGTAACAAAACCTCCAGTTAAATGGTTGCTGCAATCACAGCTTTAATCGTATGCATACGGTTTTCTGCCTCATCAAATACAATTGACTGGCTGCTCTCGAATACTTCATCTGTCACTTCCATCTCAGTCAATCCAAACTTTTCTGAGATTTCTTTTCCTATTCCTGTATTTAAATCATGGAATGCTGGAAGACAATGCATAAATACAGCACCCTCTGCTGCATTATCCATAGCTGCCTTATTTACCTGATATGGAAGCAAATCGTGGATACGCTCCTCCCATACTGCAGCCGGCTCGCCCATGGATACCCATACGTCAGTATAAATGACATCTGCACCTGTCGTTCCTGCCTTAACATCCTCTGTCAATGTAACAGAACCACCACTTTCCCTTGCAAATGCTTTACACTGCTCAACTAAACTTTCATCTGGGAAATATTTCTTATTAGTGCAGGCAGTAAAGTGAAGTCCCATCTTGCTGCAGGCGATCATTAGGGAATTACCCATGTTGTATCTGGCATCGCCCATATAAGTAAAATGAATGCCTTTTAAATGACCAAAATGCTCGCAGATTGTTAAAAGATCTGCTAACATCTGAGTTGGATGAAATTCATTTGTTAAGCCATTCCAAACCGGCACTGATGAATATTTTGCCAATTCCTCGACAATTGCCTGGCCATAACCACGATATTCAATTCCATCGTACATGCGGCTTAACACTCTTGCTGTATCTGCAATGCTTTCCTTTTTTCCAATCTGAGAACCTGACGGATCCAGATAAGTTACACCAATCCCAAGATCATGTGCTGCTACCTCGAAGGAACAGCGTGTTCTTGTGCTTGTCTTTTCAAAAATCAGCGCAATATTTTTTCCACGAAAAGTATCAACCAAAATACCTTTTTTCTTCTTATCCTTTAAGTCTGCCGCCAGATCAAGCAGGTAAGTAATCTCCTCTGGTGTATAGTCAAGCAGTTTTAAAAAATCTCTTCCTTTTAAATTCATCGCAAACCTCATTTCTGCTGCGGCTGCAGCGGCTGTCTTGTAAAGCTGACATTCATCATTAGTATAAATTTTCAAAACATAATTGTCAAGAAAAAAGGATATATTAGTCTAATACCAGTTTTCCATTTACTACATGATAATCACGATAACGGTGACGAAGCAGCTTTTTTCTCATGTACGAAAACGTGTACGCTTCTCCTTTTGCTGCTGTCATTTTTAACAGGTATTCCAGCAGGAAACGAGTTTCATCATTCATCACATAAACATCCTTTGCACGTGCATAATATTCCCATGCACTGCGGCATGTATAATTTTCCTTCTGGTAATTACGGCTTGCACTGATTCTGTCAATTACCATCTCTGCAACAAAACGCTTTGGCATCTTAGCTCCTATAAAACCATCTTTAGGATTGACAGCGTAATCGATCCAATATTCAAAATGATGGCGGTTGCGTCCCTTATGATGCAGCCAGCCCTGTGAATATCCTTTTTCTTCTTTTTCGCGATTGATCGGACTTCTTTTTCCGCCCTCATAATATTTCACACCCGCAAAAAACTCAATTGGCGCATATTTTGACAGATCATGCTTCAGACCCTGACTGATCAGACCTACCCTAATACAGTCTCTTGTGACTAGCCATTTGTGATGATTGATCGTGTGAAGATGTCCTAAAAATTGTTTTATCATGCTTGCTCCTTCCAAAATTTTCGCTGCTGCTCACTATTTAGGCTATGAACTGCAGCCTTTTTGAAAATTTTTACGAAAACGTTTTCGTTTCCTCTTGATTTTTTATTTTTTTTCTACTATACTGATTGTAACAGGGTTTTACTGCTCGAAATTTTGAATAACCCGAAGAAAAGGAGGTTGCTATGAAATACGGATATTTCGATGACAGCTCCAGAGAGTATGTCATTACCACCCCAAAAACCCCTCTGCCATGGATTAATTACCTTGGCTGTGAGGATTTCTTTTCTATTAAGTCCAACACAAGTGGCGGCTATTGCTTCTATAAGGATGCAAAGTTGCTGCGACTTACACGTTATCGTTACAATAATGTTCCTTTTGATGATGGCGGTCATTATTTCTACATAAAGGACGGCGATACCGTTTGGAATCCTGGCTGGCAGCCTGTACAGACTGAGCTTGACAGCTATGAGTGCCGTCACGGCATGGGCTACAGCATTTTTACAGGTGTTAAAAACGGTCTGAAGGCACAAGTTACTTCTTTCGTTCCGATGGGCTATACCTGTGAAGTCAACAAGTTAACTTTAACCAATGAGTCCGACACTGTCAAGAATTTTTCTGTATTTTCTTATGTTGAATTTTGCCTGTGGAATGCCATGGATGATATGACAAATTTCCAAAGAAACTTCAGCACTGGTGAGGTTGAGGTCATGGGTTCTGTCATCATTCACAAGACCGAGTATCGTGAACGCCGCAGACATTATGCCATCTTTGGTGTAAACACACCTATAAACGGCTTTGATACTGACCGTGACAGCTTCCTTGGCGCTTACCGTGGTTATCATAATCCTCAGGTTGTCGAAGATGGAAAATCTAAAAACTCTATGGCAAGCGGATGGGCTCCGATTGGAAGTCACCAGATTACCCTTTCATTACAGCCTGGCGAAACAAAAACTTATATTTACGTATTAGGCTATTGTGAGAATCCTGCTGATCAGAAATGGGAATCACAGGGCGTTGTAAACAAGGCTCCTGCTAAAGCTCTTATGGAAGCATTTGCAACAGAAGCACAGGCGGATGCAGCTCTTGATCACTTAAAGGAATACTGGAGCCAGCTGTTAGGCAAGTTCCATGTTGAGTCTGACTATACAGAGATGAACCGCATGGTTAATGTATGGAATCAGTACCAGTGTATGGTTACATTCAATATGTCCCGCTCTGCTTCTTACTTTGAATCAGGAATCGGCCGTGGCATGGGATTTCGTGATTCCTGCCAGGATTTGTTTGGCTTCGTCCATCTGATCCCTGAAAAGGCAAGACAGCGTATCATTGACATTGCTTCCACTCAGATGGAAGACGGAAGTGCTTACCATCAGTATCAGCCGCTGACAAAGCGCGGCAACTCTGATATTGGAAGCGGCTTTAATGATGACCCGTTATGGCTGATTGCTGCTGTAGCGGCTTACATCAAGGAAACAGGCGACTATTCTATTCTTGAGGAGTCTGTTCCTTTTGATAACAAGGAAGAGACTGCAGTTCCTTTAATGGAGCATCTGCGCCGTTCCTTCAATTTTACAGTTACACACCGCGGACCACATAAGCTTCCGTTAATTGGACGTGCTGACTGGAATGACTGTCTGAACTTAAACTGCTTCTCATCTGAACCTGGCGAATCCTTCCAGACAAGCGGACCTTCTGAGGGACCAGTTGCAGAATCTGTATTTATTGCAGCCATGTTTGTCAAGTATGGAAAAGAATACGCTATGCTTTGTCAAAGACAGGGATTAGACAAGGAAGCTGACGATGCACTGGCACAGGTAGACGATATGTATCAGACAATTCTTACCGCTGGCTGGGACGGCGAATGGTTTGTCCGTGCTTATGATGCTTACGAGAATAAGGTTGGTTCTCATGAGTGTGAGGATGGCAAGATCTTTATTGAACCACAGGGCTTTTGTGTACTTGCTGGCGTTGGCATTAAAGAAGGCCATGCAAATAAGGCACTTGCCAGCGTAGAAAAGATTCTTGATACAAAATATGGCATTGTCTTACTGCAGCCAGCTTACAAGGATTATCATCTTGAACTTGGTGAGGTTTCCTCTTATCCGCCGGGATATAAGGAAAATGCTGGTATCTTCTGCCACAACAATCCTTGGATCTCTATCGCTGAGACATGCGTTGGTCATGGAAACCGCGCGTTTGATGTATACCGCAAGATCTGCCCGGCGTATATTGAAAATATCAGTGAGATCCATCGCACCGAACCTTATGTATATTCTCAGATGATCGCTGGTAAGGATGCGAAAAACTTTGGTGAGGCAAAGAACAGCTGGCTGACTGGAACTGCTGCCTGGACGTTCTTGAATGTTTCTCAGGCAATCCTTGGCATACAGCCAGATTATGACGGACTTGTCGTTGATCCATGTATTCCATCTGAGTTGTCCGGCTTTACCATTACCAGAAAGTTCCGTGATGTTACATACACCATTGAGGTTCAAAATCCAAACAAGAGCCAGAAGGGTATCTCAAAGCTTATTGTTGACGGTGTCACAGTTGATGGAAACCAGATTCCGTATGATGCTTCTAAGAAACAGGTTCATGTTGTTGCTGTACTTGATGCATAATACCACAATCTTATTTGTTTTTTTAATAGTCTTAGACATAAAGAAAAGCCTCTTTGAATACATGTTAGTAAACATGTTCAAAGAGGCTTTTTCATGCGCTCAAAACTTATTCCTGTAATTCGCACACTTCTTCTTTCATTTCTGATTAGTATAATCATTCTTTGCCTAATGGCACTTCTTATGTGGAAGCTCTCACTGTCGGACGGTCAGATAAAGACTGGACTTTATCTGTCCTACCTTCTCTCCTGCCTGTTCGGCGGTTTTTGCTTTGGACACATCTTTCCTAAAAGGCGCATTCTCTGGGGACTTTGCTTTGGAATCGGGTATTTCGTTCTACTCGCACTCGTCTGTGTTGTTGTCGCAAAGGCTACTTTGTCGTACCCCGCCTTTCTTGTTCTTGGCCTTTGCTGCCTCGGAGGATGCGCTGGATCATTCTTTAGTTAGTCCTAGCAGAAGCATCTTCCATAGCGATACCACATACGTTTAAGGCGGCTCTGACGAGCTGTCGCATCTGATGCCATATCACGATACAGCTGTGCCGTCTCATCGCGCAGCTCTGTTCCGTAGGCATGATTGCTAAAGGTGAGTTCCTGCAAAAGATCCTGAAGCCACATCAGTTTTTCCTGTGTTATTGTCGGGAATGATTCCTGAAGCGCTGCTGCATCAGCTGCTGTACTGATTTTCTCAAGGTTTTCTGCTTCACACAGCGCATCCATTCTGGAAAGAGCATATAATAATGCTTCTTTTGGCTCACCCTTTAAATGCTGTTCCTGACGCTTTAAACGCATCTTTCTCTGATAGATCATTCCAAAGATGATAAGTGCAATAAATAAAATACAGCAAAGCACAATCAAAATCACACGTATTAGAAGCTTGAAAAAATGATTATCCTTAGAATTATCTGTATTATTCTGATTATTAGGATCGCTCTGACTTTGCTGCTGATTCGGCGCTGTTGGCTGATTTTGCTCTGATGGCTTAGCCGGTTCTGATGGCTGCTCATTTTCTGCTGTTGTCTCTGGCGTAGTTTCAAAGATTCCCTCTACTGTTGCCTGAGGCTCCTCTACCTGCGTCTCTGGTTCTGCCGGATTTGTTGCATTTTCAAGCTGATCGGAACTAATAGTAGAATCCTGTCCGTCGTTTGAATCAGCTAAATCTGCCTCATCTATAAAGCCTGGTGTTACCTCGATTGGAATCCAGCCAACACCCTTTACATAAATCTCAGCCCAGGCATGCGCTGCCTCATCCATAATGGCCTGTGCACCATTTCCTGATTCCAAATCGCGCACCAGATATCCTTCTACATAGCGCGCCGGGATTCCATAAAGCCTGAATAAAAGTACTGCTGCTGATGCAAAATGCGTACATACACCCTGCTTATTTTCATACAGGAAATATTCTACATAATCATTTCCACGCGGAGTTGAGCCTGGTGTCTTTGTATAAGAGGCATGCGCTTCAAGCGTTGATCGCACAAATGACACACAATCTGCAATTGATGTAAATTTCTTTCCTGAATATTCTTCATAGAAGGAATCAAGTCCCTTTGTTGGCAGTGACAGATAGACTGAATCTGCAAAGGCGCGGTAAGACGCATCTTGTGTTTCGTATGAGCCTGCCGTCTCAAGCTTTTGAATATTTGAAAGACGCTGCGTATTCATATAGTACATAGAAAAGATCTCTCTATCTGTTTCCTGCTTTGGATACGCATCAAATGGCTCCCCCGCTGTAAAATCAACAAGACTTGTACCATACGGAATGTACGAGAAGGCACTGTTTGCATCTACGTCTGAAATAACAAGATCTCGTCTGGCAACGGATTCATCACCACTATTATAGAGATTTTCCAAAACCTGATAATACCGACTGCTTAAGCTTATCAGATCCATACCCGTTGCAAGTCCCTCTTCGTTTTGCTTATCACTAAGCTCGCGCCAGCCGCTACCCGTATAATTGCTTCCTACATAGCCTCGAATATAAAGCGGTGCCTTTAAATCACTCGAAATATCTAAATACAAATGCGTCTCATTATAATCGCGCACCTCTTTTACATTACTAAGCTTACCGCCGTGGACGCCGCTGCTTCGAATAATATCAACAGGAAGCCAATCCCACTCACCTCTAGTCACCTTCTTCCAGAAGGTCTCCAGACTCTTTAACAGATCTCCGTTTCGAATATCTTCACGTATCTGGCTTTGTGCTTCATATCCATCTGTAAATGCAGGTCCTAACATAAAACGGCTCACTGGAAGAAGCAGCAAGAACAAAGCGGCAATTACAACAGATGTCTGCCACCTAAGCATTCCAAATGCGCTATTGCTCATCTTTACTGTAACTGTTCTCACACTAAGACTCTCACGATAACGGCTGTACTGCAGAGAAAACATACCTATCAGCACAAACAGCATCATTAAAAATGATGGCATTGCCGGAAGCTCTCCAACTGCAAGCGCAAGAATAAAGATTACGCCAAATAATAGTGCTGTCACCCTTCCATCTAATGAACGAATCGTTCCAAGCGATAAAATTGCTCCAATTAAAAATGCTGCAAACAACAGCGTAATCAAATAAGAGGCTGCTGAAACTGGCTCAATAGCTGCAAGTGAAACTTTTGTACCATAATACTCATTTATATATCCTGCATAACTGTTATAGAATCCCAACAATCCACTAAAAATACTGTTGTGAAATACAACTCCTGCTAACAGATAAATGCCAAATAAGACCGGCCATGTAATCATGCGGCTGATTGGGAGTTCCCAGGCTGCTGTTATAAGAAGGCCGATCACAATCGTTCCCACCACAAGCAGCACATAATTTAGCTCAATCTCATAGGTAAGCGCAAGTCCAAGCACCACACCAAGCATTCCTATTAAAAAATAGATAATGCGCAGCAGCAAAAACAATCGCTCATGAAACTTGCCGTGAGTCCGGATTCGGTCAGCCTGAACAACCTGCTCGACCAGAATGCCCTTCTCTTCGTTTTCCATGAAGTTCCTCCTTCGTTGCAAATTAATTATGACTGATTTTATCATATCTCAATCAATTCATGAATCTCGTTAATTGTAAGAATTGATTTTCTTGTACCATCTGATGACAAAAAGTCACCTAATTGTTCATCTTTATTCGTATCCATACAGCTTATTGCAATCATACGGTACAGTGGTGTACTGCGGCTGCTTTTATACTCCTCCCAGTACAGCTTGTCAGTTCTTTTTGCACTGACAAGAAGCTTACTCATAACAGCTGTAATGTCATCCATTCCTTTAATCAGATGTTCTTCAAATACACCTCCACCATCCTGTGAATACCAGATCATGCGATGATGACACTCGTTAAAACAAAGTGCCGCTGAAAGCGAATAACAAAGATCATATACCGACTGAATCTCCTCTATTGTCTGATAACGAAGATCCAGAAAAATTCCAACTGAATCACTAATTGGCCTTGACAGTTCCTTAATCATCATCTGATCAAGGCGGGCTGTCATCTTCCAATGAACTCTTGACATTTTGTCGCCCTGACGAAATTCGCGGATCTGATAAATTTCAGCAGGATCATCTCCTGCATTATGCTTATCGTACTCCTCGCTGTCACTGTCAAAATTACGGCAGGCATCTGTCACAGCGACTTGAAGATCAAGAAGATGAGGCATTACAACACACTCTGCCTGAGCAGAAAATGTTTTCTTTCTCTGAAATAATCTCAGATAATCGAAGACTACAATTCGCTCAAATGAAATTTTTATCACACCACAATATGTGGAACAAAATGTAAATGGAACAGTTACTGATGTTTTTGCCGGTGCACGCAGATTGATATCATAGGATTCCTTTTCTCCATCTAATGTATTGCTGACATTTACTCTTACAGACGCATCTGTTATCGGAAACCAGCCATTATTATGAAAACGAATAGGAATTTCTATTTTTTCTTCACAGTCTGCCACCTGCTGTCCATTTCCAATTGTTACCTTAACGTTTTTTTTGTGATACCAGGTAAGTGCAAATAATGCTATTGGAAGCAGCAGCTCAAACGCCAGAAATACTCCAGGAACAGGACTTTCATACATCAGTGCAATATATGATGTGATTATAACCAGAAGAATATAGACTATTTTTCTTCCCCACATAAAAACTCTCCTTTCAGGAAAAAGCAAACAAAGGCCTTATAGAACATGCTCCTACAAGGCCTGTCTTTTTATTTTGCCTTTGGCTGAGGGATCAGCTTTAAGATCTGCTCAAGAATGCCTTCTGCTGTTAATCCGCCCACCTTTGCCTTTGTATTTAAAATCAGACGATGCGCACATACATCAGTAAATACAGCAGCCACATCTGCTGGAACTACATAATCGCGCTCCTGAAGGTACGCATGTGCACTTGCCATATTAATCAGCGCCAGCGTTCCTCTTGGGCTGACGCCAAGTGTCAAATACTGATGCTTTCTGGTCGCATTGACAAGATCTGTCGTATACTGATAGATCAGATCGTGAATAAATACCTTCTCGACCTCTTTCTTCATCTCAAGAATATCTTCAACGGTGAGAGATGCTGGAATATCATCTACAGAATATTCCTTTTTGCTCTTCATCATAGAAATTTCATCTGCCTGACTTGGATAGCCCAAAGACATACGAACCATGAAACGGTCAAGCTGAGACTCCGGCAACAGCTGTGTACCAGAAGATCCTGTAGGGTTCTCTGTTGCAATTACCATAAATGGCTGCGGCACTTCTCTTTTTACTGCATCAATTGTGACAGTGCCTTCTTCCATAACCTCAAGCAGTGCAGACTGTGTCTTTGGTGATGTACGGTTAATCTCATCTGCAAGAAACAGATTACACATAACAGCGCCTGGATAATACACAAACTTTCCAGTATCCTTCTGATACATATGATAACCACACACATCAGACGGAAGCACGTCTGGTGTAAACTGCATACGCTTTTGTTTTAAGGACAATGCTTTTGAGAATGCCAGCGCCAGCGTTGTCTTTCCTACACCAGGAATATCCTCCATCAGTATATGACCGCCTGCAAGCATCGTACACATAAGCTTATTCAGACTCTCATCCTTACCCTTGATTACCTTTTTTATATCATCAATTGCCTGCCAAACTTTCTTTACGTTTTGTATATTCTCCATGTTTCCTCTCATTCCTTGTCTTATGCCTCATCTGCCTGTGATTCTGCATCATAAACAGTCTCACTGACAGATTCTGACGTATTTTCTTCAGATGATTTTTCAGATGATGGAACAGATGTCTTTCCATCCAACATATCCTTTAAGTTCTTTAGTGCCTCATCCTTTACGCATGCTTCCTGGTATCTTGTATTTACATTTGCAACCAGTTCACGCACGGACTCCCATCCGGCAACCTCCTGCAGATAAGCTGCGATCTCGCCATCCTTCGCATTCTTATCAATATACAGGCTTCCATCCTTATTCTGACAAATATAAAGTCGAATCATAGATGGTGCCTTCGTGTCAATTCCAATAAACTTTATCTCATAATATACATATGCTATATAAGTATTATCAGCAATACCTGGAACTGTATAGCAGATAATGTTCTCATAGGACTCAACATATTCACACTGCTTTTTAAGTGCTTCCTCACTAAATTCTGTATCCTGCACAACAATCTGCTTAAGATCCTTGACATCTGCCTTTTTTACTGCATCAAAATACTTCTGTACCAGTTCTTTTACTTCCGGCACGCCGTCCTTTTCTAAGGATTGAATCTGATTGTTATTATTGTTTTGATTTTCTGTAACATCAACAACCGTCTGGATTTCCTGACGATCTTTGTTGCCTTTTCTGCTCGTAATCAAAATAACTGCCACAATCAGCGCAGCTGCTACCAGAATAATGACAAAGTATGGAAGAATCCTTCTGACCACACCTGGTTTTTTCTTTCTCTTAAAATTATTTTTTGCCATAATTCCTTCCTATTCTGCCATCTTGCGTTACTGCGCTGTACGCAGACGCGCCTCAGGCTCATCAAAATATCGTTCTTTCACCAGTTCAACTGGCATCTGCTTTCCTGTCCACAATGTAAATGCCTCTGCACCCTGATACAGCAACATATATAACCCATTAAAACAGCTGCAGCCCTGACTCTTAGCAATTCCCATCAGCTTTGTCTCTCTTGGATTATAGATTACATCTGATACTATTAAATCTGGATGGAAGAAATCTGCTGATGTAATCAGACTTCTATCTGTATCTGGTGCCATGCCTACATTTGTGCCATTTGTCAAAATACGACTTGTCAAAAGCTCTTTTTTAATCACAGACTCATCTGAATAATCAAATAAATTAATCTTACATGCTGTCTGCTTTGTCAGCTGATTAATCACCTGCCTTGCATGCTCTGTCGATTTTCCCGGACGACAAAATACAGAAATCTCCCGCACACCATCAAGTGCTGCCTGAACAAGAATAGATGTTGCTGCGCCTCCTGCTCCAAGAAGAGTCATTTTCTCACCCTTGATCGAAAATCCTGCTTCTTTTACGGCTCTCATATAGCCTGTTCCATCCGTATTGTATCCCATAAGCTTTCCATTTTCATTCACAACCGTATTCACAGAGCCTGTAATCGACGCTGCTGGCGAAAGCACATCACAAAGCTGTGCCATCTTAGACTTATTTGGCATAGTACAGTTCCAACCTTTTGCTCCCAAACTTACAAGACCGTCTACGGCACCGCTAAGACCTTCAATGCCAACATCAAAACAAAGATAGACATAATTAATTCCTAACTCCTGAAATGATGTGTTGTGCATCATCGGTGATTTGCTGTGTCCCACCGGACTTCCAAGCAGACCGGTAAGGCCTGTCTTTCCATTTATTATCATAGACATATCCTTTCCTGATACCTTTTGCAGCAGTTTTTTACTGTCATTTCTTGTCACCACCAAAATGACATAAACTGACCAAGCTCCTATATACTTTAATACGAATCTGTAAAATATGCAAGCTTTTTATCTCTTTTGCCACACGCGACACTTTATTTTGTGCAAAATTACCATGATATGGTGTGATTACACTACGATAGTGACAGTATCCTCGTCTGAATCATACTCATAAACATGATTTGACAAAAAATCTGTACTTACAGCATCTGTCAGATTTACCTCCTCCACAATTTCCTTTAACTGTGACGGATCTGTGTCTTTATCTTTTGCAAGAAGCAGTACCTCGTGCATACTTGACGGCAAAATATAATATGCACCGCCAAGCTTTTTTGCTGCCGTCCTAAGGATACCCGGATACATGATGACTGATGCTCCAAAAAATGCTTTACTGTTTGTCAGCGCAAATAAATGAGGAAAATCAGACTGTACTGGCAGCTCAGGCAGCCCAATCAATGCCTCTACGCTATTTAAAGACGGTGGAAAACGGCGAATCATCGATGTGATGGCTGTCTGGAATAAAATGTCCTCTGTCACCTCCCAGATTCTGCAATGATCCTGATACACAACGGCAGCACCCATCGTTGTGTCTGTTCCCTCAAATACCAGCTGATAGATAATGGCAAGATCAAGAATACGTCTATGTGGGACAAGTGATAAAAATTCCTTATTTTTCTGATATGAAATGAGCCGCACTGATAAAAAGGCAGCAGCACATTCAAAGTTTGTAAATATCTCTCCCTCCACTTTATTATTTTCTGTTACCATATCAAGCACGTTTTTTAATTCCTTTTGAATACTTTCCATAGAATAGCCATGCTGATATAAACGGTAAAACGGCGCCATATATATCCAAGGAGTTGTTCTTTTTCCTCTGTGGTATAATGACACCGTTTTTATCTTTGCTGTATGTTTTTGTTCAATTGTCTGCACGGTAATCTTTTCCTCTGCCTGGCAGGCGGACTGAAGACCCGCAGTAATGGTAAATAAAAATTGTTGATAATCCATATTGCTCCTCCGTTCTAAACTCCAGAAAAGCTGGATGAGAGAACACACCTGAAGGGAATCGAACCCCCGCACGTAGATCCGGATTCTACTGCTCTATCCACTGAGCTACAGGTGTATATGAGTCAGCTGTTAGATCAAACAGCTGACTCTGAAACAAAACGTTAAATATTTTGTTTTGAATTTCTGATCAGATTATACTCTGGATAAATACTCACCTGTTCTGGTATCGATCTTGATTACCTCACCGTTCTCTACAAACAACGGAACATTTACCTGTGCACCAGTCTCAACGATTGCCGGCTTAGTAGCACCAGTAGCAGTATTTCCCTTGAAGCCTGGCTCAGTATCAGTAACCTGAAGCTCTACAAACAGCGGCGGCTCGATTGAGAATACGTTTCCATTGTGGGAACATACTTTACACATCTCGTTCTCCTTAACGAACTTTAATGCGTCACCGATCAGCTCACTTCCAAGTGCGATCTGCTCATAGGTATCATTGTCCATGAAGTAGTACAGATCTCCATCCTGATACAGATACTGCATATCCTTACGGTCAATTCTTGCCTCCGGGAACTTCTCGGTTGGACGGAAAGATCTCTCGATTACTCCACCATTCTTGATATCCTTTAACTTTGTACGAACAAATGCCGCACCCTTACCTGGTTTTACATGCTGAAACTCAAGGATCTGATAGACAGTGCCTTCAATTTCCAAAGTCTTACCATTTCTGAAATCACCAGCTGAAATCATTTTTTTTCCTCCTGTAAATGAGAATTAACGGCATCTTTCTGTACTCTTGCACAGATGCCTATCGTTCTAAACAAACGCAAACGCCCATAAAATGGCGCTACATACTATATTATCATACAATAAAAAATATAACTTTTCAAGTAGTATTTTTAAAACTCTTTAAAAATTTCCTCTGCCAGTTCCCCAGGTGTTTTCTGATCTACGTCTAGCACAAAATCTGCACCGCTTAAATAATGTGCCTCACGCTGTTTCATCAGTGTACGCACACGCTCTCCACTATCATCTCCTTTAAGAAGAGGGCGCGTTGTGTCACCCTTTAAACGAGCCAAAACAGTCTCTGGCTGAATCCTTAAATAGACTACCATGCCGAGTTTTTTTAAAAGCTTTCTGTTTTCCTCACTAAGCGGCATTCCACCTCCGCATGAAATCACAAATTGCTTATCTTGTACAAGCAGCGTCTTGAGTGCTTTTGTCTCTGCCTGACGAAAATAATCTTCTCCTTTTTGAGCAAAAATATCAGAAATGCTCATTTTCTCACAAGCTTCTATATAGGCGTCAGTATCAATCAGCTCGAATCCTTTTTTTACAAGCTCTTTTCCTACTGTTGTCTTTCCTGCTCCCATAAAGCCAATCAAAACAATTGAACTCATCGCTTATTCCTCCTGTGGTAAAAAAACAATACTATACGCTCTATATAACGCTTTAGCACTATCTGTATTTCTTCCTTTGGATGAATTGGCTGAACAAGATATGTCCTAATTCCAGCTCTGTTTGCGCCATAAATATCTGTAAAGATCTGATCTCCGATAAAAATCGTTGTATCTGGTGTTGTATGAATACGCTTCATAGCGTCCTCATAACCGCGTACTGATGGCTTCCCTGCTTTATAAATATAGTCACTTCCAACTTCCTTCGCAAACGGACTGACACGCGGCTCCTTATTATTTGAAATAATGCAGGTTTTTAAACCAATGCTGCGAAGATGTTCAAACAATTCCTTTGCCTGTTTTGTAGCTGGCTCTCCATGCCTTACAAGCGTATTATCCACATCGAATAGTACGCCACGCACGCCGTTATCATATTCCTTTTGATAATCAATCTGGTAGGCAGACGCTGCCTCTGCCCATGGATACAATTTACTCACTGTTTTTTCTCTCTCTGAATCATATTTTCAAGCTCTTGTGCAAAATTATTCAAATCCGTAAAAGAGCGATATACACTCGCAAAGCGCACATAAGCGACCTCATCAAGTGTTTTTAACTTTTCCATCACCAGCTCACCAATCACCTTGCTGCTGACTTCTTTTTCATAATTATTAAAGATAGTTGTCTCAATATCATCCACCAGACGATTTACTGCATCAGTCGGGATCGGACGTTTATGGCATGCCATAACAATTCCAGTTTTTAATTTTTCCCTCGAATAAGCCTCTCTTGTCTGATCCTTTTTTACTACCATCAGCGGAAATACTTCAATCTTTTCATATGTTGTAAAGCGCCGGTTGCACACCTCACACATCCTGCGCCTGCGGATCGCAGTATTATCGTCAGAAGGCCTTGAATCAATTACTTTTGTTGTATCTTCTCCGCAAAACGGACACTTCATTGCTGCCTCCATTCCTGCTGTCTGCCAGCATCTCTTTAATGCTATTATTATAAAATAAAAAGGTATGTAAGGTCAAGTTTTTTCTGAATTGTTTTCAATTCTATTTTTCTTTATCTCTGATTGGTTTTTCTCCCTCATCAATATCAACTAATATGATATCTGGTCCAATCTGACATACTCTGCAAAATGGAATGCGATATTCCGTATCTCGTCCGAATAACCCACATATTTTTCCTGTGCCCGGAACAATCAAATGTGTTATGCAGCCTGTTTTTCGATCAAATTCAATGTCACACACATAGCCAAGTCTTTTGCAGTCTTTTATATTAATCACTTCTTTTTGCCTTAAATCACAAATACGCATATGCTACCCTCAAAAGCATTTCACTTTCTCGGTATAGTATATGCGTATTAAATATATTCTGCCTTCTGACAAATATATTAGACACTATGTTAATATATATTGTTTAGTGCTCTGTTCCAAACTCAGACAGCTTTAAGCCTGGATTTCTTTCCAGTACCATCTGCGGACTCCAGCTATTTGCAAACAATAACAGCGGACGATCCTTCAGATCCTTAATTTTCTTCATATCGGATGTTCCATTGATTCTTGCTACATCCACATTCTCCCAATCCTCAATCCAGCGGATATACTCGTATGGCAGCGGATCAAGGCGAATCTCTACATTGTACTCATTTTCCAGACGGAATTTCAAAACGTCAAACTGCAGCACGCCGACAACGCCTACAATGATCTCTTCCATTCCAGTGTTAAATTCCTGGAAAATCTGAATAGCACCTTCAAGAGCAATCTGACTGATTCCCTTAATGAACTGCTTACGCTTCATTGTATCCATCTGACGCACTCTGGCAAAATGCTCTGGTGCGAATGTTGGAATTCCGTCAAATGCCATATTACCCATCTTAGGAGAACATATTGTATCTCCAATTGAGAAAATACCTGGATCAAATACACCAATGATATCTCCGGCATATGCCTCTTCTACGATTGTTCGCTCTGATGCCATCATCTGCTGTGGCTGTGTCAGACGAATCTTTCTGCCGCCCTGCACATGGTTCACCTCCATGCCGGCTTCAAACTTTCCAGAACAAATTCTCATAAATGCGATACGGTCTCTGTGTGCCTTATTCATGTTTGCCTGAATCTTAAATACAAAGGCAGAGAAATTATCATCAAATGGGCTGATTTCACCAATTGAGCTATGTCTTGGAAGCGGTGATGTTGTCATTTTTAAGAAATGCTCAAGGAATGTCTCAACACCAAAGTTTGTCAGTGCAGAACCAAAGAATACAGGAGAAATCTCACCATTACTTACCTTATCCTGATCAAATTCCTCACATGCACCATCAAGCAGCTCAATATCCTCAAGCAGCTTCTGATAACCAATAATACCAACCTGATCCTCAGCACCTTCAACATCAAGCTCATGACTCTCAATCTCATGCATACCTGCATCTGCTGCAACGAATGTAGTAATCTTATTTGTGTTACGATCATAAACACCCTTGAAATTCTTACCGCATCCGATTGGCCAATTGATTGGGCAGGTCTTAATACCAAGCACGCGCTCGATCTCATCCATCAGATCAAATGGGTCATTTGCCTCACGGTCTAATTTGTTGATAAAAGTAAAAATTGGAATATGGCGCATAACACAAACCTTAAACAGCTTAATTGTCTGCGCCTCAACACCCTTAGAAGCATCAATTACCATAACGGCAGAATCTGCTGCCATCAGAGTACGATACGTATCCTCTGAGAAATCCTGATGACCTGGTGTATCCAAAATGTTGATGCAATAGCCTTCATAGTGGAACTGTAAAACGGAAGAGGTTACGGAAATACCTCTTTGCTTTTCAATCTCCATCCAGTCAGAAACAGCGTGCTTTGCTGTTTTTCTTCCCTTTACGGAACCTGCCTGATTGATTGCTCCTCCATATAAAAGGAACTTCTCTGTTAATGTAGTTTTACCCGCATCCGGGTGAGAAATAATGGCAAACGTTCTTCGTTTGCTGATTTCATTTTCATATAATGACATTGTGTTCCATGCCTTTCTTCTTCAAATGTTCTTATTTACTATTTTTCATTTTGTTCACAGCAAACTATTGTAACAGATTCAGTCTTTTTGTGCAACCCCATTCACAATTTTATACCATTTACCATTATACCAAATCCGTCCAGAATATCCCCAATTAAGGTATCCGTTCTGAATGTAATACAGTGTACCATAATATTCAACAAGACCATTGTAATTCCAGTTCAAAATACCTTTTTCTACATAATACCAAGCACCATCACTGTGTTCTACAAGGCTCGTGTAATCCCACTTTACACTTCCTGACTGAAGATAATACCAAGTTCCATAATAATTTATCAGTCCTGTATAATTCGACACTATTCCGCCTAATACATAATACATATTTCCCTGATATGCTGCAAAACCTGTGTAACTAGTATCAACCTGATCATTTTTATAGTAATATTTCTTTCCATCAGAAGCCACTGAAATTCCATTTAGGATTCGTCTGTTGGCACACCTGCCTTCATTGATTCCATAATCCAGATAATGATCTACATACTTTGTATTATCATCACCAAATAATTCCTGCAGATCCGGATAATTCGCTTTATAGAGCGTAACATCAAATGACTCACTGGCACGTCTGCCTTCACCTATTCCATAATCCACAAAATGCTTCAATGCTGCCGCATAATCATTTCCAAATGCTGACTTTAAATCTGAGTAACGATTCAAATAGTATTTAGCATCAAATACTGGAGCATAGTCAACGCCTTTATAAATTGTTGACGTCTTATCACTGTCATCATTATCCTCTGCGAAATCACCTTTTGTTCCATCCCATCCGGCTTTTTTCCCAGTTAGGAAATAATGCTCATAATACGCGTCAATATCATTTCCATATGCTTTTTCAAGCTTTGGATAACGCTTTCGATAAGAATTCACATCAAAGCCATCAAAAAATCCCTGTTCTATCGTTACACCACAACCAACAAACAAACGGTACTGTGTCTGTGTGCCATCCTCAGCTGTAACGGTTATTGTGCTAACCTCAACCTTGTGAGACATGCTTCCAATATTGGAAAATTTCAGTGTAGCTGATGAAGATGCAGTTTTTACTCTGATATTCGCATAAACTGTCTTTTCTCCTACACTATAATAAAAATCTTTTTGTGTCTTATCAAATGCAGTGATTACTTCCTGGTCATTTACTGTCAATGACTTTAAGCAGCTATTTTGATTTTTTCGTTCCTGTGGTTTGGGTGAAGATACCGGACGCTCCTCATAAACAGGAATCAAAAAAACAAAACTATTTCCTAATTGACCACTATTGGTATAGGATCTTCTTACTTGATTTCCCTCTGAATACGGTGCCATGATATTGGTCATGTATTGATGCCAATATTTACCGTTATACTGACCGTCATAGTCAAATTTTTGGGCATATAGCGTATTCTGATTTTTGAGAATATACAGATTGGCAAACTTCAATGAACCGCCAATCAATGCCTTTGTTGGGGTATCCCAAGATCCACTTGATACTGTACCATCTGGAAGCATCATTGTCGAACCCGTCTTTGCCTCTTTTAATCCATTCTGCACGATTTGATCTCTACTTGAACCAGTTGCCTGTATATTGAAATAATTGTACAATCCTTCATATCCAGCATATTTTCCAGAAATCAAATCAGACGTACCTGCTCCCTGTTCTTGTCTAACACGACTTGCAAGTGCTACCGGATTAATATTATATTTTTCTCCAACCCAACAAAACAACCATGCATATGTATACTCTGCACCTGGAACTTTCGCATTCGACATAAATGTATTGGCAAGTGCAGCCTCAACTGCCCCTTGTGTCTGATACTTCTCATAGATAAGTGATTCAAACATAAAAATGTCATTTTCATTTAAAAAATTTCTCGGATCCATATAATAGCGCACAGTCTCTTCTGACGCACCAGCCCAACCTGGTTCCCATTGTTTCCACGTATTGGTCTGCCAATTGTAATCTCTGTCTAACATAGATCGGAAGCATTCATTATAATAAGTGCTTACAAGCGCTCTTGCAGGTGTCGTAACCTGTTGATTTACTGCATATGAAAAAGTATCGCCAACATAAACTGGCTTAAATACCCAATTAGGATGTGCTTGATGAAGTGCATTCAAGGCACTTTGGTAATCTGCTGGAAAGGCCTGTGTCTCATCTGCTTCCATCAGATCAGCATCATAGCTTACAGAAAGCACTTCAAATGGAATATAACCTTCATAGCAATATTCATTAATATCAAAAATAACATGCGCCCATCGCGGCTCTTCCTCCACACAAACTACAGATGTTATGTAAACATAAGAACCCGCTGGAAGTGTCACCAACTCTGACGAATCTTTTTTCCATCCAGAATATACTTTTGAATCTGTATTTAAGCTTGCATTAGCATAGAAGCTTTCTTCAACTCCTTCTAACTCTGCTTCTTCAGTTGTTTCCTCTTCTGTTGACTCTTCTTCTGTTGACTCTTCCTCTGTAAATTCTTCTGTAGAATACTCTGTTTCATTTTCCTGTGTTTCTTCTACACTGTCAGACTCTGACGAGGTCTGCACTGTCTCCTGCGTCTGAGGCTCACTTTGAATTTCCGTTTGTGTTGGCTGCTCTGTCTGAGCTTCACTTGTTTCTGCCTGTGATATAGATGACGATTCTTCCGATGGAATCACTTCACTTTCCTGCGCAGATGTTTCTGTCTGAGTTTCCTGCGACTGAGTCTTGACCGTTTCGGATTCTGTTTCAGACGTCAGCTCTTCAGGCTGCATTTGCGTTTCTTGCATCTGCTCTTGCAACTTCGTTTCAAATGCACTTTGACTGGACGTTTCCTGTGCTGCTGTCGGAATAACAGACCCTAACAGCATTCCAATAGAAAGCAGTCCTGCAATACCTTTTTTCAGCAATACTTGTTTTCTCAATCGCCTTACCTCCATTTTAGCTTACACAGAAACGACACTGCAGCAAACGCTGCAGCGCCTTTACATGTGATTACTTTAATGCTTCCTTATAAAACTCCTTGAACTCGCTGTAGCCTTCTGCTGTCAGCTGTTCCTTCTGGAACTTCTTATTCTTATTCATCCATGCAACAAGAATCTGCTGTCCTGCTGCACGTCCTGCCATTGCTTCCTGAAGAACAGTGCCAAGCACCTTGCTATCTACACCCTTTTCTACCAAATATGCAATCTTTTCCTTGCTGCCTGGAACAGTAAAGCCCTCATCTAAGAGAATTGTTACAATACGCTCAAATCCGATTGAGAAGCCACATGCTGGAGTTTCCATTCCTGTGAACTTGCCAACCATCTTATCATAACGTCCGCCTCCGGCAATTGAACCTGGGAAGCCCTCTACTCCGATCTCGAAAATAGTTCCAGTATAGTAAGACATACCACGAACTAATGTTGGATCAAACTGCAGCTTAAAGCTTGCCTGAGTTGTTGCCGTAACTGCCTCACAAATCTGCTTTAAGTTCTCTGCTGCGCCGCCCTCTAAGCAATCACCAAGTGTCTCTGCAAGATAAGCAACACCATCCTCTGCTTCATTCAAGCCTTTGAACAGACCCATATAGCGTTCGATTGATTCCTCTGCAAAACCATTTGATGCAAGCTCTTTTGCTACACCATCAAGACCGATCTTATCCATCTTATCCAAAATGATAAAGACTTCATCATACTGTGCTTCATCAAAGCCGCTGTACTTTGCCATGCCCTTTAAAATACGGCGGTCATTGATATGTACGGTAAATCCCTTAAAGCCAACCTTTCCAAGAAGTGTAGTTGTTGCCAAAATCAGCTCGATCTCTGCAAGATTTGTCGGATCTCCAAGAATATCAATATCACACTGATAGAACTGTCTGAAACGACCCTTCTGCGGACGGTCAGCTCTCCATACCGGTCCGATCTGCAATGCCTTAAACGGCTTTGGCAGATTTGCTGCATTATTGGAATAATATCTTGACAACGGAACAGTCAGGTCATAGCGAAGACCACTATCTACCAAATCTGCTTCTGTCTGTGCTGTTTCTAAGTTTAACTTCTCACCACGCTTTAAGATCTTAAAGATAAGCTTCTCATTCTCACCACCCTGCTTATTGCTTAAGTTTGCAATATTTTCAACACAAGGTGTTTCAATCGGTGTGAAACCAAATCCCTTATACGTTTCCTTAATCAGCCCAATCACATAATCACGGATCTGCATTTCTGCCGGCTGAATATCCTTCATGCCTGTAACAGGCTTCTTTACTAATGCCATAAAACACTCCTCTTTCCACTATCAGGGCTTTCCCTGTATGGTATCTGCTTTCTCTGTCATTTATTTTTTTCCTGATCCAATCGAAGCTTCACCTTTGCTGCAAATAAATCCGTTTCTATGAATCTATGTTTATTATGATCTATCTTCTACTTACTGCAGATCTGTCAGCGTTGCTTTCGCCTCTTCGTTCATCGTATTCATCTGCTCAGTCACATCTTCAAAGTCGTACAGAGTCGCTTCCATCATCGCAGTGATCAGATTCGCAATATCTCCGTTATTCGGCTGGCTTACCATATGCTGATTATCTGCATAATCCAGCTGTTCAAATGCCTTCTGATAATTGGCATCCTGACGCTTTTCTTTGATGGCATCCATCTCCGCAATGGTCTCGGAGCACGGCAGATATCCAATCGAAGCCGAGTAAGTCGCTACACCGCCATTGTCGGTATTGTAAATACTGCTTCTCTTTCTTCGTGAAATCCACGTAAAAAATCAATAAAAAAGCAGCTGCCCTGCGGGATTCCCTGCATGACAGCTGTCTTCTTTTATTGCTTATTTTATTATTCGTTTTTTTTCTGCTCTTTTCGCAGGTATTCCTTCACCGCAAGCAAATCCGGCTGAACCGTACATGCCCGCTCTCTCATCTCTTCCGTCGGCGCAAGCAGGTCCGGAACCATGATCGTTTTTTCTTCGACTCATAATTGTTTTTTTCTGCCACTATGATCCTTTTTCAGAAGCTCCCAAAGACAGCTTCCCTGCACATTTGGGAATTCCAGCCCGAGTAATTCGGCAAAGGTCGGCGCCTCATCTACCAGACGGGCATGCTCCAGCATCACATGCTCCCTGAAATCCGGACCCTTTGCGTAAAATACCGGCTGCGGTCCCTTCTCCGGAAGATATCCATGCGTTGCATGACCATAACGATAGTCCTTTGTTTCAAACGGAGCAACTAGCGGTGAATGGAACTCATCCCCGAAGGAAACTCCATCCAGTGCTTCCAGAATAAAGGAAAATGTTCCGTCCAGATGTTCTTTTCCTGCTTCTTCCTTCGTAAAAATCCGTTCGATTCCATATCGACTGTCCTTCTGCATCGTTTCCAGCAGCTGCTTTACGCGGCCGTAAAGCTCCAAATCCTCCGGATGCCTCAGATGTACTTCCGCCGACATTCCGCCGGAGAGACACCATGCATCCCAGTCTCTGAATTCGCCATTCTCGTCGACACGAATCAGCCCATGCTCTTTTAATGCCACATTGATATTTACAATCTTTGTAATATTCCGCTGACCGTGATCGCTGACCAGCACCAGGTTGGTATTTTCTGCAGCACCGATATCCTCTACTGCCTTCATAATCTGTCCAATATAACGATCCGTCGATTCTACCGCCTTTTTCACCTGATCATTAAGCATTGCCAAAGCGGCTGTCGTTCCAGGAGCACCAACCCGTTCCAGACCGATTTCTTCCAGAATCTCTGCAACACTAT
>ENA-ORMN01000764-ORMN01000764.1-human-gut-metagenome-genome-assembly--contig:-NODE-764-length-35589-cov-4.503687_pt1 | contig 35589 bp, 31 predicted proteins | sample MGYA00242102_ERZ508993 | MGnify/ENA primary metagenome ERZ508993 (study PRJEB26280, sample SAMEA2338770) | human gut metagenome | biome: human gut; feature: human-associated habitat; material: faeces...
AATTGCCAGAATTGCAGTTATAATATTGATTCCGGTGCAAAATAATACCAGTGAAATCAGCCCCAACACCATGGATGCAACTGCGAAACCTTTTCCCGGCTCCTCTTTCCGGTTATCTGCCGGACGCTGATTGCGCTGGGCGAGGACAGAATGTCGGTTTACGACAGACTTCCGGTATTGTTTGCCGGCGGGGTCATGTCCAACCGGTGGATGCGGAAAGCGCTGTGCGAGCATTTTGACGCCTGCTTTGCGCCGCCTGAATTTTCGGCGGACAATGCGGCGGGGATCGCCCTGCTTTGCCGGCGGCGTGCGCTGTGGGAGAGAATATGAACGGTCTGAATGAAAACGTGCTGACGGTATCGCAGGTCAACGGATACCTGAAGCTTCTGATCGAGCAGGACGATTTTCTGAATCAGGTGGCGGTGCGGGGAGAGCTTTCCAATTGCAAGCTTCACTCCAGCGGACATCTGTATTTCACCCTGAAAGACGGGGAATCGGAGCTTGCGGCGATCATGTTCCGCAGTGCGGCGACAAGGTTGCCCTTTGTTCCGAAAAGCGGGATGAAGGTCACGGTCTACGGAAAAATATCAGTCTATGAAAAGGGCGGGCGCTATCAGCTGTACGCCGAAACCATGCTGGAGGACGGCTTGGGGGCGCTGTGGCTGGAGTTTGAGCGCCTCAAGAAAAAACTGGAGGCGGAGGGGCTGTTTGACCCCGGGCGCAAGCGACCGCTTCCCGCCTATCCGTCGTGTGTGGGGATCGTCACATCCCCCACGGGTGCGGCAGTCTGGGATATGGTCAACATCACCGGTCGCCGGTTTCCGGGGGTCAGGATTTTGATCTGCCCGGTGCTGGTGCAGGGCGCTTCGGCGTCTGCGTCCATGTGCCGTGCGCTTGCGTATCTGAATGTAACGAAAGCCTGCGACGTCATTATTCTTGGGCGGGGCGGCGGCTCTGCGGAGGATCTGTGGGCGTTCAACGATGAAGGTCTGGTGCGTGCGGTGGCGGCGTCGGAGATCCCGATCGTCTCGGCGGTCGGACATGAGACCGACTTTACCCTTTGCGATTTTGCCGCCGATCAGCGTGCGCCCACGCCGTCAGCGGCGGCAGAGCTTGTGCTCCGGGATCACCGGGACGTTCTGCAAAGGTTTGACGGGCTTTCCGAGCGCATGGATGCGTGCATGGAATCCCGCCTGCAACGCTACCGCAGCCGGCTTACCGAATGGGAACAGCGCCTGAAGCTTTGCTCCCCGGAGGGACGGCTGAAAGAGCAGAGAAACCGGCTGGAGCGGCTGACGACCGGTATGGATGCATCGATGCAGAACCGGCTGGGCAGTGCCAGACAGCGGCTGGAGCTTGCCGTCAACCACCTGGAGGCGGTCAACCCGCTGGCGGTGCTGGCAAGGGGCTACGGCGTGGTGCAGGATAGCGAGGGGCGTGTGGTCTCCTCTGTGGCGGCGCTTCGTGTGGGAGAGCCGGTCACGATACGGCTGTCGGACGGTCGTGCCGTGGCGGAGATCCGTTCAAAAGAAAAAGAGCAGGCGAAAGGTCTGCGGAAAGAGCACTGAAATGAAAGAGAAAGATACGGTGTCGGAGCAAGTGGATTTTGAAGCCTCCATGAAGCGACTGGAGGAGATCTGCGCCGCTCTGGCAAATGAAAATATAAGTCTGGAGGAATCCCTGAAGGTCTATGAAGAGGGCGTAAAGCTGGTAAGGCTGTGCACGCAGAAGCTGGAGGATGCCGAGCGGGACGTCAGAATTCTGAAGGTCGGCGCCGACGGCGAGATCGTGGAAGCCGATTTTCTGGCGCAGGGAGCGCAGGCTCAGGGGGAAAAAGCATAATGGAAAACGTAAATCAGAAAATGAAACAATATCTGGAGGAAAACGCCGCCGCAACCGAAAAGGCGCTGGAGGGGTATTTTGCGGGAGAGGATGCGGATCTGAACCGGATCTTTGAGGCACAGCGCTACTCGCTTCTGGGCGGCGGCAAGCGGATCCGTCCGTTTCTCGTCAACACCTGTTGCAAAACGCTCGGGGGCAATGCGGAAGTATCCATGCCGTATGCCTGTGCGCTGGAGATGATCCACACCTATTCGCTGATCCACGACGATCTTCCCTGTATGGACGACGACGATCTCCGGCGGGGAAAGCCGACCAACCATAAGAAATTCGGAGAATCCACGGCGGTTCTTGCCGGCGACGCTCTGCTGACCCGTGCGTTCGGCGTGGCGGCGTCCAATCCTTTTGCCGACAGCGCCGCAAACAATATGGCGGTGCGGATCCTGTCGGACGCCGCAGGCGACCGGGGCATGATCGGCGGGCAGGTGATTGACCTTGAGGGCGAGCATACCCGGCTGGAGCTGGAAAAGCTGTTGCGCCTGCACCACCTCAAAACCGGAGCCTTGATCCGCTGTGCGGTACTGCTCGGGTGCCTGGCGGCGGGATATATGCCCGATACGCCGGAAGCGAAAGCCATGGAGGAATACGCCGACAAGGTGGGGCTGTGCTTCCAGGTGATCGACGACATTTTTGACGTCAGCGGCACGCCCGAACTTCTGGGCAAGAACGTCGGCTCGGACGCCGGACATCACAAGACCACCTTTATGGCGTACTTTACCGAAGCCGAAGCGAGAGCGTATGCCGAGCGGTGCACGGCAGAGGCGGTCTCGGCGATTTCGGAGCTGAAAAATTCGGAACTTCTCACCGATTTTGCGGTCTTTCTTCTCAACCGCAAATACTGAGCCGGACGGCTTTTGAGAAAAGAGGTTAAAACGATTCATGACCATAGTAAAGCAGATCTTTGGAAATTATCTTCTGATGAGCGCCCTGTGCGCATGGCTGATAGCGCAGATTCTGAAAGTGTTCACCGGAATGTTCAGCGAGCAGAAATTCAGCTTTTTCAAGCTTTTCTTCTCCAACGGCGGTATGCCAAGCTCACATTCTGCAACCGTGATGGCGCTGACCACCGCCTGTGCGATCTCCTACGGCTTCGGCTCCGCTCCTTTTGCCATTTCGCTGATCGTCTCTATCATCGTGATGAACGACGCTTTCGGCGTCCGCTATGAGACGGGAGAGCAGGCAAAGATTCTGAACCGCATTACCCGGGAGCTGTTTTCCGGAAATCCCGACAACATCAACACCGGTCTGAAGGAGCTTGTGGGACACACCCCCTTTCAGGTGCTGATGGGGGCGCTCTGCGGCATTGCGGTGGGAGTTCTGATGGCGTTTCCCATGGGTGAGCTATGAGAGCCGATCAGTATCTTCCGGCGGCGGGGTACACCGCCAGCAGGAAGCGGGCGCAGGATCTGATCCTCGCCGGAGCGGTGAAGATCGACGGCGTGACGGTGAAAAAGCCGTCCTCACCGGTCAACGAGGCGATCGAACATACGGTGGAGATCGAGCAGGTCTTTGCCTACGTCAGCCGTGGGGGTACCAAGCTCCAGGCGGCGCTGGACGCCTTCGGCATCTCGGTAAACCGGCTTAAGGCGGTGGACGTGGGAGCCTCCACGGGGGGCTTTACCGACTGCCTTCTGCGCCGGGGAGCGGCAGAGGTGATCGCCGTGGACGCCGGCGTGGGGCAGCTTCACGAATCGCTCCTGCGGGATGAAAGAGTCCGGTCGGTGGAGCATTTCAACGCCCGGGAGCTGTCGGTTGCCGTGACCGGCGGGGAATGTGATATTGCGGTGGCGGACGTCTCCTTTATTTCGCAGACCTACCTGATCGCTCCGATCGCTTCGGTTCTGAAGCCGGGCGGTATCTTTGTCAGCCTGATCAAGCCGCAGTTTGAGGCGGGCAGGAGCGCACTCGGAAAAAACGGCGTGGTGCACAATAGCGCCTATCGTTTCCTTGCGGCAAAGCGGGTCATTCAGTGCGCCGTGGAAAACGGCTTTGACTGTCTCGGACTGATTCCGTCCCCCATTGAGGGCGGAGACGGAAACAAGGAATATCTTGCGTATTTTGTGAAAAAATCCTGTATCAAGCCAAGGGTGGATGATAAGCAGATCAAACGCATCACGCTGATGTAACGGGAGAACCCATGGGGGAAAATATGAAAAATATCGCTTTGATTACCAATTACAATATTCCGGAAAAGCTTGCGGCGGCGTGCCGGGTAGCCGACCGGATCGGCGACCGTGCGGAGCATCTTCTGGTCCCGCAGACCTACAAGGACCGGATTCTGCGCAGTCGGATGCACCGCAAGCGCTTTCTTTATCTTTCGCAGGATAAGGTGTATGCCGAAGCGGAGCTTGTCATTGTGCTCGGCGGGGACGGCTTTATGCTGGAGGCGGCACGCCGTGCGGCACCCCTCGGGATTCCCATTCTCGGAATCAACATGGGGCGTGTCGGTTACATGACCGAGCTGGAAATGGATGAGCTGGCTTTGCTGGACCGCATTTTCACGGGCGAGTCGTACCTGGACGAGCGGGCAATGCTGCGGGTTGAGATCTGCACGCCGGGCGGGCAGGAGAAATTTTCCGCCCATGCGCTCAACGATGTGGTGATCGCCAACGGCTCCACGGCAAGAATCGTCGATCTGGAGCTTTACGACCGGGAGATGCTGGTGGATACCTACCGGGCAGACGGGCTTGTAATCTCCACACCCACCGGTTCCACGGCGTATTCGCTTTCGGCAGGCGGACCGATCATCGACCCCAAGCTTTCCTGCTTCTGCGTCACGCCGATCTGTCCCCATTCGCTTTCGGCAAGACCGCTGATCTTTCCCGATATGGCGCAGTTGAGGGTCAAGAACATCTGCACCCGGGAAAAGCTTCTGCACCTTACGGTGGACGGTCGGGCAACCTTTGACCTTTTCCTCGGGGATGTCGTGACGATCACGAGAGCAACCCTCACCGCAAAGCTTTTGCGGCTGAAGCACGAGGACTTTTACTATAAAATCCGGATGAAGAAATTCATCTGAAAATACCGGACGAAACGTCCAGAATAAAGAAAGGATACAGGATTTCGGTAAAATGAAATCGGAAAGACAGAACAGGATCCGTGAGCTGATCGCCAAGTATGAAATCGAAACGCAGGACGAGATGATGAACCGTCTGCGGGAGGAGGGCTTTGCCGTCACGCAGGCGACCGTGTCACGGGATCTCAAGGAAATGAAGCTCACCAAAACGCTTACGGCACGGGGAACCTACCGTTACAGCGCAAGTCCGGCGGGCAATCATATGAGCAATCATACCAAGCTCAACAATGCGATGATGGACTCGGTGATCTCGGTGGAATATTCCATGGTCAACGTGGTCATCAAGACCTACCCGGGTATGGCGAATGCGGTGGCGTCCGGTATTGACTCTCTGAATCTTCATCATATCCTCGGCTGTGTGGCGGGGGACGACGCCATTATCGTGGTGACCCGGAGCGAAGAGGACTCGGTGGAGATCTGTGAAAAGATCCGGGAACTGATGAAAACCTTTTAAGGCGGTGTCTTATGATTGAATCTCTGCATATTGAAAATATTGCCGTGATCCGGCGGCTTGATGTGGAGTTTTCCTCCGGATTCACCGTTTTGTCCGGCGAGACGGGAGCGGGAAAGTCGATCCTTATCGACAGTCTGAACCTGTTGCTCGGCGCCAGAGCCGACCGGGAGCTGATCCGCACCGGCGAGGAGAAGGCGGTGGTGTCGGCGGTGTTCTGCGGTCTGCCGGAGAATGTCCGCACGCTGTTGCGGGAGCTTGGGTTTGACGACACGGAGGACAAGATCATGCTGTCCCGCACCGTGACTCCCACCACCTCCTCGGCACGGCTGAACGGGCGTGGTATCACGCTTTCGGTCCTGCGGGAGATTGCAGGGGGGCTGTTCAACATCCACGGGCAGAACGACAATCAGCAGCTTCTGGATCCCAAAAACCATATCCGGCTTCTGGATGCGTATGCTGGCTGTGCGGAGAAAAAGGGAGAATATGCGGCGCTTTACCGGGAGGTGCTCCACCTGCGGACGGAGCTTGACAGCCTGGAACAGGACGCCCGGGAACAGACCCGGATGTGCGAAATGCTCCGGTACCAGATTCAGGACATTGACCGGGTAAAGCCGAAAGCCGGAGAGGAAGAAGCGCTGGAGGAGCTTGCCGCAAAACTTCGGAACGTCGAAAAGATCGAAAAGTGCAGGGCACTGAGCGAAAAGGCGCTTCAGGGCGGAGAGCGTGGCATGGGCGCCATTTACCTGACAGAGCGTGCGGCGGGGGCGCTTGCTTCAATTGCCGACGCCGTGCCGGAGGCGGAAGCGCTTTCCGAGCGGCTGAACGACATCCGCTACGAGCTGGAGGATATCGCCGCAGGACTTGCGGGGCTTGCCGACTTCGGCGAGGAGGACCCGGTCGCACGGCTTGACCGTGCGGAGGAGCGGCTGGACGCCATTGCCCGCCTGAAAAAGAAGTACGGCGGCACGGTGGAGGAGATCCTTGCGTTCCGTCGTCAGGCGGAAGAGCGGCTTGCCGGCTATGAAAACATGGACGACTGTCGGGCGGATCTGGAGGAGGAGCTGAAAGAAAAGACCGGAGCGGCACGGCGTGTGGCGCAGACGCTGTCGGAAATGCGGCGACGTGCCGCAGTCGGTCTGCGGACTGCCGTCACCGGAACGCTTGCTTTCCTGGATATGCCCAAGGTACGGTTTGACGTGGGCATCCGCCACTCGGCAGACCTGAACGCAAACGGTGAGGACGAGGTGGAATTTCTGATCGCCACCAACCCCGGGGAGGAACCGGCGCCGCTTGCACGGATTGCTTCGGGCGGAGAGCTTGCCCGGATCATGCTTTCACTGAAAAACGTTCTCAACGCCTGCGACGGCGTGCAGACGGTAATCTTTGACGAGATCGACACCGGAATTTCGGGAAAGACTTCCCGGAAGGTGGGAATCAAGCTTAAGGAGATCGGGAAAAATACGCAGGTCATCTGCGTGACCCACTCGGCGCAGATCGCCTCTCTCGCCAACCACCATTTCTTCATTGCCAAGCGTGAGACCGACGGCAGAGCGGAAACGGTGCTTACCCCGCTTGAGGAAGAAGCACGGGTCGGGGAGATTGCACGGATCCTCGGCGGAATCGAGATTACGGACGTGCAGAGAGCGGCGGCAAGAGAGATGATCGCAGAGGGAGAACAGTATTCATGAGCAAAGCGGTAAAGACCAATGCGATGCGCCAGCTGGATGCGGCAAAGATTGCATATACGGTCTGCGGATATGCGGTGGACGAAAACGACCTCAGCGCCGGTCACATCGCAAAGGAGATCGGTCTGCCGGAGGGGCAGGTGTTCAAAACCATCGTCTGCCACGGCGACAAGACCGGGTATCTGGTGTTCTGCATCCCCGCCGACCGGGAGATCCATATGAAAAAGGCGGCGGCTGTGACCGGCAACAAGAAGATCGAGGCGGTTCACGTCCGGGATCTGCTGGGGCTTACCGGCTATATCCGGGGCGGCTGTTCGCCGGTGGGAATGAAAAAGAAGTTTCCGACCTTTTTCGACGAAAGCGCCCGGGAGTGGGAGCAGATCACGGTCAGTGCCGGCGTGCGGGGAATGGTTCTGCTATTGAACACCGCCGATATCGTGCGTTTTACCGACGCTACGGTGGCGGATGTGACCGGAACCTGACGGAAAAAGCGGGAAATTCGGCTTTTGTACTTGAAAAAAAGCGTCATTTGTAGTATAATATCCGCAGTGTGCCCTGTAAAGCGGGCACGATGACGGTATCATTTCGGAAACGGCGTGCCACGGTGCGCCTGAATAAAGGAGTTTCATCTATGTTGGAAATCAAAAAACAGATCGCCGGTGTGATTGCCGGTGTGATTGCAGAGACTGCGCCCGGCGCCGGAATGGATGCCGATGCGATTGCGGCGTTTCTGGAATATCCGCCGGACGAAAAAATGGGCGACCTTGCCTTGCCGTGCTTCAAGCTGAGCAAGGTGTTGCGGTGTGCACCGGTGAAGATCGCCGATACGCTTGCCACCGGGCTTGACGGGGCGTGTCCCTGCGTTGCCCGGGTGGAATCGGTGGGCGGCTATCTGAACTTCTTCCTTGACGGGCAGAAGCTTGCCGAGCGGATTCTGCCACAGGTGAAGGAGCGGGGCGACCGCTACGGCGCACCCGATATCGGTCACGGCAAAACGGTGGTGCTGGACTATTCCTCGCCGAACGTCGCCAAGCCCTTTCATATCGGGCACCTCGGAACGACGGTGATCGGTCACTCGCTGAAAAAACTGCACCAGTTTGCCGGCTATCACTGCGTCGGCATCAATTACCTCGGCGACTGGGGAACCCAGTTCGGAAAGCTGATCACGGCGTACCGGATGTGGGGCAACCGGGAGCAGATCGAGCAGGGCGGTATCGACAGCCTGGTGGCACTGTACGTCCGGTTCCATGAGGAGGCGGAAAAGGATCCCGCTCTCAACGACCGGGCAAGACTGGAATTCCACAAGCTGGAGCAGGGAGACGCCGACAACACCGAGCTGTGGCGTTGGTTCGTTCATATCAGCCTGGAGGAATACCAGAAGACCTATCGCCAGCTTGGGATCGAATTTGACAGCTACAAGGGAGAATCCTTCTATACCGATAAAATGCCCGCACAGGTGCAGAAGCTGAGAGATATGGGGCTTCTGAAGCTGGACGACGGCGCTTCCATCGTGGATCTGGAACCGTACGGAATGCCGCCGTGTCTGATCCTCAAGCGGGACGGCTCCACCCTCTATCCCACCCGGGATATTGCGGCGGCGGTGTACCGCAAGGAGACCTATCATTTCGACAAAGCCATTTATGTGACCAGCGCCGGACAGAGCCTCCACTTTGCTCAGTGGTTCAAGGTGGTGGAGCTGATGGGCTACGACTGGTACAACGAACTGGTTCACGTTCCTTACGGCACGGTGAGCATCAACGGCGAAAAGCTGGCGACCCGGACCGGAAACGTGATTCTGCTCCGTGACCTGTTCGCTCTTGCCATTGAAAAGGTTTCTGCGATTATGAAAGAAAAGAACCCCGAACTTGCCGGCAAGGAGGATATTGCCGAGGCGGTGGGTGTCGGAGCGGTGGTGTTCTACTACCTTTCCAACAACCGTCTGCGGGATATCAACTTCGTTATGGAGGACGCTCTGAGCTTTGACGGCAACACCGGTCCTTACGTACAGTACACTTATGCCCGGACCTGTTCGGTCCTTGGCAAGGCAGGGAATATCCGGGACGATCTTCCCCTGTGCGTGACGGCGGAGGAAGAGACCGCACTGCTGCGGGTCATCGCCCGCTTTGAGGAGACCGTGCGTGCGGCAATCGACGCCTACGAGCCGTCGCTCATTACCCGGTATATTCTGGACGTTGCCGGCGCATACAACCGTTTCTATCACAACTGCTCGATTCTGAATGCGGAGGACGAAAAGGTAAAGGCGACCCGCCTTGCCTTGACCGCCGCCACAAGGACCGTGCTCGGCAATGCGTTTGACCTGATCTGTCTGCGCAGAACCGAAAAAATCTGATTTCCGAAAAACAATAACTTTAAGATAAAGAGGTATTCAAGATGTCCGGACACAGCAAATGGGCAAACATCAAGCACAAAAAAGAAAAGACCGATGCGCAGAGAGCAAAGGTATTCACCAAGATCGGTAAAGAGATCACCATTGCCGTAAAGGAGGGAGGCGGAGACCCCAACTCCAACTCCAAGCTCAGAGACCTGATCCTGAAGGCAAAATCCAACAACGTACCCAACGATAACATTGAAAGAACCATTAAAAAAGCAATGGGCAGCACCGGGGAGAACTACGAGGAGATCGTGTACGAGGGCTACGGTCCGGCAGGAATCGCCGTGATCGTGGAGACCACCACCGACAACCGCAACCGTACCGCCGGCAACGTGCGCTCCTGCTTTTCCAAATATCACGGCAACATGGGACAGTCCGGTTGTGTGTCCTATCTGTTCTCGGATAAGGGACTGATCGTCATTGCGGACGAGGACGACGAGATCGACGAGGATAAGCTGATGGAGACCGCTCTGGAGGCAGGGGCAGAGGACTTTGCCGCAGAGGAGGGAGCCTTTGAGATCTATACCGAGCCGGACGACCTCTTCTCCGTAAAAGAGGCGCTGGAAAAGGCGGGCTATACCATTTTCTCCGCCGAGCAGACCAAGGTGCCCTCTACCTACGTCACGCTGGAAAACGAAGACGATATCAAGTTCATGGGACTTCTGATCGAGCGTCTGGAGGATGACGACGACGTGATGAACGTCTACCACAACTGGGAAAACTGCGACTGATTTTCCATGGGAAGATATAAGCGCTTGCTTTCCAATACGGCGATTCTCGGCGTAGGCACCTTTGCTTCCAAGCTGTTGGTGTTTTTGCTGATGCCGTTTTATACGGCGGTGCTCTCCACGTCGGAATTCGGCGTGGCGGATCTGATTTCCCAGACGGCAAATCTGATTATTCCGCTGGCGTCGGTGGGGATCTGCGACGGATTGTTCCGCTTTACGCTGGACGCTAAGGACGCCGACCGGAAAAAGATCTTTTCGGGAGCGGTGGCGGTGCTGCTGGCGGGAGGAGTGGCGTCGTTTTTCCTGCTCCAGATTCTCCGGTGCTTTTCATCGCTTTCGGGGTATATCTGGCTGATTCTCGCCTACGTGCTCTGCGCCAACCTGCACACCGCCTGCGCCAATTATATCCGGGCGCAGGGAAAGACGGTGGCGTTTGCCACGCAGGGGATCATCAATACGGTGCTGACGATTCTGTTCAACGTCCTGTTCCTGCTTGCTTTCGACATGGGAACCGTCGGCTACGTGCTTTCGGTGGTGGCGGCAGATCTTGCGGTTACGCTGGGGCTTGTGTTCGGGCTTCGCCTGTACCGGGATATTTCCTTTGCCTCGCTGGACCGGAAAATGCTCCGCTCCATGCTCCGCTTCAGTATTCCGTATATTCCCACCACCATTATGTGGATGATTACGTCGGTTTCCGACCGCTACATGGTGGCGGCGTGGTGCGGCGTGAACGTTAACGGTCTGTATGCGGCGGCTTATAAGCTACCGACGCTGATCTCGCTGGCAAGCGGCGTGTTTATCGAGGCGTGGCAGTTTTCCACCGTCAAGGACGCCTTACCCGAGGAGAGAAAGCACTTTTTCGGAACGGTGTTCCGCAATTATATGAGCATTATGTTCATGGGAGCTTCGGTGCTTGTGGCAGGCTCCAAGCTCCTGACCCGGATGCTTCTGGCGGGTTCCTACTATTCCTCCTGGCAATACGTTCCGGTTCTGACGGTGGCAATGATCTTTTCCGCCTTTTCCGCTTTTTTCGGCAGTGTGTATTTCCTGGAGAAGAAAAGCATGATGTCCATGCTTACGGCGATGTCAGGGGCGATCGTAAACGTCGTGCTCAACCTCGTTATGATCCCGTCTCACGGGGCGATGGGAGCGGCTGTGGCAACGCTTATCAGCTATCTTGCCACCTACGTTATCCGTGCGGTGGATACCCGGCACTATCTGGATTTCCCCATGCACCACGGCAGGGTGGCGGTCAACAGCGCCGTACTGCTTTTGCAGTGCATAATTATGATCGAAAGCGTGCGGTACTGGAAATACCTCCAGGTGGCGATTCTTCTGTTTATGCTGATCTTCAACGGGCGGGGAATCGTGCAGACGCTGTGGGGACTTTGGAGAAAGTTCCGGGGAAAAAAATCGGAAAACGCCTGAATTTTTGCAAAAAAAGTGGGATTTTCTGAAGAAATTTCAAAAAAGCTCTTGCAAAATCATCTTTTGTATGGTATAATAATTTATAATGTGCGCAAAGCACAAGAAGGGTAGTCCGCTGCGAAGCTCTGCATGAATACCCGGATTTATAAGGAGGACTGAAAAATGGATTTGATTCAGGCTTTTACGAATGAGCAGCTTAAGACCGAAGTGCCGGTGATCAACGTAGGTGACACGATCCGTGTGCACAACAAGATCAAAGAGGGTTCCCGTGAGAGAATCCAGATGTTTGAAGGCACCGTTATCGCCAAGCACGGCGGCGGAATTTCCGAAACCTTTACGGTAAGACGTGTTTCTTACGGTTGCGGTGTGGAAAAAACCTTCCCGATCCACTCTCCCAACGTGGAAAAAGTGGATATCATCCGTACCGGTAAGGTAAGAAGAGCAAAGCTTTACTATCTGCGTGACAGAGTCGGTAAGGCTTCCAAGGTCAAAGAAAAGATCTGACCTTGCTTCCAAAATATACAGGGCACAGCTATCAGCCGTGCCCTGTATATTTTTTTTAAAAACCACCCGCTTGGCGGGTGGTTTTGAATATTTACTGAATAATCTCGTCCGCAATCGTTTTGAGAAGCTTCAGTTTCAGATCGTTCGAGGAGCTGTCAAGAAAGCCCTTCCAGCCGGCTTCCAGAGAAAATACGCCGTCAAAGCCGATTTCATCCAGCGCCTTGCGGTAGTCTTTCCAGTCGATCACGCCCGAGAACGGCACCATGTGGTCGTCGTTTTTGCCGAGGTTGTCGTGAACGTGCATGACCTTGAGATCCGCCCCCGCCATGCGAACGGCGTCCGCCGGCTGAATTCCGAACACCGAGCTGTGACCGGTGTCGAGACAGAATTTGAAGTTTTCGTCGTTCATCTCACGGATGAATTCCAGCGTTTTTTCAGGCGTTGAAATGGAAAGGTGACGCATCGGCATATTCTCAAAGCAGATCACCACGCCGTGCTCTTTGGCATAGGGCAGGAGCTTGCGGAAAAAGTCCATATTGATCTTCCGGAATTCCTCCGGGTGAAAATCGTCGATCGAGCCAAACGGCATCAGCGGGTGGATGACCCAGTAGCGGCAACCGATCATCGCCGTATGGCGGATACTGCGCCGCATGACCTCCGCACGCTCGGCACGAAGTTCCTCGGTCTCGTCGTGAGGCGGATATCTCCACGGACCGTGCACCTGCCAGATCACCACGCCTGCCTCGTCCGCCAGGGCTTTCTGGCGCAGGATCTCCCGGGTGTACTCCTCCTCGCTCTTGCCCGCAAGCTCGCCCTCAATGGAATAATCGGCGTAGTCAAAGCCGAATTCTTTCATTTTTCGGAATTTTTCATCCCCATAGATATTGAAAATACCGCAGTTGGAACCTAATTTCATCTGTTACCTCTTTCCGGAAACTCCGTGGTTTTCCTTTTCCTGCTTTTATTATATCGCATTTTGCGGAAAATGCAAGGGGGAAATATATCCGGTTTGTGGGGGGATTTTAATTTTTTTGTAAAAATCTCTCAGGTGCGTTTCAGGCGGTCCCGCAGAAGCGAGAGGACCTCTTCGCCGTCCGCCGGGGTGAGAATGGTGTAGATGACGTAGTTGCCGTAGCGCACCACGGTTGCGTTTTTCAGTTTGTTCAGCTCCTCGGGCGCATAGCTGGCGATAAAGGCGCTTTGCGTTTCCTGCATTTCGGTCAGATAGTCCTCGCAGATCGTGCACAGCTCCTTGGCGTCGTCGGCGTTCGGGGCGTGAAAGATCCCGATTTCGTTGATATCGGCGGAGGGGGTGGAATAGATCAGGCTGAAATCGTCGGGCAGGTCGGTTCCCTTGAAGAAATATTCCAGAACGTTCTCGTCGTACGCCGTGTATCCCCCGGCAACGGCGACTTTTTTCTGCGCAAGGTCGGTCAGCTCCCGGCAGGAAAGCGAGTCCTGATATTCTTCCTTCCCGGAGCAGGCGGTAAACAAAAGGCAAAGCGTGAGCAAAAGGGCGCAGGACAGAATTTTTACGGATCTCATTCGGACACCTCACGGTAGTTTGCGTGCGTGCGGATATAACCGAGGATCTCCCGGTATGCCGAAGCCGTCAGATGATGACCGTCGCCTACCTGATATTCCGATCGCAGGCGCCCATTGTCGTCGGTAAGAACTTCAAAGGTGTTGAGGTAGCCAAGCCCACATTCCTCTGCCAGCTCTGCCGTCCACTGATTGAGCTGGCGGATGGCGTCGTTCAGTTGGTCCACCGTGGCGGAATAGTGCGTCATATCCATGTTGGAGGCAACCGGAAAGGCGGATTGCAGGATGATATTGGTGGAGGGAGATGCGTCCTGTATCAGCCGGATCAGCGACCGGTAACAGCCCTTGAAATAGTCGGCGCCACGCCGGACGTTTCCCATGGCGCCGTTCAGCCCGAAGGTCAGAAGCATCCGGGCGGGCTGTTTCTTTTTCAGCGCCTCCGCAAGCGGCATCTGCTCGCCGGTTTCGGGATATACGATCTGCAGGGAAACGATGGACGGGTCCAGATTGACTGTTCCGCTTTCGGGCGCCCAGACCTGCCTGGTCCCGGTGCCGTCCCGGAGCACGCCACGGCTTTTCAGATGATAGGTTGTGGATTCGCCCAGAAAAACAAAGCTGTCGATATATTCCTGTCCACGGTCCTCGCTTGGAAGAAGCAGGGATGCGGGATACAGGGTGGCATCCTCCCCCTTTTCCGTGGCGCTCACAGAAGGCTTTTCCGTGGTCGTACCCTTGCGGGAACAGGCGGAAAGCGACGGAGCCAGAAGGCAGATGCACAGCAATACCGACAGCAGTATGGATTTTTCAGATTTCATGAAAAAAGACCTCACCGAAATTCAATTCGGATCGTCATCATTATTATTTTCTGGAATTGTATTGTTTGCGATACTCCTCCATCCCCTCTTTCTTCTTACGGAAAGCAGCGGTGAAGCCGGCAATGATTCCGGCGGCGATAAAATAGAAGAGAATGAAAAACACAACGCCGATCATGACCGAGGTTCCCGGCATATTCAGAGGGGTCAGAAAGCAGGCGTAAAAGGCTACCGTGCAGATCAGAAAGTGGATCAGGAGCCGTGCGGCGCCCGGAATTTTCCGGATCCGGTAGATCCCGTTTGCGGCGGAGAAGAGAAGCGAAAACAAAAAGAAAAGCAGAATCCGCCCGGCGTCCAGCAGAATGGTGTCGTCTTCTACGTTGACCAGCATGACGATCAGCGCATAAACGGCGGTAATTACCGAAAAAGTAACGCAGGCGTGGTTCAGAATTTTCAGAACGGTTTTTTTCAGGTCCATAATGATTGACATGATCCTTTCCCAAGTATTCCCGGACATCATACCATATATGCGTCGGGGATTCCATTGTTTTTTGTGAATTTTCCGGAAACTTATTCCCGGACCACCGAAAGGGCGGAAATGCCGTAGAAGCGGAGCAGATCAAGCTGTTCCTTGCCGATCCTCTCGCCCGAGCAGACCACCGGGATCGCCGGGGGACAGCTTACGGTGGGGGCGGCGCAGATGCGTCCGAGCGCATCGTCTGCCGCAACCGTTTCGCACGGTGAAAAAATTGCCTGCCGCACTGTCATCACGGCTTCTGCACCGCCGGGCAGGAGGGCGGGGCTTTGGTCGTTATAGGGAAGTGAATTTTGCCCCATTGCCTTTGTCAGCGCTGAAAGCTGATCGTCGGTGGTTTCGACGGACGGCATCAGGACCAGAAAATCCCGGTCGGCGTATTCACATTCGATTCCGGCGTCCCGCAGACGTCCGGCGAGCGCAAAACCGCTCAGGTCCTCTGGGCACCGGACGGTCAGCTTCATCGGCTCGTTTCCCACCGTCTGCCAGCCGGCACTTCGGAGCGCCTGGCGCACGGTGTTCAGGCTTTCGGTCGTATGCAGAAGCTTTTCCCGGAACCCGCACGCAAGGCGGGCGTTGCAGAGGTCAAGCGACATCAGCGTCAGATAGGAGGGGCTGGTGGAGCCGAAAAGCGCCATTGCCTGCTTTGCGTTTTCCGCAAAACAGGGGGGAGCGTTTTGCCCGATATGCAGATAGGCGGCGCCGGTCAGGGCGGGCAGGGTCTTGTGCGCCGAGTCACAGCAAAGGTCGGCGCCAAGGGAGATCGGGTGCAGATCCTGCGGCAGAAAGCGGAGGTAGGCGCCGTGGGCGTTGTCCACCAGAAGCGGCACGCCGTAGCGGTGACAGATTTCGGCAAGTCCGCCGATCTCCGCCATGCCCCCGAGATAATCGGGGGAGGTGATATATACGGCGACCGGTAGGCAGTCCCGGCGGCTGTCCAGCGCCTGCTCCAGCTGAGCGGGCGTGACCGGGCAACTGCAAAGCGAATCCGCCTTTCCGAACAGCCACTGCACGTCGAGATCGGCAAGCGCCAGCGCATACAGCAACGTCTTGTGGGCGTTTCTGCCGGCAAGAAGATACTTCCGTTTTTCCCGGTCCGGTGCGGCACTTGCCGCCAGATATACCATGGCACGGATGCACTGGCTGGAGCCTTCGGTGGAGAAAAGCGTTTTCCCGGTGCCGAAAAGCAGGGAAGCGTTGCGCTCGCTCTCTCCGATGATGCCGTCGGCAACCGCAAGCTCGTCCGCACCCCGGATCTCGGTGATGTCAAAAGCTTCGCAACCGACGAGGGGATGCCCCTTGTGCCCCGGCATATGGAGCCGGAGGGTACCGCTTTCGGCATATGCCCGTATAAAATCCGCAATGGGGGTGTTCATGTTCAGCCCTCCGTGTGTTTTTCGGCTACCTTTATCATAATGGCACATTCGATCCGCTTGCGGAACAGCTCACAGCCGGGCTTGTATATGCCACGGATAGAGCCGGAAGCGTGGTAAGCGTTTGCCGCACAGCCGCCCGAGCAGTAAAGCTTTGCCCAGCAGTCGGCACATTCCGGGCGGGCATAGGCGTTGCAACAGCGGAATTCGTCACGCAGAGCGTCGTTGGTCACACCCTGCCAGATGTCCCCGAGCTTGTAGGAGGACTCTCCGACAAACTGGTGGCAGGGATAGAGATCGCCCCACGGCGTGACCGCCATGTATTCGGTTCCCGAGCCACAACCGGAGATCCGCTTGTAGATGCAGGGACCCGCCGTCAGATCGATCATGTAGTGGTAGAACGTAAAGCCCTTTCCGGCTTTTTGGCGACGGAGCATTTCCAGCGCCAGCAGTTCGTACTGCTCCTTGACGGTTTCGATGTCCTCAGGGGTCAGCGCCATGGGATCGTCGGGCGCCGCCACCACCGGCTCCATGCTCAGCTCGGTGAAGCCGAGATCCGCCATGTGGAGCACGTCCTTGGTAAAGTCGGGATTCCGGTGGGTAAAGGTCCCTCTCATGTAATAGCCCTTGCCGCCACGGGAGGCAACCAGCTTCTGAAATTTCGGCACGATCTTGTCGTAGCTTCCGTGTCCCGCATAGTCTACCCGGGTGGCGTCATGGATCTCCCGGCGCCCGTCCAGGCTGAGAACCACGTTGCTCATTTCCTTGTTGGCAAAGTCGATCACGTCGTCGTCGATCAGCACGCCGTTTGTGGTGAGGGTGAAGCGGAAGTTTTTGCCGTGCTCCTTTTCCACCGAGCGGGCGTAGCCGACAATCTGCTTGACGACCTCCCAGTTCATCAGCGGCTCGCCACCGAAAAAGTCCACCTCAAGGTTGCGGCGGGTGCCGGAGTTTTCGATCAGAAAATCAATGGCACGCTTTCCGACCTCAAAGGACATCAGCGCCCTCTCGCCGTGATATTTTCCCTGGCTGGCAAAGCAGTAAGAGCAGTTCAGGTTGCAGGTGTGTGCCACGTGCAGGCAAAGCGCCTTGACCACGTTTCCGCTCCGCTCCTTGAAAACGCCCGCCATATCCCGGAAGCTGTCCGGGGTAAAGAGCTTGCCCTCACGCTTCAGCGTTTCGATATCGTCCGCACACAGGCGAAGCTCCTCTTCGTTTACGTCCGGTCGGTCGCCGTATTTTTCCAGCATCCGGCGGATCAGCTCGTCCCGCTCACATTCCGGGTACAGGGCGATCATGTCGTATGCCACGTCGTCCACGGCGTGAACCGAGCCGGAGCAGGTGTCGAGTACGATATTGTACCCGTTCAGTTTGTATTGATGTACCAAATTCCCGTCCTCCTTGACATCCGATTGAAAAAGAGGCTGTCGCATTCAGCGCAGACCAAATGCGACAGCCTCTTTCCGGAAAACCTTTCAGTCTTTCTTGTCGGCTGCGATTTCCTTGTGCTCGCAGGACTGGTTGGCAACACCGCAGCTGGTCTTGCAGGCGGACTGACAGGAAGTCTGGCACTCGCCGCAACCGCCGTTCTCGGCGCTCTTGCAAAGGTTTCTGGTGTTCAGGGTCTCAATTCTTTTCATGGTAATATCTCCGTTCTCTCTGTTGCAGATAAAAGTTTACAGTATATTATAACATAATGCGGAGAAATTGTCAATCGTTTTTTCTCTTTTTTCTTCATTTCCTTGAGGCGGTTGCAGGAAGATGTAAGAAAATGAAAAAAAGAAGATAAAAAATGACATAAAAAAGGATAAAAAGCTCCCTTGACGACAGGGGGAAACTATGGTAAAATAACTGTGAATACTATCGGACATGGGGGGAGAACTATGCGTCAGACAGACGAAAAAACGACAAAAACAGACACCTCCTGCATTGAACGGGATTTCGGCGCTCCGGGTGCGGAGTACCGTGGGGTTCCGTTCTGGGCATGGAATACCAATATCACACAGCACCACGTGGAATCGCAGACCTGTATGATGCGGGACATGGGCTTTGGCGGGGCGGTCATCCACGCCAGAAGCGGACTTGCCGACCCGTACATGGGAGACGTTTTCATGAAGAACGTCGGCGCTTCCATTGAAGCCGCAAAAGCCGCAGGTCAGTTTATCTGGCTTTACGACGAGGATCGCTGGCCCTCCGGCTGTGCCGGCGGAGAGGTGTCGAAAGACCATAAGTACCGTCAGAAAACGGTGAAATTTTCCAAAACCTGCCCGGAGGGGCTTTCCACGCCCGAAGCCGGCAGGGAACGGGGCGAAAATTATCTGCTCGCCTGCTACCACGTCACAGTGGATAGCGAGGGGTATCTGGAAAGCTGTCGGATGACGGGGGCGGAGGACGCCAACCTGTTTGCCGTCGTTTACACGGCGCCCGATCATCCGAGATACAACGGACAGGCATATATCGACACGCTGAACCCCGAGGCGGTGGAAAGGTTCATCGAGCTTACTTATAAGCCGTACACCGAGGCGTTCGGCGGGGAATTCGGCAAGACCGTGCAGGCAATCTTTACCGACGAGCCGCAGGTGGCAAGGCTTCCCGCACCCGCTTTCAGCGCATGGGAGCGCTTCGGCGAGGTCAGTTTCCCGTGGTCGGAGTACCTGCGGGAGGCGGGCATGGAGCTGTTCAGCGAGGATATTCTTCCGCTTCTGCCCGAGCTTTGCTGGGAGAAAAAAGAGGGATATTCGCTTACCCGCTACCGCTACCGTGCCCTGATCGCCCACCTGTTCCGGCAGTCCTACGCACGGCAGATCGGCGAGTGGTGCCGGGCGCACGGAATTCCTTTTTCCGGACATTTCATGCTGGAGGAGGGGCTGGAGACCCAGAGCACCTGTACCTGCGACGTAATGCGTTGCTATGCGGAGGAGGATATCCCCGGCATCGACATTCTGCGGGGCTATTTTGAATACACCACGGCAAAGCAGTGCCAGTCGGTGAAGCATCAGTCGGGAAAACGGCAGATGATGTCGGAGCTGTACGGGGTGACCAACTGGACCGCCGATTTCCGGGATTATCTGTTGCAGGGCAACTGGCAGGCGGCGCTTGGTGTGACCGTTCGTGTCCCGCACCTGACGTGGGTCAGCATGAAGGGCAACGGCAAGCGGGATTATCCGGCAACCTTTGGTTATCAGGCGCCGTGGTATCGGGAATTTCCTTTGGTAGAGGATCATTTTGCCCGCCTCAATACCGTGCTCACCCGTGGTAAGCCGGTGGTGCGGGTCGGCGTTATCCACCCGATCGAAAGTTTCTGGCTGGTTTACGGCGTCAACGACAAGACGGCGGAGCAGAGAGCGGCAAGGGACGAGGAATTCCACGCTCTTTGCGAGTGGCTGTTGTTCGGCGGCGTGGACTTTGACTATATCAATGAAGACCTTCTGCCCGCCCAGTACCGCCCGGAAACGGCGGCGGTGGGAGAAATGAAGTACGACGTCGTGCTGGTGCCCGACTGTCTGACTTTGCGCCGCACGACGGTTAAGGTGTTGCGGCAGATGAAGGCGCAGGGCGTGCGGGTCCTGTTCTCCGGCAACCTGCCCGGATACGTGGACGCCGTAAAGGATCCGGCGGCAGAGGCGCTGGCACGGGAGTGCGAGTGCATCCCTCACACCCGGGAACGGATTCTGAAGGAGCTTGCCGGTTGCCGTAGCTTTGAGCTGTTGGACGGAAACGGCGCACCGGTCGGGAATTTCCTGCATCAGGAGCGTGCGATCGACGGCGGACGGTGGTTTTTCCTGACCCCCGGAAAGGAAGTGGCGGACAAGACCGATACCGCCGGAAAAGAGCTGACTTTCCGCATAAAGGGCGCTTACAAACCGTCGCTGTACCACACCGAAAACGGAGAAATCACAGAGCCGGAATACCGGACAGCCGGGGATTTCACCGAGGTGACGCTGAATGCTTATGCGTATGATTCTTTCCTTCTGCGCATGGAACCCTGCGGGGGTGAGAGTGTGATGCCGGCATCCGGGAAAACGGCCGGCAAGGAGGAAGCCGGAGCGCTTCGCCTGCCGGACTGCGTTTCTTACTGGCGTGCGGAGGACAACGTCTGCCTGCTGGATATGGCGTTCTGGTCAGCCGACGGAAAGGACTGGATGCCGCAGGAGGAGATCCTCCGGATCGACACGGCGGTAAGAAAAAAGAACGGACTGCCGATCATTATCGGAAAGGGAACGGCACAGCCGTGGGCGACCGACCCCGGAGAGGGACTTTCGGTATGGCTGCGGTATGAATTTGACAGTGAGATCGCACTGCCGTGCCGTCTGGCTTACGAGGCGGTGGAGGAAGTCTCGCTCAACGGCGAGGCGGTTGCCGTCGCACCCGACGGGTGGTATGTGGACGAGGACATCCATACGCTTCGCCTGCCGGCATTGAAAGCAGAGCGCAACGTCCTTGCCGTCCGGATGCATCTGGACCGTGTCGTGGGACTGGAGCCGATGTACCTTTTGGGAGATTTTGACGTAAAGCTGCGGGGAACCGAAAAGACGATCGTCGCCCCTGCCGCAAAGATTGGTTTCGGCGATATGGCGGCGCAGGGTCTGCCTTTCTACGGCGGCAATCTGATCTATGAGGCTGTGGTGAACTGCCCCGGCGGGGATATGGAGATCTCGGTGAACGACTATCAGGGCGATCTGCTGAAAGTGCGGATCGACGGCGTGGAAAAGGGCGCTATCGTCCTGCCGCCGTACCGCCTGCGGATCCCGGACGTCGGCACCGGTGAGCACAAGGTGGAAATTGAGTATTTCGGCAACCGGAACAATACGTTCGGTTCTATGCACTGGAGCACGGTGAACACCTATTACGGTCCGGCGCACTGGTGTATGAAGGGAGATGCGTTCAACTATGAATATCATCTTGCCCGTGTTGGCGTTATGAAAGCGCCGGAAATCCGCTTTTTCCGGTAATCTTTGGGAGGAACTATGATTGAATATGCACGTATGAATGGATAAATATTCATTTATGCGTGCATATTTCCTTTTTCAGGCAAGGAAAAGAAAAAATTCTTGAAAAATATCAAAAAAATCCGAAATTTTTTTCAAAAACCCCTTGACAGAAGCAAAATAACGATGTATAATAATTCACGAAAATACAAGTTTTAAGAATATTTATTCAAGAGGTGCAATTATGAAAAAAGAAAACATCAAAAAAGTAGTGCTTGCTTACTCCGGAGGACTGGATACCTCCATTATCATCCCGTGGCTGAAAGAAAATTACAACAACTGCGAGGTCATTGCCGTGTCCGGAAACGTGGGACAGGCGGATGAGCTGGAGGGGCTGGAGGAAAAGGCAATCAAGACCGGCGCATCCAAGCTGTACGTTCTGGACCTGACCGAGGAGTACGTCAACGACTACATCATCCCCACCATGAAAGCGGGAGCGGTGTACGAGGAGTACCTGCTGGGTACCAGCCACGCACGTCCCTGCATTGCCAAGGGGCTGATGGAGATCGCTCTGAAAGAGGGCGCCGACGCCATTTGCCACGGCTGTACCGGAAAGGGAAACGACCAGGTGCGTTTTGAACTTGCTATCAAGCATTTTGCACCCGAAATGCCGATCATCGCTCCGTGGCGTGAGTGGAACATCAAGTCCCGGGAAGAGGAGATCGAGTACGCTGAGGCGCATCACATCCCGCTGAAGATCAACCGGGAGACCAACTACTCCAAGGACAAGAACCTGTGGCATCTTTCCCACGAGGGACTGGATCTGGAGGACACCGGAAACGAGCCGATGTACGAAAAGCCCGGATTCCTGGAAATGGGCGTATCCCCGATTGCGGCGCCCGACGCTCCTACCTATGTGGAGCTTGATTTTGAGCAGGGAACCCCGGTAGCGCTCGACGGCAAGAAAATGAGCGCAAAGGATATCATTCTCAAGCTCAACGAACTGGGCGGTGCCAACGGCATCGGAATTCTGGATATCGTCGAAAACCGTCTGGTCGGCATGAAGTGCCGTGGCGTATACGAGACGCCCGGCGGAACCATTCTCTACAAGGCGCACAGCGTGCTGGAGAGCATTTGCCTTGACAAGATGACGCTCCACGAAAAGCAGAAGCTGTCGATCACCTTTGCCGAGCTGGTTTACAACGGTCAGTGGTTCACCCCCCTGCGGGAAGCGCTTTCCGCCTTTGTGGACAAAACGCAGGAAAAGGTCACCGGTAAGGTCCGCCTGAAGCTTTACAAGGGCAACATGATCAACGCCGGCGTATGGAGCCCCTACTCGCTGTACAGCGAAGAGATCGCAACCTTCGGCGAAAGCGATTACAACCAGAAGGATTCCGAGGGCTTTATCAACCTGTACGGACTTCCGATCAAGGTCCAGGCGATGGTGGACGCCAAGAATAAGAAATAAGAATAAAATGCAGGCGACTGTCCGCCGGACCGGACGGTCGTCTGCTTTGGACTACTTATTACAAATCAGGAACGGAAAGGATGCGGGGCGCTTTCTCTGCCCAAAGAGGCGGAGGATCGGTCGTAGTGACGAAAAATGGCAAAAATGTGGGCAGGAAGAACGGCGGGGGTAACCGACCGTGTAGCGGATGATTTCAATTCTTCGATCGGCTTTGACTGCCGGATGTACCGTCAGGATATCCGGGGCAGTATGGCGCACGCCGCCATGCTCGGAGCGCAGGGAATCATCACGCAGAGCGAGGCGCAGACACTGATTGACGGACTGGCAGGAATTCTGGAGGATCTGGAATCCGGCAAACTGGAGATCGACGGGACCTGCGAGGACATTCATATGTTCGTGGAGCAGGTGCTGACCGAGCGACTGGGAGACGTGGGCAAAAAACTGCACACGGCACGGAGCCGCAACGACCAGGTGGCGCTGGATCTGCGGATGTATCTGCGGGACGAGAACTCGGAGATTCTGGAGGAGCTGAAAGCTCTGCTCGGGGTGGTGGCAGAGCTTGCCGGGAAGAACCAATCGGTCATCATGCCCGGTTACACGCATTTGCAGAGGGCGCAACCGGTCACGTTCGGACATCATCTCATGGCATACGCCATGATGCTTTTGCGGGACCGGGATCGTTTCCGGGACGCCGGGCGGCGGATGAACATTTCGCCGATCGGTTGCTGTGCGCTGGCGGGAACCACCTACGACACCGACCGACGGCTGGAGGCGGAGAAGCTCGGTTTTGACGGGATCGCACGCAACAGCATGGACGGGGTGTCCGACCGGGATTTCTGCGTGGAATTCATGAGCGCCTGCTCCATTCTGATGATGCACCTTTCCCGCCTTTCGGAGGAACTGATTCTCTGGTCAAGCTGGGAATTCCGCTTTGTGGAGCTTTCCGACGCCTACACTACCGGTTCCTCTATCATGCCGCAGAAAAAGAACCCGGATATGGCGGAGCTGATCCGGGGAAAGACCGGCAGGGTGTACGGCGATCTGCTGGCACTGCTCACCACGCTGAAAGGTCTGCCGCTAGCATACAACAAGGATATGCAGGAGGACAAGGAAAGCGTGTTTGACGCCGTGGATACGGTGCATAAATGCCTGAAGGTCATGACGCCGATGCTTGCCACCATGACGGTGCGGGCAGACAACATGAAAAAGGCGGCGCAGGGCGGCTTTATCAACGCCACCGACCTTGCGGATTATCTGGTCAAGCGGGGAATGCCGTTCCGCACCGCTTACAAGATCTCGGGGCAGATCGTTGCCCGGTGCATTGCGGAGGGCAAGGTGCTGGAAACGCTTCCGCTTGCGGTCTACCGGGAATACTCCGAACTGTTCGACGAGGAGCTGTACGGAGAGATCAACCTTGCGAATTGCGTGGAGAAAAGAATTTCCGAGGGCGGAACCTCGCAGGCGTCGGTGGCGGCGCAGATCGCCTATGTAAAGGAGGAGCTTGCAAAGTGGTAAAGGTATTTATTGACGGCAGTGCCGGCACGACCGGACTGAAGATTGCCGACCGGCTTGCCGGGCGGGAAGATCTTGCGCTGATCACGCTTCCCGAGGAGCTTCGGAAGGACAGCGGCGCCCGCCGGGATGCGATCCACAGCGCCGACGTGGTGTTCCTCTGCCTGCCGGATGCCGCCGCCGTGGAGGCAGTGGCGCTTGCGGAGGGGGCAAAGGCGGTGCTGATCGACACCTCGACCGCACACCGGACGGCGCCCGGCTGGGCATACGGCTTTCCTGAGCTTACCGGCAGGCGGGACGCCGTTCTGAATTCCGGGCGCATTGCCAATCCCGGATGCCACGCAAGCGGATTTCTTGCGCTGACCGAGCCGCTGGTGACGGCAAAACTTCTTTCGCCCGATGCGGCGCTGACCTGCTTTTCGCTCACCGGCTATTCCGGCGGCGGAAAGAAGATGATCGCCGGATACGAGGCACCGGACAGAGATCCTCTGCTCGGAGCGCCGAGACAGTACGGGCTGACGCAGAGCCACAAGCATCTGCCAGAAATGACGAAGATCAGCGGACTGCGCACCGCACCCGCATTCTGCCCCATCGTGGGGGACTTTTACAGCGGAATGGAAGTCACCGTGCCGCTCTTTACCAAAGATCTGCGGGGGAGCGTGGAGGACATCCGGGAGGTCTACCGGGAGCGATATACCGGAAAGATCGTGCATTTTGACGGCAACGAAAACGAGGACGGATTCCTCTCCGCCGGCACATGGTCGGGATATGACGATATGCAGATCACCGTGCAGGGAGAGGGCGAGCGGATATTGCTTGTCAGCCGTTTCGACAATCTCGGCAAGGGAGCCTCCGGCTCGGCGATCCAGAATATGAATCTGGTTCTCGGATTTTGTGAGGACGAAGGTCTGAAGCTCAAGGGGACGGCGAAAAGCGGTCCCGTTTTATGAAAAAGAAAAGTGAGGATAAAGACATGATAAAGATCATTGAGGGCGGCGTTTGCGCCGCAAAGGGCTTTTCGGCAAACGGCGTTCATTGCGGGATCCGGAAGAACCGCACCAAGCGGGATCTTGCGCTGATCTGTTCGGAGGTGCCGGCAACCGCCGCCGCCGTTTATACCACCAATCTTGTCAAGGGGGCGCCGCTTACCGTCACCCGGGAGCATCTGACAAACGGAGTGGCGCAGGCGATCATCTGCAACAGCGGAAACGCCAATACCTGCAATGCGAACGGCATTGAGATCGCCGAGCAGACGAGTGCGCTTCTGGCGGCGGAGCTTGGCATTTCCGCCGAGGACGTGGTGGTGGCGTCCACGGGCGTGATCGGACAGCCGATGTGCATCGACCCGATCGCCTCGGGGATCCCCGCACTGGTAAAAGGACTTTCGGCAGACGGCAGTAAAAACGCCGCCGAGGGAATCATGACCACCGATACGGCACTTAAGGAGATTGCCGTGGAGTTTGAAGTGGACGGTGTGAGCTGTCGCATCGGCGGAATTGCCAAGGGCAGCGGCATGATCCACCCGAACATGGCGACCATGCTGGTGTTTATCACCACCGATACGGCAATTTCTTCGGAAATGCTTTCCAAGGCGCTGAAGAGCGATATTGCCGACACTTTCAACATGATCAGCGTGGACGGGGACACCTCCACCAACGACATGGTGACCGTTCTGGCAAACGGTAAGGCGGGCAACCCCGTGATCGAAAGCGAGGGAGCGGGCTTTACCGCTTTCATGGAAGCGCTGAACACGGTGAACGTGCACCTTTGCCGGATGATCGCCGGCGACGGAGAGGGCGCTACCAAGCTTCTGGAATGTAAGGTCAGCGGCGCTCTGGACGAGGCGAACGCCAAGAAGATCGCCAAGAGCGTGATTTGCTCCAGTCTGGTCAAGGCGGCGATGTTCGGTGCTGACGCCAACTGGGGAAGGGTGCTGTGCGCTATCGGTTACAGCGGCGCTGCGTGCGACATCAGCGAGGTCGCCGTGTCCTTCGTTTCGGCAAAGGGAGAGATCCTGGTGTGCCGTGACGGCGCCGGGGTGGAATTTTCCGAGGAGCTGGCGAAGGAGATCCTTCTGGAGCCTGAAATTGAGATCCGGGTTTCGCTCGGAGACGGCACGGCGGAGGCGACCGCCTTTGGCTGTGACCTGACCTACGACTACGTCAAGATCAACGGCGATTATCGCACCTGAGAGGTAAAAGAAATGGATGAGCTTCATTTTTCAAATGCACAGCGGGCGCAGGTCCTGACCGAGGCGCTCCCGCATATCCGGAACTATTACGGAAAGACCGTAGTGGTCAAATACGGCGGAAACGCCATGGTGGACGAGGTGCTGAAGGGACAGGTAATGGAGGATATCGTGCTGCTGTCCCTGGTCGGCGTCCGTGTGGTACTGGTACACGGCGGCGGTCCCGAGATCAGCGACGTGATGAGCCGGTTCGGCAAAAAGCCGGAGTTTGTCAACGGATTGCGGGTAACCGATAAGGAGACGGTGGACATCGTGCAGATGGTGCTTGCCGGCAAGGTAAACAAAACGCTGGTCAATCTGCTGGAAATGAACGGCGGAAAGGCAATGGGCATTTCCGGTATGGACGGCAGACTGATCGAAGCGAAGATGAAGGACGAGCGGCTGGGCTACGTGGGAGAGATCACGGGCATCAACATCTCTCCGGTTACCGACCTGCTGGAGCGTGGCTACATTCCGGTGATCTCCACCGTGGGATGCGACCGCAACGGCAACACCTACAACATCAACGGCGATACGGCGGCGGCATACATTGCCGGTGCGCTTCACGCCGAGCGTCTGATCATGATGACTGACATTGCGGGAATCCTGCGGGACAAGGACGATCCCTCCACGCTGATCCCCTCTATCACGCTCGGAGAAGCAAGGCGCCTGTTTGAGGAGGGCGTGATTTCGGGCGGCATGATCCCAAAGGTGGACTGCTGTATTGAGGCGATTCACCACGGCGTGAAAAAAGTAATCATCATGGACGGCAGAATTCCCCACGCCATTCTGATGGAGCTTCTGACGTATGAGGGTGCCGGAACTATGGTAACGGGGGAGCTGGAATGAGCCGGACGATTGAACTGGATAAGACGTACATTGCGGGAACCTACGCCCGCTTTCCGGTGGAGCTGGTACGGGGAAGCGGCTCGCTGGTTTACGACGAAAACGGAAAAGAATATATCGACATGGGGTCGGGGATCGGGGTCAACAGCTTCGGCTTTGCGGATCCCGTATGGCAGGCGGCTGTGACCGGACAGCTCGGAAAACTGCCGCACACCTCCAACCTGTATTATACCGGACCCTGCGCCACTCTTGCCGAAATGCTTTGCGGCAGGACCGGCATGAAAAAAGTGTTTTTCTGCAATTCGGGCGCCGAGGCAAACGAATGTGCCATCAAGGTGGCGAGAAAGTATGCCGCCGGGGCGCATGGGGCAGAGTACAGCACGATCATCACCATGAAGAACAGCTTTCACGGCAGGACCCTGACCACGCTTGCCGCAACCGGGCAGGATCATTACCACGAGCTTTATCAGCCGCTCACGCCCGGCTTTGTGCACGCAGAGACCGGCGATATTTCCAGCGTGGAATCGCTGATGAATACCCACAAAACGGCGGCGGTCATGCTGGAATGTATTCAGGGAGAGGGCGGCGTTCTGGTGCTGGAACCGGAATTCGTCCGTGGTGTGGCAAAGCTTTGCCGGGAGCGTGACGTTCTCCTGATCGTGGACGAGGTGCAGACCGGAAACGGACGCACCGGTGCCCTGTATTCCTATATGAACTACGGGATCACCCCGGATATCGTGACCACTGCCAAGGGGCTTGGCGGCGGTCTGCCGATCGGGGCGACGCTGATCGGCGAAAAAGGCGCCGACGTGCTCGGCTTCGGCGACCACGGCTCTACCTTTGGCGGAAACCCGGTCTGCTGTGCCGGCGCTGTCAGTATCCTCAGCCGGCTTGACGATGCGTTTCTTGCTGAGGTAAAGAAAAAGGGAGAGTTTGCGCTTTCCGCTTTCCGGGGCGCCCGGGGGATCACCTCGGTTTCCGGCATGGGGCTGATGATCGGACTGAAGCCCGTAAAACCGGCGGCGGAGGTGGTGCGGACGTGTATCGACCGTGGCGTGCTTTGCCTGACGGCAAAGGACAAGGTCCGCCTGTTGCCGGCACTCAATATTCCGATGCCGCTTCTGGAAAAGGCGGTCGGTATCATCTGCGACGTCTGCGCAGAGGAAAAATAAATTTCGGAGAGGATTTTACGATGAACCTGAAAGGTCGGAGCTTTCTTAAGCTCCTGGATTTTACCCCGGCGGAGATCGACGGTCTGCTTTGTCTTGCCGCCGAGCTGAAAGAAAAGAAAAAGCAGGGGATCGCACACAGGCTGTGCGAGGGCAAAAATATTGCGCTGATTTTTGAAAAGACCAGCACACGCACCCGTTGCAGCTTTGAGGTGGCGGCGGCAGATCTGGGGATGCACCCGGTCTACCTGGATCCGAAAAGCTCGCAGATCGGGAAAAAGGAAAGCATTGCCGACACCGCACGGGTGCTGGGAAGAATGTTTGACGGGATCGAATACCGTGGCTACGGGCAGGAGATCGTGGAGAAGCTGGCGGAATATTCCGGCGTGCCGGTGTGGAACGGGCTGACCAACGAATATCACCCCACGCAGATCCTTGCCGATTTTCTGACGATCCGGGAGCACTTCGGTACGCTTGCCGGAAAAAAGCTGGTCTACATGGGCGACGCCCGCTACAATATGGGAAATTCCCTGATGGTGGGTTGCGCCAAAATGGGGATGCAGTTTGTCGCCTGTGCGCCGGTTGCGTATCAGCCGTCGGCGGCTCTGGTAAAGAAGTGCCGTGAGATCGCCGCCGAAACGGGCGCCGTTATTTCGCTTTCGGAGGATCCGCATGAAGCCGTGTGGGGGGCGGACGTGATCTATACCGACGTCTGGGTCTCGATGGGAGAGCCGGAGGAGGTATGGGCGGAGCGCATTCGGGAGCTTTCTCCCTACCGTGTGACCGGGGAGCTGATGGCGACTGCCGGGGCGCAGTGCCGCTTTATGCACTGCCTGCCGGCGTTCCACGACCTGGAGACCGAGACCGGGCGTGCCATTTATGAAAAATTCGGTCTTACCTGTATGGAGGTGACCGACGAGGTATTTGAAAGCAAGCAGTCGATCGTGTTTGACGAGGCAGAAAACCGGATGCACACGATCAAGGCGGTAATGGCGGCAACGCTTGCGTAAGAGCCGCAGAACAGAGAGAAAGGAGCAGACGTCCGCCGTGGCGGGTGTGTGCAGGGGCAGATCATGAGAAAAATTGCGTATTTGGTTTTCGGCGACGGAACGGTCTTTGAGGGCTTCCGCATCGGCTATGACGGCGACAGTATCGGGGAACTGGTGTTCACCACCGGCATGGAGGGGTACCTGGAGACCCTGACCGACCCGAGCTATGCCGGGCAGATCGTGGTGCAGACCTTTCCGATGATCGGAAATTACGGGGTGATAGAAGAGGACTTTGAGGGAAAGCCGGCGGTGAAGGGCTACGTGGTCCGGGAGCTGTGCGACACGCCCTCCAATTTCCGGTGCCGGTACCCGCTGGAGGATTTCCTGAAAGCGCAGAAGATCTGCGGGATCTGCGGCGTGGACACCCGTGCCATTACCCGGAAGATCCGGGAGGGCGGCGTGACCAACGCCATGATCTGCGACCGGATTCCGGAGGATCTTTCTCCCATTGCCGCCTATACCGTATCGGGCGTTGTGGCGCAGGTGAGCGGGAAAACGCCCACCGAGTGGGCGCCGGTCGGCGAGGAAAGATTCCGGGTGGCGCTGATGGATTACGGCGCCAAGAAAAATATTGTAAATTCACTGCGGGAGCGTGGCTGTCGGGTTTACGTCCTGCCGCAGGACACGACGGCAGCGGAGGTGCTTGCCCTGAAGCCGGACGGCGTTATGCTTTCCAACGGTCCCGGCGACCCGGCGGAAAATACCGGGTGCATTGCGCAGATCGCAAAGCTTATCGGAAAACTTCCGGTGTTCGGCATCTGCCTCGGGCATCAGCTGACGGCGCTTGCCATGGGCGGCAAGACCGAAAAACTGCATTACGGGCACCGGGGAACCAACCAGCCGGTGCGGCAGGTCGGCGGCAACCGCACCTATATCACCAGCCAGAATCACGGTTACGCCGTGGTCAGTGAAAGTCTTGCCGGCGTGAGCAGACAGATTTTTGTCAACGCCAACGACGGCAGCTGCGAGGGAATGGAATATCCCGGCTTGCAGTGCTTTACCGTGCAGTTTCACCCGGAGGCTTCGGCGGGTCCGCACGACACGTCATTCCTTTTCGACCGCTTTATTCGTATGATGGAGGAAAAATAAAATGAAGGACAGCAGTATCCGCAAGGTTCTGGTCATCGGCTCGGGACCGATCGTCATCGGGCAGGCGGCGGAATTTGATTACGCAGGGGCGCAGGCGTGCCGTGTCCTCCGTGATGAGGGGGTAAACGTGGTGCTCTGCAACTCCAACCCCGCTACCATCATGACCGACAAGCATCTGGCGGACGAGATCTACCTGGAGCCGCTGAACCGGGAAACGGTTGCACGGATCATTGAAAAAGAGCGTCCGGACGGGCTTCTTGCCGGGCTTGGCGGACAGACCGGACTGACCATTGCCATGCAGCTCTGGGAGAGCGGCGTGCTTCAGAAGTACAACGTGCGCCTGCTCGGTTCGGACATGGACGCTATCAAAAAGGCGGAGGACCGGGAGCTGTTCCGTGACACCATGAAAGCGATCGGACAGCCGGTGGTGCCCTCTGAAATTGCGGTGACGGTGGAGGAAGCGGTGGCGGCGGCTGACCATATCGGCTACCCCGTGATCGTCCGTCCCGCCTATACGCTCGGCGGCTCCGGCGGCGGTATTGCCGGCGACGAGGAGGAGCTTCGGAGCATTGCCGCAACCGGACTGGATCTCTCCCCGATCACGCAGATTCTGGTGGAGAAGTGCATTTCCGGCTGGAAAGAGATCGAATTTGAAACCATGCGGGACTCGGCGGGCAACGTAATCGCCGTCTGCTCCATGGAAAACGTGGACCCGGTGGGCATCCACACCGGCGACTCGGTAGTGGTGGCGCCGACGCTGACGCTTTCCGACAAGGAATTTCAGATGTTGCGCTCCGCTTCTCTGGATATCATCTCGGCAATCGGGATCGTGGGGGGCTGTAACTGTCAGTTTGCCCTGAACCCGGACAGCTTTGAATATGCGGTGATCGAGGTCAACCCCCGGGTGTCCCGGTCGTCCGCACTGGCGTCCAAGGCGACCGGTTACCCCATTGCCAAGCTGACCACCCGGATTGCTCTGGGCTACACGCTGGACGAGATCCGCAACGATATCACCGGCAAGACCTGTGCCTGCTTTGAGCCGGCGCTGGATTACGTGGTAGTGAAATTCCCGAAGTGGCCCTTTGACAAATTCGCCACCTCCAGCCGCAAGCTGGGAACCCAGATGAAGGCGACCGGCGAGGTCATGGCGATCGCTCCGTGCTTTGAAATGGCGTTGATGAAGGCTATCCGGGGCGCTGAGATCCCGATGGATACTCTCAACGCCGCACCGCTTTCGGACGCCCCCTTGGCAGAACGGCTTGCCGAGCAGAACGACCGGCGGCTGTTTACCGTGTTTGAGGCGCTTAAGGCGGGGATGACGGTGGATGAAATTTTTGAGGTGACCCGAATCGACCGCTTTTTCTTAAACAAGTTCAAAAATCTTGCGGATTTTGAGGGCAGGCTTGCTGCTGACGGGCTGACCGAAGAAAATTATCGTGCAGGCAAACGACTTGGCTATACCGATGCGGCGCTCCGCCGGCTTTGCGGCGGAAAAATTCCCGGGGACGGGATGCCGGAGGGTGTTTTCAGCTATAAAATGGTGGATACCTGTGCGGCAGAATTCCGGGCGCAGACGCCGTATTTTTACTCCTGCTGTGACAAGATCTGCGAGGCAAGAGAATTCCCGAGGAGCGGGAAGCCGGTGGTGCTGGTGCTCGGCTCCGGACCTATCCGGATCGGGCAGGGAATCGAGTTTGATTACAGCTCGGTGCACTGCGTATGGACGCTCCGTTCGCTCGGCTACGACGTGGTGATCGTCAACAACAACCCGGAAACCGTTTCGACCGATTACGACACGGCAGACCGGCTGTATTTCGAGCCGCTGACGCCGGAGGACGTGATGAACATCATCCGGGTGGAAAATCCGGTGGGCGTCGTGGTGGCGTTCGGCGGACAGACGGCAATCAAGCTGACGCAGTTCCTGGATAAAAACGGCATCCGGATCCTCGGCACCTCTGCGGACGGGATCGACCTTGCGGAGGACAGGGCACGCTTTGACGCCCTGCTGGAGAGCTTTGGCATCAAGCGCCCCAAGGGCTGTGGGGTAAAGACTGAGCAGGAGGCGGTGGACGCCGCCGCATCGCTGGGCTACCAGGTGCTTCTGCGCCCCTCTTACGTGATCGGCGGTCAGAACATGACCATTTCCCGCACCGAGGCGCAGACCCGCCGCTATATGAAGACCATTCTTTCCGGCGGCATTGAAAACCCGGTGCTGGTGGACCGCTATATGCCAGGCATCGAGCTTGAGGTGGACGTGATCTCGGACGGCGTGGATGTTCTGATTCCCGGAATCATGGAGCATATCGAGCGTGCCGGCGTGCACAGCGGCGATTCGATCGCCGTCTATCCGCCGTATAACCTCAGCGACAAATTCCTGCATAAGATCTGCGATTCCTCCGAAAAGCTGGCGTTGGCGCTCGGTACGCAGGGGCTGGTGAACATCCAGTACCTGATCTATGAGGACGAGCTGTACGTCATCGAGGTGAACCCGAGGGCGTCGAGAACGGTTCCGTATATCAGCAAGGTGACCGGCGTGCCCATGGTGGATCTTGCCGCACGGGTGATGCTCGGTGCCAGACTTGCGGATCTTGGCTACGGCACCGGACTTTACCGCACGCCGCCGTACTGCGCCGTCAAGGTGCCGGTGTTCTCCTTTGAGAAGCTGAACGACGCAAACTCCATTCTGGGACCTGAAATGAAGTCCACCGGCGAGGTGCTCGGCATCGGAAAAACCATGGCGGAAGCGCTGTTCAAAGGACTGAGCGCCGCCGGCTTCCGGGTGCCGAAATCCCACAGAATAGGAGATGCGGGCATCCTCATCAGCGTGGAGGAAAACGATTACTGGGAGGTCATTTCGCTTGCCAAACGTTTTTACGACCTCGGGATCGCCCTGTACGCAACCGTGGGAACTGCCGGCGCCATTTCCCAGATGGGAATTCCGGTGACCTCTTTGAAAAACGTGGAGGACAGCAACGAGATCTACGAGCTGATGGAGAGCGGAAAGCTGAACTACATCCTCTACACCGGAGCGGTGAAGGATTCGACCATGGGCGACTATATCGCTCTGCATCGCCGTGCCATGCAGCTGGCAATTCCTTGCCTGACCTCGCTTGACACCGCAAACGCTCTGGCGGAGATGATTGCCAGCCGCTTCAACGACGACAACACCGAGCTTGTGGACATCAACGCCATGCGCCCGTGGCGGCAGAAGATCCGCTTTACCAAAATGCACTCCTGCGGAAACGACTATATTTTCATCGAGAATTTCGACGGAAAAATCACCTGTCCGGAGTCTCTGTGCGTCGGGCTTTGCAAGGAGCATTACGGCATCGGCGGAGACGGCATTGTGCTGATCGAGTATTCCACGGTGGCGGATGTGAAGATGCGCACCTACAACCGGGACGGAAGCGAAGGCAAAATGGCGGGCAACAACATCCGGTGCGTAGGAAAATACCTCTACGACAACGGATATATCCGCAGTGAGACCGTTTCGGTGGAGACCGCCAGCGGCGTCCGCAGACTGAAGCTGTATCTGCGGGACGGCAAGGTGAACACCGTGGCGGTGGATATGGGAAAAGCCGTGCTTGCGGCAGAGGAAATTCCCGTACTGCTCCCGGCGGAGCGGGTGATCGACTATCCGCTGACGGTGGGCGGCGAGGCGTACCGTGTTACCTGTGCGTCGATCGGCAACCCCCATTGCGTGGTATTCTGCGACGCTATCGACAGCCTGGATCTGTCGGCGATCGGACCGCAGTTTGAATATGCTCCCGAGTTTCCGGACCGGGTCAACACCGAGTTTGTGCGGGTGGTGAACCGGACCAGCCTGAGGGTGCGGGTCTGGGAGCGTGGCAACGGCGAAACGCTTGCCTGCGGAACCGGCGCCTGTGCCGCCGTGATTGCGGCGGTGGAAAACGGCTATTGCGACAAGGGAAGCGATATTACCGTAAAACTGCTTGGCGGTGACCTGCAGATCCTGTGGAACCGCCAGGAAAATCTCGTATACATGACCGGCCCGGCAACGACTGTATTTGATGGAGAGATTGATGTGACATTTCTGGAGAAATAAAAAGGCATAAAAACAGCAGGATTCTTCTCTCATATGGAACAGATATCCTGCTATTCTTATAATTTTTATGAAAAATATTTCTCTTTGATGATCTCTACCGGCATATCTTCTCCGGTCCAGAGCTTGAAGGAGGCAGCTCCCTGGTAGAGCAACATATACATGCCGTTGCCTGTCTTGCAGCCGGCTTCTTTCGCCTCCCGAAGAAGTCTTGTCTCCTGTGGATTGTAGATCACGTCAAATACAAAAAGATCTTTGTGGAACATAGTTGTATCGGTGATGATGGTACGGTCTGTATTGGGAGCCATGCCGACGGAGGTTCCATTTACAAGGATTGCACTGTCTGCGATGGACTGACGCAGGATCTCCTGATCGGAGTAATCATGCAGCGTTACCTTGCAGTTTGTGCGCTCGTTCAGTTTCGCTGCGATCTCTTCGGCTCTCGGATAAAATGCATCTTTTACATTAAATACATTGATTTCTGCCACGCCGTCCAATGCCGCCTGCACCAGAATAGCAGTTGCTGCACCGCCTGCTCCCAGGAGTGTCATCTTCTTGCCGATGATATCGACACCATTTTCTGCCACTGCCCGCATAAATCCCACGCCATCGGTTGTGTAGGCAGTTAAAACACCGTTATCATTGACGATGGTGTTGCAGGCACCGGAGATCTCGGAAGCCGGGGATACTTTATCTGCCAGCTTGCACATGATATTTTTACCCGGCATGGTGATATTCCACCCCTGGGCTCCCATGGTACGCAGCCCCTCTACTGCCTGAGGCATCTTCTCTTCCGGCACATCAAATGCC
>ENA-ORMN01000779-ORMN01000779.1-human-gut-metagenome-genome-assembly--contig:-NODE-779-length-35094-cov-5.013043_pt1 | contig 35094 bp, 25 predicted proteins | sample MGYA00242102_ERZ508993 | MGnify/ENA primary metagenome ERZ508993 (study PRJEB26280, sample SAMEA2338770) | human gut metagenome | biome: human gut; feature: human-associated habitat; material: faeces...
ACTGCTTTCTATTTGAATAATACCAGTTCAGAACAATGTTTTTCATTTATACAGCAAGATATATTTTTTCAAAAACAGATGGCAATGCCGCTCCTTTAGAAGAAAATCGCCCTCTTCCTTGATAATTCCTTGTCTAAAATTAGTAATAAATTTTTTGAAAAAAAAAAGTTGGGACCCAGAAAATCTGGGTCCCAACTTCGGAAAGTATCAGTGTCTACTACTACTCTTCATCGAGCAGACTGGTCTGGTCCTTATGGGTGGCAGGTGCCGTCTTAGAGGATTTTTTTTCGGTGGTAGTGGAAGTGGCCACAGCAGAAACCTTGTCCTTGCCCGCAACATTCATCACATGAACGCCCTGAGTTGAGCGTCCCAGCTGCGACACGCCGGAAACCGGTGTGCGAACAACTACGCCCTCTTCGGTGATAATCATGATCTCGTCGTTCTCTTCAACGATTTTCATGGCCGAGAGCAAGCCCTTCTTGGCTGTCATGGTAATGGTGTATACGCCTTGGCCTCCGCGATGATGAGAAGGATACTCCTCTACCGGCGTGCGTTTGCCATAGCCGAGCTCAGTGATAACCAAGAGTTCGGTTCCTGGACGCGCTATTTCCATACCGAGCACGCGAGCATCGGCGTTAACCGTCATGCCGCGTACGCCCATGGTGTCGCGACCCATAGCCCGAACCTCGGACTCATCCCACATAATGGCCTTGCCTGCAGAGGAAACCATCATGACCTTTTCGCCTTCAGCAACGCGCTGGACACTAATAAGCGTGTCGTTTTCCTTCAGGTTGATCGCAATCAAACCATCTCGGCGCGTGCGGTCGTAGAGCTTCATGGAGGTTTTCTTAACCATGCCAGACGAAGTTGCAAACATCAGGTACTCGTCTTCGGGGAAATCCTTGGTAGCGATAACCGCAGCAATGGTTTCACCCTTCTCCAAGGGCAGAACATTCACGATTGCGGTTCCACGAGCATGACGAGATGCCTCAGGAATCTCGTAGGCCTTCAGACGGTACACCCGTCCGCGCGAAGAAAAGAACAGCAGATAAGCATGGGTTGAGGAAATGAAGAGATGCTCGACGAAGTCGGCTTCTTTCAAATTCACCCCTTGCATGCCCTTGCCGCCACGCTTCTGCTGGCGATACGTAGCCACGGGAAGGCGTTTCACATAACCAGCCTTGGTTACGGTAATGGCAACTTCTTCTTCAGCAATAAGATCCTCTACATCGAGGTCCTTCGCTTCGTCGGTAATCTTGGTAATACGAGCAGAACTGAACTTTTCCTTGATTTCGGTAAGTTCTTCCTTGATTACCTGCTTCACCAGGTCTTTATCGGAAAGCAAACGCTTGTAGTAGTCGATCTTCTCGCGCAGCTCCTTCAATTCGGCTTCGATCTTCTCTCGCTCCAAGCCGGTCAGGCGACGCAGCTTCATTTCGAGGATAGCTTCGCTCTGCTTTTCGGAAAGCTTAAAGCGCTCCATCAACACGTCTTTCGCTTCGCGATCGGTGTTGGACGAGCGGATGATCTGGATCACCTCATCGATGTTGTCGAGGGCAATCACAAAACCTTCCAGAATATGCGCACGGGCCTCAGCTTTGGCCAAGTCGTAGCGCGTGCGGCGCTCCACAACCTCTTCCTGATGCAAAATGTAGTAGTGGAGGATCTCCTTCAGGGACAATACGCGAGGGACGCCGTTGACCAGCGCCAGCATATTGCAGCCGAAACCAACCTGCAGCTGGGTATGCTTATACAACTTGTTCAGTACGACCTGAGGGATAGCATTCTGCTTCAGCTCGATAATGATGTCGATGCCGTGGCGGTCGGCGCCGTCATGAACGTTTGAAATCTCGGGAAGCTTCTTGTCGCGAATCAGATCGGCGATCTTCTTCAGGAGATTGGTACGGTTTACCTGATAGGGAATCTCGGAAACAACAATGGAATGCTTACCGTTCTTACCCTCTTCAATGCGGCACTTTGAGCGAATGGTAAGGCTTCCCTTTCCCGTTTCGTAGGCATCGCGGATGCCCTTGCGGCCCATGATGATGCCGCCCGTCGGGAAGTCAGGGCCGGGAAGAACCTTCATCAAATCGTCTACCGTGCAATCAGGATTGTCGATCATCATGCAGGTTGCGTCGATTGCCTCGCCGAGGTTATGCGGGGGGATGTTTGTTGCCATGCCAACGGCAATACCCGAAGAGCCGTTTACCAACAGGTTCGGGAAGCGCGAAGGCAAGACAACGGGCTCCTGCAAGCTCTCGTCGTAGTTAGGCTGAAAATCCACCGTTTCCTTGTCAAGGTCACGCAGCAATTCCATTGCGGGCTTGTCCAAGCGAGCCTCGGTGTAACGCATTGCAGCTGCCGAGTCGCCGTCGATCGAACCAAAGTTACCGTGGCCGTCAACCAGCGGAACACGCATGGAGAATGGCTGCGCCAAACGAACCATAGTGTCGTACACCGCAGAGTCGCCATGCGGGTGATACTTACCGATTACGTCACCAACGGTACGAGCGGACTTAGCATGGGGGCGCTTTGGGGTGATGCCGCTTTCATTCATCGCATACAAAATGCGGCGATGAACAGGCTTCAAGCCGTCGCGAACATCGGGAAGCGCGCGCGAAACAATAACGCTCATCGAATACTCGAGGAACGACGTGCGCATCTCTTTGCTGAGCTCAGCGGGAAGAACGTTTGCTGCAGCGGCCTGCTGCTCGTCCTTCTTGCCTGTCTCGTTCTTATCTTCTGCCACGAAGACTCCTTCTGTCTTGTTGCTTGAATGTTTTACGTGAAACACTTTGCCGGGTTCCTACCCGGCAACCCTCTTAGAAGTCGAGGAAGCGCACGTCATGGGCGTGCTTCTGGATGAATTCCTTACGGGGCTCAACCTGATCCCCCATAAGTTCGCTTACCACACGCTCAGCTTCAGCTGCATCTTCAATGCTTACCTGGAGCATGGTGCGGGTAGAAGGCTCCATGGTGGTTTCCCAGAGCTGCTCGGGATCCATTTCACCCAAACCCTTGTAACGCTGCAGCGAAATGCTGTCTCGATCGGGAATCTCTGCTAAGCGGGCGGCTAGAGCGTCATCATTGAAGATGTACTCCAACTTCTTGCTGCCCTTCTTCTTCAGGCCGTACAGCGGAGGCTGGGCGATGTAGATATAACCACGTGTAATAAGCTCGGGCATGTAGCGATAGAAGAACGTGAGCAGCAGGATGCGAATGTGAGCACCGTCAACATCAGCATCGGTCATGATGATGATGCGGTGGTAGCGGGCAGCATCCGCGTTGAAATCCTCACCAATATTCGTACCGATAGCGGTAATGAGCGAAGAAATGGTGTCGGAAGAAAGCGAGCGGTGCAAGCCAGCGCGCTCGACGTTCAGAATCTTACCGCGCAGGGGCATGATGGCCTGATACTTGCGGTCGCGAGCTTGTTTAGCAGACCCACCTGCGGAATCGCCCTCAACAATAAAGATTTCGGAATCGGCAGGATTCTTGCTCGAACAGTCAGCCAACTTTCCCGGCAAGCTGAAAGAATCAAGAACACCCTTACGGCGCGTCATCTCGCGCGCTCTACGAGCAGCCTCACGGGCCTTCAATGCCTGAGAGGCCTTGTTGATGATGCGCTTAGCAGGCGTGGGGTTCTCTTCAAGATACTCAGCCAAGCCCTTAGTTACGGCAGTCTGAACCAAGCCACGAATTTCCGTATTGCCCAGCTTGCCCTTGGTCTGACCCTCAAACTGCGGGTCGCGGAGTTTAACTGAGACAACAGCCGAAAGACCTTCTCGGGTGTCGTCACCAGAAAGGTTGCTGTCCTTTTCTTTCAAGATTCCCTTGCTGCGAGCGTAATCGTTGATGGTACGCGTAACACCCTGCTTGAAGCCGTCGAGATGAGTACCACCGTCGATGGTGTGGATGTTGTTCGCAAACGAGAGCACGCCATTAGAAGAATAGGAAGAGGACCACTGCATTGCCACTTCCACCATGCCGTCTTCGTTTTCAGCCTCGAAGTAGATGGGCTTGTTCAGCGTTTCCTTGCCCTCATTGAGGAATTTAACGAAGTCCTGAAGACCGCCAAGCGCCTGAAACACCTCGGTACGGGGCTTGCCGTCTTCGCCGGGGGTGCGCTCATCGGCTAGGGTGATCTTCAAACCCTTGTTAAGGAACGACATTTCACGGAAACGGGTTTTCAGCGTTTCGTAATCGAAGATGGTGGTTTCTTTGAAAATCTCAGGGTCGGGCCAGAAGGTTACCGTAGTACCGCTGGTTTTGGAGGTTCCTACCTCATGGAGCTTTTCTTTGGTTTTGCCATGGTCGAAAGAAATCTCATATTCCTTGCCATCGCGACGCACGCGCACAATAACCTGAGTGGAAAGCGCATTCACAACAGAAACGCCTACACCGTGCAAGCCGCCGGAAACCTTATAACCTTCGCCGCCGAATTTACCACCTGCATGGAGGATGGTGAGTACAACCTCGACGGTTGGGATTTTTTCCTTGGGGTGCTTGTCTACGGGAATGCCGCGGCCATTGTCGACAACGGTGATGGAGTTGTCCTCATGGATAGTAACCTCAATGTGGTCACAATAGCCAGCAAGAGCTTCATCTACTGCGTTGTCTACAACCTCGTACACCAGATGGTGAAGGCCGCGCGGACCGGTAGAACCGATATACATGCCAGGGCGCTTGCGCACTGCTTCAAGGCCTTCCAAGATCTGAATGTCTTGGCCGCTGTAGTGGGATTCGTCTGAAGCCACGTATTTCCTCCTCTTTCTGCTATCTGATACGCCTAAAGCGGCGTATCGAGGGGATTTAGAACCTTATTATTATAGCAGAGTAGGTAAGATACCCTGCCATCTATCAGCGTCAGAGGGCATTCAGAGCGCTTCTGCGGGTATAAAAGCCATCGTGTTTGGCATTTTTTATGAAGAAGACTCATTTCGACGCTTCTGAGCCGTCATAGCGCGTTGGAATGAAGCCCTTAAACGGGGATCCTCGATAACCGACGTCATCTCTTCTATTCGCGCCGTTTCTTCTTCGCTGAGACTTCGTTCTTTAGGCCGAGTATCTGAGCTAAGGGGCTCGGCAAAGGGGTGCTTGTCCCTATACGGACCCCTCGAAATACGAATCTCAAACACATCTATGGTCGTATTAAAGCGATCGAGGTATTCAAAGCGAAGCAACTCCCTGCGGGCATTCAGCTCGGCGGCACACGTTGAGTTGTCCAGATACACCACCAGATCGTACGCTCCCTCAACCGCCTGGCTTTTGAGCAGATACACCGAATTGGTGTGTTTGAGGATAAAAGGATCCACCAGCTCAGCAAACTGGGCATGGGTCTTTTCTATCTTGCGCTGCACAAGAACGCGCTTCTTAACTTCTTCGGGCATCGACGAAGCGAAAGAGGAAAGCGAAGACGAAACGGGGCGGAGGGAATTATTCCGCTCATTCACCACGGCGATATAACGGCGAGGATCGCGTGACGACCCCCAATCGCTATCGAATTCAACCATACCTATTCGCCGCCAATCTGCACCACACGCGCCAACGAGGAAAGCGCCGGGCTTACTTTTTCCGCATTGGTAGCAGTCACAAACGTCTGCACCTCGCCGGAGATCAGAGAAAGCAGCGCATCGCGGCGCGTCGCATCAAGCTCGCTCATCACATCGTCGAGCAGCAAAACAGGGTTCTGGCCCAATCGTTCCGCGATAAGCTCAACCTGCGCCATCTTAAACGCCAGAACTAAACTTCGCTGCTGCCCCTGCGATGCAAACTGCTGAGCATTGAGCCCATCAAGGTAGAACTCTACCAGATCGAGCTGGGGGCCATAAAGAGATATGCGTCGCTCGTGCTCCCTATGAACATCCTCTTCCATTGCGCTAATGAGCCGCTCCTGAGCGGCGGTCCTGTCAATCGCCTCAACCGAAGGAATGCGATCGAGATCAAACGACTTGCGGAGCCATGAGGGAACGTACACTAGCTCGACCGATTCGCGTCCGCCCGAAATCTCTCGATAACATTCTTTCAGATAAGGCGAAAGCGCCGCAATCATCTCGCAACGCAAGCGGTACAGCTGCGAGCCGACCGTAGCAACAACCTCGTTGATGCTCTGAAGGAATAGAGGCGAAACGCTCTCCTTCAGATAGCGATTCTTCTGCCGAAGGATCTTTTCATAGTCCTTCCGTACCGCATGGTAATTCGTGCTCAGTTGAGCACCCATCTGATCCACCTGCGCGCGCTTAAACGATTGGGAGCCTTTCACCAGCTCCAAATCTTCAGGAGAGAACAGCACAGAAGGTAACGTGCCCTGGATATCGCGGGGGCGTTTTTTCTTCCCATTGACAAAATACTCGCGTGTTTCACGTGAAACACGCAATTCCATATCAAGATATCGGCCATCGCCGCGTATTGCCGCAAAGAACATGCCCGCATCTTGACCGGCACGAACCAAGTGGCTAGGCACTGAACCGCGAAACGACGAGCAAGCCGTGACAAGCTGGATACCCTCAAGAAGGTTTGTCTTGCCCACCGCATTCGGCCCGACGATTAGGGTTAGCCCCCCGATGCCATCAAGCTCGAACTGCTCATACGACCTGAAATTACGGCACGCGATGTTTTCGATAGTGAGCCCCATGGAGCCAGAAACCCGCAATCTACACGCGTACGGGCATGATGAGGTAAAGGAAGTTCTCGCCCTCCGCGGCGCGCAGAATGCCAGGCTTCATGGGCCCGAACAAATCAAGATGAACCGCATCGGTGTCAATGGAATTCAGACCATCGAGCATAAAGGTGAAGTTGAATGCAATATCAACCGATTCACCATCAACCTCACAAATAAGATTTTCCTGAGCATTGCCAATGTCTTGAGAGTTGGTGAGCAGGGTTACCACGCCGGATTCGGCATCGACGCGAACCTGTACAGGGGAAACCTTATTGCTGAGCAGAGAAACACGACGAACTGCATCGGTAAGCGCATGAGTTGAAAGCGTCGCGCGGGTGGAATGACCCTCGGCAATAAGCTGTTTGTAATTCGGGAAGGTTCCCTCGATACGACGGTTGATAAAAGTGGTGTCACGGTAGGTAACCACGATTTGGTTGTCGTTAAGCGCAATCGTAATAGGATCTTCTGACTGAGGAAGCGAAGCAATGTCCTGAAGGAAAGAACCGGCAATAACCGCTTCGAACTCTTCAGGGCATGGCGAATCGAGCTCAGTTTCGGAAACAGCCAGGCGATAGGAGTCGGTCGCCACCATTTTCAAAGTGGAACCTACGCAAGAAACAAGTACGCCCGTAAGCACAATACGCGTTTCATCGTGAGAAACGACCTTAGCCGTGCGCTTGACCATCGAAGAAAACGCATTGAAGGGGAACGAGGCTTCCTGATCGGCTTCGATTTCGGGGAAAGCGGGGAAGTCAAGAGGATTGAGCGCTTTCAATGAGAACGTGGTGCTATCGCAGAATACCGTTGCGGTGGTTTCGTCTGCCTCAACACGAACTGCCATATCGGGAAGGTTCTTGATGATGTCACCGAAGAGTTTTGCTGGCACTACCGTTTCTCCGGGCTCTTCCACCATAGCGAAGCACGTTACCTTAATGGAGAGTTCCAGATTAGTGGTTTGAAGGGTGATTCTTCCCTCTTCTGCCTTGATATACACACCAGCAAGAATTGAAAGCGTAGAACGGGTGGAGGATCCCTTAACTACAACCGCTAGGGCGTTTTGAAGCTCCGATTGGTTAACGCTGAATTTCATTGCTGCTCCTGTCCTCTGTTCCTCTTGGCTATGATACCTGTTCTAGCCAAGCTGATTCTCGATTGGCAATTGAGTTGCACAATCGAGTTTTCCTCCCCATTAATTCCTTCTCTATTCTTTAATAAATAACTAATAGTAGAAGTAATAATCAGGGTGGATATGTTGATAACTTCTCTTTTGCCTGATGAACGCGGAAAAACACCTGTCGGGAACTCTGTGGAAAAGCACCTTGGTTATCCACAGGGAAAACGTGGGGAAAACTTCTTCCACAAAGGTGTGGGGTAATCCCCATGTTTTGTCACCGTTTATCAACAGGTTTTAATACTGCTGGATGCGGATTTTTTCGCGCACTGCTTCCAGCTCTTCTCGTAGATTTCGGTCTTCTTGCATCTGACTTGAAATGAGCTCGCACGAGTGGAGCACCGTAGTGTGATCGCGATTGAAGGCCTTGCCGATATTGCTTAGCGTGGTTTCAGACAGGTCTCGGCACAGATAGATTGCAACCTGCCGCGGCCGAACAATACTTCTTGCCCTGCCGCGCCCCACGATGTCTTTGTGTGAAACGCCGTAAAAATCTTCAACGGCGGCTTGGATCATCTCTATTGTGATGCGTTTCTTGCCTCCGCCGATAAAGTGATTGCCAAGAAGCTCCTTGACCTGGCCTTCCGAAAGCGTGTGGTCCTTGTTCATCTTCATGGCGAATATCACGTTGGTGATAGCGCTCTTCAGTTCGCGAATGTTTGAACTGGAGTTGTCCACGATGTAGTCGAGGATTTCGTCTGTGATAACAAACGATGTGTTTTCTCGGCTCTGGTAGTGGCGAATGAGGCTCTTGATGATGTTGCGCTTCGTCTCGTCGTCGGGTGGCTGAATATCTATCGTGGCTCCCGAGTTGAATCGGGACACGTAGCGTTCGTCGAGGTCGATGTTTTTCGGCGCTCGGTCTGCGGAGAATACAAACTGCTTGCCCTTCGGGATCATCGAATTGAAGATGCGGAACAACGCGTTGAGCGTGCCGGGTTTGCTTTGGAGCCCCTGGATATCGTCGATGAGCAGTACATCCGCCTGCTGGAAATAGCCCTCAAAGTTCTTGAAGCTTTGCTTATCGACGCTCTTTTCTATTGCGGCGTCTGAGTAGCGGTTTACCAGTTCCATCGAATCGATGTAGCACACGTTGAGCTCTGGGCGGGTTTCCTTGATGTAGTTCTGAATCGCGCACATAAGGTGCGTTTTTCCCACACCAGATCGCCCATATATAAAGAGTGGGTTCAACTCGGACGAACCGGGGCGGTCCGCTACCTCCACTGCCATGTTGTAGGCCATGCGGTTCGACTCTCCAATAACGAAGGAATCGAAGGTGAGCGCTGCTTCCCCTGTTGCCTCGTTGTCGTTGCCGTTCGTCTCTGTTTTCTGCGGTTGCGGCTCGGATGCTTCTGCCTGCGCTACCGAATGGGTGGGCTGGGGTGCGCCGGCGTTAGCGGACTGGACGGCTGGAACAGGCGCGTTCTGTGCGCTTGTTGCTGCGGGCATCGGTTGCGGTTGGACCGCTTGCGGTGCGACAGCAGGGAACGAAGGGGTCGCTGTGGGTGCAGGCTGAGCCGCAGGTGCCGGTGCCGCTGCAGTGGGGTCGACCTCTATCAGCACCTGAAAGTCCAGGTTGTACAGATCGCTGAGTGCCTTCTGGATATCTTTCAGATAATGCTTTTCGATCCAATCTTTAATAAAGGCATTGTCCGAGGTGAGCATGATGAAGCCAGGGCTTGCTGCCTGGATTTGAACACGCGAGAAGAACGCATCGATTTGAGATGCGTTAATGGTGGGATACGACTTCAGTTGTCGCATCAGGTCTGTCCACGTCTGTTCGATATCCATAAGGTTCTACGTAGTTCCATTCTGTTGGCGTGGGATGCGCCGTCTGTCGTTTACAAGGATAGGGCAACCTGCGTGCCTCGCGGGGTGAGCGTTCTCTTCTTATTCACCTTTTCCACGAGACCCGCCTCTTCCATCTTTGAAAAAGCGGTATGAACGCTAGCCACGGCGATGTCGGTGGCCTTGCTGACCTCGCTTACGCCTAGGGTGTTGTTCGGAAGAAGGGCTTTAAGCACGGCAGCTTCGTTTTCGGTGAGGTCGGGGATCTGAGCCGCCTCAATTTCTTCATCTGTTGTTCGCGACGCAACCAGGCTGATGGTCACCACCGAGCCCTGATTCACGTTGTCTTTGATCTCGATATGCCCGTGAGAGGTGCTTAAGTAGTCCTTCACGATAGGCAAGCCCGACCCCACGCCTCGTATGTAGCGTTTCATCGGCTCGATGGCAGAGGAAAATCCCGGTTCTTGCACGAGATCTTTGTGCTTGATGCCTGGGCCCTGATCCGCAAAACGAATGGTATTGCCTTGGTCGAAAATTGATACCACCACTTCGTTGAAGTTGGCGTGAATGAAATTTTCGGATACTTCCCTGATCACGGTGTAAGGGATCACCCCGCCTGCTTCTTTGGCGTTTTTGTAGGTCAAGGAAGCAATGTGCTCGATGTATTCGTGTGTGGGACCGCCCTGCACTTGTATTACGCGTGGCGCTGTTTTCAGCGAATCATATATTGCAATGCGCGCGGGCGTGGTTATGTGATGGTAATCGAAGCTCTGCGAAGGTGCCGTCTCTTCGACGGATTCGATGATGCCGCCATTCATTGTGTGGGCGTAATCTTCGCCATACGTTGCCGGCTCCACAAAGGAGGGCACGAAAGGCTGCTCGCCCTGGTGGGCATCCAAAGCCGGTTGCTGCATCGTTTGGGGGTAGGGCTGCGCCGCCGCTGGCTGTATAACGTGTGGGTTTGCTGTTGCGGCGAACTGCTGAAACGCTTGTTGGGGATAGCCAGTCTGTGGTTGCTGGTATCCAATAGGGTAGCCTGGGAATCCCTGGGCTGCGACCTGCGGCTCTGGGTTGTTGGCCATGTTGGTGGAAAACGGTTGCCCTTGCGGTGCTTGGCCGTTGGCGTTTGCCATTTGCGCCGTGGGGGGCAGGTTGTGCGCTGGTACGGTGTAGCCAGGTTGTGGATAACCGCCATAAGGCATGCCGTAGGGCATGCCTGGATAAGGCTGCATTTGGGTACCCTGAGCAGGATAGGGAGGGAATTGCCCCTGTCCGTACCCGTAGGGAGGAGTGGATGTCTTGGCGGGCTGAGTGTTTGGCGCTGTCGCTTCGGTTGCAGGCCTCTCCTCGTTATAGGGAGGATATGGCACCGACCCTTGTTCCCCCGCTTGTTCCATCGGCTGCATATGTGGTGCGTTTTCTTGGTTCATGATGCTTTCCGATTTTTTCAAAACATGAGAAAAAGAGCCCGACCGATATTCCTTTATAAGGCATAGATCGAGCTGATTTTTCATTCATTCTAGACGGTTATTCACACTTTTTCAAACTTTCCACCGTCTTTTCCTCGTGTTTTCGAAGTTTTCAACATTCTTTCAATAAAATGTGGAAAACATTGAAAACGCCTGAAGAAAAATGTGAAAAACCTGAAAGGCATTTTGGAAAACTATTTTGGAAAAGTAGCTTTAGCGCTTTCACTTTTGGTTGTTGAAGTCAAGGTATTTAAACCGCTTCGCTGATATGCATGCAGCAGGCAAATTGAGGTGTTGATAACAATAAAAGACCAGCTAAAAGCCTGTATTTTATGAAGTTTGAACCGCTTTTACACCTATATTACGGAGACGAGTTTTTGTTTCCTGGAAGGGTTGCTGCAACCTCTGGGATAATGGTGGGGAAGTATCCTGAAACACCTGGAAAGTTATCAACATTATCCACAATGCTATATAAACAAATTGTGTATAAGTTGCTTTCCTTGGGGAAAAGTGAGGTGGACAAACTATGAAGATCGCTATCCCGTTGGATGAAAAAGGCATGCTGCCCGATCGTTTTGGAAAATATTCGTCTCCGGAACTGCGTCGTGACGGCAACAATATTTGTTCGTTCCCCATCGAGGTGTCGGGTGTGCCTGAGGGGGCTAAGTCCCTTGCTCTTTCGTTCGTTGATTATGACTCCATTCCCGTATGTGGCTTTGCCTGGATTCACTGGGCTGCATGCGGAGTGAGCCCTGATACTGCCTTGATTCCCGAAAACGCCAGCCATAGCGGTGAATTTTCCTTCGTGCAGGGTTCAAACAGCTGCTTGTCTCGCGCCGAGGAGACAAGCGAAGAAGTGATTCGTGGGTACATCGGACCGTGCCCGCCCGATAAGGATCACCGTTATACGCTTACGGTGTATGCGCTTGATTGCGAGCTGGATTTGCAACCTGGCTTTTATTTCAACGAGCTCCACTGGGCCTTGCGGGGTCATATCCTCGATAGCGATGAGCTAAATGTCGTTAGTAGGGCGTAGCGCAGCCGTCGTTTGCGTGTTCATTCTGTGTTGACCCGTGAAATAGGGTGCCTGACTTCTTTCTTTATTATTGACGCGCGGCTTCTTCATCGTATAATTTCGAAGTTACTGTAAATCTGAAAGGAAAAGTAATGAAGCGCACCTATCAACCGAACACCCGCAAGCGCGCAAAGACTCACGGCTTCCGTGCACGTATGGCTACCAAGAGCGGCCGCGCCGTTCTCTCTGCTCGCCGTGCAAAGGGCCGCAAGCGTCTCTGTGCCTAACTTTCCTTGTGAGAAACCGTGTTAGGAACCATCAAATCCAGCACTGAGATCTCCTACCTGTTCTCGCACGGAAAAAGACATGCAACTCCCTGCGTAACTATGATCGTGTACCGGGGAGATACCCAACACGGCCCTAGTGGCCGTGTTGCTTTTATAGCGGGCAAGAAGAACGGTAATGCGGTGTGGCGCAACTCAGCGAAGCGCCGCTTGCGTGCTGTTTGCCACGATATCGGTGGCCCTTGGCCGGAGTTGAATGTCATTTTCATGGCTAACAGGAAAACAACGCGTGTTGAATACCAGAAGCTGGTTTCCACATGCAAGAAGATCATGGAATCGTATTAAGGCAAGTATTTGGTCTTGAAGGTCTGGTCGAAAATATCAGCTATCCCCAAGGGGGTTCTGTTGTTGATGATCAAGTTCTACCGTCTTGCTATATCGCCCCTGCTCCCCGCAACTTGTCGGTTCATTCCCACTTGTTCGGAATATGGACTTGTTGCGGTTCAGCGATTCGGTTTCCTTAAAGGTCTGTATCTTACCTGCAAGCGCATTCTGCGCTGTAGACCAGGTGGAGGCCGCGGGTATGACCCCGTGCCGGATACCTTTCATCTTTAATAATCAACCCCCGAACCGAGAGGACAAAGGTACACATGTGGGACGCGTTTAAAGACGCCATATTCTGGTGCATCGATGCTATGTATGGCTTCGTTGCCGACTGGGGTTTGGCGATCATCATCGTGACGCTTATTCTCCGTCTTATCCTGTTCCCCCTTATGCAGAAGCAGATCCGCTCTTCGTATCGAATGCAGCAGTTCTCTCCTCGCATCCAGGAGATCCAGGAAAAGTACGCTGACGACCAGCAGCGTCAGGCCGAGGAAATGCAGAAGGTTTATGCAGAGATCGGCTTCAACCCCATTACCGGTTGCTTGCCCCTGTTCCTTCAGATGCCTATCTTCGTTGCCCTGTTCCAGGTATTGCAGGAAATGGGCTCCCGTACCGAAGGCATGACCTACTCCTTCTATAATGTTTTGCCTTCGCTGCTCTCTTCGCCTTCCGCGATGTTCGGCCAGGGCTTCTTGGAGTTCTTGCCCTACGGCATCCTTCTCCTCCTATTTGCATTCTGCACCTTCCTGCCCTCCTTGCTTCAGCAGATGGGTACGAACAGCCCGCAGAAGACGCAGACCATGATTATGATGGGCATCATGTCCCTGTTCATGCTGTGGCTTGGTTGGGGTTCTCCCACCGGCGTTTTGCTGTTCTGGGCAACTTCTTCTGTATTCGGCGTTCTGCAGCAGGTAATCTCTACTAAGGTTATGAAGCATAAGGACGAAGAAATCGAAGCTGAAAAGGTCGAGGTTAAGCCCGTGGAAGTCAACGTGGTTCGCAAGGAAAAGAAGCCTCGCCCTCACAAGAAGAGCAAGTAACGCTACTTCACATATTTTTTGCCGTCTCCTCCCCTTCGTGGTTCTACCGCGGAGGGGAGATTTGAATGTAAGGAGTTTTCAATGGAAGAAGAGAACATGGTTCAGGGCGAATCCCCATCTCAGGAATACGAAGGCGAGGGCCAATATTCCGAAGAGGAAGTGGACAGGATTGCTGATACGGCTATCGAGGCCATTCAGGATATCTTGAAGTACTTCAATGTTGGAGAAGTGTCCATCGAAGAGTACGAAGGTGATGAAGGTGAGCTTATCCTTGACATCACAGGTGACGATTTGGCTGTTTTGATCGGCCGTCACGGTCGTACGCTCGATTCGCTTCAATTCCTTATTTCGTCTATTACGTCCCGCATTGTTGGTCATCGCTATCCCATCGTGGTCGACGTTGAAGGCTATAAGGCTCGTCAGCGTCAGAAGATCGAGGACATTGCTTTGAATGCAGCCGATAAGGCAGTAGACCAGGATCGCAGCATCAAGCTCCGCCCCATGACTCCCTACGAGCGTCGCATCGTGCATATTGCTCTGCGCGGAGATGATCGCGTCGAAACCGTTTCCGAGGGCGAGGGTCGCGCCCGTCGTGTCGTGGTAAGCCCACGATAGGGATCCTGGCATGAGTGCTGAACAACATGCGCCCAACAAAAGGCAGAGGGAGCTACTCGATAAGCATCTTGAACTGGTTATCGAGGAAAACAAGGTAACGAACCTTACCCGAATCGTTGATTGGGAGTCTGCTCAGGTTCTTCACGTTGAGGATTCGCTCGCTGGCCTTCCTGAAGTTGAGGAGGCGCTGGAAGGTCCGTATCTCGATATGGGCTCGGGCGCTGGGTTTCCCGGTATTCCCTTGGCGATCATGACGGGGAGGGAAACCCTTCTTGCTGATTCCGTTGGCAAGAAGACGCGCGCCCTTGATTCGTTTGCCGCCGAGCTTGGTATTGACGACATTGTCTCAACCTACCATGGGCGCATTGAGGATCTTGCGTTGCAGCAGCCTAACCGCTTTTCGTTGGTCACTGCCCGCGCGCTTTCCTCCCTGGCTTCACTGCTCGAGCTCGCATCGCCCTTGTTGGCTAAAAGCGGACGCTTGGTATGCTACAAGACCCACAGTGAATCAGAGGAACTTGAGCATGCTCGGGAAATTGCTCGCAAATTGGGAATGGAATTCGTTTCTTCGAGAGGATTCACGCTTTCCGATGGAGAGACGAGTCGAGCCATCATCGTATTTCGAAAGCGATGTAATCCTTCGATGAAGCTTCCCCGAAGAGTCGGTATGGCACAAAAGAAACCATTTTAAGAAAAGAGTCCTTGGAATTATTCAAGGACTCTTTTTTGTTCTTTGAGCGTTCTGAAGAGTCCTGTGTTGAACTCATTGCGCTAAAAGGGCTCTGAGGCTCTTTATAAGAGCCTGTTTTCTATATTTTGAGTATCTATTCAAGTTTGTTTCTGTTTGGCTGTTATAGAGCTTTGTGTGGCCTCGTTTTTTCTCGGGTTCCTTTTTGTGCACTGGTTTCGGGAAGCCGACGTTTGCTTGATCGTTGTTTGGGAATGGAAATGCGGTGCTTCGAGGAAAAACCGTATACCTTTCTATTTTCTAAAGGGTATGGCAAGGGTATTATCAAATAATCGAAACAAAGGGGCATTTTGCTCTGCTTCTGGGTTATCCCATTATGCTGTCCGTCAAACGGAGTTGTGTTTCGCTGATTTTGTTGTATAGCGTCAATCTTGTTTTGTTCGATGAGATGTGGGGCATTTTGTTATTTTTTATGTTTGCTGTTTCACGTGAAACAGCAAACATTTGCTTACCCTTTATAGGGTATTCAAGTGAAGCAATAGTTTGTCTGGTAGGCAAAAAAGAGAGGAGAGCTCGTGGGGCTGTTCGGTAGTCGAAAAAAAGCAAAAAATGTTCCCGTGACTTCCGTGACTGAGCGCAGTCAGAACCCTGAAGAGATCAAAGAAGAGGTTCTTCAGAGCAGCTACGACGAAATCAATGAACATGCAGAGGTGGTCGAGCGAACCTCCGAACATGAAGAAGCTGCAGAGGAAACTGATCCGAAAATGGAATCTACTTCCCTGGAAGACGGCGTTGAAGCCGAAGATGAAGATGGCGACGATATTCGCACCTTTATCCCCTTCCGCGACAAGCCCAAGGTGGCTCATGCGATCGGACAGACAAAAATCCTCGCTATCATCAACCAAAAGGGCGGCGTTGGTAAGTCGACCACTGCGGTGAATCTTTCTGCTGCTTTAGGTGCTATGGGTAAAGAAGTCCTTTTGGTTGACCTTGACCCCCAGGGCAATGCAACAAGCGGTTATGGTATCGACAAGCGAGCCCTTGATGGGTGCGTTTACAACGTGCTGCTTGGTGAAACGCCCGTCGAAGAGGTTATCCTATCTTGTGTTGCTGAAGGCGTTGATGTTCTGCCCTCTACTATCAGCTTGGCTGGTGCAGAGGTTGAATTGGTTAACGAGATGGCGCGAGAGAATCGCCTGAAGAATGCTCTTGGCAGTCTGCGCGGCCGCTATGATTACATTCTTATCGATTGCCCACCTTCCCTTGGTCTGCTCACCATCAATGCCTTGGTTGCTGCGGATAAGCTCCTGGTTCCCATTCAATGCGAGTTCTACGCATTGGAAGGTGTGACAAAACTCCTTGATTCGATGAAACGTGTCAAAAGCATCCTAAACCCGAGCTTGGATATCTTTGGAATTGTTCTCACTATGTACGATTCCCGCACCAATCTTGCCAACCAGGTGGTTAATGAGGTCCGTTCATTCTTTGGGGATGAGGTCTTCGAGACGTTGATCCCCCGTACCGTTAAACTGTCTGAAGCTCCTAGTTACGGACAGTCGATTCTCGAATATGCTCCCGACAACAAGGGAGCCCTTGCCTACAACGATCTTGCCAAAGAGGTGATTGCTCGTGGCTAAGCAAAAAAGTGGCTTGGGGCGTGGCCTCAATGCCTTGTTTGACGATAGCCCCGCTTATACCCAGAAGCCTTCTGCCCCCGAGGCTCCCAAAGAGCAGGAAAGGCGCGTGCCTGAACCGTTAAACGAAGAACCTGCTCAGAAGAAGCAGGAATCCGCTGGTGTTCTTCATCAGGCTCTCCAGGAACGTACCGCTAAACGTTCTTCGGGGAAACCGGCTGACCCGTCTTCCGATATCTATATTTCCGAAGACGCGCTTGAAAACGCCAAGGTCGTTTCACGCGAAGCGCGCAAGCCCGCTATGCGTGCTGGTTCCGGTACTTTCACCTCAGCTGGCTCGGTGTCTATGAGAACTCCTGCTCCTAAACCGCGCGTTGCGGCAGAACGTCAGGTGAGGAAACCCGCTAAGTCGGTTGTCGAGCCTGCGCCGGAAGTTTTGAAGAAGGAAAGTAAGCCATTTGATTCAAAGGGGCTTACGGCAACGGTCAAGCTTGACCTGATTCACCCCAATCCCGATCAGCCTCGCACCAATTTCAAGCCAGGTGAAATTGAGGAACTTGCAGGGTCTATCAAAAAGGAAGGCCTTCTTCAGCCTATTTTGGTTCGCAAGATTGGGAACCAGTACCAGATTTTGGCTGGTGAGCGCCGTTATCGAGCATGCAAGAGCTTGGGTATGGAAGAGGTTCCCGTTCGTTTCTGGGAAGCCGACAACGACAAAGCTCTTGAACTTGCTTTGATTGAGAACATTCAGCGATCCGACCTTAACCCCATTGAAGAGGCTTATGGTTATAAGCGTCTTATGGAGCGCAAGGGGATGACGCAATCAGAGGTTGCCCAGACGGTTTCCAAGGGACGATCTACTATCGCTAATGCTCTCCGTCTGCTTGATTTGCCTGAGGAAGCTCAGCAGCTCTTGTTTGAGGAGAAGATCACCGCCGGCCATGCTCGCGCCATCCTTTCTGTTGATGACGCGGAAGGCAGGAAGAAACTTACCGAAAAGCTCAAGAATGAAAAGCTGAGCGTTCGCGAAACCGAAGCATTGGCTCGTCTGATGAATGGTCGCGAGAAGGCTGGTTCGGCAGCTGCAAAGCGCGTTCCTGCTCCTCCTAGTTTCAAGAAGGCTGCGAAAGGGCTTACCCGTTTCCTTTCCGCTCCGGTTCGCGTCAAGACCGTTAAGGGCAAGAACAAAATCGAGATCCAGTTTAAGGATGAAGAGGAACTTCAGCGTATCCTGCATCTTATCGAAGAGTCGCAAGTGGGAAAATAGGGACAGGCACCAGATTCCCACTTGCGCCACAGTGTACAAAACCAGGGCCCCGCTCGCGAGTTTCATCGTAAGCGGGGCCCTGGTTGTTGGGTGGGAATCTGGTCCTGTCCTATTTTTCCAGTTCTCTACATTTTGTTTTTCAGTTGACCGCAGGCTCCGTCGATATCGCTTCCGCGCGAATTGCGGATAGTGGCTTCCTTGCCTGCGCTTTTCAGTTCCTTAACCCAGCGCTGCTGCGTTGCGGTGGAGCTTGGCTTGTAGGGGCTTCCCTCGACTTCGTTTACTGAAAGAAGGTTGACGTGGCATAGGAGGCCATCGCAGAAATCGATTAGCGCTGCGAGGTTTTCTTCCGTGTCGGTGATCCCCTTGATAAGGAGATATTCGAAGCTGACACGACGGCCGGTTTTCTCGATATAGGATCGAAGGGCCTTCTTCAGGTGCGGTAAGGGAATGCTGCTGCAACGCGGCATGATTTCATTGCGCACATCCTGCAAAGCCGAATGGAGGGATACTGCCAACGTGAATTGCTCGGGCTCGTTTGCGAGGCGATCAATTCCCTGAATAATGCCACATGTCGATACCGTTATATGACGAGCGCCGATTTCAAGGCCGTCTTTTGCGTTGGCGAAACGAAGCGCTTCTAGGGTTGCTTGGTAGTTCTGGAATGGTTCGCCTTGTCCCATTGAAACTAAATTAGTGACGCGACAGCCGAAATCGTTTTGTACAGCGACGATCTGGCAAATCATTTCAGCGGAAGAAAGATTGCGGGTAAGCCCCTCGTGTCCCGTGGCGCAAAAAGTGCACCCCATGGCACATCCTGCTTGAGTGGAGAAGCACACGGTAAGGTGCCTGGGCTCGTCTTTGCGCTCTTTCTTGTCGAATGAGGGGATCCCGACGGCTTCTACCTTGGCGCCATCGGCGTATTCGAATACGTATTTACGTGTACCGTCGTTGGATACTTGCTTGTTAACCACTTGCGGCTCAATCAAAGGGTATTCGTTTGACAGGACATCTCGAAGACTCTTGGGCAGATTGGTCATTTCGTCATAGGAGTGAGCTCCTTTCTGGTAAAGCCAGGAAGTGAGCTGTTTGGCGCGAAAGCGCGGCTGTCCGAGATTTTCCAGAATAGTGGGAATTTCGGACAGGTTGAATGATTGGATTGCGTTATTCATGCTTAGTATTATACGCAACCAAGTGGTTACCGCGTGGTGGTAGCAGAGTGGTAACGTGCGTTTGCTATACTCACTATCGGCTAACGTATCAAGCCTTTCGGCAGCAGTGCCTTGGGCTTTACTTGTATGAAAGCGAGAACCATGTCTTGTTCTTTCGATCCTAAACAAATTCGTGTTGCTCTGCTTGCGGGAGGCAAGAGTGGAGAGCGTTCCATTTCCCTTGCTTCTGGTGCAGGGGCGAAGGACGCTTTGCTCGAAGCGGGCTTTCCGGTAACTGTTTTCGACCCCGCCAACAAAGAAGACTTGCTGGCTTTGATTCAAGGTGATTTTGACGTTGCTTTCCTGGCTCTTCATGGCAAGTACGGCGAAGATGGCACCATCCAGGGATTTCTGGAAACCATTGGGCTTCCCTACATTGGTCCAGGCGTTTGGTCGAGCGCCACTGCTATCGACAAGCCCAAGACGAAGCTTTGCTATGAGCGCGCCGGCATCCCTACCCCTCGTTCTATGATGCTCGACTCTCACCATATCGACATTGATGCCATCATTGCTGAAGTGGGTTCGCACTGTGTTGTGAAAGCCGCTACGGAAGGTAGCGCTCTGGGTGTGTATCTGTGTGAAGGTGCTGAGGAAATTGCCGATGCGATCGATAAGGTATTTCAGGTAGATACGTGCGCGTTTGTTGAGAGCTTTGTTTCAGGCGAAGAGTTCACCGTTGCCGTATTGGGCAACGAGGACCCGTGCGCTCTCCCTGTTATCAAAATTGTTCCTTCCCACGAGTTCTACGATTTTGAGTCGAAGTACGCTCAGGGAGGATCGCAGCATATCTGCCCTGCGCCCCTATCCGAAGAAGATACCAAGCGCGCTATGGAGCTTGCGGTTGCCGCCCATAAGACGCTTGAGTGCCGCGGTATTTCTCGTAGTGACCTCATCAAGGATGACGAAGGAAATTTTTGGGTTTTGGAAACGAACACCATTCCTGGCATGACGGCAACATCGCTTCTTCCCGATGCTGCTCGTGCAGCTGGCATGAGTTTTGCTGAGCTCTGCACCAAGCTCATTTCCTATGCCTTGGAAAATTAAGTAGATATCTGTCGCAAACGTAAAACCCCTTGTCCGCGAAACGAACCACACCTCCCGATTCGGATTGAAATAAGTCCGATTTCGAGAGGTGTGGTCCGGAATGCGGCAAGGGGTTTTCTTTATGGTGGCGTTTCACGTGAAACGCCACTGAATGCCTATAGCGCGGTTAGGCGGAATATTGGCTAGAACGCCCCGCAGGAATGAAGCCCGAAAACAATAAGGGCGACAACGGCGAGAAGGAATATCCAGCTAACTACCGTGCAGCCCATGTTGCCCTTGCGCGCCTGCTTTACCAAACGCTCCGTTCCAGTGCGTTGCGTTTTCACCCAAGCGGTGCCCTTGTCCTTGTTGGGGAAGGGAACGCGTCCCGAAGGAACCCATTCGCCCTGAGTTTCGACAACCTTCTTGAGGGAGTCGCGACCAAGGGAGACGTCGGGGCGTATTCCTTCGCCGAGCTGCTTTCCGACATTTTCTATAAATGTAGAGAAGGCGACTTCATATTCTGGGTCATAGGAAATGATAAGAACCTGACCCCAGTAAAGGCCTGGCTCAGGCTTTTCCGTGAAAGCAACGAGCGCAAGTAAGGCAACGGTGTTCCATCCTTTGGCGTTACAGAGATCGACCTTTTCAGCGGTTTTTTCGTCGATGGTGCCCATGCGCTTGCCGAAAGGATTCACGATCCATGCCGTACGCCTGCCGTCGATATATTCCTGCTCAATAGAGAATGCGTCGCCAATTATGTTGTCTGCGCCAAGAAATGCTGCAGCATCTTCTTTGCTTTCGGTTTCAAAGCGGGCATACATGGAAAAATAGCCAATATCTGACATGTTTTCTCCTAGAAGTGATTCAGGCATTAGAGATAAAGAATTCCATAAATGATAGTCTTACTAGTATGGAAACACAAAATGCAGAAGCCGCATCAAGGCTTGACACTTATATTCTTGAAAACACCCCTCAGCGCATTCGCGATCGCTACCATTCGCTTAGCAGCTATGCGAAAGAGCACTCGTTTGGTGAACTGGATGAAGACGTTGTTGTTATCGATACCGAGACGACGGGTTTCTCCTTCAACCACGACGAGCTGATTCAGATTGCTGCAGCGCGTATGGTTCATGGTGAAATCGTCGGCTGGTACGTAACGTTCGTAAATCCTGGAAAACCGATCCCTGAAGAGGTTGCTCACCTTACCAACATCAGCGATGAGGATGTGGCGAATGCTCCTGACCCCAATACTGCCGTTGCAGGTTTGGTCGAGTTTGTTGGTTCTTCCGATGTGGTTGCCCATAATGCAAACTTCGATAGAACTTTCTGCACGAAGTACCCTACGGGTGAGGTATTGAAGCAGAACTGTTGGATCGATTCCCTTGATCTGGCGAAAATCGCGTTACCTCGTCTAACCTCTCATCGCTTGCTCGATTTAGTTCGCGCGTTTGGCGGGCCCGACTCCACCCATCGTGCTGATGATGATGTGGCTGCGACATGTCTCGTGTATCGGGTGCTTTTGGCTGCGGTTGACACTATGCCTACCCCTTTGCTCCAGCATATTGCCGATATGTGCGATAGCGACACTTGGAATACTGAGCGTGTGCTTAAGTGCCTTGCCGCTATGAAGGAAAGCGAGGGGCCGTACAGTTTGCGCGCATCGCGTAAAGCGGCAGTGGCTCAGGCTTCGGCTCCCTTGCGCCCTGATGCTAATGTTCCTGATTCTTCCCCCGTGGGCAAGGAGCTTCCTCCTGCGGGTAGCGAAGCCCCCGAGCTTTCTTTCGCAACCGATGCGGAAATTTCTGAAGCCTTTTCCGTTGAGGGTTTATTGGGGTCTTTGTACGAGGAATATGAGCCGCGCGAAGAACAGCGCGAAATGGCTCTTGCGGTAAACCGCGCTTTGGCAACGTCTCGCAATCTTGCTGTAGAAGCTGGCACCGGCGTTGGCAAATCGATGGCCTACCTGGTTCCTCTTGCCATGGCAGCACAGAAAAACGGTATCACCGTGGGTGTAGCCACAAAGACCAATGCATTGCTGGATCAGCTGGTTCATAAGGAGCTGCCTCTTCTTTCGAAGGCTCTCGGCATCACGTACGCTCCTTTGAAAGGGTTCAGTCATTATCCTTGCCTTCGCAAGGTGGATAGCTTGGTCAACCAAGGGCCATCGGTAATTCATTATCGTAAGCAGGAGATCAACCAGGCACCTGCTTTGGCGGGTCTACTTTCGTTTGTAGAACAGAGCGACTACGACGATATGGACGCTCTGAAAATTGATTACCGCGCTATTCCCCGTTGGCGCATTGGGACCAAGAGCAACGAATGCTTGCGCCATAAGTGCCCCTTCTTTGGACGAAGCTGCTTTGTCCATGGCGCCCGCGAGCAAGCCCAGCGATGCGATGTTGTGGTAACGAACCATAGCTTGCTTTTTTGGGATGTTCGATTCGAAGGTGGGCTGCTGCCCCCTATCCGCTATTGGGCCGTAGACGAGGCTCATGGTGCGGAGGAAGAAGCGCGCCGCGCACTTGCCCTCTCGGTGTCTTCCGATTCGTTGAGGGCGCTTGCTTTGCGCGTAAACGGGGAAGGTTCGCACAACGTTCTTTCTCGAGTGGAGCGAAGCGCTCAAGCTCCAGAGGAAGGCCGCGCGTTGTATGAATCGCTTATTGCCAAAGCGCGCACCTGTGCGGGTGCCTTCGCGATGGCGACGGAAGAGTTCTGTCTCGGAGCAAAAGATCTTCTGGTGTTCGATCCGAAGACCCGCTCGCGTGGATACGAATACTTTGATCTCTGGCTAAACGACGAGATTCGCCATGGTGATACGTACCGAGGTGTTGTGAATCGTGCGCGCGCGGTATACGACACCTTGGAAAAGCTGATCCGTGCTTGCCGCGACATCGTTGCTTATGCGGAGCAAATCGAAGACACAACAAGCGCCCAGAGGGAACTCGCCCTGGCTGCGCTTGAATTGAGGGAGGCATACGATGCCCTTGATGAGATGTTCTTCCATGATAGCGATAACCATGTGTATTCGGTTCGCCTTAACCGAACGAAGGGTACGTTGGATGAAATCTTTACGGTTCAGCCGCTCGATGTGGGCAAGTCGCTAAACGAGAGTCTTTATGCCGAAACGCGCAGTGTTATATATGCTTCGGCAACTCTGGCGGTCGACGGCCAGTTCGATGCATTCGAGCGTGCCGTTGGCTTCAACGAAGGGGAAGATTCTCGGGCTGATGTGCTGAAGGTTGATTCAAGCTTTGATTTCGACGCCAATATGCGGGTCTACGTTCCAACGGATATGCCAGAACCTCAGGATCCTGCTTATCTTCCAACCCTGGAATCGTTCCTTGTTGATTTGCACAAGGCCCAGAGAGGTTCGATGCTTACGCTATTCACCAACAGGCGCGAAATGGAACAGTGCTTTGATGGTGTTTATCCCGCTTTGAAGGAAGACGATTTGCGTTTGGTGTGCCAAAAATGGGGCGTTTCCGTTAAGGGCCTTCGCGATGACTTCTTGAAAGATGAGCATTTGAGTCTCTTTGCTCTGAAGAGCTTCTGGGAGGGTTTTGATGCTCCGGGCGCGACGCTTAAGGGCGTTGTCATCCCCAAGCTGCCTTTTGGTCTGCCTACAGATCCTCTTTCATGCGAACGTCAACAACGTGATGATCGCGCTTGGGCTCACTATTCGCTGCCCCATGCGGTTATTGAGGTAAAGCAGGCGGTTGGAAGGCTTATTCGTAAGTCGAGCGACCGCGGCATTGTGGTCTTGGCTGACAAACGCCTGATAACAAAGTATTACGGCAAGAAATTCCTGAATTCGTTGCCGAGCAGCAATATCGTTATGATGCCTTGCTCGGATATCGTTGCCGAGGTTGCCGAACGTGCGGCGATCGAGTCTCTTGCGCGCGTAGCCGGAGGTTCGCATTCGTGATGGCCCGCAAGAAAAAGCGAAGCGGCCGTGGCCTTGGGCATAAGGAAACTCAGGTTCTTCATCTGAAAGAATTCTCGCAGGGAAAGCCTAACGAGCTTTCCCTGAATGTCCTTGAGCAAAAAGCTGCAGCGCAGGATGAGCCCTCGCGTGGCGCCAAGTGGCGTCTTCCAAGCTTCAGGAAGGGCGCTTCAACCGCAGGAGGCAAGGAAAGGGACCTGACAGCAGAAAAGGCCACCAAGCGAAATTCAGCCGAAGCGAAGCCCCAGCCTTCTGAGCGTAAAACGTTTTTAGGCGCAGATTCTCAGGCAGAAATAGCTCGCAGGAAGCAACGCCGCAGATGGTATCGCCGTTTCAGCATCGCACTCGTGGCGGTTGTTTGCATAGGCGCGATTGGCGTAGGGGGGTATTGGGCCTACCAGCAGTACGAGCGACTGAATACCAGCGTCGGTGTGCTGCGTGAAGCTTGCGAGCTTGTTGAGCAAAGCGATGAAACCACGGTTGCTATCGACAAATATTTTCAGGATACGTTTGGTGACGATACCGTTTCTCGCGCGCAGGAATTAAGTGCAGCTATTCCCGATGCCAAAGACCAACTTGAATCGGCTCGCGTGTATGCTCAGAAGGCAGAGTCGGAGCTTGACGGATCCCAGCGCGACAAAGAGGCGGCGCAACGGGCCTTGAATGCTATTGCGGTTCGTGAGGAGCTTCTTGATGTTGCCGACCAGCGTATGAAGGAAGATATTGCGGCAAAGCAAGGCATCGACGCCATGAATGAGGCGTGGAGTTGCATCCAAGAAGGGAATGCCCTTTTGACGCAGGCGGCAACTGTTGTTTCGGACACAACGGCGGACAACGTGGCGAAATCAACCGAGTTCACCACTTCTGCTCAGGCTCAATTCTCAAAGGCGAAGGAATGCATTGCGAAGGCGAAGGGCTTCTATCCCGCGGCTAATTTCGATGCCTCGCTTGCTTATGTCGGCAAGCGAATCGATGCGACCAATGAAGCGCTTGCCTCAAACGCGGCGATCCTTATACAAGACAAAGCGACTGCCGAGTCCCACAACGATGCTTATAACAGAGCCGATCAGGAGGCTGTGGAAATGGCAAAAGCGTTGCCGAAGCAATTTAGCCAGCCTGTGGTTGATGCTTATGCCAGCGCAACAGCCGATTTGGTTTCTCGCTATGAAAGCCTTCGTTCGGACGCTGCATCAAACGATGCTTATTTAAGAGAGTATCTTGGGCAGGATTAGCAGCAGGCTAACTGATATGTTTCACGTGAAACCTCCCATCTGCGATAAGTGGATGGGAGGTATTTTTATGCAGAAAGAAAGGCACTTCTTTGCGTAATGCGGTAGACAAGGTGAACAAACGGTTCACATAAAGGCGAAACGAGTCAAATGACGTATACTTGTACAGTCTATATCCATGTCAATCGCTACTTACTTATATAAGCGTGGAAACAAAAGGGGCTCTCCATGGCTGAAATAATCGACGATATCGCCTATCTCACGCAAGAGATAGGTCCGCATCCTGCGGGTACCGAGGAGGAACAGAGGGCTGCGCTCTATCTTGCCGACCAGATGCAGAAAGAGGCAGGTTTCGCAACGGTGGTGGAAGACTTCCAGTGTGTAACCAACGATCAGCTCCCGAACATCATTTGCTTCGGTGTTGCTTTGCTTGGTGCCGTTCTTTCTATTGTCATTCCCTCCTTGGGCGTACTTTGGTTGCTTCTCGCTATAGCTGCGGCGGTTCTATATGGCATGGAGATCACGGGGCGCCCTATTCTTTCACGTTTGCTTAGGACCGGTGCAAGCCAGAATGTGGTGGCGAAATATCAGCCCACCCCGGCAAATGGCGCTAATGCTCGTCGCCGCAAGGTGATCCTGGTGGCCAATTATGACAGTGGCAAGGTTTTGACGGAGGAAAAGCCCCCCTTCGCTTCAGCATTACCTATTCTTCAGAAGGCAAGCGCCATTGCATTGGCGGTTTCGGCATTCGTTCTCTTGCTTCGCTCCACGCTGTTCGCAGCCGATACGGGTGCTATGTCTTCCATTCTTACTTTTCTGTTGGTTATTTGTGCGGTGCTGTTTGCTATCCCCCTGGTTCGCTCTGTGCTTCATATCGTTGCTCCATTCAACCAGTCGGCAAATAATAACGCTTCCGGTGTTTCGGTTTTGCTTGATGTTGCGCGCAAAGTTGGAAACGGCTTGGTAAGCCAAGAGGAAGCTCTGGAGCGCAGCGTTGAAGAGGGCAATCGCGTACACGGCGAAGAGGCGGCACGCGCTGCGGGCGTTGTGCCTGAAGGTGCATCTCTTGAATATGAAGCAGAGATGTCGCCGCAGGAATCTCTTGCGGCAGCGAAAGCTGCTATTGCGGCTTTGACTGGAAAGCCTGTTGCCGACAAGGTTCCCGTAACCGATATTTCTTCTCGCCTGGTTAAGGGCGGCGGCCTGATCGCTGAAGATGAGGATGAGGTTTCTAGCGTACGTTTTGAGGTTGGTAAGCGTCCTGAGTCGGCGCCGAGTCCTCTGGCACGCACCATGGTTTCCTCTATTCTTGACGAAGAACCTAAAAAAGAGTCCGATTCTGGGGAAAAAGACGAGGTCATTATCCCCAAGCAGCAGATTGAAAAGAAGCAGGCGGCCGAGGCCGCAGCTGCAGCCGCGGCAGCAGCTGCTAAAGAGGCTGCCCGTTCTGCTGCCCCAGAGCCTGTAGCCCGCGTTCAAACGAGCGATACTCCTTCTTGGGCAAAGATTGCTCAAGAGAAGGCACGTGCGAATAAGCCTGATGCAGGAAAAACCCCAAAGGTAAATCGTTCTCGCTATGCGGATACCGTTGCTGCGCGCATGATGGAGCATCACGCTTCTAATCCCTACGGATCTCCCATTGCCATTACCGTCTCTGAGCCCGAGGCTGCTCAGTCCGAATTGTCTTCAAAGGTTCGCGCGTTGCAGGATGAGATTGAGTCGTTTTCTGCGCCCCATGCTAATCATGAAGGGAGCTCGGCCTCTTTCGCTGAGCCCATTGCTGATGGTCAGCCTGCCGCCTTGTCGGCAGATGATTTGGCAGCTGAACAAGAATGGCACCTGAACAACACTGCAGCAGCACCCATCGAACGCAAGCCTGCGCCGAAGCCCATTGCGTCGCCTGCTCCATGGCTCGATCGCGATCCCGAGCCTGCCGTTGCCGCCGAAGATCAGCCTGCTTCTGTCGAAGCAGCTGAACATGATCCTGCTGTAAACGACACTCCTGCCCCTGTGTCGCACGAGACGCTTTACGAGGCTGCAATTGAAGAGGTAGATCAGCTTGCAGAAAAAGCTCCTGCAGAGCCCGAGCCCATTGTTGAGCCTGAGCAGCAGATAGTCGAAGAGACTGTTCAAGGACATGAGCATTTCGGCTCTCATGACCAAGGAAAGCCCTCCCCCCGCTCTTCGGTGCGTCATTCCCAGAGGCTTCATCGCTCAGTTCCCAGGAATAACGAAGTTGAAGAAATCGAAGAGGAGCTTGATTCGGCAACTTCGCCTATGGAGCCCGTCGATGAGTACACAAATACCCCCGAGTATTACCCCGCAAACGAGGAAGCTTCTCGCCCCGCAGTGAGCTCCAAGAGGAGTGTTCACTCACGTCGTAGTGGTTCGCTTGGCGATTTCCTCAATAACGCGGTTCACTCTGGTTCCGAAAAAGCATCTCAGATGCAGCATTCTTTTGCTTCTCGCCTGAAGTCGATTTCATCGCGTAAGCAATCGGTTGAAGAGGAATATCCCGCTGAAGAATACCTGGAGGAGCAGTCCTACAACGAGGACTACTATGAAGAGCCTGCTGTATCTGAAAACGAAGAAGTATACGTTGATGATCCAGCTGAGCAGCCTGAACAGGCGGCATCTCCGAGTGTAACCACCTCAATTTCCCCAATCGATGTCTCCCAGTTTATGGACAATGAAGAGTTCGACGACGAAGAGGAGCCGATTCGCCGTATCGATGACAATGTGGTCAACATGGGTTCATTCCACGACAGCAACGATGAATCAACCGCACGCATCCCTGCTGGTCGTGTACAGGAGGAAATGAAATCCTACTCCTACGGCTATTCGGATGAGGTGCAGGGTGGAGAGTACGCAGAAGAGCCGCTGGAAAGAACTGCGCCTCAGCCTGCGGTAGCTTCTCCAATTGTGGGCATGGAAGAAATGGTATCTCCTGTTTCTCCTGTTGTTGAACAGGCGGACCATTCTCGCCAGGTTATCGTGTTGCCGGACGTAACGCCTGCTCGCAGCGCTTCGGGTGAAAACCTTCGTCAGCGCGCTCCTATGGCAGAGGTAAACGAAGGCACCTCCACAGGCGGTAAATCTTTGCTTTCCAACATGCTTCCTCGTATTGATGGAAATACTGATGCGTTTAGCACAGCGCCTGCAGCGCGAAGCCTCAACCTCCCTTCATTTGATACGGGCGTGCAGTCGGCGGTGTCTGCAACTGGCTCTTTTTCGACCGTTGGTGGCACTGGCTCATTCGCCCCTGTAGGGGATGAGCTGGTATCTGACGTAGCCCCCGAAGAGCGCTATATCGATGATGCGGATGATTCCGCCTACGACGAGGAATACACCGAAACAGGTGCTTTTGCTGGTCCTGGATATGTTGATATGCCTAAGTCACGTGCTGGACGCCTCTTCAGCCGATTCCGCAAGGGCAAGAAGCGCAAGGAAGAAGAAGTTTCTGTAAACGAGTGGGTAGATGTTGACGAGGACTATAATGCTCGCAGCGTCGGCAAAGCTCGTGGAGATTGGTCGAGCTTCCGTGAGGAAGATGATGAGTTTGTAGACGTTGACTACCGCGAATCCGATGATCGTCGTGGATGGAACGGTGGGGCATTTTCTTTGAATCGTCTTCGCAAGGGCGAAGATGCTCAGGTAGAGGATACTTACTATGACGAATCGGCGGTCTATGATACTGACGGCATTGTTGATGCCAGCCCCGCATTGCGCATCGATGGTGACGCTGGCACAGCCGAGCAAATCAACCGAGAACTCAAGAAACTTCAGGACTTCCGCCATCCCGACATCGACACCGAAGTATGGTTTGTTGGCCTTGGTGCAGAGCAGTATTCTCATTCGGGTATTAATGCGTTCCTGGAAGAGCACGCCGACGAGATGAAAGGCGCAATCGTTATCAATCTTGAGGCCCTTGGTGCTGGTGCGCTTTCTTGCATTGAACAGGAAGGTGCCTATAAGCCTTATAAGATTTCCTCACGCTTAAAGCGTGTTCTTCGCCAGGCAAGCGAGCGTTCGGGGGTTGGATATCATACCGATCGCATTGTTTCACGTGAAACGCCTGCATCGATTGCAATGGCTCATGGTGTTCAGGCGATGACGATCGCCGGTATGGCAGACGGAAACACCGCGCTCTATTCTGCGGATAACGACATTATCGAAAACGTCGATCCTCAGGCTTTGGAGGATGCTTCGAATTTCGTAATGGCAATTTTGAAGAGCATCTAAGCAAGAGCGCTCTCACAACGAAAGGCCCAAGGGCAACCTTGGGCCTTTCTTATATCTGTATCATCTAGGGCAAACAGGATCAAATGTGTTGACGTAAAACGCTGTTTCACGTGAAACATGCCATAGAGCAATGGATAGAGCTAGTGTTTGCGGGTCAAAGAAATCCAATGAAGTGCTTATAGCTTCCGAATGAGTTCTGCTTCATGGTTCCTTGATACTGAAGCGCATGCTTCAGCAAATGGCTTGTTCAGAGGGTCGAGACACTTTTCGATTGGTACCGAGATAGGATGGAATAAGATTTCGGCATCTCTGTTTTGACGAGTTGCTTCATGCTGAAAAGAAGCAAGAAGCGGTTTGCTGAATTCATCCATGCGTCCAGAGAGGGCAACACCTGAAAACAAAGGTGCTGAAGCAGGTCTGTTGGGAGCCCACGGAATGTCGTTGACTGAGCATTTGCGCCAAAGGGCAGATATCAAGAAGATTTTTGCACGATTAACCATTGGGATTCGCGTCGGCGTATTGCGTGCTTGAGGCGTGGAGGAGCCAGCTGATTCCTTTGAGTCGCCTTCGACGCAGGTCTGGTAAAGGGGAAGCGGATCGATGGGTTCGCGCAGCCGCTTAACCAGGCAGTTTTCTTTAGCTAGAGCTTGCGCGAGTGCTCTGTAGACGATAGGGACGGCATGAACATGCTGGTGGCTGTCCAATTGAAACGATAGCTGTTGATCGGGAAACGCTGATAGAAAACGCTGGATTTGACTGCAGCATTCAATAACCAGCTGATTGAATGCCTCGCCTTTGTTAGTGATACCCAGCTTGAACAATCCCATGAAATTGTTATCGAACATACCCCTCTCGTTAACGAGAAGAGGTATACGTTTCGGGTCTGCGACAGATGGCCCCTCCACGAGATTCAGATGAAGGCATACCCGCAGAACGCCGCGTCTGGCATACGGCTGGGCAAGGCTGGCGGCTTCGTAAAATGCGGGAGAGTTTGCAAAAATACTGACACTGTTGAGCGCTCCGTTACCGCCGCAGGAAGAGCTAAGCGATAAGATGGCTTTTGCCTGACCAGGTGTTATTCCGAAATCATCTGCGTGAATAAAAGTAGTGCGTTGTTCAATCTGCATTCGCGAGCCTTTCTCTAGCAACCTTATTATCGCAGACGTGCATGGGCGTGTTTTTGGAAGCTCATGACAGAAATGTGGCTGTAATTTAACGATAAGAAAAACAATGAATGAGGGGGATGCATCGTTGTTTGATTGGGAGTACCTTTGCGTTTGTCGGAAAAGGGATCGCCGCCAGTGTGATCAACGGTGTAGAGTTTGGCGCTCGTATCCGAGACAGATTCGGCTATTGTTTTGTTGTTGAACAATTAAAAGAAGCGACGGTGAAACTGTGACGCAATCCCGTTTAGAGAAATACCTCGAATCGAAGCGGTTTCATGTGATGCTGCTGATAGTTGGTCTTGCATTTCTGCTAACGGGGTCTTTTCACGGAAATGTGTGGTTGATGAAAGCTATTCGGTTTCTATAGCGAACAACTCTTTCGCTGAAATTTGGGATATTGGGTCAGGGGATGTTCACCCCGTTCTGTTTTACTGGGGCCTCCATGTTCTCGAGTCACTTTTTGGGCAAAATCTCCTTGTGTACCGCCTGTTTACGATAGCGGGAATCTTTTCATTGGCAATGTTGGGCTTCACTGTGATACGGCGTGATTTCGGCTGGAAGGCCGGCGTGCTGTTTAGCTTCTTTTCCCTATTTACGCCTTATCTTGCTTATATATCGGTTGAGATTCGCATGTATTCTTGGGTGATCTTTTCTGTAACGCTATGCGCTCTGTATGCGTGGCGTATTGCATGCACCTTACGTAGCAAAAACCCTAGGGAAGGAGATGGGTCTATCGAAGAAGGCCAAAACTGGTGGATGTCTTCAGCCTACGATGGGGACGGCTGTCGTGAGTGGTGTGGTGTACCGTGTAGATGGTGGCTTGTTATGTTCCTGTCGAGTCTCGCGAGCGCCTACTTGCATTATTACGGTGTGCTTGCGGCATCGTTCATCAACCTTTACTTGCTGATTTTCATTATCGCTCGTGCAAAAAAGGCATTGTCGGTATTTATAGTGGGGGCGGTAATTCAGGTAGCCCTTTATGCTCCCTGGCTCATGGTTTTCAAAAGCCAGGCTGGAGTAGTGTCTGGATCGTATTGGGCAAATGTTTCGTTTCCCCGCACTATAGTGGAATGGTTGTTCTACCCGGTTTACACGAGCTATGTGATATTTGCCGATACCTATGGGTTTGGGTACGTGCTGATTCTTACGGTTTGCGCGGTGGTGGCTGCTGTATCGGCGCTCTATGGTTTGGCGAATTGGCTGCGTCGTTTCAAACAGCAAAACACAGGCTTCAAAGAATCCCTTATCCTGGCAGACCGGGTGCTTGCTCCCTCTACTTTGCCCGCCATATGGGGCGTTGCTTTATACGCAAGTGTGTTTGCCGCTGCCCTTGTGGCTTCTATAGTTATGGACTCGCTGATTGTCTACTATCGCTATCTTTGTGTAACCATAGGCCCCTTGCTCCTCGCCGTTTCAATTTGGCTTTCTCACGTTAATAGCAAGGTATGCGTACGCGGATTGCTCGCTGCCTTTCTTGGTGTGTCGATCGTCAACCAGGTTTTGTTCGTTCAAGATGCATACAGCGGCAAAAACGAAGAGCCGCTTGACTATTTGGAGGAAACGGCAAAGTCCAATAGTCGCCCGCTGGTGCTCTCTTCGGACATTGGGGTTGAAGGGGTTACCGCGGTGGAATGCGAGAATATTAAGCAAACGTTTTTAGCATGGCAGCCGGGTAATTGGGCCCATGCATATCAGTCGTATTTTCCGACGCTTACCAGTGTGAAATCATGGGACGCTGCACTCGACGGCTATCAAGGCACCTTTATCGTGCTAGGGCAAACTCAGACAGAAGGCGTTCCGGTTGACGTTCGCGATTTGGAGTCGAGGGACGACGTTGAGGTGACGGACATGAAAACGTTCTATCGTCCTTACGAGTGTACTTGGTTTACGGTAGCCACCATGGTGAAAAACGGCAACTGAGCCTCTTGTACGAAGGCGCATCGATGCCCGCACCTTGACAGTGAAGCGCCCCTGAATAATGAACCAGCAAACAAGAGCATCTTGCGCGTAAGCTCAACAATGCCCGCACCCGCACGATGAACTGCATTCCGTTTCTTGAACATAAAGAAAAAGGAGGCACTTCAAACCGCAGGTGCGGGCATTGTTTTGCATGTGGCTCTCTGCCTACAGAGAAAAATCGATCTGGTTCAAGGTGTTTTTCAGGGTTTGTGCAGAAGAATGAAGCAGTTCAGCTTCGTCAATGCTCAGCTGCAGAGGAATAGGGAATTCAACGCCCTTGCTTCCGACGATAGCGGGCAAGCTCATGACAACATCGGGAACGCCTTGGACATCAGTACGATAATTCGAGACCGTCATAATTGATTTCTGATCACGCACGATTGCTTCACAGATGCGGGTTACGGAAGGAGCGATGCCAAAATACGTGGCGCGCTTCTTTTCAATGATCTCGTAGGCGCTGTTGCGCACGCTTTCTTCGACGGATGCGCGGATTTCGGTGGCGTTTTCGATGCCGCGCAAGCGGAAGAAATCGTTGATGGCGATTCCGGAAACGTTTGCAGCGCTCCATACCGCCAGCTCGCTGTCTCCATGCTCACCAATAATACGAGCATGGACGTGGCGTGGGTCAACATCGAGCATGTGCCCCAGCGTGTATTTGAGACGCGCGCTATCGAGTACGGTGCCTGAGCCCATTACGCGCTCGCGGGGGAGTCCCGAAAGCTCCATTACTACCTGTGTGAGGATATCTACCGGGTTCGAAACCACCAAGAAAATGCCGTCAAAGCCCTGTTCCATAATGCGGGGAACGATGGTCTTGAAGATTGCTACATTCTTCTGTACCAAGTCGAGACGCGTTTCGCCTGGCTTCTGGTTAGCGCCAGCGGTGATGATAACGATGGAGGCATCGGAAAGATCTTCGTAAGTGCCAGCGTAGATGTTCATGGGACTGTAGTAAGGAATGCCGTGGCTGATGTCGAGCGCTTCGCCTTCGGCTCGGTTGGTGTCTACATCGATAAGAACCATGTCGGTGAAAAGCTTGCTCTGCATCAGGCTGTATGCAGTGGTTGATCCCACAAAGCCACAGCCGATAACTGCAACCTTCCTTCCGTTAAGTGAATTGCTCATAAAGAAACCTCTTTCTGTTTTGACTAGCAAGGTATGGCGACGAACTATAAGCATGCCCCGTTTCCTTCGCGTGGACGTTGATTCAAAAGGCTGTTACGTGAATCGACGAAACCTAAGGGAAAACAAGCGCTTCCTAGAATAACCGTTGTTACGAGCTCCCCTCCCCTTGAAAAGCTTTCTCGTAACGGAAAGGAAGAGCCATGTATGATCCTGGAGCAACGACATTCGCAATCGCAAAAAAGTTGCAAAAAGCCGAGATTTTTGTTTTCGCGATGGTTGGATTGCCACACCAGGGTAAATCCTGCGAAAAAAGCGCATAACTCTCAGCGAGAGCAACAAAACCCCACCGAGGGCAATGAGGTAAATTCTGTGAGAGAGATGCAGGCAAGGCTGGATGTGCTTTTGCCTATATCCCAGGTGAGCTGACAAAACCTAGACGCGCCCATCAAAAAAGCCGGTCTCCGAATGAACCGCCGCCTGTGGGACGCAGTTCTAAATTGAAGACCGGCCTTAAATTTTTTTTGGAGCGGGTGACGGGACTCGAACCCGCGCATGCGAGCTTGGGAAGCTCGTGCCTTACCACTTGGCGACACCCGCGCAAGACCTAATGCTAGCACAACACCAGCAATAAATGCCCGCAACCACCCCATCCATTCAAAACGCAAAGCCCGTTCTCGCTGAATGGCGCCTTGCCGCCTTTCGGGCGGATGACATAGACACCGCCTGGAAGCGTAGTCCCTGACGGGTGGTGACGACACCGTCTAGCAGCCTTGCGACTTCCTATGGACAGCGTCGGCACCACCCAGCACCCCGTGGCTCCCAGCGGACGGCGCCTCCATTGTCGCTGGCCGCCGTGGCCCCAGCATCCACGCCACCAGCGTCTTGTGCCCCCGTTGCCACCTGGGCGAACAGCGTCTTGCCAGCCTCGAGTCAAACGGCGCGCAATGCATTCCGCAGCGTCTTACCATGGCAATAAATCTCCGCCATGTATTCTCTAGAAGGCCTCTGACAGAAATAACGCCCCTTAGTGGCAATATATCGCCGCTATGTATCCAAAATGAGCTGGTTTTGGCAAGATTCGCGCGCCGTGTATCCAAATAGCCCTGCAAACCGCCGTTCGGGAATACACCGCGCGGAGATCTTGCCACTAAGGGGCGTTATTTCTGTCCGGAGCTCT
>ENA-ORMN01000783-ORMN01000783.1-human-gut-metagenome-genome-assembly--contig:-NODE-783-length-34837-cov-3.124662_pt1 | contig 34837 bp, 29 predicted proteins | sample MGYA00242102_ERZ508993 | MGnify/ENA primary metagenome ERZ508993 (study PRJEB26280, sample SAMEA2338770) | human gut metagenome | biome: human gut; feature: human-associated habitat; material: faeces...
ACGCGCAGCCACATGCTGTTGGCGTTGACTACCGCCACGGGCAGGTCGGCGCGGATATCCTTATCGGCCTGGCCGGGATAGTATACATTCTTGATATAGGTCAGCGCGTCGCCCACGCCGTAATCCTGGATGGGGGCGTAAAGCGTGGCCTGGCCGCAGGCCAGGGGGAAGGTAAGCGCCTGCGCGTAATCCAGTGTGTAAACCGGGGCGTTGGGTGCGGAATCGCGCATGGTGGACAGCAGGCGGACGCGGTGTATCGCGTCGCCGTTCTTGCTGTCGTCATAGGTGTTGTCCGTTACCAGCGCGGTGGCGGGGGGCATGTACAGCGCGTCGATGGTAAAGAACTTGCAGGGGATGATTTCACTGTACAGGGCGGCGATGTGATCCTTGTGGCTGTGGGTGGCCACGAGCGTCAGGTGCAGCTGATAATCCTTGTTCTTGGCCTGATCGCTCAGGTTCAGCGCGCTCAGCAGATCCTTGCGCAGGTTCAGCAGCTCCATATAGCAGCGGGAGTTGGCCAGGCCGCCGTCCACTACCAGCACTTCCAGCCGCTCCTTGCCATAGCACAGCAGCAGCGTCGCGTCGGTTTTGGCGTTGTTTTTGCTGTCCAGGAAGCGCAGCTCGATCCGCTCGGAATCGGTCTTGATCATATCGTTCAGGCTGACAGGCGTGCCCTCGGCCTGGCACAGCGCGGGCAGGGCCAGCAGCAAAAGCAGCAGGCAGCAGAGCCAGAAACGCTTCATATCCATGCCTCCTATTGAAGATCGCAGCTTAGAAATCGGCGCTGCCCGTGGTGCGCGGGAAGGGCAGCACGTCGCGGATGTTGCCCATACCGGTGGGGTACATCACGCAGCGCTCAAAGCCCAGGCCGAAGCCCGCGTGGCGGGTCGAGCCGTACTTGCGCAGGTCGAGATAGAACTGATAGTCCTTCTCCTTCAGACCGCACTCGTGCATTCTCTGCAGCAGCGTGTCGTAGTTGTCCTCACGCTGGCTGCCGCCGATGATTTCGCCGATGCCCGGAACCAGCAGGTCTGCTGCGGCAACGGTTTTGCCATCGTCGTTCTGGCGCATATAGAATGCTTTGATTTCCTTTGGATAGTCGGTAACAAAGACCGGCTTCTTGAATACCTTCTCGGTGAGGTAGCGCTCGTGCTCGGTCTGCAGGTCGCAGCCCCAGTATACCGGGTACTCGAATTCGTCCTTGTGCTCCTCCAACAGCTTGACTGCATCGGTGTATGGCAGACGAACAAAGTCGGAGTTCACAATGTGGTTCAGTCGTTCCAGTAGCTCCTTGTCATAGAACTGGTTGAAGAATGCCATCTCGTTCGGGCAGTTTTCCATGACATAAGCCAGAACATACTTCATCATATCCTCTGCCAAATCCATCATGTCGCTCAAATCTGCGAATGCAATCTCCGGCTCCATCATCCAAAACTCCGCTGCGTGGCGGGTGGTATTGGATTTTTCTGCACGGAAGGTTGGGCCAAAGGTATAGATGTTGGAGAATGCCATTGCCATGCACTCGCCTTCCAGCTGTCCGGAAACGGTCAAGCTGGTTGGTTTGCCAAAGAAGTCCTGGCTGTAATCCACCTTGCCATCCTCGGTGCGTGGTGGATTTTCCATATCCAAGGTTGTGATGTGGAACATCTCGCCTGCGCCCTCGCAGTCGCTGCCGGTGATGATTGGGGTGTGGACATAGACAAAGCCGCGCTCATTAAAGAATTTGTGGATTGCGAACGCTGCGGTGGAGCGTACACGGAACACTGCACTGAAGGTGTTGGTGCGTGGACGCAGGTGTGCGATGGTTCTCAAGAACTCGACCGAGTGGCGTTTTTTCTGAAGCGGATAGTCCGGAGTGGAAAGTCCTTCGATTGCAATTTCATCCGCATGGATTTCATACGGCTGTTTTGCTTCCGGTGTCATGACGAGCATTCCTTTTACTACAATGGAAGCACCGACATTGAGTTTACCGATCTCATTAAAGTTTTCCACCTTGCTATTTTCAAATACTACCTGAAGATTCTGGAAGGATGTACCATCATTCAGCTCAATAAAGCCCAGGTTTTTGGATGTACGGATGGTTCTGACCCATCCGGCCACAGTCAGCTGCTGGTCTGCATATTCCTGCGCACCGGCTGCGAGCTTTCTCAGTTCTACTCTTTGCATCGTTTTTACCTCCATCATATATTTTATCCCCCGCGACGGGTGCCGCAACGGATATTGTCTGGAAATTTTGCAGGCTTTTTGCCCATAGTATATTCTATTATAATACCTTTAGCTCTAATAATCAATCCACTTTTCCGGCGGTTTTCATAAAAATTTTACCAAAGATTGTGTTTGCGGGCGAAGTATGCTAAAATAGAGCTGAAGAAAATCTAGATAGAGAGGATGTAATTTCATTGAAATGTAATATAAAAAAGGATGTCACCTCCAATGCTCTGCACCAGTCGGACCTCGACTGCATCGAGGAAGGCCTCAATCTGCTTGAGGAGGACATCAACGGTTTTCTGGAACGCAAAAACTTTCAAGAGGTAAGCGAGGAAAACGCTCAGCAGAATCTGGGCTATATCCGTTCGGTGCGCGAGCAGCTCGAGCAGGACCGCCAGTCCTTGAGTCTCAACGAGCTCAAGGTTGTCTACATCGGCCTCAACTTCCTGCGCGACGATTTGGATGCTCCTGTAGACCAGCGCAGCGAGAAAAACCGCACCCTCACCGACCGCGAGATTATGAACAAAAAGCAGGATGTTCGGGCAGCCCGCCAGAAAATCACCGCCGTCTTTACCCGTATGGGCGTCGATATTCAGGCAACTCTGCGCGGATTCTAAGCTTTTTTCCAAAAATTTCCCACAGGGATTGTGCATTCCCCGAAAAGGGAGTATAATAGACTGGAGTTAATTTGTATCGGAGCAGCAGTGTGCCGAAAAGGGGCACCTCTGCTGTCTGCTTGGAAAGGAATGTATGACCATGAAAGCAACTGACATCGTAAAAAAAGAAGAACTGGAAGTAACCTATAACAGCCTGATCGATTTGATGAGAGCCGGCCGCCAGGTTGATTTTGTTCTGCCTGCACCGGAGACCGACGGCGACGGCTACCTGACTTGGGATACCGAGTACTGGACCACCGTTGACAGCAAGCGCTTCATCCGCACCTACTCCCTCAACGGCCGTGTTCTGCGTGACTCCACCACCCACAACATCTACGACCTGGAAAACGACTTCCATCCGGAAAAAGCTGCTCAGATTCGCATCAGCTAATTGTTTTTCGCTCTGCTCGGGACAGTGCCTCTTGGCACTGTCCCGTTTCTTTTTGTCCGTCTTTTCCTTTTGTTTACAAAACTGCCCACCATTGTTTAAAGCTGGGCTATACCCTGGCAACATTTTTCCTTTATACTATAGTCACAGTCAAGGGAAAGGAGTGAGGCAGGCTCAGGAACCACTTCACATCGCAGTGTTTCTTTCTTCTTTGTAATATATTTTTTCTTCGTCGGTTCTTTTTTGGAAAAACAGAACAACTGTCAGCTCACTATGCGGACGGAATACCGGCATAGTGGGTGGGGCAGGCTAACCACTCTCTCCCGTTCATCGGGATTTGACGCAGCCTGTGCTGCCGGAGCCTTGGGCTTCGCATAGATTTATTTTGATTTCCTCTTTGTTTTCTTCATAAATACTCCTCTTTTATAAAAATCCGCACTGACAAACAGTGCGGATTTTTATTTGGACAGAATCTTTTTGGAGACTGGGCAAACACTTTTCCCCTCGTTTGCATAGAGTGGTAATGCCGCAGCGCTTCTCTGCGGTACTGGTTTCCAGTATCTTCATCAAAACGAGGTGGAATTCATGGCTTACTACGATCCCTGCTGCAATCCCTGTGTCTGCAACTGCGCCGGCACATCGGTGCCCGCAGCCAACCAGCCCTCCTTCATCTGTGCCAACGGCTGGATGAACGACTATGCCCGATGCGCTCTTGCCCGTTACGACCAGATTTCCTACGATTTGGACAGTATGCCCAACTGCTGTCCGCCCTGTTACCCGTGCAACCGCTATCCGGTTCTTCCTCCTGCCTGCATCCCGACTTGTCCGCCCTTTCCGAACGGCAGTCCCTCCAATCTTCCCAGCTATCTAAACGCAACCAATGACCCGGTTCAGCGGGTTGCTGCCTCCGCTCCCGTCCTGTTTGCCACCGACCGCCTTTCCGGCGGGAACTGCATCCAGCACGCAGCCGGCACCTCAACCTTCAATCTGAACTGTCCCGGTGTCTATCTGGTGGAGTATAACGCCAACCTGAGTTCTGCCGAAGCCAATGCGGTTTCTTCGCTCGCTCTGCTGTCCGGCGGCGCTGTTGTTCCCGGCTCCCAATCCTCCACCACCACCGCAGCTGTCGGCCAGCCTAATGCAGTCGGTGCTTCCGCCATCATCACCGTTCCCCGCGGAACCACCGGTTCGGTTGCTCTGTCCAACACCTCCGGTGCCGAGGTTCAGGTCACCAACGCAAACCTTCTCATCACCCGCATCTTCTAGCCTTCCCCAGCCGATGTCCCCACCCGGGACATCGGCTGTTTTCTGTTACCAGACTAACAGAACGCAAAAGAAAAGTTGCTTTTGGGATTGAATTTTTAATAGGATAACATTATAATGTAATTAGCTTATCAATACCAGCTTTTTTCAGGCAGATTCTATACTTGTGAAAATTTAAATCAAAGGATGGGATAAATATGAAATCAACCGAAGCTCTGCTGCAATATATGAAGCAGCATGATCTGGATGCTTTCTTTCTGGCGAAAAAGCAGAATATCCGCTACATCAGCGGATACACCGGTGATGACTCCTATCTGGTTATCACCCCAAACAAATTCTATTTCCTGACCGACCCGCGCTACACCGAGCAGGCCGCTTTGGAATGTCCGGACTATCAGATTGTTCTGTGGAAAAATTTCGGCTCCATCGGCGAATGTGTTGCCAAGCTCCTGAACGAGCAGCACTCGCAGTCGATGGGTTTCGAGGCGGACGTACTGAACTATCTGTTCTACTCTCAGCTTGAGCAGAATGTCAGTGCGAAGCTGGTTCCGACCACCAACGTTGTCGAGACCTTCCGCTCGGTCAAAACCCCGCAGGAAATCGAGTATCTGCGCGCTGCCTGCGACATCTCCTGCCGTGCATTTGAGCACATCCTCGACGACATCCGCGTTGGTGTCACCGAAAAAGAGCTGGCAGCCAAGCTGTCGGCATACATGGTCATGGAGGGTGCTGACACCCAGCCATACGGCAACATTCTGATTTCCGGCGCACGCACCTCCCTGCTGCACGGCATCCCTTCCAGCAAGGCGGTCGAATACGGCGACTTTGTCCTGATGGACTTTGGCTGCCAGTTTAACGGCTATCTTTCCGATATGACCCGTACCGTTGTGGTCGGCCATGCCAGCGCAAAACAACGCGAGGTTTACGAGCTGGAAAAACGGATGCTTGAGGATTCCCTTGCCAAGATGAAGGCAGGTGTCAGACTGCGTGAGGTTTACGAGGCTTCCATCGAAGCTGTGAAGGACACCGAATACTATCAGTACATCTACCACGGCATTGGCCACGGCATCGGTATGTTCGTTCATGAGATTCCTTTCATGAGCCCTACCAGCACCGAGCTTCTGGAAGAAAACTCGGTTCGCACCATCGAGCCGGGCATCTACATCCCGAACTGGGGCGGCGTGAGAATCGAAGACCAGATTCTCATCACCAAGGATGGATATGAAAATATGATTTCCACCACCCACGAACTGATTGAATTGTAAGAAATCCCCTTACGATATTGCCGCAATCTCAGCGGCAAAACAACAAGGACAGGAGGAAAATCAACATGACTACTAATGAAAAAATCGCAAAAATCAGAGAGCTGATGAAGCGGGACAATGTTCAGGCTGTTGTAATCCCCAGCGGCGACCCGCACATGAGCGAGTACTTCTCTGAGCACTGGAAGACCCGCCGCTTCGTTTCCGGCTTCACCGGATCGGTCGGCACCTATGTCATCACCGAAACCGCCAGCGGTCTTTGGGTCGATGGCCGTTACTATGTCCAGGCAGAAAGACAGATTGCAGACAGCGAGGCAACCCTGTTCCGCGCTTCTGAGCCGGACTGCCCAACCTATCAGCAGTATCTGCATGACACCCTTGCAGAAAACAGCGTCATCGCTCTCAACGGCAAGCTGTTCTCCATCCAGCACATCAACGATATGAAGGAGCTGTTCGACGACAAGAACATCACCATCGACATCACCAAGGACTACGGCAACGACATCTGGGAAGACCGTCCGGAAGAGGACTACACCCCTGCTTATTATTTCGATGAGAAATACTGCGGCAAATCCGCTGCTGAAAAGATTGCAGAGGTTCGTGAGGTTCTGGCTGAGGATGGCTGCGACTCTCTGGTAATCGGCAGACTGGACAACAGCAACTGGCTGTTCAACGTCCGCGCGAAAGATATTCCAAACAGCCCAATCGCAATTTCCTACGGCTTCATCTCCAAGGATACTGCTGTTCTGTTTACCGCACTCTCCCGTGTTGATGCAGAAACCAGAGAGCGCCTTGCGAAAAACGGCGTAGAACTGCGCGAGTATGAGGAAATCTTCTCCTATCTGGAGCAGCTGGATCATCAGGCAACCGTTCTGTGCGACGAGAACGAAGTCAATTATATGCTCTACAACGCAATGCAGAACAACCACAACATCATGCTCGTTCCCGGCACCGACCCGATTCCAATGATGAAGGCTCTCAAGAACGAGACCGAGATTGCCAACACCTACACTGCATACCTCAAGGACGGCTGTGCAGAAGCTGAGTTCTACGGCTGGCTGTTTGAAGCACTCGAAAACGGCGAAGAGCTGACCGAGTGGGATTGCTCCGAAAAGATTGCTTACTTCCGCTCCCAGCAGGAGCACTACGACAGCGAGAGCTTCACTGCCATCATCGCTTACCGTGACAACGCTGCTATGATGCACTATGCTCCTCTGCCGGATGCCTGCAAGGCACTCAAACGCGAACACCTGCTGCTCAACGACAGCGGCGGTCAGTACTTTGAGGGAACCACCGACACCACCAGAACCTTCGCTCTCGGCGAAATCTCCGACCAAGAGCGCCGCGACTTCACCACCTCTCTGCGCGGTGTGATTGCACTGTCCCGCCAGAAATTCTTGGCAGGCTCCACCGGTTCTGACCTCGACACTATCTGCCGCGGTCACGTTTGGCAGGATGGCCAGAACTACCGTTGCGGTACCGGCCACGGTGTCGGCTTCTTTATGAATGTCCACGAGGCTCCTCCGAACTTCCGCGACAGAACCGTTGCACTTCAGGAAGGAATGTTCATCACCATCGAGCCGGGCGTTTACACCGAAGGCAGCCACGGTATCCGTACCGAAAACTCTGTCGTTGTCCGCAAGGATGTTAAGACCGAGTACGGCCAGTTCTACCGCTTCGACACCTTCACCGTTGTTCCAATCGATACCGATTGCCTCGACCTGTCCCTGATGACCGATGACGACATTCAGTGGCTCAACGATTACCACAAGAATGTTTATGAAAAGGTTTCTCCGCTGGTCAGCGAACGCGCAAGAAAATGGTTGGAGAAAAAGACCCAGCCAATCAGCAGATAATTTGTAGCTTACCAAAAAAGGTCTCCCCAAAACGGGGAGACCTTTTTTTCGTGCGATGATATTCTTATAAGGATTCCAACAGCTTTCTCAGCATCGGGTTGCAGCTGTCCTTGCGGTAGAGCAGTACCTCCTGCAACGAAATGTCCGGATACGAAATCTCCGAGCTGACCATCGTTTCATTCTGGTCCATCCGGCAGCTGAGGGTCAGCACTGCCGAACGGTTGAGCACTCCCATCGGAAGCACCATATCGGTGTCTGTGATAATTTCCAGCCTTTCCCGCTCTCTCGGGGAAAAGCGGCGCCGCTTTTGGAGATATTGATACAAAACCCGGCTCAGATAAACCTTTCCGGGCCACAGAAACACCTCGCTCAGCTCGAAGGAGCCTTTGCCAGCCTGCGGAAATTCCTGTGGAAGATACAGATGTAGCTTGCGGGTACACATCGGCTCGAAGGCAAGTCCCTCCTTGAGCGTCCCCTCCACATAGCCCAGCACCACATCATATTCCCGCTGGCGCAGCAGACGCTCCATCTGCTCTGCCTCGCAGCGCTCCAACACAACCTGCACCTCTGGCTCGCTCTGCTTGAGCTTTAGGATTGCTGTCATCAGCCCGACGGTCTGGTGCAGACCTGCAATCCCAATCCGCAGTGTTTTTCGGCTTTGCTGCATGGCTGCCTGCCTTGCCTGAAGCACCGCCTGCTGATACTCCTCCTGTAGCTTCTGCGCCTGAAGCAGAAAACATTCGCCCTGATGGGTCAGCCGCACATTTCGGCCGCTGCGGCAGAACAGCTCGCACTTCAAATCCTTTTCCAGAGAGGAAATCTGCTGGCTGATGGCAGACTGCGCTACCCCACATTCCTGCGCCGCCCGAGTAAAGTTGCGATGGCGGGCAGCGCTGACAAAATAATCCAGTTTTTCAATCGACATTTTCCCTTACTCCTTCAGATATTCCAACAGATGATACACCATCGGGTTGGTCATATCCCGGCGATACAGTACCTTCCATTGTCCAAATTCCCCTGCTCCGGCAATCTCCCGGCTGGTGATGCCGTTGCTGTGCTGGTCGAGGATGCCCTGCGGCATCACCGAAATGCCCATCTTGTTGCGAATCAGGAAATACAGACTTTCCCGGTCTTGGGACAACAGCTGTCCATCGACCGGGATTCCCAGCTCCCGAAGGCGCTGGCGGTAAAATTTTGCAAAGTCCCGGCTTCCCTCCATCGCAGGCAGAATCAGATTTTGACCAATCAGCTGGTTTTCTGGATTCGCTTTTCCTGCGCCAGCGGATGCTCCTCCGACAGATACAGGATGCAGGGCCGGTGAATCAGCGTTTCCTGCACAATATTGTCCGGCAGGTCTTGATAATCATTCCATGTAAAGACCATGTCCCCTTCCCCCTGCGTCAGCCATTGAACCGGCTGGCTGTTGGAGGAGGTACATTCCAGCTGCAGCTCCGGGAAGGTGTCTCGTAATCGGTTCAAGGCTTCGGTCAGCAGACGGTACTCGCCCAAAATCCCGATTTCGATGGTCAGGCGATGCTTGCCCTGCGCCATCTGCTGAAGCTCTGCCACGCTGCCCTCATAGTCCTTGACGAATCGGGAGATGTTCTGATAAAACATTTCTCCCGCCGCAGTCAGCCGCACCTTGCGGGAGGTTCGGTCGAACAGCATGAAGCCCAGCTCTTCCTCCAGCGAATGCATCTGTCTGCTGATGGCAGGCTGTGCAATATGGCACTCCTGTGCTGCCCGGGTAAAGTTGAGATTCCGTGCAACACTCAAAAAATAGTACAATTTCTCTATCTTCATTTTACATATCTCCCGCATTCTTTCTTTTATTTATTCTATCATGCATCCATCCAATACTCCAATCTCTTTTATTTATCATCATTTGATATGCTATCTAAAAAATCGATACTGTTAGCGATAGCTACATTTCCGAAGCCCCTCGCTCGGTCAAAAAATCAAACGGATTGAGTCGACATTTTGTCAGATTCTCCTCCCGATATTCCAACACAATCGCCAATTACCCTTTTTTTCTCGAAAGCGTGCTATTCTTTTTATCTATCGGATTATGATTGCATTATTTATAAAATCTATTTGTGTGTGTTTTTGTTGTCTTTTGCAATAGTTTTTCTCATTTTTCCATCTTCTATTTTTCTTCTATCAGTTAATGTTATCTATTCATCATTATTTAATATTTTCAAAAATCGACCTTCTGTATTATACTATCTTTGCAATTTGGGAGCAGCAAAATGTACAGATACTACAAAATCCGACTGCACCCTGCCATGATATCATTAAAAGAAGGAAGAGTGATGTATCCATGAACGACAGCCGTTCAATGCAGGACGTTGTCAACAAGTCCAAATCGATTGACCAGTTGGCTCAGGAAGGCAAATTGACCCGACAAGAGCTTTTGGAGCTGGAAGAAAAGGAAAAAACTCCCCTGCAAAAGTTTTTGGATTATGTGATTATCGCCCTGCCGCTGATTTGCGGTCTGGTATCTGTGCTGGAGTACCAGCTGATTCCCGATAATTCCACAAACAAAAATCCAAACACCTACCTCTGTTTCCTCCTGATCCTCATTGTAATCTATGCCGTTCGCGCAGCTATGGGTATCTTCAAGTATCTGAAGGGAGATCGCCCACTGTTCCAGAAGGTGCGCTACAAAGCTCCTCTGTACTCGGCACTGTTCCTGCTGCTTGCAGCATACGACTACCTCACCCTGAAAACCGGTATCCTGACCCAGCCATTCGTCCCATGCCTCAACAGCATCATGAACATCGCATGGGAAGACCGCAATATGCTTCTGGTCAGCACTCTGCACACTCTGCGTCTGCTCTTCCTGGGCTACTTCATCGGTGTTGCCATCGGCCTGGTCACCGGTATCGCCTGCGGCTACAGCAAGAGAATCCGTTACTGGGTTGACCCAATCATCAAATTCCTCGGCCCTATCCCGACCTCGACCTGGATTCCGATTATCATGGTTGTCGCCACCTCTCTGTTCGGCGGCGCAATCTTCATCATCGCCTTGGGCTCATGGTTTGCCGTCACCGTTGCTTCGATGACCGGTATCTCCAATGTTGACAAGGACTACTTCGAGGCTGCCCGCACCTTGGGTGCAAGCGAGCGTCAGCTGGTATTCAAGGTTGCGATTCCACACGCAATGCCAAGTATCCTTCAGGGCATGACTCAGGCAATGAGTACCGCTTGTACTGCCATCATGATCGCAGAAATGATGGGTGTAAAAGCCGGTTTGGGCTGGTACATGACCTGGGCAAAATCCTGGGCGAGCTACGACAAGATGTTTGCAGCTCTGTTCGTCATCTGCTTCATCTTCACCGTTGTAACCAAAACCCTGAATTTGATTAAGAAGCGTGTTCTGCGCTGGCAGATTGGAGTTGTGAAATAAATGGAAGATGTTGTACTGAAATTAGAAGGTGTATCCAAGAGCTTTGCCAAGGTTGAAAAAGACGAGATTACCCACGCACTTGGCAACATCGACTTGGAGATGCACAGCGGCGAATTCATCAGCTTGGTCGGAACCTCCGGCTGTGGCAAATCAACCATCCTGCGTCTGATTGCCGGCCTGATTACCCCAACTGTCGGTCGTTTGACTGTCAACGGAACCGAAATCACCGGACCGGACCCGGAGCGCGGCATGGTGTTCCAGCGTCCGACCCTGTTCCCATGGCTGACCGTTGAGAAAAACATCGGCTTTTCCCTCAAGATGAAGGACAACCTCAAGGGCAACGAGGATAAAGTAGACCGGATGCTGCGTCTGATTGGTCTGGAAGACTTTAAGGACGACTATCCGGGCCAGCTTTCCGGTGGTATGGCACAGAGGGTTGCGCTGGTTCGCTCCCTCATCAACGAGCCGCCGATTCTGCTGCTGGACGAGCCTCTGGGCGCTCTGGACGCTTTCACCAGAATGAATATGCAGGATGAAATCCTATCCGCATGGAGAGAACGCCGCCAGCTTGCCATCATGGTTACCCACGACGTTGACGAAGCCATCTACATGGGCACCCGCGTCATCGTCATGGAGGCAAACCCGGGCAGCATCAAGGCGGACATTCCAATCGAATTGGATTATCCCCGCAACCGAAGCAGCGCACAGTTTGTTGAGTATCGTAACCGTATTCTGGAAATGCTCAACTACGGTGCAACAGAGTAAAACCTCTGTCTGCTTCCCTGCGGAATAATAAAAAACTAAAACGAGAAATCAAGTAAGTGAAGGAGAAAAAAAGGAACATGAAGAAAAAAATTCTTGCCGTTCTTTTGGCTGCATCCATGATGCTGTCAATGGCTGCCTGTGGCGGTGCTGCAAATGAAGCAAACGGAACCACCACAGAGACCACCAAAACTGAAGAGACCAAGAAGGAAGAGACCACTGCTACTGCAGACGACTCTGACCGTCCGGAAGCAGTTTCTGCTGAGGACTGGGAAGCTATGAAGCAGGAACCTGTATTCGGCACCAAGCTGACCTACATGTACAACGGCGGTAACTGCGTTTCCGCAAAATACATGGCAGACGTTCTGGGCTACTACCAGGAGTACGGTCTGAATGTTGACATCATGCAGGGTGACTCTGTTTCTGTTGCAGTTGGTACCGGCCAAGCACTGTGGGGCACCGACCATATCGCAACCCTGCTCGTTCCAATCACCAACAACGTAAACTACACCTTCGTTGCAGGTGCACACATCGGTTGTAAGACCATCTTCGTTCTGAACGACAGCCCAATCAAAACCGTTGAGGACCTCAAAGGCAAAACCATCGCAATCCATGACGGTATCGGCAACTCCGACCACAACATTGTTGCTCGTCTGATCGACGAATACGGAATTGACCCAAATAAAGATGTTGAGCTGCTCAACGTTGAGACCTCCGCTACCCTGGCTGGTATGGAGAACGGCGAAATCGACGCTTCCATCTTCAGCGACATCTGGGCTTACGATCTGGTAAAAGAAGGCAAACTCCGTCCAATCGTTTCCCTGACTACCGACACTGCATTCCAGGATGAACCTTGCTGCGCTGTTTCTATGAACAACGACTTCATCAAGAACAATCCGGTTCATGCAAAATATGCTACCATGGCAATCAAACGCGCTGGTCAGTACAACCGTCTGCATCCAGACGAGGCTGTTAAGTTCATGATCGACGACGGCAAACTGTCCGGCTCCTACGAGAAGAACATCGAGTGCTGGAACACCCTGCACTTCGGTCTGTCCGATGCATTCACAGAGCGCGCTCTGCGTGAGATTGCAGACGACTACCTGCGTCTCGGCCTGATTTCTGACAGTTCCCTGACCGTTGAAGCAATCATGGAAAAAGCTTGGACTCCGATCTGTCCGGACGAAGAAGTTCCTGGCCTGACCGTTGGTGACCCAGTTGCTGCTGAAGGCTGCACCGTTCCGGTTGAACAGTACGATCCTGCATCCGCTGCTTCTACCACCACTTCCGCTTCTGCTGAAGGCGAACACAAAGATTCCTATGAAGCTTCCACCTCCGGCGAATGGGACAAAATGTTTGTTCCAGTTAACATCGAAGGCCGTTCCGAAGAAATTGGCGACCTTGCTCCAACCGCTGAAGAACAGGCTGCTATGGAAAAAGAGCCTGCTTACGGACAGCCAATCAAATACTTCTTCTCCACCGGTTGTACCGGCGGCCCAACTGTTGCCGACCTTCTGGGCTACTACGAAGAAGCTGGCCTGACTGCTGAAGGCTTCAAAGGCAACTCCTACACCGAGGCACTCGGTACTAAACAGGCAGATGTTGCAGTAGGTCATATCGCTACCATGCTGGTACCACACACCAACGGCGTTGACCTGACCTTCGTTGGCGGCGCACACATCGGCTGTAAATCCCTGTACGTTCTGGCTGACAGCAACTACAACACCACTGCTGACCTGAAAGGCACCGCTATCTCTGTTCCAAACGGTATCGGCGCTTCTGACTACAACATCACCAGCCTGCTGCTCGATGCAGACGGCATCAATCCACAGCAGGACGTAGAGCTCCTTCAGGTAAGCACCGATGCTTGCATCGCTGCTATGGAAAACGGCGAAATCTCCGCTGCACTGCTGTCTGATACCTTCGCTTACAACATGGTAAAAGATGGCAAGCTCAAATGCATCCGTTCCCTGCTGGATACCGACTTCGCAAGTGACCCATGCTGCATCATCGCAATGAACAAGACCTTCGTAAAAGAGAACCCAGTTATCTCCAAAAAGGTTGTACAGTGTGTTCAGAAGGCTCATCAGTGGATGCGTGAAGATCCTGAAAAATCCACTCAGATGATGATCGACGAAGGCATGAACAGCGAGGACTTCGAGATGAACGTTATGCTCAACAACTCCCTGCAGTTCGGTCTGGATCAGGAATTCACCAGCACCTCCCTCAGACACGTTGTAGAAAAATACATCCGTCTGGGCCTGATCACCGCAACCGACGATGTTGATGAAGTTATGAGCACCGTTTGGAGCCCAGTTCTGTAATCGAATTTTTGCAAGACTTCCAAAAATACATCACTCTAAAACAGCGGCATCCTGTATTTCTCAGGATGCCGCTGTTCTTATGCTGCAAAAAAAGCTGACCGAAATTCGGTCAGCTTTTTTCTTTTGATGATCTTTTATTATCCACGGATTTGCAGCAGCTTCTGTTTGAGCTCTTCCTCGATTTTGCCCAGCTCAACCTCCGCCTCTCTGCGCTTCTGTCTGCCCTCGTCTTGAATCTTGACCACCTCGTCCAGCGTCGAAATCAGTGCCTCGTTGGTAGCCTTGAGTGTCTCGATATCGACGATGCCGCGCTCGGATTCCTTGGCAGTATCAATCGTTGCCATCTTGAGCGTCTGAGCATTTTTCCTCAGCAGCTCGTTGGTCACATTGGTCACCTCGCGCTGAGCCTGTGCCGCCTGCTGGGAGTGTGTGACGCCCAGTGCCAGCACCATCTGGCTCTTCCACAGCGGAATGGTGTTCACAATCGTGGACTGAATCTTCTCGGTCATCAGGGTATCGTTGTTCTGCACCAGTCGCAGCTGTGGAGCCATCTGGATGGAAATCATGCGGGTCAGCTCCAGGTCATGCAGCTTCTTCTCAAAGCGGTCGCACAGCGCTGCCAGGTCATTTGCCGCCTGTGCATCCTCGGGCAGGTTGGTCTGGTTGGCTTTTTGAATCAATGCCACCAAATCCTGTTCGCGCACCTGTGCCAGCTTTTTCTGGCCTGCCAGAATGTACATCGAGATTTCCTTAAAATATGCCTTGTTCATCTCGTACATCCGGTCCAGCATCGCAACATCCTTGAGCAGGGTGACCATGTGGTTTTCCAGACCGTTGACGATTTGATTGACATTCGTCTCTGCCTTGGCATATTTGGCCTTCATCGAGTTGAGCTTGTTGGTGTTCTTCTTAAAGAATCCAAAAAATCCCTTTTCCTCTTCTTCGTCAAAGTTTTTCAGCTCGGTCACTACACTCGAAAGCATATCGCCGATTTCTCCCAAATCCTTGGTGCGGACATTTTCCAGCGCACTCTCGGAGAAGTCAGCCAGCTTTTTCTGTGCTCCGGCGCCGTACTGCAAAATCACGCTGGAGTTGTTCAAATCGATTTGAGCGGCAAAGTCGTTGACCATCTTCCGCTCCTGCTCGGTGAGCAGGTTTTCGTCAAAGACGGGCTTTGGAGCGGCCTGCTGGGTCTGCACCGCAAGCTCGGGCTGCTGCGGCTCCGGCATCGGCTGGGCAAACGGGTCCAGTGTCAGCGAAGGCTGCAATTCTTTTTCTGTCTCGTATGGATTGCTCATGGAAAGTTCCTCCTCTTATCCTCAGTTTATTCTTTTTTCTCAAACTCCGAACCGGTCAGCCCTTCCTGCTTGAGCATCGTTTCCAAGACGGAAATATCCGAGCTGACATCCAGAACATCATCGGCAAACAGCTGGTCCAGCAGATTTTCAAAGGCAAGGTTGATGGTGTCCAGCGTGTCCTCGATCTGTTGCTTTCCGGTTTTGATATTATCGCCCTGAATGGGCTGATTTTCAAACTCTTCATAGGCCTTCAGCAGCTTGAGGGTGGTAGGCAGATAGTAGTTCATCAGGCGGCGAATGTCCGGCAGCTTTTCCGGGTGTTCTCCCACCTGGTCAAAAATCTGTCCTGCCACCTTTTCCAGACGGAACATTTTGTTGGAAATGACCTCTCCCTCCAGACGGTCGTTGGCCTGACGAATCTGCTCAATCATATCTCGTCCCTGACGCAGGGTGGCTGCCAGCTCCGGCTGTCCGGCGAATGCTTCTTCCTCTTTTTTGAGGGCTTCCTCCTCCTGACGGCGGCGCTCCTCCTCTTCCAGCAGGGCCACCGTGCCATACAGCTGGGCAAACACGCCGCCCCGGTCAATGTCGCCCACCAGCAGCACCGGCGGCTCTGCTCCTGCTGCTGTACATATAAGTACTGCTCATAAACCTCATCGCTGAGCATCAGGCAGGTTTGCTGGTCATCGATGTGGGCACCCGGAAGGACTTTTTTGCGGATCATCTTCTGCAAATCCCGCAGGACAAAGTTCTTGTCCTTACCAATATCCCGAACCAGCATATCGATGGGGCAAAACTGGCTGTTCCCCACTGTTTTCAGATAGCGCTTCAGGCGGCTTGTCCGCTTGAGCAGGGAGATTCCCGCAACGAGCATCCCCGCCGAAACAGCGCTCAGCACCGACAGAATCGCAATCAGCACCGTTACCGAAAGGTCGAAGCGGCTTTTCACTGCGGCGACACAGGTGCTAAACAGCAAAAAGGAGCCAAAGGTTGCCAGCCCGACACCGCCAAATACCGAAAGCAGCGTTCCGGCTACGCTCACCGTCTTGTATTTTTTTGCCATTGGCAGATTGGCGTCTGTATTTCCCGGCTGCTGTGGCCCATACTGATAAGGGGGCTTGCTGTTCGGACGATTGAGCAGCGGCCTTTCCGATGCTCGTCTCGGTGAGCCTTGATAAGAGGTAAACTCCCGTTTCATGTCCTTTGCCATATTTTGAATATCCTGTTTGATATGCTTCACCTCCTGAGAATGCGCTATTTCATTGATTGTTCTGCGCAGTAAGCGCTGTAGCTTGCGCTCAAAATCCTCCGTCAAAGCGCGGCACCTCCATTCATCCTCATTTTATCTCATTATAGAACATTTCGCTTTAAAGTACAAGGTTCTCATGGGCTCTCCCGCATAATTCAAGATTTATTAAAAATGTCAAAAGCTCTCTTTGCTATGAGATAAAATTACCGCAAATATTTTGCCGCACCGTGCAAACATTAAAAAAGGCGGCAGCGTCCCGCCAGCTTGTTCGTAAATTTTCTCCTGAATCTCAATGCCTCCAACCGGATGGTCTTATCCTTCCCAACGCAGGAAACCTTTATGAATTGTGAGGGATTCTCAATTGAAATCAGCACATTCCTCCCCCAGACAAATTTTGTTTCGCTCCTACCGCGCCGCTGCGGCAGTCCTTTCCGTTCTGGTTCTGCTGGGACTTTGCGCTTCGCTCTGCCTGTCTGCCCTGCTGCCGGACCGCTACCTTCTGGCAAAGGGAAGCGACTTCTCGCTCGGCGAGCACCGCATCATCCAAGCCAAAACCAGCAGCCGCTCCTACCCGATTTCGGTCTACTCCTCCGCAGGTAATACCTTCCAGATGGATTTGCGCCTTCTCGGTCTCATCAAAATCAAGGATGTCAGCGTGCAGGTCGTGGACCGCAGGGAGGTTTCCCTGTGCGGAACCCCCTTCGGCATCAAGATGGTGACCGACGGCGTGATGGTCGTCGGAACCGGAGCAGTCACCAATCTCGACCGCCAGACGGTCAATCCGGCCCGCGATGCCGGTATTCGGGAAGGGGATGTCATCCTCTGCCTGAACGGAGAAAAAATCTCCTCCAAAAAGCAGCTGACCCAGCTGATTCACACCTCGAGCGGACAGCCGCTCTCCCTGACGGTACGCCGCGGCAGCGACTTGGAGCAACTCACCCTCGCCCCGGTTCTCTCCTCGCTGGACCACGACTACCACTTGGGACTGTGGGTGCGGGACAGTTCCGCCGGCATTGGAACCATGACCTTCTATGACCCTGCTAATGGGTATTTTGCCGGACTCGGACACGCAATCTGCGATGTCGATACCGGCCAGCTGATGCCCTTGTCGCAGGGAGAAATCGTGGAAGCCTCCATCATCGGCATCCAGCCCGGAGCCTCCGGAAATCCCGGCCAGCTGCAAGGCGCCTTTGTCACCGGACACCCCTCCGGCCGGCTGGATGCCAACAGCTATAACGGCGTGTACGGCAGGCTGTATCAGCCTCCCACCTACTCCCAATCCATTCCCATGGCACACAGCCACGAGATTCACTCCGGCCCTGTCAAAATTCTCACCACCATCGCCGGAGAAAAACCCCGCCTTTTCGATGCCGTCATCGAGAAGGTCTCCCTGTGCCAGAACGAGCCCACCAAAAACATGGTCCTGCACATCACCGACCCCGAGCTGCTGGAGCTGTCCGGCGGCATCGTGCAGGGGATGTCCGGCTCCCCGATTCTCCAGAACGGGATGCTGGTCGGCGCAGTAACCCATGTGTTTGTCAACGACCCTACCCGCGGCTACGGCATCTTTGCCGAGAACATGGACACCACCCTCTTGACCCTTGCCGCCTCCCAAAGCCGCGCCTCTGTGGCATAAAAAAATCCTGTCGGTAATTCCGACAGGATTTTTTCTTTCCCTACCTCAAATAGGCACACACAATATTTTATTTCTGTTCCCGTATATAAGCGACCGCCGCTTCCAGCAGCTCGTCGCGGCCTTCCTTGATGCCCTCGATGGTCGGGTGAACCTCGATATCTGGGGGAAGGCCGACACGCTGGGTTTGTCCCATCTCCGGGGTATGGACACCTAAGCTGGTAAATAACAGCTCTATATTTCCGGGCAGAGGCAAACGGGCTACATTTCCATCCGCTCCTATCGTTTCCTCCCCCATAACGGTCACATTCTCCGCATTCTGCAAACTCATCACGGTATATTCTGCGTTGCTCAACGACATCTCATTTGTTAAAACAACAATCTCTCCCCGATATTCCCAAGATTCTGCCATGCGCTTCATAGAATCCGTAACGAATGTGCCCGGGATACTTTGTGATGGAAAAGCGACTTGAACAAAAATTTTCTCGGAATCTCCCAGATAGGAGCTGATTTCATGATAGAAGGAATATCCCGGATACTGACGAAGGTCGATGATCAAACCATCGGTATTTCGAAATTTCTCCATAATTTGGGGGATTTCCCCCTCTTCCAGCTTTTGTGGATTGATCAAACCAATATTTCCTTCCAGAAGTTCATGAGAAACCTCAGTTGGGATATGCCACAGATACAGTTGATCCACGTCTTTCTTTCCCTCAATCAAAATCGTCTGCTCTTTGCCATCGCGCAAAATTTTCAGTTCCATCTCCGGTTGATGGGAACGCAGCAACAATGGGAAAACTGCAAACATCAGTTTGTTCTCTTCTGTCACAGAAATATATTCCAGCCTGTTCGCAATCAATTCTTCTACCGTCACTCCGTCCAGCTCCAGAATAATGTCCCCCGCTTGCAGCTTTTCTGTATCAGGGTTGTAAACGACAACTTGGTTTTCTACATACATTAATTCTGTCGGAATCGTATAAATGCCCCATTCGTCAAACAAAGGTCTTTTGATCAAATCTTTTGTGAATAGGCGAACATGAGCATCCTGCAATTTTGCACCCAGTGCTGAAATGGTCATCTCATAGCTGTGCTGATCGTTACCTTCCAGCATTTTCGCAATAAATGGTTGGATTTGTGCTTCCCAGCTTTCATCCAGAATATCCAGATAAGGACAGTAGTACTCCATGACATTCCAAACTCGGAACAGTCCCAACAGACGCTCCGCTGGAACACTGTAATTCATCTGGTCATAATCTCTTTCATTGCCAAAGTTAGGCATGGCAACGAACGCACTTCCAATAAATTGAACCGGGGCTTTACTACGGTCGATATTCGGAATCGGACCAAGCTCCGACAAATCCTCTGTCAGTTTTGCTCTCAAGTAATCTTCATGAATCCAGCTGGTATCTGCCTGCACGATCAGTTTATCTTCTGGCGGAAGTGTCTTTTTTCTGCTGGTGCCGTAGTCGACTTCTCCCAGAGATACAAACCACTCGTGGAGGATGTCGTTGACTTCCTTTGCTTTTGCTTCGGAGACAACCGGGATCAGCTTTAACAGCTCTTCGTCCCAGTCCTTCTTTCCAAGCAGGAAGGCTGGGTGGGTATACTTGGTGTAGCCCCAGACCTTGCAGAGCTTTTCGAGATTTTCTGCTTTTTGAGAATCCGCTGTGTTTTCGCTACTGTCTACGCTCTGTCCTACTGGTGCACACGAAGTAAACAGGAGGCAAACCAGTAACAGTGCCGATAATAATCTTGTCCACTTATTCATCACGACATCTCCTTTGAAATTTTATTTTCCGTTCTGTTCCCGTATGTATGTAACCGCAGCTTCCATTTCCCGTATTGATCCACCTCTCCATACAGCTCGGTTACTGTCAATGTAGAAAAGGTGTTTTCGGAGATTTGCAGATTGCGGGTACTATCCGGTACAGATTCATGCTCATGACAAAAAATACTGTCGCCACAATCAGCAGCAATATATAGAAAACGGTTTTCCTGCTGCGCTTTCGTTGCTCTATGAATATCTTTCGGTGCATCACGCACCTCCTCTCCCGCAGAATATGCTTGTTATCTACAACATTACACTTCACCCCACGAATGGTCAAGTAGGCTGTCAGGATTTTCTACAGAATGCTGTAGAAAATCCTTTTATTTTGTTCTAATCGCACATATCGAGCAGGCCTCATATTGCTGTTTTGTCTGTGTTTTCCGAGAAAATAGCAGGCTGAGCCTGCGACCTCCGCGCCGAAGGCGAACAGGGTGCAGATTCAATCTGCCCTCATAGCGCTGTTTTCGTCTGTACTTTTTGCGAAAATAGCAGACTGAGCCTGCGATAGCGTATCATTAAGTTCGCAAAAGAGAATCAGAAATAGACAAGCCATTAGGGCTCCTGTAAAATGATAGTTGTCCAGAAAATCATCATGCAAAGGAGAGACCCTAATGGCTCACAAAAAGAATAACACAAATCTCACAGAATTGCTACTGCAATGTGTCACGCAACCGGATCCCATGCTGAGCATGCTGGAATGGCTCTGCACACAGCTCATGGAAGCTGAGGTGGATCAGCAGCTGGGCGCCCGGAAAATTTCTTTCTCAAACATGATTGAGCGATTGAATCGTGAGATTCGCAGACGCACAAGTGTGGTTGGAATCTTCCCAAACGAGGCGTTCTATATCCGTTTGGTAACGACATACCTGATGGAGTATACCGAGGACTGGTCTGTCTCCAGAGCATACCTCAGCCAGGAATCCATTCAGGCAACACTACTCATTGCTGCTTAACTTTATTTTTCAGGAGCCCTTTTTGCGAACTTTACTTGACACGGTCTCTCTTACCTATGGATATCATTTCCCAGAGCTTTATTTCAGGATAAACAGAACGGGAGGCTATACCGCAACATAGCCTCCCTCCACAGAAACAAATATTAAGCTTATTTAGTTAGATTCATAAATTGCCACTACAAAACACACTTACGCTATCTTTTACTGAATTGATACAAACTTCAATCCATTCTCGGTAAATTCTCGGTACAGCTGAATCCGCTCTCCAAAGCGCTCTGCTGCCAGAGAAATCTCTGCCTGAGTAGGATGGGTGTTCATCATCTTCCAACGAAGCTCTTTTTCCGGGGATGCTGCATGATGTCCTGCATCCTTGCCTGTACGAAAGTGGGCAAGCATCTGCTCAGACAAAGCTCCGTTGCAGACATAGCTGCCGATCACCGTATTTTGCTGGGCTGCCAGATCAACACCTTTTTTCAGCGACTGATAGCCATGCTCGGAATCTGCATAAAAGGCCAATGTACAGAAAATACCCACAGTCCTTCCCTTCAGTTTTTCCAGAAAAGCGTGCATCTGTTCATTCGGCCCGCCTTTATCTACCCAGTAGCCCAACAGAAGAATATCCCCATCCAGTACCGGTTCTCCATCTTTCAGGTCATGGATCGATTTATCCACTCCAGTGAGAGAATGGTAAATCCCTTCTGCTACTTTGCGGGTGCACCCGCTCAAACTTGAATAAATAATCTGAACTTTCATTATATCTCTCCTTATCGCAGAGTCTGAAGATATTCTTCCACCCACTCCAGCATCTGATCTGCTCCTTCTATTCCCATCAGCGGCAGATGTGATGCAATCTGCGCCCCTCGAATAACCGGCATACTGATGCGAAAAATCGTATTATCCGCTGGACAGACACACCTGGAAGCATCATCAGCCAGAATCAGGCATCGATGTTTTTGGTGCAACATATCCAAACGCTCTTTTTCTCTGGAAGAAAAAACGACCTGTTCCGATGGCTTTCCGATCAGTTTGGAACTGTGTGTACACAGGCTGACTTCCACAGAAATCCCCAGCTCCTGCAAAAACCGTCCAATTCCGCATATCGTGTGGTATTCGCCCACCAGCACTGCCCTCGCCTGATCCTGTTTGAGCATCCGAACATACATCGGATACTGTGCTGCACCCTGTATCTTCTCGACCAGCTCCGATCGGAAGGCAGGTTCAATCGGGCAGCCAGTTCTATCCGCAATTTTCTCCAGCCAGTCCAAAGTCCCCTGATAACCATATGGACACCCTGTCACAATCGGTGTACCGAAGCGGCTTTTCAGGATTTTGGCTGCGGCAAGGCCCTCCTCGCGCAGTACCAAATTGAGTCTTGCTCCTCCCATTTGCTCCACTGCATCAATGCTGCTCTCACCGCACAGACAGGCTCCAATCTGAAAACCAAATGCCCGTTCCAGCAAGTATGTGAGCTGCCGGTAATCGGAAGCTGCCCGATACGATCCCATCGAAAATCCAAGCAGATTCACCTTATTTTCCTGCACCTCCGGGTTCTCCAGCGCAACCTCCTGCGCCAGCAGTTTTCCCGTTTCCATAACTCCGGCACAGTAATCTCCCCGGAATCCACCCTGATCAAAGGCAATCAGCCTTGCCCGGACACGCTCCTGCATATAGCTGCATACCCCTTTTATATCGGTACCGATTACCGCAGCAACCGAGGAAGCAACCACAAAAATCACTTTTGGAGCAAAATTCTGGTCAATCTCCAGAATTGCTTTTTCCAGTCGGGTGACATCCCCCATGACAACATCATCTTCACTCATATGGGTCGTAAACAGCCGGTTTTGCTGATTTTCACCCAGTTCATGAAACAGCCCGATGCTGAAGTGTGTGGTCCCTGCCGGTCCATATTCCAGTATAACACAGTTTTCCAGTGCCAGCAAACTCCACAGAATCCCCATCCGATCAGATGGAGTCGGTAAAAATCGTGTCAGACTCATCTCAGTCCCACCTCTTTTTGATATTGATGGGCTTCCTCTGTGGCATTCGCCAGCTGAGAAAGCATAAACTCGGTCACCTCAAATCCAAGCATGGAAGATGCTGCGTCACAGCGCACCACTGCCATTCCTTTTTTCCGCAGTCTGGCTGGATACTCATGTCCCAAATACAAATGCGGATGCAGTACATCATATAATGACTGCAGAGGAGCTATATTGGCACTTTTTGTCACATAAGGATTGGTTTTGGACAAGATTTCCTGCAGATAATCTTTTTCCTGTTCGGGCTCAATCTGTGCAGTCTGAATCAACTGCGGAATCATACCGATCTTGCACAGAAATGCATTCAATTCCAGACAGTGAAACGGAGTGTTTCCGTAAATATAGCCGATTCCAAATAATTTTTCTTTAACTTGTTCCACGCACTTCTGTGCTTTTTTGTAGTTTTCTTCCAGCTGCGGAGGCAATTCTCTCTGCAAGGCATCAAACAGCATCTGATAAGCTTCCCATATCCTTTGCGGATCGATAAAGCGTTCAAAGCGAATATAAGGGGTTCCAAACGCTTCTTTCATCTTTCGTGCCAGCGGCAGTGCGGTCTCATCCAGTACCAAATTGACTCCGGCGCTGGGGGCCTGAATAATCTCCTCCACACTGCATCCACACGGAAGCTGCATTCCAATCTTTATTCCGCTTTCTGTCAAAATGCGGTACAGCTCTGTTGTTTCGAAGCGTCCCGTCCGCTGTCCCAGAATATTAACCGTATTGTTTTTCTCCTGTGGTCGCATCATCTCAAAGCAGGCGCTCATCGTCCGTTCTATACCCGGCAGATGATTTTCGCATTTAAAATGTTCGGTATGCACCGACAAAAATGGAATCCCATATTGTTTGGTATACATCTGCGCCACGGCATCCATATCATCCCCGATAATTTCCACCACGCAGGTTGTCACAAGAAATACTGCCGGCGGTTGGTACTCCTCCATCAGTTCTGCCACTGCGGCATCCAGCTTTTCCTTGCAGCCAAATGTCACATCACGTGTGTCCAGTACCGCTGAAACACACCGTCCCTGCACCCCGCCAAATTCTTCCGAATGCAAGGTCATATGTTTGGTATAGTAAGCACATTCGTCGGTACCAATTACCAGAAGCACTGCTTTCTGAATTCCTCTGACCGCCATCGCTGCCCCCATCAAGGGACAGTGTGTTCCCGGAAACATCGCATAAGTCAGCTGCTGAATATCTCTGGAGGAGGTGATACTCCCCAGTTTTTTCAGATCTGACATCGTCTGTTGTGCCTGTATCATCATTTTCTTCTGCCTTTCTTATATAATTTCCCGATAAGCGATCAATGGCTTTTCTCTGCCCGGGATGCGGACGATCTGACAGTCTACATCGTACACATCCTTCATCATCTTTTGGGTAATCACTTCTTGCGGAGTTCCTTCGCAGTATTTTCTGCCGTTTTTCATCACAACAATTCTATCGCTGATCTCCAATGCCTGTCCCAAGTCATGCAGGACCATCACAACTCCTATTCCAGACTCACGGTTGAGCTTACGCACCAGATGCATAGTTTCCAGCTGATGTGAAATATCCAGGTAAGTGGTTGGTTCGTCTAGAAAAAGAATTTCTGGCTGTTGGCTGAGCACTGTTGCAATCCAGACCCGCTGCGATTCTCCGCCGGAACATTCTTGAATCAGCTTGTCCTGAAGGGAAGCTGTGCCGGTCACTTCCAGTGCCCAGTCGATCACCTTTTCATCTTCTCCGCTGTTCTTGCTGTACCACTTTTGATACGGCATCCTGCCATATCCCACCAGATCCCTCACCTTAAAATCAGGAGGTGCGGAATGTTTCTGCGGCAGGACACCCACATGTTGTGCCAGCTGTTTGGATTCAAATCGGTTTAGATCCTGCTGATTGAGCCAAACTGCCCCTTTCTGATATTTGAGTAAACGGGTCAATGCCTTCAAAACGGTGGATTTTCCTGAACCGTTAGGGCCCACAATGGTGGTGATTTCCCCCTTTTTGACCTGAATATCCATGTCTTGAACAGCAATATAATCGCCGTACCCAATCTGTAACTGTTCTGCTCTAATTTCCACTGACCTTTCCCTTCTTTCTCAGCAAATACAGGAAGAACGGGCCGCCGCAGACCGCCATTACAATTCCCACCGGAATCTCCATACCTGGAACGACCGTTCGTCCTACGGTATCGGCAGCCAGCAAAACCACAGCTCCCAAAACAACACTAACTGGCATCATCACCTTGTAATCCGAACCTACCAGTAATCTTGCAATATGTGGGACAACCAATCCGACAAAACCAATCATTCCAGCTACAGAAACGGTCGCCGCCGCCAAAAATGCTGCCACTGCAGACAGCAGCACCCGGTTCAGACTCACCTTGACGCCCAAACTCTTTGCCATTTCCTCTCCAAGCTGCAGAGCATTGGCACTTTTGATGCATAAAAAAGCCATCACTAATCCCACCGAAGCATAGCAGGCCGCAATCTGTACTTGATGCCAGCCTCTGCCGGAAAGGCTTCCATTCATAAATGCCAAAACTCCCTCCAAGCTGTCTGAATTCATCAGCTGGAGCAGAGAGTTATACGCTCCCAAAACCGAGTTGATCGCAACACCGGACAGAATAATCCGCGTCGGGTCCACGCCGCCCTTCCATGCCATCGTATAAATCAGGACGCACGCCAAAGCCGCTCCTCCAAAGGCAAACAGTGGAACCGAAGCACTCAATTGTGGAAAAATCAGGAGTATGGTGGTAGCTGCTGTTCCTGCACCTGCCGAAACACCGATTGTACCCGGGTCTGCCAGTGGGTTTCTCATCACCGACTGAAGCAATGCTCCTGCTGCCGAAAGGGAGGAACCAATCAAAATTGCCAGAATAATGCGGGGCAAACGGAGATTGAGGACGATTGTTTTCACAGGAGAATCCTCCTGTGAAAACAATGCCTTCAGAATTTCCTGTATCGAATATCCTGCGCTGCCCACTGCCAATGATAAAACGCTGCACAATCCCAACAGAATCAACAGAACCAGCATCACACCGCTGACACGCAGCAGCGATATTTTCTGTTTTGTCTTCATGATTACTTCTCCGCTTGATGCTCTAAAATAAGATTAATAAATTCGTTCATGTTGTCCAGCATTCCAATTCCTGTGCTGGCAATATAGCTGGACGGGAAATACAGAATATCTCCATTTGCAATCGCCGAAATGCTGTTCCAGTATTCCGGATTCTTTGCAAAATCCTCCTCCATCAACTTTTGATGTTCTTCTGCCTGTGTGCTTGCACCCACGCACAACACCAAATCCGGATGATAGGAAAGAGCCGTTTCCAGATCCAGCTGTGCCATAGATGTTCCACTATTCTCATACACATTTCCAAATCCCATCATCGCTGCCATTGAAGCAAGTGTGCCGCTCTCGGTCTGAATATAGTGGTTTGGCGGAGAGGACTGCAGTACCATTACCTGCTTGCCCTTACAATCAGCCTGAACCTCCTCAAGTCTTTCTTCCAGCTTGACAAAACCCTGCATCAGGCTATCTGCCGCCTGCTGATCGGCCGCAAATGCATCTGCCAGTACCTGTGTCTGCGCCTTCACCGACTCATAAGGTACGGTATGTCCGGCATCGACGTAGTAGACCGGAATACCCGCATCATCCAGTGCCTGTCCATATGCTTCCTGTGATGTATATCCCATCACAACAAGATCTGGTTCCAGTGCAACCACAGTTTCAATATCAAAATTGGAATTCATGGCAGTATTTAATTTTTCGGTTGCAGCATCCAACTCTTCCGGCCAGCTTGTCACGCCGCCCTCCGGAATCGCGATCATCTTAACCCCCAATTCATGCAAAGCAAGCACCGGTGCCTTGGTCATCACCACCACACGCTGCGGCATCTGTTCCAGTTGCAGTGGCTGGGTATATCCTTTTTCCTGCATATTTTGCGGATATTCGATGGTAACTCCCTGTGTTTCCTGTACCTGTTCTTCCTGAACCTGCGTTTCCTGCTGTACAGGTGCAGCAGCGCTCTGACTGGATGTTTCCTGACGGCTGCATCCGCCCAGAACACAGACTGCCATACACATTGTCAATAAACCTATGATTTTTCTATTCATTTTGATTCTCCTCTCAATTTACAGCAAATTTTTCTTCCAGCATATCAATCAAACTATGAATACTTTGGATAATATGAACTCCTTTGGAGGTAACGTACTCGTTTGAGAGCCAGATTACCTGATCGTTTTTTACCGCCTGCAGACTGCTCCAGATTTTTGGATTCTTTTCAAATTCCTCTGTATACACCGCTTGCAAATCTTCCGCACTCTGTGCAGTCGGCGAAATCGCAAACAAAATCTCCGGATTCACTTCCAGCAGGCTTTCCAGATCCAAAGGTGCTGTTCTGCTATCCTCAGAAAGTACCTGATCTGCCATATTTTCAAACGGGAGCATCGCTAAAATACTGCCGAGATAGCCTTTAGATGTCTGCTGATAGGATGGCGGTGCTCCAAACAAGATCATCATCTGCTTGCTATCCCATTTTTCCCGGAAGTCCGCCGCTCTTTGTTCTACCTCAGCAAAATCTGATTTCATTTTTTCCAGCTGTTCTTTCGTACCAAAAGATTCTGTCAGAGTAATTGCCTCTTCTTTTACCTCTTGATAAGTGATTGATGGTCCTTCACTGGTATAATAGACCGGGATACCTGCATCCTGAAACTGCTGGCCATAATCTTCTTTTAAGTGTACTCCCATAATTACCAGATCCGGCTGCATCGAAATCACCGATTCGCTGTCCAGATTACTCATCCCAGTAGAGATGACCGGTAGTTTTCTCACCCAGTCCGGATAATCGATCTGCACATGCGGTGATGTCACCGCTACCGGCTCTATTCCGCATGCGACCAGAACCTGCAGAGCTGAATTGGAAAGCACCACAATATCCTCTGGTTTTTCTTCCAGTACCAGGGCTTCCCCCTGCGATTCCTGCAGATAGCTCGGATAGCCAATCGAGAAGGTCTGCGCTTCTTTCTCCTGCTGTGTTTCCTCGGTTTGCTGTACCTCTGTTGTCTGTGCAGAGGTCTGTTCGACTGTTTGCGTTTTACCACACCCTGTCAAGGCTGCTATCATCAGGCGATAAGCAGCGTGTAAAAGAATGCTTCCGTATTGTGCTGATAACCATGTTCTCTTTCAACCTGTTATTAATGCTTTTCATGATTCTGTTTCCTTTCCCAATTGATTAAAATACATATTCTTCCGGGGATTCCTCGACAATATCCTGGCTCATGCTCAAAACACAGTCAGCCAGCTTTCGATACACCCCATGCATAGGAGAGGAGGAAAGCTGTTCAAAAACTGTTCCTCCTCCGGCTTCTGCCGTTTGAATATCCGCACTGCGCGGAATATAGGCAACCACCTGTGTTCCGATTTCCTCCACCGCCTGCTGAACAATTTCCTGTTCCCGTTCTATATTTTTGGCATTAAGGATCAGTCCACTGAGTTTTGCATAACCTCTTTTTCCAAAATTTCGGATTGCCTGCGCAATATTGTTTGCTGCATACAGTGCCATCATCTCTCCGGATGAAACAATGAATACCTCCCGGGCATATCCCTCCCGGATTGGCATGGCAAAACCACCGCAGACCACATCTCCCAGAACGTCATAGATGACCACATCAGGCTGATATACTCCAAATGCATTCAACTCCTCCAGCTTCTCAAATGCGGAGATAATTCCCCGCCCTGCACATCCGATTCCCGGTGTCGGCCCTCCTGACTCGACGCACAAAACACCTCCGAACCCTTCAAACACGATGTCCTCCAGCTTCAGCTCATCGCCTTTTGCTTTCAGCTGTTCCAGCACCGTCGGGATTCTTCTGCCGCCCATGATGGTCTTGGTCGAATCCGCCTTCGGGTCACATCCAATCTGCATGACTTTATATCCCATCCCCGACAGTGCCGCGGAGAGATTTGATGTTGTTGTGGATTTTCCAATTCCACCTTTACCGTAAATTGCTATCTTTCGCATTTCTGCTTTACCCTTTCTTTTTTCCATGATTGACAAGGATGTTGTGTTGGATTATAATATTTTTCAGAGTTAGCATATGCAAACTCTTGACTTAGCCTATTATAGCACGCTTTATTTGAAAAAACTTTCAATATCTTTTGCTATATTTTCAAAATATTGTGTTTCAGAAGGAAGTGTAAAGCATGAATTTAGAAACATTGGAGTTGTTTTATAACCAAACGGAGATTTGTAAAGCACTACATCAGGAAAATTTCGATCAACTTCAGCAGCTGATTCGAGAGAAAGATCTCCAGTTGCATGATCTGTACGGGGAGAAGCCTTTACTATACCAGCGCCTTTTTCTGTCCTCACTAAACAAATCTCTATATTATTACTATTTGAACGTATTCGGACTTTCATTCAGCCAGGTATGCTACCAAAACTTTTCGCAGGCACACCCCCAGCACCCCCACAGCGATCTGGTTTGTGTTGCCTGCAAAATCTGCCATGCCTATCATCGTGCCTACATTTCTTCCGTATGCATCAATCCGCATGTCCGCCAAGCCTGCCAGTATATTCAGGAACATCTTTCCGAATCGCTGACACTGGAAACTGTTTCCCGGAATATTTTCGTCAGTCGGTGTTATCTGTGCCAACTTTTTCAGGAACATCTTCAACAAAGCTTTTCAGAATATCTCACCGAAAGCCGTATCAATTATGCAAAAAGGCTGCTTGTTTACTCCAAGCAGCCTTTAGAGGAAATTTCCCTACAGTGCGGGTACAACACCGCTTCTTATTTCTCTACTGTATTTAAGAAAAATACAGGATATTCTCCGAATCAGTTTCGAAAAGAATTTACAACTTCAAGGAAATCCATTGACACTATATAAAACACTATATCTCCAACTTCATCAAAAACCGAGCTAAATTTTACATCTACATATTCCTAATCTTTTAACAAAAACAATTAAATTATCAGGAGTAGGGTAGCAACTATGATAACTGCATCATGCTCCTTTTTGATATTTGATAAAGGTTAGGTCTTTTGTCTGAGCAGCTCGGCAAGCTGCCTGCGTTTGGTTCGGGTGTCGCCCTCGATATGGAGCTTGGAATAAATCTGATTGACATACTGCTTGACGCTCCCTTCGGAGAGATAGAGCTGTTCCGCAATCTCGCGGTTACTAAGGCGCTGTGTCATCAGCTCCACGATCTCACATTCCCGCGGCGTCAGCACGTCGAAGGCTGCCGGGCGAGTGCCGGCTGCGTTTCGCGCCGTTGCCGCTTCGCCAAGCTCAATGATTTTTGAGATCAGGTCATTTTTTATCTCCCGTTCCAACAGAGACTTCAGGATATCATAGTTTTCTACAAACGGCATGACAAGACCGTCCGGCTCGGCGTCGGAAAGTGCCTTTTTCAGCCATGCGTGGGCTTCCTCGCTCTTGCCCAACTGCGCATAGGCTGCCGCCGTCTGGATGCGTAGGTGTAGCGCCACCAGCGCATAGTGCATGGCTTCGCAGACCGGCAACAGCTCTGCGCTGTACCCCACCACCCGGGCATAAGCGCCTTGGGCAAGATAGATCTGATTTTCGATCATTTCCATCATAGGCTTACCCGGTGCAAGCATATTGATATCAGAGAGCCGGTGCTGCGAAAAAAGCTCCGGGATACTGTCCATTTCGCCCCGCAGCGCATGGTAATAGGCACTGGTGGCGTTCCAAAGGTTGATCCATGAGGCGTCGTGGTAGCGCAGCAGCGCCGCGTATCGCTCCTCAAAGGTATAGCGCTGCTCCACATCGGTATAAAATGAGAGCCGCCATGACAGAAAGTCGCAGCAGAGTGCCATGTTGATCTGTCCGTTGTCTTTGACCTGTGCGTAGGCGCGCTCCAGCTCGATGTGCGCATCGATAAAATGCCCTTGGCAGAACAGCGCCTCTGCGCGCATGATGGTTTCCGCGCCCTGACCGTGGTTGTTCGTAACCTTATAGTAATGGGGCATACACTCGTCCATCTCGGCAAGCTCGCCCTCAAGTTCTCCCGGTGCGCGGTAGAACATCATCAGAACGGACGGCGAGCCAAAGGTCCAGCCACCGCTATTCTGGATGCTGATGGCAGGACGGGACATCTGCGCACTTGCGCTGCGGTGCAGGCGGCTCATGGTACTGATGTCGTTGTAGCAGAGGAAACTCAAAATGAGGTCGCATTCACCCAGCAGGTTGCCGCGTTCTTCTTCGGAAAGCTCCGGATGCTCCTCAATAGCGGACAGCAACAGTGCCTTCAGCTCCAGCATCTTCGGAATTTGACGCCATGTGAACATCCGGCGCATCAGCACCAGAATGGCGAAGGGATAGGCTTTGAGCGTTTCGGCGGGGCATTTGTCCAGCGCCTCCAGCACATCCTCGGGTTTAAGCGACGCAAGCAGAATGCCCGCGTCGCCGCGAATGACCCGCAGCAGCGCATCGTAATTCTCACTTTTCCTATAGGCGGCGATGGCATGGAGATACTGTCTTTGGTTTTCATACCACTGCCCGAAGCGCTCCCAATAGAGTTTTTGTGTTTCCGCCTTCATCTCGTGAAAGCTCCGCTCGGCGCACTCCTTCATCATGTGGTGGAAGCGATAGGTTGTACCGTCCGGCAGGCGCGTAACAAAGGCATTCTGCTCGGTCAGCATGGCGAGAATCTGCGCCGCATCCGCATCACCTGTGACACACTGCGCCATTTCGACGGTAAATTCATCGGCAAGTCCCATGACCGCCAAAAACTCCCGCTGTTTTTCCGGCAGCGGATCGAGCATAGCAGCGGTAAAGGTGGTGTAGATGTCAGAATCGCGGCTGGGCAGCACGCCGCGCTCGTAGAGCGTTCGCAGATTCAGATAAACGGCGGAGAACCAACCCTCGCTGGAATAGAGGAGACTTTCCATCTGCGCTTCGGAAAGCTTTGTCCCGCAGCGGTGGGCATAAACGGCAAGCTCCGTATGGTTCAGGCGCAGCTGTTCCATGTCAATCTGATAGACCTTTGCTCCCAGCCGCACCACCTCTGCCGCAGGCAGAAAACGATCCCGGCTTGCAACAATCAAATGTACATTCGAGGGCAGTCGATTTGCCAGCATACAAAGGAAGAGCGAGGCGCGTCTGTCCGTCAACAGATGGAAATCGTCAATGAAAATGTAACAGGATGTTTCTCCCGCCAACGCATGGCAGAGGTCGTCCACCAGCAGTCCGCCGCCTGCCGCGTCCGTTGGGCAGGGATACTCCCGCAGAAAGGGGAAGCCTGCGCGGGCAAACGCCTCCTGTACACTCTTCCAGAAAATCGCAAGGTTATCGGAATATACGCTGATGCGGATGATATGCAGTGTCTCTGCTTTGGCGCGCTCTTCGAGATACCAGTTCACCGCTGTGGTTTTTCCATAGCCCATGGGCGCGACCACAGTCGTCATGGCGCAGCGGGAAATCGGCCGCAGGCTCTCTTGCAGCCGCTCAGATATGTAAATGGTATTCAAATTCCATTTTGGTTTTGGCATAATGCATACCTCCGATGACTTATTTTTGCAAAGTCTATATCTCAAACGGAACCACTGTAGATTTCAGCACTCTCGCCTCCGGCAAGCGCGGTAAATTGCGCTGTTCAGACGATTTTCAGCGTGGTGCAGGAAGAAGGAAAAGTGCACAAGGTCTTTGCGACGGACGGCTTCGCACATGTAGTCCTTCAGCTCTATTTGCGGTTTCTGTTATCTGGCATAAAATTTCCCCACTTGCTTGTTCTATAAAATACAAAGCAGCTCAGATAGCTTGTTGATCTGATAATCCGCAATCCCTTCACCGAGCTCTGCACCTTGATATTGTGCAAGCCCGTTCTTAATCCAAACAGTTTTCATACCCAGTGCTTTGGCAGGGATCATATCATTGTCCAGCCGATCACCGACCATCACGCTTTTCTCGGCACAGCACCCTGCGATTTCAAATGCTCTTTCAAAAATTTTCTTGTTCGGTTTGGCATATCCGATTTCTGCGGATGCAGCAATCACGCCAAAGAACTTCCGTAAGCCCCAAAGCTCTAGGCGTTCGGCTGTTCCAGAACTCTGATTTGCGATAATCCCAAGTTGATACCCTTTACCACAGAGAGCAGCCAGTGTGTCGTGTGCATCTGAGTAGGGAACTTCATCTTCCGGATGCCACGGCGTTTTCGTTAATCCAAAATGCTTGATCGCGGCAGAATTGCCATTAAGACCTTGCTTTGCAAAAGCAATACGGGCATTGTCAAATTCCTGAAAGGTGATACTGGTGCCGGAAATCATATCTCGTACCCGATGATCGTAGGCGGCTGCTTCATCAACGAGCGTCGAGCCGACGTCAAAGAAAATCCACTGGGCCATGTGAAATCCCCTTGCTTGTACTAGTTCATGTTCCAGCACATCTGCAAAGCGCTGTATCGGCACTGCAAGTGTTTCTGCATAGTCAAAGGTCAGTTTATCCTCCTTATATTTCAGCGGATTTCTGCGAACCTTTAACGCATATTGCATTGCGTCTGCATCGGGGCAAAGATTATTTTCCAATGCCCATTCTGCAGCGGTGGTCTTTGCGATGATCCTGCCGGTGCGAAGGGTATAAATGCACCGCGCAATATCCAGCAACCAGCCAAATGTGTAGAAGCTCCGCCCGGTGCTCTGTGCATATTGTCTGATTGTTTCATAGTGGTGTTTCACATCAGCATACAGCTCTTTGAAAGCGGGATAATTCAAGTTGTTTCTAATATCCGCCCCATACAAAAGAACGCCGCTCTCGACCAGCTCTGCCATGCAAAAGCTGTCAAACACATAACGGTCGGTAACTTTTTCTCCACTAGTTCCCCAATATACGACCCGGTCAGACGCACCTGAGAGGAACGCATCTAACGTGAGCATACCGCCTTCAAAGGAACGGTAATAGAGGTTGCCCGGCTCATCTGCAAGCATCGCTTGCCGAAGTCCCACAAGCGATTGTGCCTGTCCCTCACTCATTTGGCTATCCGTCAGAACGAGAATATCAATATCACTCCATCCCAATTTGAAATCATCTAGGACGGATGAGCCATACAAATAAATCGACGGCTTAACATCTAGAAGAATACTGCTGATTTCGCGAACCATCTTATCTATTGCACGTTGCACAACATTTCGCCTCCATTCATTCCGGTCTGTCCGAAGGAATAACTTGTTGACCACTGTCCATATTGGACGCAAAAGACAACAAATTTTCCATCCAGCAAACCTCTCATTCGTCTGTGTGTACACATTATAGTACAGCAACAGCTCGGGTTTCAATAGAATTTTCGAAAGTCAACGCCTTAAAATTTCACGATAATTGACCATTTTAATCCTCCAATATATGATTTGTCACCTGCTGATTGCACATGTGTTAAGTCATTATATCGTGAATTCAAAAGGTTGTCGCTGCGTTCCGGCGAAGTGTCGCTATTTCTCCGGCAAGATGTCGCTGAAAGTCCGTGCAGGCACCGCTATATGGGCGGTTTATGCATTTCTGTCGGCTAAGCCACCACATCCAGAAGTTTTGTGCGGTTGTCCACCTTCTCACGATCTTTCCCCATGAGCAGATGGGTCTCTCCCAAATATTTATAATCAAATTTCAGCAGAGGACGTACTTGCAGTAGCAATTCTGTGAGATTTGTGTTATTCTTTTTATGAGCCATTAGGGTCTCTCCTTTGCATGATGATTTTCTGGACAACTATCATTTTA